>Ga0307310_10000546_pt1 | contig 12686 bp, 7 predicted proteins | sample ER_DNA_197_FD_194502 | JGI IMG/M metagenome (GOLD analysis project Ga0307310, IMG submission 194502) | Bulk soil microbial communities from the East River watershed near Crested Butte, Colorado, United States - ER_DNA_197 | ecosystem: Environmental > Terrestrial > Soil > Floodplain | place: USA...
TCGGGGAGGTCCTGGCCCTCCCTCCGGTCCATCGGCGGTACAACCCCACCGGGTACAGATGACTGGGGCTGGCACTATAGCATCGGGTCCGGACAGCCCCTACACTCGCCACGCCGAGCGACCCCGGGCTCCAGCCTGCCTCCGGGAGCCCACCGCAGCCCAGCCGCAGTTCCGACCCGTAGCATCCGGACAACATGAACACCCGAGCTGTTCCATCGCGACGAGGCGACTGCAACCTCCGCCCGCGCTCGCGCGTCTGGGGTCCGACGGCGCCACCCGAGCGAGGCAGATGAAGAAGCGCAGCCTGCACGTGGGTCTCCTCCCGTCGGCCATCGCGTCGGCGCTGCTGCTCATGCTCGTCGCGGCCGGCGCGACCGCGGCCGCCAGCCCGGTCAGCCTCGAGGTGCGGCCATTGCTTGGTGGGCGCTTCGAGACCGGCGGCTGGCTCGCCCTCTCGGTGCGGCTGACGAACGATGGTCCGCCGGTCTCCGGCTACCTGCTCGCCGGGACGAGCGACGGGACCGCGCGCCGGCCGGTCGAGCTGCCAGCGGGAGCCCGCAAGCAGGTCACCCTCTACGTCCGCCCGCAGGCGTTCCAGCGAAAGATCGAAGTCCGGTTCGAACAGGACACGACCGTGCTGGCCAAGGCAGAGGCGGAGCTCCAGGTTCTCGACACCAGCACTGCGGCACAGGTCGTGATCGTAGGCGACGGGACCGGCTCGCTGCGCGCGCAGCTGGTCTCGCGTGGCGCCGGGCTGCCCGAGCCGATCTCGCTCCTCCCCGCCGACCTTCCCGAGCGCGCGGAGCCGCTGGCCGGGATGGAGGTGATCGTGTGGGCGGCCGACAGCACGGCCCTCGACCCGGCACAGAGCCGCAGCCTGGAACGATGGGTCGCGGCGGGTGGCCAGCTCATCGTGCTGGGCGGCCCGGATTGGCAGGCGCGCAGCAAGGCGTTCAGCGACCTGCTCCCGGTCACCGGCCTGCATGCCATCGACGGCGCGACGGCGACCGGCCTTGACAGCTGGCTCGGGGGCTCAGCGCCAGGGGGCAAGCTGACCGCGGCCTCCGGAACGGCGGCAAGCGGGGCCCTGGTACTTGCCAGGCTCGACGGCAAGAGCGGGGAGCCGCTCGCGGCTGCCGTGAGCCGCGGCGCCGGACGCGTCGTCTATTTCGCTGTCGACCTCGCTACCGATCAGTTCCGCGGCTGGGAGGGAGCGGCACTCCTCTGGTCGCGCCTCGTGCCGGAGGATCTCGTCTCGGCCCAGTTCGGGGGCGGCTTCGCTCCGCCTGACCAGCTCAACTCGATGACGCAGGCGCTCGCCAGCCTGCCGTCGCTCGACGTGCCGCCGGCCGAGCTGCTCCTGGCGGTGATCGTGGGATACATCCTCCTGATCGGGCCGATCAGCTATCTCGTGCTGCGCCGCTTCGATCGGCGCGAGCTCGCCTGGCTGACGGCGCCGCTCCTGGTCATCGTCTTCTCGGCCTGCTCCTACGGGATTGGCTCCTCGCTCAAGGGGAGCGAGGTGATCCTCAACCAGATCAACCTCGTGCGCGTGGCGGCCGGCGGCTCCGCCGCGTCCGTGGAGGCGTATGCGGGCGTCTTCTCGCCGAACAAGGCGACCTACGACCTCACCGTCAAGGCAGATGCGCTGGTCGCCACCACGAACACGTCGAATTTCCAGCAGCCCCAGCAGACCAACCAGCTCGCCTATGTGACCGATCAGGGCAATCCTGCCCACCTGCGCGGACTCGACGTGAGCGTGTTCGGGTTCCAGTCCGTCCGGGCCGATGCGGTGGTCGACTATCGGCCCGGCCTGCAGGTCGAATGGCACGTCCGCGAGCGTGGGATCGAGGGAAGAGTCACGAACACGGCGTCCGTCGAGATCGAGGACGTGGCCGTCATCGGACCGAGCACCGGCACGCTCATCGGCACCCTCAAGCCGGGCGAATCGAAGGATTTCACCGGCACGCTCGCCAACCTGAACGGTGGATCGGTCTCCGACCAGGTCTACGGCTTCAATAACTTCGACCCGAGCGCGCAGGGCGATCGCTCGCTCATGGCCCGGCGCGCGGTGATCGACTCGTTAGTCGGACTGGGCAGCGCCTTTGCGATGAAAGGCGGCGGCACCGGCTCGGCGCTCGGCCTCGATAGCGGCCCCTTCGTGGTCGGCTGGCGGCCTGATCCGGGACCGGTCGAGATCAGCGTGGATGGCCGCGTTGTCCAGCGCTACGACCAGACGGTCGAGGTGATCAACGGACGCCCGACCTTTGGCCCGGGTCCGGTTCGTATCGAGGCGGCGCAGATCTCAACGCGAATCGTGTCGACCGCCGGCGAGGCGAGCGTGCAGCAGCCGGGCTTTGTCAGCCTCGGCAACGGGGAGGCGGTCTTCAGCCTCGGCGTTCCGCTCGAGGCATCGGGCCTGGCGCCGACCAAGATCACCCTGCTGACGGCGCCCGACCCGAGCATCATTTTGGGAAACCAGGGGGACCCAGGGGTCTTCCTGCCGCCGGGGTTCAAGCTCAGTGTTCGGAACGCCGGCACCGGTGACTGGCTCGAGCTCGGCGATCTCGCCCGGGCGAGCCAGTACGTGCTCGACGACCCCGCGGCCGTCCTCGATTCCGGCGGCACGATCGAGGTGCGGGTCAGCGGCTCCGGCATCGACCAGTCCTTCGGGCAGACGCAGATATTCGTTGGCGCCCGGGTCGAGGGGGTGATCTCCGAATGACACCGGTGATCGAGACGCGCGCCTTGGTGAAGCGCTACGACAGCCAGCTGGCGGTTGCTGGGATCGATCTCGTCATCGGGCCAGGGGAGATCTATGGGCTGGTTGGCCCAAACGGCGCTGGCAAGACGACGACCATGAAGATCCTGGCCACGCTCCTCCCCCAGACGGCGGGCGAGGCGTTCGTGTGCGGCATCTCGGTCACGGAGAACCCGATCGAGGTCCGGCGCCGGATCGGCTACATGCCCGACTTCTATGGTGTCTACGACGACCTGCGCGTCTGGGAGTACCTCGACTTCTTCGCGCGCTGCTACAGCGTTCCCGCCGCGCGACGGGCAGGCATGATTGGCGAGCTCCTCGAGATCGTCGGGCTCTCCGACAAGCGCGACTCCTACGTCGAGACGCTCTCGCGCGGCATGCGCCAGCGACTCTGTCTGGCCCACACCCTGGTGCACGATCCGGCTGTGCTGATCCTCGATGAGCCCGCATCCGGGCTCGATCCCCGGGCACGGGTCGAGATGCGCGAGATCCTGCGCGAGCTGCGCAGCATGGGCAAGACGATCCTCGTCAGCAGCCACATCCTGCCGGAGCTCGCCGAGATGTGCACCGGTGTGGGGATCATCGATCGCGGCCGCCTGCTGCGGTCGGGCTCGATCGCCGAGATCGAGCGCTCGCTGCGCGCCACCGCCCTGCTGCGCGTCGAGCTCCTTGGAGACGAGGCCGCGCTTGCAGCGGCTCGCGACTGGCTTGTAGCTGACCCGCGAGTTGGCGATATACAGGTCGCGGCCGATGCCGGCGAGACCGCATCTCGGCTCGAGGTGCCCTTCGACGGCGATGCGGAGGCCCAGGCCGCACTGCTTGCGGGGATGGTCCAGGCCGGCCACCGCGTGAGTGGGTTCAGCCACGCGACCAGCGACCTCGAGGAGATCTTCCTGAAGGTCACCGGGCAGCAGGATGATCAGGAGGCCGCGGCGTGACCGCAACGGATTGGGCGCACGACAGCGGTCGGCTTGCCGCGCCGCGGGAGTTCATCGCCTCGATCACCACGATCATGGTCAAGGAGCTGCGCTCCCGGATGCGCGGACGGCGCGCCTTTGTCGTCCTGACGGTATACCTGGGCCTGCTCGCGCTGATCGCCTACGGCTCCTACGCGATCATTGCACCAAACGCCCGCAACCAGGCATTCGGGTTTGGCGGCCCGACCTTCGCGAATGCATCGGCGATCATCGGTCAGACGATCTTCTCGATCATCTCGATCTTCCAGCTGATCCTCGTCTGCTTCATCGCGCCTGCCTTCACCGCCGGCCAGATCAGCTCGGAGCGCGAGAAGCAGACGCTCGACCTGCTCATCAGCACGCCCCTGCGGCCCGGGGCGATCGTGGTCGGCAAGCTGCTCGCCGCCCTCGCGTTCGTCGGACTGATGATCGTCGCGGCGATACCGATCTCGGCGATCGTGCTCATGTACGGCGGGGCCTCGATCGACGATATCGTCCGGCAGCAGGTCGTGCTGCTCGCCACGGCGTTGGGCTTCGGAGCGGTTGGTCTCTTCTTCTCGGCCCTCCTCAAGCGCACGCAGGCGGCGACCGTGCTGACCTACTGCGCGGTCCTCGCTCTCGGGCTGGGCACCGTGATGCTCTTCATCTTCTGGACCGTGGTCGCCAACCGCGATCCCGCCGACTTCGGTCAGTTCGGGCCGGCGAAGCGGGCACCCGAGCAGATCGTCTACCTCAACCCAATGGTCGGCATGCTCGACGTCGTTGCCAACACGGAGCCGGGCGGTGGTGGCGGCATCGCATCCGCGCTGAACCAGCTGCGCAGCGACCCTGCCGCCGATCCGAACCTGGGCGGTGGCGGCCAGGTATGCCAGGGCAACGTCTGCTTCGCCGTCGACCAGAACGGCAATCCGATCGTCAACCCGGTCCCGGTGGCCCAGCAGGCGATGGGGGGCTACTTCTGGCCGCGCTTCGTGATCACGTTCGTGGCGCTAGCGTTCCTGCTCACCCTCGCCTCCATGCGCCTCGTCATCCCGGCGCCGATGCGCTTTGCGTTCCGGCGCCGGCGCAACGACCTGCCTCCGCTGCCGGAGCCACCGATCGCCCCGGCCGCCAGCATCGACGAGATCGCCAGCCCCGCCGATGACTGATCGCTCGCTCGCCAACGCACTCCGCGAGCGCCTCGGGGCGGACGCGCTGAAACGCCTGCACGGGCTCCGCCGCCGCCTCTGGCTGCGACGCTCCATGCGCAGCGCCACCTTCGCGCTCGCCGGTGCCCTGATCGGGGCAGCGCTCGTACAGCTGCTCGCTCGCAGCGCACCGCTCGAGCTCGCTCCCCTGGCCATGGCCGCCGTGGGGGGGCTGGCCCTCCTGGGCTGGGCAATCGACTCCTGGCGGCGACGCCCGTCCCTGACCGAGACGGCGCGCCGCGCTGACGCCGAGCTGGGCCTGCGCGAGCGGCTCGGCACCGCGCTCGAGCTGGTCGCCGCACCATCCGACGGCGGACCCGAGCTGGCTGCCCGCCAGCTGACCGACGCGCGAGCGCGCCTTGGCGAGACGGAGCTGGATGCTGCTTTCCGGCCGCAGCTCGCCCGCCGCCCAGCAGCGGCCGGCGGCATCGCGCTCGCCCTGCTGGTGGTCCTCGCCGTCTGGCCCAACGCCCAGGATTCCGTGCTCCGAGACCGAGCCGCGGCGCGCGAGGCGAGCCGGCAGGTCGCCGAACGGGTCGAGAAAGTCGCCAAGGAAGCAGAGGACAAGAACGCCGCGGCGAAGGATCCACGCCGAGACAAGCTCGCCCAGGAGCTCCGCCTCCTCGCTCGGCAGCTCCGCGAGAAGGGTGACGACCGCCAGGCGACCCTGGCCCGCATCGGGTCGGTGCAGGAAGAGCTCTCCGGGCTCGCGGACCCGCAGGCGACTGAGAAGGACGCCGCACTGAACAACCTGGCGCGCTCGACGTCGCGAGCGGCGAGCGGCCAGCCCGAGGCGAACCCCGACGGCAAGGCTGAGCAGGCTGCCACCGATCTCGAGCAGCTCGGCGAGAAGGTGGCGGACCTCTCCAGGGAGCAGGCCAGGGAGCGAGCGGCGGCGCTGCGCCAGGCCGCACAGGCAGGCGCTGCCAGCCATCCCGAGATCGCCCAGCGGCTGGCCGAGGCGGCCGATGCCCTGCAGCAGGCCGCGCAGACCGCCACAGAACAGAACCAGGCCGCCGCAAAGGAGGCGCTCGACCGCGCAGCCGATGCGTTCCGAAAGGCCGAGAACGAGCGCCAGCTGCAGCGCGAGGTCGCCAGCGCCCAATCAGCGCTCCAGGAGGGCTCTCGACAGGTGGCACGCTCCGGCCAGCAGCAGCCGGGGGCGAGCGGGCAGCCCGGGGCGTCGGGACAGCCGGGCGGCAGCGGCCAGCCGGCAGGCTCAGGACAGCCCGGAGCGTCGGGGCAACCCGGGGGCAGCGGCCAACCGGCCGGCTCAGGACAGCCCGGAGCGTCTGTGCAACCCGGCGGCTCGGGACAGCCCGGAGCGTCTGGGCAACCCGGCGGCTCGGGCCAGCCGGGCGGGAGTGGCCAGCCAGCCGGGTCGGAGCAGCCTGGCGCCTCGGGCCAACCCGGATCTGGCAGCCAGCCCGGAAGCGGCAGCCAGCCGGGCAGCCAACCCGGATCGGGCAGCCAGCCGGGAAGCGGAGGTGGGTCGACCGCCCGTCGAATCCCCGGCGGCGGCCTGCGCACCGGCGGGTTCACCGGGCCGACCCAGGGCAACAAGGCGTTCGACGTGACCGGGCTGGATGACGTCTTCGCACCGCTGAGCAGGATCGGCAAGCCGGGCGACCCGAGCTTCATCGCCGGGCAGGGGGGCGAGGGCGGAAACGAGCAGACCGGCGAGGGAAGCGGGGTCGGGCTCCAGAACAACCCGGCCGTCCCGTATCGGTCCGTCTACAACCTGTTCCGCGACTTCGCGAACAACCAGCTGGATCGGCAGCAGGTGCCGATCACGTTGAAGGACCTCGTGCGCGACTACTTCTCGCGCCTGGAACCGACCACGGAGTAGACCATGACCGAGACACTGGCAGCCGTCGACCGGATCGAGCCGGAGCGTTTTGCAGAGCTGGCGGGAACGATCGAGCGGGAGGTCGGGCGCTTCATCGTCGGCCAGCAACAGCTCGTGCGACAGACCCTGATCAGCCTCCTCGCGGGCTCACACGCGCTGCTCGAAGGCGTGCCGGGGCTCGGCAAGACGATGCTGGTGCGCACCATGGCCGAGGCGCTCGAGCTGGGCTTCTCTCGCATCCAGTTCACGCCGGACCTGATGCCCGCGGACATCGTGGGGACGAACATCATCGTGGAGGAGGGCGGCGAGCGGAAGTTCCGCTTCCAGCCGGGGCCGATCTTCTCGAACCTCGTCCTGGCCGACGAGATCAACCGCGCCACGCCGAAGACGCAGTCCGCTCTGCTCGAGGCGATGCAGGAGCACCGCGTCACGGTCGCAAAGCAGCAGTACGTCCTGACCGAGCCGTTCTTCGTGCTCGCCACCCAGAACCCGCTCGAAATGGAGGGCACCTACCCGCTGCCGGAGGCGCAGCTCGACCGGTTCTTCTTCAAGATCGACGTCCCGTTCCCCTCGGAGGAGGACCTGATGGCGATCATGGAGCGCACCACCGGCACCGCCCAGATCACGGTCGGCAAGGCCGCCTCGGGCGCCGACGTGACGGCCATGCAGCGGATCGCCCGCGAGGTCCCGATCGCGACCCACGTGATGGCATACGCCATTCGGATCCTGCGCGGCACGCATCCCGACACCGATGGAGCGCCGGAGCTCGTGCGCAAGTACGTGCGATATGGCGGCTCGCCGCGCGGCGCGCAGGCGATCGTGCTGGGCGCGAAGATCCACGCGCTGCTCGAGGGTCGCTTCAACGTCGCCTTCAGCGACGTGCAGGCGGTGGCTGCCCCGGCGCTGCGGCATCGAGTGATCCTCAACTTCGAGGGCGAGGCCGAGGGAATCAGCACCGACAGCGTGGTGCGCGCGATCATCGCCGAGACGCCAACCGAAGCCCCCGAGTAGTGGGCAGCGTGGCCTGGATCTTCCCATGAGCCAACCGACCGCTCGAGAGGCTCGAGCGGTACCTTTCCAACGATCAGCTGGCGCGGCAGCCGAGATTTCCATAGGTTTCTGCGCTGCGCAATCGCCTGGCTGCCCGGTTCGGCGGTCGGTTGGAACACGCGGTGTCCCGGGGTGACGCTCGCCGAGCGGCCCCAGCTCTTCGACGAGGCCTTCCTGCGCCGCCTGGAGCAGCTCGAGCTCGCCTCGCGGCGTCTCACCGCCGGGCGGATGAAGGGCGAGCGCCGCTCGATCCGTCGCGGGCAGAGCGTCGAATTTGCCGACTACCGCAACTACACGCATGGCGACGACCTTCGCCAGCTCGATTGGAACGTGTACGCGCGGCTCGAGAAGCTGTTCGTCAAGCTCTTCGTCGAGGAGGAGGACGTCACCGTCCACGTGCTTGTCGACGCCAGCCGGAGCATGGACTTCGGGGAGCCGAACAAGCTCGACTTCGCGCGGCGGGCGGCCGCCGCGCTCGCCTACCTCGGACTCGCGCATCTCGATCGCGTGAGCGTCGCCTTCCTGGCCGACGGCCGGGCCAGTGGCCTGCGGCCGTTACGGGGCAAGGCGCGAGTGTTCGAGGTCTTTCGCTTCCTGTCCGAGCCGCGTTCGGCACGGCTCACTGGCCTGGCGGCCGCCGCCCGCGACTACGCCGGCCGGATGCGCGGCACCGGGCCGCTCATCCTGCTCAGCGATCTGATGGACCCGGGGTACCTCGACGCCCTGCGCGACCTCGCGGGCACGCGGTGCCAGCTCTCCGTGCTCCACGTCCTCGCACCGGAGGAGCTCGACCCGGAGGTCCCACCCGACGCCCGGCTGGTCGACAACGAGACGGGCCAGGGGATCGAGGTGACCGGTGATGACGATCTCGTCGGCCGCTATCGGTCGCGACTCGCCGACTGGCAAGCTGAGATCAGCGCCTTCTGCGCCCGGCGCGGAGGCGCCTACGTGGCGGTGCCCTCCGACGTCGAGCTGACCGACCTGCTCTTCGACGTCCTGCGCCGACGGCGGGTCGTCCAGTGATCGTCCCGCTCGCGCTGCTGGGCCTGGCCAGCCTGCCGATCATCATCGCCTTCTACATGCTCCGCCTCCGCCGGCGGGACGTGCCGGTCGGCTCGACCTTCCTGTGGCAGCAGCTCGTGCGCGACGTCGAGGCGAACGCCCCCTGGCAACGGCTGCGCTTCAGCTGGCTCCTCGTGGTGCAGCTCCTGATCGCCGGGCTCCTGGTCGTGGCTGCCGCACGGCCCTTCCTATCGGTGCAGTCGGAGCTGGCGGCGAATGTCGTGCTCATCGTCGACACGTCGGCTTCGATGGGAGCGGTCGATCCCGAAGGCGAGCGCATCGCGGCCGCGCGCTCGGCCGCGCGCAAGGTGATCGGCCAGCTCCCGGTCGGGGGTCGGGTGACCGTGGTCGCGGCCGACCAGTCAGCGCACGTCCTCGTTTCCGAGACGGACGATCGAGCCGCCGCGCTGGCGGCCGTCGACGGAATTACCGCGACGCAGCTTCCGGGCGACCTGACCGATGCCTTCGCGCTCGCATCGGCACTGGCAGCCCGCGACGCCGACTCGTCGGTCGTGGTCGTGACCGATGCGACGGCGGATCGGCTGCCATCGCTCGGGATCGGCGCACCGATCCAGGTCGAGCGGGTGGGCCGCGGCAATCGCAACCAGGCGATCGCGGCCCTCTCCGTCATGCGCCGAGCCGGTGGCGCCCAGCTCGACCTGTTCGTGGCGGTCTCGAACGCCTCGTCCGCCGATGCCACCCGCCGCCTGGAGATCTATGCCGACGGCGCGCTGGTCGACGCTCGCGACATGAGCGTGCCGGCGGGGCAGCGCAGCGAGGCGCTGGTGAGCACGGTCCCCTCCGCTGCCGGGGTTATCGAGGCGCGCCTGGCGGGAAGCGATCAGCTGACGGTCGACGATCGTGCGTTCGCACTCGTGCCGCAGGCGGGGGCCGTGCGCGCCCTTCTCGTCAGCGAGGGAAACAGCTACTTGGAGAGCGCACTCGCGCTCCTGCCCCGCCTCGAGCTGTACGCCATCGCCCCCGATGGGATGGCCGATGCGCTGGCCGCGGCCGACAAGGACGGCACCCCCTACGGCCTGCTGATCTTCGATCGGTATGTCCCGCCGAAGCCGCCCCGGGTACCGACGCTCTACGTGGCGCCGACGAGCGACGGTCCATTCGGCACGCTCGGCAAGGCGGTCGAGGGGCCGCTCGTCGGCCCCACCGATCCGGACGACCCGCTCCTGCGCTTCGTCGACCTCACTGCTCTGCATATCGGTCGAGCGCGGACGGTCAACCTGAAGGAGCCGATGCGCCCCGTCGTCGAGAGCACCGCCGGCACGCCGCTGCTGGCCGCTGGTCGAGTCGACGGCGAGCCGCTCGCGGTGCTCACCTTCGCGCTCGGGGAGAGCGATCTTCCGCTCCAGGTCGCATTCCCCCTGCTCGTCAGCAATCTGACCGACTTCCTGCTGCCGGCGGTCGACGGTGTCTTGCCGCCGTCGGTGGCGCTGGGCGTGCCGATCGACCTGGCGCTCGACCCGTCGCTCCCCTCCGCCACCCTGGTCGACAACGGCGCGACGACCGCGATCCCGCTCACCGGCGGACACGGGACGCTGCCCGGAGCCGACCGGGTCGGCATCCGTGAGCTGCGCGACCCTGGCGGCGCGACCCTCGGCCGCGTGGCGGCGAACCTGTTCGATCCGGCGGAGTCGAATATCGCTCCGGGCGACCCGAGGCGCCTGGTGGAGATGGGCCGGGCGGGCCCAAGCGACGCGGTCGCCCAGCAGCCGTCCCGCGCCGAGTGGTGGTGGCCACTCGCGCTGCTTGGCCTGGCGCTGCTCTGCGTGGAGTGGCTCCTCTTCCACCGCCCCACCCGCACGCGGCTGAACCGGATCCTGGGCCGCGGCGCGGCCGCGCGATGATCCCGCTCGCCTTCAGCGACCCGGTCTGGCTCTGGCTGGCGCTGCCCGCGGTGGGGCTCGTCGCTCTCGGGTGGCTGGCTGCGGCGCGCGTGCTGCCGCGCGGGCGGCGCGTCGCCTCCCTGGTCGTCCGCCTGCTGATCGTCGGCTGCGTCGTCGGAGCGCTGGCCGGGGCGCGCCTGGCCCTCGCATCGGATCGGCTCAGCGTGGTCTTCCTGGTCGACGCGTCAGCGTCAATGGTCGATGCGACGTCGGAGGAGCTGCTCGACTTTGCCCGCGCGGCGGTCGAGAAGATGCCCGAGGGCGACACCGCCGGGGTGGTGGTCTTCGGGGCGAATGCGCTGGTCGACCGGCTGCCGTCGCAGCTGACAGAGCTGCAGGCCCCTGCATCGGTCCCGGTGGTAGGGGCGACCGACATCGCGGCGGCGGTACGGCTGGCGAGCGCGATCTTTCCCGCGGGAACCCAACAGCGACTCATCCTCCTCTCGGACGGGAACGACACCTCGGGACAGGCGCGCCAGGCGATCCTCTCGGCGGCCAGCCGCGGGATCCGCCTGGACGTGGCGCTCCCCGATGACACGAGCTACCCCGAGGTGCTCATCGACGGTGTCGACGCGCCACCCGGCGCCCACATCGGAGAGACGGTCGAGATCGCCGCGCGGGTGCGCTCCACGATCACGACCCGGGCGACGCTGCGGCTGCTGGCGGACGGTGCGACCGTCGCCACGCGGCAGCTGGCGCTCGAGCCGGGCACGGTCACAGCGCGCTTCAACGTGAGCGCAGACAAGGCGGGCTTCCACGTCTTTCGAGCCGTCCTCGATCCCGTGGCGGACCATTTCACACAGAACAACGTCGGCGACGCGTACGTCCTCGTCACCGGAGCCCCCCAGGTCCTGGTCGCGACGAATGACACCGATCGGGCCGCCGACCTGGTCGCCGCGCTCACAAAGGCGAAGCAGCAGGTGACCGTGGTGCCGCCTGGCGGAGTGCCCTCGTCGCTGGCGACGCTGGCCGGGTACGACGCGGTGGTGCTCGACGGGGTCTCCGCGGACGCCCTCGGATCCAGCGCCATGGCCGCGCTGCAGGTCTTCGTGCGCGACCTGGGCAGGGGGCTGGTGATGATCGGCGGCAAGGACAGCTACGGTGCGGGCGGCTACATGAACACGCCGCTCGAGGAGACCTTGCCGGTCTACATGACGGTGCGGGACCGCAAGCGGACGCCCGATGTCGCCATGGTCGCCGTGATCGACAAATCCGGGAGCATGGCCGACTGCCATTGCACCGGGGACAATCGCGGGACCGCCACGAGCTCGTCGCGGGGCTTCCAGAAGGTGGATATCGCAAAGGAGGCGATCATCCGCGCCGCCGAGGCACTCTCGCCGACCGATCAGCTCGGAGTGGTGGCCTTCGACGAGAACGCGCATTGGGCGGTCCATACCGCGCCGATCGACTTCGACGCCCTGCAGAACAGCCTCGGCTTTCCGGCCGACGGGCAGACGAATATCTATGCCGGGCTGAAGGCCGCCTACGACGACCTGGTCAAGAACCCCGCCAAGCTGCGTCACATCATCCTGATCACCGATGGCTGGTCGCGCTCGGGTGCCTACGACCAGCTGCTCGTGGACATGAAGGCCGCCGGTATCACGCTGTCGACGATCGGCACCGGCGGTGGATCGGCGACCGTGCTCCAACGCCTCGCCGAGGAGTCCGGCGGCCGCTACTACAACGCACCGGACGCCACCACCATCCCTGACATCTTCCTCAAGGAGACGGTCAACATCGCGGGCGAGCAGATCGTGGAGGAGGCGTTCCGGCCGGTCCCCTCGCAGCCGTCCGACATCCTTCGCGGCCTCGACCCGGCCCGGCTGCCGCAGCTCTTCGGCTACAACGCGACGACGCCGAAGGGGACCGCCACGGTCGGCCTGCTCACCGCGCGCGACGACCCGCTCCTCGCGCAGTGGC
>Ga0307310_10000553_pt1 | contig 12666 bp, 11 predicted proteins | sample ER_DNA_197_FD_194502 | JGI IMG/M metagenome (GOLD analysis project Ga0307310, IMG submission 194502) | Bulk soil microbial communities from the East River watershed near Crested Butte, Colorado, United States - ER_DNA_197 | ecosystem: Environmental > Terrestrial > Soil > Floodplain | place...
TACGGACTTGCCTGCGACCTCGTCCGCGACGTCAACGGCGAGCCATCCTGGAAAGGTGACTTCAGCCTCGTTGGGAGACTCGCGCACCACCACCGGCTCATCTGGGGCGGGGACTGGGGCAGCCCCAACATCCACCACACGTTCATCGACCCCGGACACGTACAGCGCTGCACGATCCCACGTCAAGCCAACCTCTTCCGCGGCAGCTTCTACCCCGACGCCACCTATAACCCCTACAAGGACGGGTAGCGACAGCGGCGGTCGGGTGCGAACGGGACAAAGCGCCCGGACCGCCGCACGGTCGTCGCAGATCCGACGACGTGACGATGCGCCGCCGCCGGATCTGAGTTCGAACGCTTCACCGGTGCTACGCGACGGCGACAGCTGCCGTTCGTGCCCGTTCGCCGCGGGCAAGTGAGATGCTCGCCCAGACGATCCAGATGAACCAGAGGAGGACGGTGTTCTCTGCAAGGCCGTTGGCTGGTGCCGCCGCTCCTGCCAGGGTGAGCAGACCGACCGCGATCGCGCTCCAGCCGAGCATCCGCCGCGCCGACCTCAACGCGAGGGCGCCCGCGGCGAGCAGGAAGAAAGCCGACAGGAACCAGCTGCCGACATAGAGGGCTTCGTTGATGTTGGTGAATGCGGTTGCCAGCTGTGTTCCCATGCCGTGCCCGGCGCGGAACTCGACTGCGTCGAACACGCATAGTGCGGCGATGCTGACGGTCGCATATGCGGTGGCGGCGCTCCTGGCGGTCGCACCGAGCAGGCCGCCGCCGAGCTTCGCTGTAGCCCAGACGGCCCACGGAAGGAAGGCGCCGAACCCCAGCAGCCCGAGGTAGGCACCGACCCACACGCCCGTCCCGGCGGGCTTGGCGAGCTCGTGCGCAACCTTTGCGGGGCTGCTGGCGAGGTTCACAAAGGCTTGGCCGCTTGCGAGGCCGACGAACAACCCGAGATGCACGAGTACGGCCGATGCGATCCCACAGGTAGCGAAGAGGCGATCTTGCGTTCGTTCGTTCATCTTCTTTGCTCCTTCCCTTGAGTTAGGTGGTGAGGCGCTCTCTATGAGCCGGCTTCGGCCAGGCCACGACCGGGCGATCGCTTCGAACGCCCCTTCGCGACCAGAACCGCGATCGCGCAGGTCACGCCGGCGAGCGCGAGCATGAAGTCTGCGACCTTCGTCACCGTCATCACATGCTTGAGCCCTGGCGCGGCAGCGCCCTCGAAGCCGAATAGCAACGACAACACCACTGCGGCCCGGACGCTGTCGCGGCGCCAGAACCAGAGCGTGCAGCCAAGGAACAAGGCCGCGAAAACGGCCGCGATGGCGGGAACATCGATCCAGAAGATGTCGACCGCCTCCCACAAGCCAAAGCCGAGACCTGTGACGATCAATCCAATCCGTGAAACCATGACTCCTCCCTTGCTCGTTGACGCACTCGAAAGTAGGCCGCGAGCGCGGCTGCGTCATCGGCGGCCTGGGCGATCTCTGCGTCAGCCGACCGGCTGATCTTCCGGCCACCACGGATCGGCCGCGTGGCTGATGACAGAGCGGCCGGGTCGGTCTACCTTGACCTCATGCACTCACGTCTTGGACGTCTTCGCCGGGTGCGGCTAAGCGCGTTGAAGACCGACTGGCTGGTCGCCGGCGTGCTCACGCTCGGGCTCGAGCTTGAGGCCTGGCTTGGCGGCGCGGCTTCCCGGGAGCGCCTTCCTGCTGCGCTTCTCGGCGCGACCGTGACGGCAGCGGTCGCGGTTCGCCGTCTGTACCCAGCGAGCGTGGGTCTCACCGCCGGTTTCGTGGCGGCGCTCATCTCGGCAGTCTGGGGACCGCCGTCGCTGGTCTGCTGGGGCATCGCCTGGATCTGCTGTATGTACGGGTTGGCGGTCTGGGCCACTCAGCGACATTTCGCCTTCGGCATGGCGGCGATCACGCTCGCCACCGTCGCCTCGGCTGCCGGCCCGGTCTCACTCCCGAACGCGCTGCAGTTCGGCGTGATCACTTTGGTCGTGATGGTGCTCGTCCGCCGCGTCGTCGGCGACCGTGAGCGCCGTGCCCAACTCGCCGAACGCGAGCGCGACCTCGCCGCCCGGGAGGCTGTGGTGCAGGAGCGAGCGCGGATCGCGCGCGAGCTGCACGATGCGATCGCGCACAACGTCTCGATGATGGTCGTGCAGGCCGGCGCGGAGCGGCGTGTGCTCGACGGCGATAACGGCTCGACGCGTGAGGTACTTCAGACGATCGAGCGGATCGGCCGGGGCGCGCTAACGGAGATGCGCCGCCTCGTCGGGATGCTGCGTAGCGATGCCGACGATCCGCTCGCTCCGCAGCCGGGGCTCGACGACCTGCCGGCGCTCGTGGGGCAGGTGCGCGAGGCCGGCCTTCCCGTCGAGCTCTACGTGGACGGGGAGCGCCGCGAGCTCGCGGTCGGGATCGAGCTGTCGGCGTACCGGATCGTGCAGGAGGCGCTGACGAACGCGCTCAAGCACGCCGGCGAGGCGCACGCGTCCGTCCGCGTCTACTACGGCGCCGATTCACTCGAGCTCGAGATCGTCGACGACGGCGGCGGAGCTATAGCGCCCGTCTCGAGCGGCGGGCACGGCCTCGTCGGGATGCGCGAGCGCGTGGCGCTCTACGGAGGCCGTCTCGACGCCGGGGGCCGCCCAAGCGGCGGCTTCGCCGTTCGTGTGCTGCTGCCGATCCGATGAGGGTTCTGATCGCAGATGACCAGGCGCTCATCCGGGTCGGCTTGCGCAAGATCCTCGAGGCAGAGCCAGAGACGAGCGTCGTCGGCGAGGCAAGCGACGGCGAGGACGCCGTCGTAGCGGCGAGGGAGTTGCGGCCAGACGTCGTGCTGATGGACATCCGCATGCCGGTGCTGGACGGGATCGAGGCGACCCGCCGCATCGTGCGCGCGCAAGCGGGCACGCGCGTGCTGATCCTGACCACCTTCGGCCTCGACGGCTACGTCTACGACGCGCTGCGCGCCGGCGCCAGCGGCTTCATGCTCAAGGACGCGCCACCCGAAGAGATCGCCGCCGCCGTCCGCATCGTCGCCAGCGGCGAGGCGCTCCTCGCCCCCTCAGTCACGCGCGCGGTGATCGAAGAGTTCGCACGCCAACAGCCCTCTGCCGCGACTACGGAGCCGCCGGCCGTCGCCGAGCTAACACCGCGCGAGCGAGAGGTGCTCGACCTGCTCGCCCGCGGGCTGTCAAACCCGGAGATCTGTGCACAGCTCGTCGTCAGCGAAGCAACCACGAAGACGCACGTCGCCCACATCCTCCAGAAGCTCGACCTGCGCGACCGCGTGCAAGCCGTGATCTATGCCTACGAAACCGGCCTCGTGCGCGCCGGCAACACCTAGCTCACCGCACTAGCCGCGATGGCGTCGTTGGGCGAAACACCCGACGGCCGGCGAGCAGTCCCGCCACAATGCGGGCATGACGCAGGAAGCCGACCTCCGGGACGATGCCGAACGGCTACGCCGGCTGCAGACGCTGACCGATACGGCGCTCGCGCATCTCGATCTCGACGAGTTGCTCGGCTCGCTGCTCCTGCGTGCGCGCGAAGCGCTCGAGGTCGACACGTGCGCCATCCTGCTCCTCGACGAGGAGACGGCTGAGCTCGTCGCGCGCGCCGCTGTCGGCATCGAAGAAGAGGTCGAGCAGGGAGTGCGTATCCCCGTCGGCGCCGGCTTTGCAGGGCGGGTCGCCGCGAGTCGAAAGCCGCTTGTGCTCGACCACGTCGACCACACGAACGTGCTCAATCCGATCCTGCGTGAGAAGGGCATCAAGTCGCTGCTCGGCGTGCCGTTGCTCGTCGGGCCCGTCGTGCTCGGGGTGCTCCACGTGGGTACGCTGACGCCGAGGAAGTTCTCACCGCAGGAGGTCGAGCTGCTCCAGCTCGCCGGGGACCGCGCAGCGATCGCGATCGAGCATGCGCGCCTGTACGCGGCCGAGCGCTCTGCGCGTCGGCGCATCGAGGACATCCAGGCGATCACGGACGCGGCGCTCGCGTATCTCGACGTGGACGAGTTGCTCGCGGTGCTGCTGCCGCGGATCCGCGACATCCTCGACGCCGACACCTGTGCGGTCCTGCTCGCCGACGAGAGTGGCACCGAGCTCGTTGCCCGCGCCGCTGTCGGCATCGAGGAAGAGGTCGAGCAAGGGGTGCGCATCCCCGTCGGTCTCGGCTTCGCCGGCCGCATCGCCGCCGAGGGAAGGCCGGTGATCCTGGCCGACGTCGACCACGCAGACGTGCTCAACCCGCTCCTGAGGGAGAAAGGGATCAAGTCGCTGCTCGGCGTGCCGCTCGGGGTGGCGGAGAAGCCCATCGGAGTGCTGCACGTCGGCACACTCACCCACCGCGCCTTCCGCAAAGAGGATGTCGAGCTCCTGCAACTCGTTGCGCAGCGAGTCGCGCTCGCGATCGGACGCGCGCGGCTCCACGAGGAGACGTCGCAGCTGGACGAGCTGAAGCTGAACTTCGTCGCCGTCGCGTCCCACGAGCTGCGCACTCCCGCAACCGCGGTCTACGGCGCGCTCGCGACCATCGTCGGCCGCCCCGACCTCGCGCCCGAGTTGCGCGAGACATTGATAACGACGGCGTACGAACAGTCTGACCGCCTGCGCAGCCTGCTCGAGCAGCTTCTCGACCTGTCCCGCCTCGACGCGCGGACGATCGAGACGAACCCGCGTCCACTCGTGCTCCACACGGTCCTCTCGGCGATCGCGCGCCAGGGCCTCCCCGGCAGCGCGGTGCAGCTCGACGTCGCCCCAGACCTGGCCGCGGTGGCCGATCCGCATGTCCTCGACCGCGTCGTCTCGAACCTCTTGCTGAACGCCCAGCGCTACGGGGAGCCGCCGATCGTCCTCGCAGCTGAGCTCTCCGACAGCCATCTGCGGATCTCAGTCGAGGACAGCGGCGGGGGCGTTCCCGAGAGCCTGCGTCCCTACCTGTTCGAGCGGTTCACGCGCGGCGGCGAGACCGCCGGCAGCGGTCTCGGCCTGGCTATCGCCCGCACGTACGCGCGCGCTCACGGGGGCGACCTGATCTACGAGCCACGCGGCGCCGGCGCACGCTTCGAGCTGATCCTGCCGCAGCGCCGGGAGATCAGCAGATCCGCCTGAGGCGGCCGCTGTCCACGTCGTAGACGAAGCCGCCGACGCGAACGCCGGGCAAGAGCGGCGAGGCGCGAAGCTTCTCCACATCGGTGAGCACTGCGGCCTCCTGGTCGGGCGCGGCAAGCAGCGGCAGCTCCGGCGCGTCGGGGCCGCCGGCATCGACGATCGCGCGGCGGAGATCGTCGTCGCCGGCTTCCGACATCCGGCATTTCGTGTGTGCGATCACCATCACGCGCTCGACGCCGAGTAGCTGCGCAGAGACGAAGAGGCTCCGGACCACGTCGTCGGTGACGCGACCGCCCGCGTTCCGCAAGATCTTTGCGTCGCCCGGCCGGAGTCCGAGCATGGCGAGCGGCTCGATTCGCGAATCGATGCACGTGAGGACAGCGAGCCCGCGCGCCGCCTTCGGCTCGAGGCCGGCGAGGTTGAACCCGCGCGCATACTCGGCGTTTGCGGCGAGCACGTCCGCAAACGTGTCGTTGACCCCCACGCGCGGATTATGCAGAGGGACCGGAGCGACATGCGTCTTCGCGACCATTTGCCCCGGCCGGGCAATGTCGGGGAAGACAAGAAGCCGCCCGTAGGCGGCTTCTCCTAGCTTGACGGGACGCGATCGCGACTACGGACGGAGTCGCGCGAGTCCCTGGCGGCGACGCACGGTGATCGCCGCTGCCACGCCGAGCAGGAACACGCCGATCGTCATGCCGGCGCCGACAAAGGCGTCGCCCCAGTCGAAGCCGCTAGACGGCGACAGCACCGTCACGGGCGACGCGGCAAGCTGCTCTTGATAGCGCACGATCGCGCGGTAGCCCTTCGCCTCGGTCTGCGCTCCGAGCTCCGCGACGTCGACGGGCTTCGGCTGCAGGGCGATGAAGCCCTTGGCCTCCGTCTTCGCAGCGAGCGCGGAGGTGTCCGACTGCGACGCGTGCTGGACGAGGTACTGCGTGATCGCTGTGAATCCCGCCGCCTCGGTCTTCGCGGCGAGCGGCGACTCGGCGAGCGCCGTTGGCGCCGCGACCGCCGCGACGACGAGCCCCAGGGCGATCCACTTGCTCCGGCTGACGAACATGACATCCTCCCTTTCGGTGGTCTCGGCCGCCCATGCGGTCGTGTCGCAAGCGACAATGGAGGCCGCCGCTAACCGCCAACTAACGCGGCGCTGACGGGAGGCGGGCGATGGAATTCCGGGTGCTGGGGCCGCTCGAGGTCGTCGATGGTGCTCGGCCCGTGCCGATCAACGGCGCGAAGCAGCGAGCGCTGCTGACGATCCTTCTCCTGCACGCCGACCAGACCGTCTCGAGCGGCCGCCTGCTCGAAGAGTTGTGGGGCGACGAGCAACCGGAGTCGGGGCTGACCGCGCTGCAGGTCCGCGTCTCGCAGCTCCGGAAGGCGTTGGGGAAGGGCGGGGAGTCGATCGTGACGAAGCCGGCCGGCTACGCACTGGAGCTCGGCGCGAACGAGCTCGACCTGCACCGGTTCGAGGAGCTCGTCGCCGATGGAAACCTCGCGCTCCAGCGCGACACCCCCGACCAGGCGTGGGCGCAACTGCAACGAGCGCTGGCGCTCTGGCACGGCCCGCCGCTCGCGGACTTGGCGTACGAATCGTTCGCGAGCCCGGCGATCGCGCGACTCGAGGAGCTACGACTATTCGCGCAGGAGCTGCGGGTCGACGCGGGCCTGTCTCTCGGTCGGCACGCGGAGGTCGCCGCCGAGCTCGAGGCGCTGATCGCCGAGCACCCGCTCCGCGAAGGGCTGCGCCGGCAGTACATGCTCGCGCTCTATCGCTCGGGTCGGCAAGCGGAGGCGCTCGAGGCCTACCACGCCGCGCGCCGCGGGCTCGTCGACGAGCTCGGCATCGCACCGTCGCCGATATTGCAGGAGCTCGAGGGCGCGATCCTCCGTCAGGACCCCTCGCTCGACCTGGCGCCGACGCGCGCCCGGCAGCGCGCGATCCTCGCGGGGGCCCTCGGCGATCAGCCGTTTGCGCCGCTCCTTGCGGTCGCCGCTCCGCTCGCGCGCGACCCGGCGCGGGAGCTGATCGTGGCGCGGCTGATCGCGACGCGCGAGGAGCTCGGCAACGCAGCCGCGGCGGTTGCGATGGAGTGCGAGCGGCTGCTCGCGGACGGCGTCGTCGCGAGGCCGGCCGTGTTCACGAGCCGCTCTCCCGGCGCCGACCTCGCCCGGCTCGCGACGGAGCAGGACGCAGACCTCGTGCTCGTCTCGTCCAGCGGCGGCGCGCTCGACGATCCCGAGCTCGCGGAGCTGCTGCGCTCGGCGCCCTGCGACGTGGCCGTCGCGGTCGGAGATGCAGTCGCGGCGCCGGGGGCGGTCCTCGTCCCCTTCGCCGGCGGCGAGCACGACTGGAGCGCGATCGAGCTCGGCGCCTGGCTCGCGGGCAGTTGGCGCGTCCCGCTGCGCCTCGCTGGTCCCGCTCCGGAGGACGCGAAGGACGCGAGCCGCATGCTCGCCAGCGCCTCGCTCGCGGTTCAGCGCGCGTTCGGAGTCGCGGCAGAACCGCTGCTCGTCGAGCCGGAGCCGGAGCGGCTGGTCGCAGCCGCACGCGAAGCCGCCGTCTCTGTCGTCGGGTTGCCGGAGGGATGGCGCACCGGCGGGCTCGGCCCTGCACGCGCCGCGCTCGCGGCGAGCGGGCGACCGACGCTGCTCGTCCGCAAAGGGCTTCGTCCCGGCGGCTTGGCGCCGCCCGAGAACCTGACGCGGTTCACGTGGACGTTCCGCGCGGGCTGATCAGCGTGCCCAAGGCGGCGGCGTCCGCTTCACGCACGGCGGCGATATCTCGCTCGGCGGCGGCCCGCCCGGGGCGAAGTAGCCGCCGAAGGTCTGCTCGACGTCCGGTACGACGCGCAGCGTCCTCAGCGCGACGCCGTTGCCCGACGGTACGACCTTGCTGAGGTAGTTCGGCTGGATCGCCTGGCGGTTGCCGTCGAGACGGATACGGCCCATCGGCGAGTCGATCTGTACGCGCGCAAGCGCCGACAGGAACGATCGCCCGTCCGCGCCGTGCGCACGTCTGAGCGCCGCGATCGCCGCTTCGACACCGGTCGCGAATGGGATCGAGAGGGAATTGATCGCGCTCGCAGCCGGGATCGCCGGGAATGCCTTCGTCAATGCGGCGGCGAACGTGCGCTGCGCCGGAATCGGATCGAACGACGGCGATCCTCCGACGACGACGCCGCCCGCCGTGGGAATCACCGTCGGGTCGCCGAACAGCGCGACGTTCGAGACGACCTTGCCCTCGATCCCGTGCCGAGCGGCGTACCGGTCGAGGAAGCGCTTCATCGGCGAGACCGCAGCGCCGAGGTAGACACCGTCGGCCGAGCCTGGAACGTGTGCGGCCGCCGCGCCGGGATCCGTACCGAAGGTGATCCAGTGTCGCGCGACGATCCGTCCACCGAGCGCGCAAAACTCCGCGATGAAGCCGGCGCTCTCCGCCCAGCCGTACGGCACGTCGTCGGCGACGACCGCCGCGCGCCTCCAGCCGAGCTGCCTGTAGGCGTAGGAGCCGAGCCCGGCCGATGTCTGCGCCGCGTCGGGAGCGAACCGGAACACGTTCCGAGCGGGATCGTCCAGCGTCAGCTCCGGAGCGGCGGTCGGCTGGATCAGGAATGCAACGTTCGGCTGCAGCCGCGCGTACTGGCGAAGCGCCATGCCCTGCTCCGGCGTGACGGGACCGACGAGTGCACGCGCGCCCTCCTCCTCGACGAGCCGCCGCGCTTCGGGAATCACGTCCTCGCTGCCGGCGACGCAGCCGACGAGCAGCTCGATGCGACGCCCGGCGACATCGACGGACGTGATCCCCGACGATGGCTTCCGGCCGCGCGGCTTCGCGCCCAGCTCGATCAGCGGCACCTCCGCGTCCGCGAGGTTCAGTTCGTGCGCGCCGCCGAACGGCCCGAAGCAATCGGAGAGGATCCCGATCCGGAACGGGCGCACGCCCGAGCCTCCGCAGCCGGCGGCGACGGTCGCGCATGCGAGTGCGACGGCGAGCGCGAGCGCACCTTTAGCGCGCATCGCCCACCACCCACACCGATCCGCCGTCGACCGCCACGGCCTGCGGGCTCGCGGCGACCGGGATCGTGGCGAGGACACGGCCGGTCCGAGCGTCGATGCGCGTCACCGCGTGCCCGATCGCACCCGCGACCCACACGCTGCCGCCGTGAACCGTCAGGCCGATGGGCCCGCGCGCGACCGGCACGCTGCGCACGACCCGGTACGTCCGGGGGTCGAGCTCGACCACGCGGTCCCGCAGTTGGTCGGTGATCCACACGCCGCCGGCGCCGGCCGCCACCTTCGCGGGCGGAAAGCCGAGCGCGATCGTCGCGACGATCCGACGCGTTCGCGGGTCGATCCGCCACAGGCGCCGGTCGTTCGGGTCGCCGACGATCCAGATCGCGCCGTCGCCCGTCGCCATCCCCGCCAGGGCCTCGCGGAAGTTGCCGGCGCTCAGCCGCTGCGGGTACGGGATCTGCACCGTGGCGTCGATCCGCACGTCGTTCGGGGACACGCTCAGCTGCTGGACGTTCGGGCAGCCAGCGACCCAGATGCCGTACGCGCCGCTCGTCAGGCTGCACGCGAGGATGCCGATGCCGCCAGTGTGCTGCGCGCCGACGGCGTCGAACTGCGAAACGTTCCCAGAGAAGGCGCTCGGCCCGAGTGCGGCGACGTACACGTACCCGCCGTGCACCGTCACCTCGAACGGGCGCCCGATCGCGGGGATCTTCACCGTCTCGCCCGACGCCGGTTCGAACTGCCACAGCGTCGCGTCGCGATACGAGGCGACCCAGACGCGGCCACTGCCCGCGGCAACCGCGACCGGTCCGTCGCCGACCGCCCGAGACGCGGTGACCCGATTCGAGCCGGTGTCGATCCGGAGCAAACGACCCACTCCGGCCTCCGGCGGCGAGCCGCTCCCGCCCTTGAGGAAGACCGCGAGCAGTGCCGCGGCGATCACGGCAAGTCCGGCCAGCGCGATCGCGAGCGGCAGACGGTTGCGCTGGGGAGCCGCGATCCCCAGGGCGCGGCGCGCATCGTCGATCAGCTCGCCGCACGTCGCGTAGCGGTCGTCGGGTTCCTTTGCGAGCGCCTTCCGGAGCACCTGCTCGAGGCCCGGCAGCGTCGGCGGCTCCTCCTCGAGGTGCGCGTACAGCGTTGCGGCGTCCGACCCGCGGCGGAACGGCGCGGTGCCGCTCATGCATTCGTAGAGCAGGCATCCGAGCGCGTAGACGTCCGCACGGCCGTCGATGTCCTCGCCCCGGATCTGCTCCGGCGCGACGTAGTCGATCGTCCCGAAGAGGCCCGGCTCGAGCGTCCGCGCGTCGTCGGTTCGCTTCGTCAGGCCGAAGTCGGCGAGGTAGGCGTGCTCCGTCGCGTCGAGCAGGACGTTCGACGGCTTTACGTCGCGGTGGACGAGCTGCCGCGAGTGCGCGAAGTCGAGCGCGTCGGCGACCTGCGCGCAGATGCGAACCGCGCGTACCTTATCCAGCGGCCCTTCACGAAGGAGCTCCTTCAAATCGCGACCCTCGACGTAGCGCATCGCGATGTACAGCTCGCCCTCGGCTTCGCCCGCGGCATAAATCGGCACGACGTTTGGATGGTCGAGTGACGCTGCGAGCTGCGACTCCTGCAGAAAGCGATCACGGAACGCGTCGTCCTCGGCGAGGCGCCGCGCGAGGAACTTGAGCGCGACGCGCCGCCGCAGGCGGAGATCCTCGGCGAGATAGACCACGCTCATGCCGCCACGGCCGAGCACGCTCTCGATCCGGTACCCAAGCAACTCCGCGCCGATGCGCGGATCAGCCGAGAATGTCAACGGCACGCCTCCTTCGCGCGGACGATACGACGTCGCTTCGCGTCTGCCTAGACGCGCTGCGAAGCCTCGCCGACGGCGCTAACGACCGGCTAACTCGCGGCGCTGTAAAGTGGCGAACGTCGTCTTGCCCGAGTCGGCCTCTCAGCGATGAAGCTTCCCCTCAAAGGTGGTTGTAACTGCGGCGCGGTCCGGTACGAAGTGACCGAGCCGCTCATCCGGGCGAGCTACTGCCACTGCAAGCGGTGTCAGCGGCGAACGGGCGCCGCGGCATCGGCGCAGGCGCACCCGGCTCCGAATAGCTTCCGGATCGTGGCCGGTCGGGAGAAGCTGCGGATGTGGCAGCCGCCCGAGGGCGGTGGTGAGAAGTGGTTTTGCGGCGAGTGCGGGTCGGCGATGTTCGGCTCGAACCCCAGCCACCCCGAGTCGATCGGCATCCGGCTGGGGACGTTCGACGACGATCCTGGCATTCGCCCCACGGTGCGGCAGTTTGTCGCCTATGCCGCGGTGTGGGAGCCGCTCCCCGATGATGGCCTGCCGAGGTTCCTGGAGAGCCGTCACCCTCCCGGCGCGCGCTCGACCTGACCGTCGCAGCCCGTCAGCCCTCGTCGTGGGTTCGCCAGAGATCGTAAGGCTCTGCAAATACGGATCGCGGGGCCCCGAAAAGATCGGGGCCCCGCGCACTTCGGACCGAGCCTTTTGCTCTACGGAACGAGGACGCCGTTCACGAGGAGCTGGACTGCTCCCGCGGCCAGTCCGCCGGAGTCGACGGTGTCCCTGCCGGCAAGCGTGTTGATTTCGAGCCGGTCGTTTGCGACCTCTGCATGGAGGACGTTCACCGTCGCTGCGAGCCCGCTTGCTTTCACACCGCCTGCGTCGCCGTTGACATTGACGGCGTCGTTGCCGTTGGTGCCGTTGACGACGACGCGGTCGCCTGAGCCGTCGCCTGCGGAGCCACCGAGCACTGCCGCGAGGTCGACGTCGACGCTGCTGACGCCTGTCCCGGTCAGGTCGTTGACGGTGACCAGGTCGGCTCCACCGAGGGCGTTGAAGTCGACGTTCTCGACGCCGTGGGTGTCCATCGTGATGCTCCCAGGGTCGCGGAAGAACTTCAGCCGGTCGCCGTTGGCCGACAACTCGACGTGCTCGCCGGCGCCCGCGCCGTTGAACACCATCGTGTCGTTGCCGTCCTGGCCCTCGACCGTGTCGCTGCCGTCGCCCGGGTCCCAGAAGAAGCGGTCATCGCCCGAACCGAGGAACGCCACGTCATTGCCGCCGTTGCCGTCGATCGAGTCGTTCCCGTCGCCGCCGAGCAGCTTCTCGATGCCCGGGCCGCCGGCGATCCGGTCGCCGCCGCTGCCTCCGTCGAGGGTCAATGCGATTGCCTGCGCAGCAAGGCCGGTTGCCGAGATCGAGTCGATGCCTCCGAGCCCGTTGACGTCGAGCTCGTCAATCGGCTCCTGATGCTGGACCACAACACGTGCCGACAGCCCGGACGCCGCGACACTCGCTGCATCGCCGCTGACGTTGACGATGTCGTCGCCGTTGGTGCCGTTGACGACGACGCGGTCGCCTGAGCCGTCGCCTGCGGAGCCACCGAGCACTGCCGCGAGGTCGACGTCGACGCTGCTGACGCCTGTCCCGGTCAGGTCGTTGACGGTGACCAGGTCGGCTCCACCGAGGGCGTTGAAGTCGACGTTCTCGACGCCGTGGGTGTC
>Ga0307310_10000556_pt1 | contig 12657 bp, 7 predicted proteins | sample ER_DNA_197_FD_194502 | JGI IMG/M metagenome (GOLD analysis project Ga0307310, IMG submission 194502) | Bulk soil microbial communities from the East River watershed near Crested Butte, Colorado, United States - ER_DNA_197 | ecosystem: Environmental > Terrestrial > Soil > Floodplain | place: USA...
TTGCGCCGCCATCGCAGGTCGTCTTGCCTGTCGATCGCGAGACGGGACGCCCCAGGGGATTCGCGTTCGTCGAGTATCTGGATCGGGCGCACGCCGAGAAGGCGATTCAGCAGTTCAACGGGCAGGTGTTCAACGGCCGGCCGCTTGCCGTCAGTGAGGCGCGCGCGCGCGAAGACCGCGGCCCGGGAGGTCCGCCCTCGGGTCCCCGGCCCGGCGGCTTCGGTACCCGTCCCCCTTCGTCGTTTGGCGGCCCGCCGCGCCCCTTCGACCCGAACGCCGCCCCTGCGCCGCCCCGCAGCCGTAATTTCGGACCGGACGCGAAGCCGCAGCGCGGCGGCAGTGCAAAGGCGAAGAAGAAGGAATCCGATCGTCCGCGCGGTCCCATTCCGCTCAAGAACACCGGCCGGTCGTTCACGCTCGACGACGCCGATACGACGACGGACGAAGCGGAACCGATCGACGACGATTTCGCCACGAGCAAGCCGAAGGAAGACACGGACGAGGACAAAACTTAAAGTTCTACCTTTCTAGAAACCTGTCCGCACCGCCAGCACCGCGACGCCGCCCGGCACGTCGACCGGGATGAGGCTCCAGTTGTCGCGTCCGTGCTGCGTCACCGTCCGGCCAGCGATCGTGCCCACGGCCGCGCCAAACGCGACATCACTTAGATAGTGCCGGTTGTCGTGGAGCCGCGACGCGGCCACGTACGTGGCCACGGCATAGGCGAGGAAGCTTCGCCGCCAGCCCAGATGCCGTTCGAGCACCGTGGCGCCGGCGAAGGTGACCGCGGCGTGACCGGATGGGAACGAGTGATTGTCGGATCCGTCGGGCCGCTCGCGCTGCGTGGCGAACTTGATTGGCTGAACGAGGATCTCCGTGACAATCTGCGCACGGAGGAGATCCATCCCGAGATGCGAGGCCTTGGGCTTCTTGAAAATCCGGCCGTATGCGTACGTCCCCAGCGAAAGCGCAGCCTGCTCCGGAGTGTTGCCGAAGTATTTTGCCGGAGCGAATGCCGTGTTGACGGCATCGTAGTGACTGCGCAGCCGGACGTTGAACCCTTGATCGACTTTGTGTGCGCCCGCCGCCAGCGCGCCGCCCACGAGCGCCAGATACAGGTTTTCCTTCGCGGGCAGGTGCTTGATATCTCCAATCACACCACGCCCGAGGGCGCGAAGACCTGTGTGCGGCGGAGTCGGCGGTTCTTTCGCCTCGGCGGGGACGTCCGCGCCTGCGGGGGCTTGCGTGGGCGCCGGCGCCTGCGCTGGCTCAGCCGCGGTGATGGGCGGATTATTCGCCGCCTGGAAAGGAGCCTCCGGACCATTTCCCAGCCCGAGCGTCAGGACAAAAATGGAGAGAAGCATGTGCGACTGACTTCAACTTCGATGCCACGGGCCGCCGCGTCGTGCCGTGCTCAGCTGTTCTTCGTCCAGCGGGGCGCCAGCCGGAGCCGCGTGCGCGTGTGCTCGAATGCGGTCAACAATTCGTCAATCATGCGCGGCGTCCGCGTCGCGCGTGCATACACCCAGCCGGTTTCTCGAACGAGCTCGTGCCCCTCGACGCGCGCACAGAAGAACTGCCCCGTCTGCACCTCACGCGCGATGGCCTGGTACGGCACGATCCCGATGCCCAGACCGGTCTTCACCATCGCTTTGATGATCTCCACGTTTTCCGTATCCATGACGATCGTCGGCTCGATCTGCTCGCTCGCGAAGAATCGATCGATGACGCGGCGCGTCGCCGACCCGACCTCGAAGAGCACGAACGGCTGCCCCGCGAGATCGCGCGGCGCCACGCGGCGCCGGCGCGCCAGCGGATGACCCGGCGGCGTCACGACCAGCAACTCTTCGCGCATGACCGGAACGGTCACCAGATCGGACTCGTCGATGGGCAACGTCAACAGCCCTGCGTCGACACGGCCGGCGCGAATCTCGTGTACAGACTGCTCGGCGGTCGCGACCCGGAGCCGCACGTCGAGCTGCGGATGAACGCGTCGCAGATATTTGAGGAGCGGCGGGAATACATAGAGGCAGACGGTCATGCCCCCCGACAGCCGGAGCGTGCCGCGCAGCTCGCGCGTGCGGTCCGTGATGACGCCGACCGTTTCCCGGACGTCCTGAAAGACGCGCTTGCCAAGCTGCACGAGGCTTTCGGCGGCGGGCGTCATCCGCACCTTCCGCCCGACCCGCAGGAACAGCGGCTCGCCGAGCTCCTCTTCGAGCAGCAGGATCTGCCGGCTGATCGCCGACTGCGAGACGTGAAGCTTCCTGCCGCACGCGGTGAACGAACCGGTTTCGGCAATCGCCTGCAGGATCTCGAGCTGTCGCAGATCCATCGTGCTAGCCCGTGATGATCAGGGGAGCAGCACCGGGCGCGCTTCGCGCGTCCATCCCTCTTCCCATGTCGGCCGCGACGACTTGCGTGCGCCGGCCCGCAGCCGCTCGAGGCGCTTCTGATCGGCCGGATAGTTCTCGAAGAGATCGAAAACGATGTCGGCAAGCTGCTCGGCCGTCGAGAACAGCAGCCCGTTGTCTCCATGCCGCACGCGCTCGGCCAGGCACGCGCCGTAATCGAGCGCCAGCACCGGGACTCCCGCGCCAAACAGATCGGCGATCTTCATCGGGATGTCGAGGCCCGATGACGATCGATGCAGACACAGCCCGAGGTCGGCGCTGCCCACGACGCGCGGGTAGTCGTCGGGTTCGAGCCAGCGCGCGCGCAGGTGAATCCGGCGCGCCGGCAGGCCGGCGAACCGCCGCTCGAATTCGGCGCGCCGCTCGCCGTCGCCCGTGACCAGCACGACGAGATCCGGAAAGCGCCGATCTCTGCTGGCGGCCTCCCATCCGCGGATGCGGTGCTCGAGCCTGACGACCGCATCGATGATCACGTCGAAATCCTCGTCCTCGGTCCAGCTCGTCGGACACACGACGAAGCCGACCGTACCGCCGTGCACCCCGAGCCGCCCGAACAGCGCCTGCCGGTGCCGCTCGCGATCGCCGCGCTCGATCGGCACGAACGCCGACGCGGGACGGTCGTACAGCACATGGGCGTTGGTCACGCCGAACCGGCTTTCGAGAAATGCGGCGAGACCGCGCGACACGCACAAGTTGGCATCGACGCGCCGCGCATCCCGGCGTTCGAGCCACCGCGCCAGCCGAATCGCCGGATGCCAGTGGCCCAGGCGAAGACGCAGCAGGGTGTATCCGAGGTTGTGCCAGTCGACGAAGAATCGCACGCCGCGGCGGCGCAGCGACCACCAGGTGACCGCGAATGTCGGGAACGCGGGTGGGTTCTGGACGAGAACCAGGTCGGGGCGCGGCAGATGCCGCAGCGTCCGCCAGAGCCGAAGGCCGAGGCGCGCCGCGTCGAACAGGCCGGCGACGGCGTAGCTCGATCCGTACAGACTGCGGCGAATCCGCAATCGCGTGCCTTTGATTCGATGCACGGTGATCCGCGGATCGTCGGTAATCCGCTTGGACAACGGCGTGCCTTCGAGGCCGACGAGATCGACGTCGACGCCGTTCGACACCAGCGCATGCGCGTGGTACTGCATACGGGCGCTTCGCCCCAGATCTCCGAGCGCAACAACGGCGGCTCTCATTCGGGAATAACGTCTCGAGGGGAGTGGCGGGAGTATTTTAAGCCGTTTTGAGGAGCCGGCGCTCCAGAAGCCCGATCACGCCCGCTTCTTCGGCGCTGAGAGCGCTTCTGGAGCCGGCCGATCGTGTGATGCGCGCGCCGCGCGTCGTGCCGGTCGCCAGCGTCACGCCCTCCATGTACGAATCGATGATCGCCGGGTGGATGTAACACCGGCGACACACGGCCTTCGTATTTCCGAGCCGTTTGGCAACCGCCTCGACGGCCTTGACGATATTCCGTTTGGCTTCGGTGACGGATTTGAATCCGGCGGCGCCGGCAAGCGCCTTGGCCGCCATCACCGTCCCGGCCCACGTGCGAAAGTCCTTGGCCGTAAAGTCCGTGCCGCTCAACTCGCGAAGATACGCGTTGACGTCGGCAGAGTCGACGGTCTGCCGCTTGCCGTCTTCGTCGACGTACTGGAACAGCTCGTACCCGGGGAGATCGCGGCACGCCTTGACGATGCGCGCCAGCCGCGCGTCGTGAAGGTTGATGGCGTGGCGAATGCCGCTCTTCCCCCGGAATTCGAAGTTTACGTGCGCGCCCGCAATCGTCGCGTGCTGCTCGCGCATCGTCGTCAACCCATATGAGCGATTATCGCGCGCGTATTCCTCGTTGCCGATCCGGATCAGGGTCTTCTCGAGAAGCTGGACGACCGCCGCGAGCACGCGCTCGCGCGTCAATCCCCGCCGGTTGAGATCGGCGCTGGTCTTTCGTCGAATGCGCGGCAGCGCCTGCGCGAACTCGATCAGGCGTCCGTACTTCTCTTCGTCGCGGACCTGCCGCCACTGCGCGTGATAGCGATACTGCTTCCGGCCGCGCGCGTCGCGCCCCGTCGCTTGAAGATGTCCGAGCGGGTGCGGACAAATCCAGACGTCGGTCCAGGCTGGAGGAATCGCCAGCGCACGGATGCGCTCGAGTTCGGCGCGACTCCTGATCGGGCGGCCGCGGGCGTCCGTATAACGAAAACGGTTCAGCTTTCCGGCACGACGAATACCCGGCGTCGTCTCGTCACTGATGTAGCGCAACCCGGCGACCTTCGCTGACCGAACCGCATCGACGGCGCCGCTCGCGCGCACGCGCGCCGGGAGCGCGTCGGCGCGCCTCTTCGCACGCTTCTGTAGCGCCTTGAGCCGCTGCCATGTGCGCGGAAGGGTCGTTTTGTGCACTCCTCCAGTTGTTGGAGCAAAAGGCTTGCCCTGGGCGTTCCGCCCCGTCAAAAGGCCTTAAAATGGTGTCCAAACAGCAGGTCATATGCGGTCCTCCGGCCTCGTCTTCGCGTTGATTCTCGCCGCCGGAACACCATCTCCCGCGACCGCCCAGATCAACGGTCCCAATGCCCGTGCGTCGGGCCTGGTTCTCGAAGACGGCACCAACGTTCCGATCGCCGGCGCGCGAGTGGTCTTCGCATTTCGAGGACGGTCGCGATTGCCAACGACGACCGACAAGGACGGGCGTTACATCTTCGAGGAGTTGGAGCCGGGCCCGTATCGTCTGACCGTTGAGAAAGCGGGATACGTTCCTCTCGATCCTGCGAGCGTTCCCACCTTCTGGGTTGTCGCGGGACAAACGCTCGACGTGGCGACGGTTTCCTTGCAGAGAGGAGGCGTCGTCGCCGGCCGCATTCTGGACGGGTTCGGCGAGCCGATGGTCGATATCAATGTCCGAGCGGTGAAGCCGGGTGCGGCCATCGACCTGATGGGGGAAGCCAGTCGAACGAACGACCTCGGTGAGTTCCGCGTGTTCGGACTGGCGCCAGGCCAGTACATCGTCGTCGCGAGTCCACGGCCGTTCGGCAGCGACGCGTTATCGAGAACGATGGTCTCTTCGACGTTCTACCCGGGTACTCCGGATCCGTCGGCGGCGCAGGTCCTCACCGTGAACGCAGGCGAGACGGTCGCGGGCATCGAGTTTCATACGGTGATGGCATCGACGTTCAAGGTGTCGGGCACAGTGGTCGATGACCTGGGGATGCCGATCGCCGGCGCCACCGTGATGCTTGCGGGCGACGCGCGAGCGTCGGGCGGCCTTGCCGCGGGAAGAGTGGGCGACGCGCGGTCCGACGCAGCGGGAAAGTTTTCGATCGACAACGTGACGTCAGGGACGTACTACGCCACGGCAGTCATGCCGCCTTCGGATCCGGTCCAGGTGATCGTCAACGACGCCGACGTGGACGCGGTGACGATCGTTCTGCAGCGCCAATAAGTTTCGTACGTAGTGTCCGGCTTCCTGACCGCCGTAGCCTTGGCGAAGGCGGTTAGCCGGACTACTCCGGCGGAAGCTTCTCGCCCGTGATCAGCCGCACACGCCGTTGGAGTGTCACGTACGACCAGGCCCACTCGCCGAGCACGGCGAGCCGATTGCGAAATCCGATCAGCCAGAAGATGTGCAGAAACAACCAGAAGACCCAGGCGAGAAATCCTGACGTCTCCACGGGACCGATATCCGCCACCGCCGACCCGCGGCCGATCACGGCCATCGTCCCGTAATCGCGATACCGAAACGGGGCCGGCGCGTCTCCTTTTATCGCACGCAGGATATTACGGGCCGCATGGGCGCCTCCCTGCATGGCGACCTGCGACACGCCCGGCAGCAACTTGCCGTCCTGCTGCAGCGCACACACATCGCCGATGACGAAGATCTCGGGATGCCCCGGCACCTGCAGCGTCGGTTCGGCGGATACGCGTCCCACGCGATCGAGCGGCACGGCGAGCGACTTCACCAGCGGCGACGCCGCCACGCCTGCGGCCCACAGCACCGTGTGCGCTTCGATGCGTTCGACGTGCGCATCCGCTGCGGCCTGCCCCGTCGCGGAGGCCGGACGCCACACGACCCCTCCGGCGTCGATGTCCGTGACAATCGAGCTCGTGAGCACTTCGACGCCCAGACGCTCGAGCGATCGCCGCGCGGCCACACGCAGGTGATCCGGAAACGCGCCCAGCAGATCCGGACTGCCTTCGAGGACGATGATGCGCGCCGATTCCGGGCGGATGTTGCGGAAGTCCTGTCGGAGCGAGTGCCGGGCGATCTCGGCCAGGGCGCCTGCCAGTTCGACCCCGGTCGGACCGCCCCCGACGATCACGAACGTGAGAAAACGCCGCTGTCTGTCGGGATCGCTTTCGCGCTCGGCCGACTCGAACGCGAGCAGCACGCGCCGCCGCATCTCGAGCGCGTCGTCGAGCGTTTTCAGGCCCGGCGCGTGGGCCTCCCACTCCGGGTGCCCGAAGTACGAATGCGCGGCACCGGTTGCGACGATCAGGTAATCGTAGGAAATCGTCCCCGAATCAATCGCTACTTCACGGCGCGCGGCGTCGATCGCCTGCGCCTTCGCGAGCAGCACCTGCACATTTTTCTGGTGGCGCAAAATCCACCGGATCGGCGAGGCGACGTCACCCGGAGACAGCGCCGCGGTGGCCACCTGGTACAACAGCGGTTGAAAGAGGTGGTAGTTGTGACGGTCGATGAGCGTCACACGGACGCCGGCGCCATCGAACGCGCGCGCAGCGAACAGGCCGCCGAAGCCGCCGCCGACAATAACGACGTGGGGAACCATCAACCGCGAACCTTGAACCGTGAACCGTGAACCCCGAATCGTAATATCCTACTGCTTATGGCTTCAGAGCCCGTCCTGCGCGGTTCGGCAACGATCGTCGAGACCGCGTGCCCGCTCGATTGTCCCGACGCGTGCACGCTGGCGGTCACCGTACAGCACGGCAAGGTGATTGCGCTCGACGGATCGCACAAGAACCCGGTCACCAACGGGTTCATCTGCGCGAAGGTCCGCAAATTCGACCAGCGCCTCTACGGTCCGGACCGTCTGCTGTATCCCGCGGTGCGAAAGGGGCGGAAGGGAGAAGGCCGCTTCAAGCGGACTTCGTGGGAAGAAGCGCTCGAGCTCGTGGCCGATCGCTTCCGCCGCGCGAAGGCCTCGCACGGCGGCGAATCGATTCTGCCGTTTTCCTACGGCGGCTCGAACGGCCTGCTGACGCAGGATAACCTCGACGCGCAACTGTGGCGGCGCTTCGGCACGTCGCGGCTCGCGCGCACGCTCTGCGCGGCCCCGACCGGCGCCGCCAACCAGGCGCTCTACGGCAAGATGCCGTCGGTCACGTATCAGGATTACCCGGAAGCCGCGCTGATTGTTCTCTGGGGCGTCAACCCGTCCGCGTCGGGCATCCACCTGGTTCCGTACGTGCGCGACGCGCAGAAGCGCGGCGCGAAGCTCGTGGTCGTCGATCCGCGAACCACCGCGCTGGCGCGGGCGGCAGATGTGCATCTCGCCGTCAAACCGGGCACCGACGTCGCCGTAGCCCTCGCCATCCATCGGTATCTGTTCGTGACGGGCGCGGCCGATGCCGCGTTCCTTCGCGAGCATACGCACGGAGCCGATCGCCTGCGCGAGCGCGCGGACGAATGGACCATCGAGCGCGCCGCGGAAACGGCCGGCATCGATCCCTCCGCGCTCGAGGAAGCGGCGAAGCTGTATGCGGAGAGCTCGCCCGCGCTCATCCGCTGCGGCTGGGGTCTCGAGCGCAATCGCAACGGCGGCAACGCCGCGATGGCGGTGCTGGCGCTGCCGGCGGTCGGCGGGAAATTCGGCGTGCGCGGCGGCGGCTATTCGATGAGCAATTCCGCGTCGTGGAACATCACGAGGCCGTGGATCGACAGCCACGAGCCGGACACGCGCATGGTGAACATGAATCACCTTGGACGTGCGCTGACGGAGTACGACGACCCGCCCGTCAAGGTGCTGTTCGTCTACAACTGCAATCCGGCGGCGACGGTGCCCGATCAGCGGCGGATCCTCCGCGGCCTCGAGCGCGAGGATCTGTTCACGGTCGTCTTCGAGCAGGTGATGACCGATACGGCGCTGTACGCCGACCTCGTCCTGCCCGCAACCACGTTCCTCGAAGGCTACGATTTCGCGAAGGCGTACGGGCCGATCAACATGGAGATGGCGCTGCCAGTCGTCGACGCGGTCGGTGAAGCGCGATCGAATGCCGATGTGTTCGGCGATCTCTGCGCGCGGCTCGGTTTGCTGAAGGACGGCGAGGCGACCGGAGAGCTCGACCTGATGCTCCATGTGCTCGACGCGCTGCCCGGCCCGATCGCCGACGATCTGCGCGCGGGCGCGCGTCCGGTGGCGCCGTGCGGCGACGCGCCGATTCAGTTCGTCGATGTGTTTCCCAACACGCCGGATCGGAAAGTGGACCTCTTCCCCGCCGCGCTCGACGCGACCGCGCCGCTCGGGCTCCATCGTTTTCAGCCGGACCCGGGAACCGGGCGCTATCCGCTGGCGCTCATCTCGCCGGCAAGCGATCGAACCATCAGCTCGACGCTTGGCGAGCTGCCGCGAACGGACGCCAACCTGACGATGCATCCCGACGATGCCCAGGCCAGGGGGCTGGAGAACAACGATCTGGTGCGGGTGTTCAACGAGCTGGGAGAAGTTCACTGCACGGTGAACGTGAATCCGTCGATTCGGCCCGGCACCGTCAGCCTGCCCAAAGGACTGTGGCGGCGCAGCACGCGCAACGGCGCCACGGCAACCTCGCTTGCCCCGGACACGCTTACCGATCTCGGCGGCGGGGCCTGCTTCAACGACGCCCGCGTGGAGGTTGCTTCGCTCCCCACGGCGTAATTAGAGAATTGGCGAATTCGTGAATTTGTGAATTCAATCACCAACTCACCAGATCACCAATTCACCAATTCTCAGTAGCTGAAGAAGAAAAGCAGGTCCACTCCGCTGCCGTGCATGCGCTGAAAGAGCTGTTGCTGCGTGCTGGACGTCTGGATCACGTTGGTCTGCAGCCGGAGCCACGCCGCCAGCTCGTATTCGAGGATGAAGTTGGTCTGACTCTGATCGCCGATACCCTGCTCGACTTTCACGAACAGGTTCTGTCCCACCTGCTGCCCGATGGTCAACATCGCCGCGTTGCCGCCCTCAGGGCCGGCCGCGATCTCGAAGATGTTCAACCCGAGCGCGTTGCCAATCGAATTCGAGAGCTGGGTGGCGACGGCGCCCACCGCCAGTTCCTGCGCGCGCTGCGCCAGTGAGATCTGCTCCCCGGTGCCCAGCTGATTGATCGGCTGATTGAACAGGATCAACGACAGGATGTCCGCCTCCTCGAGGGGCGGCACGCTGCTCAACACGATCTGCGGCTGCTTGATCGTTCCGCGAACGTCGACGTTGGTGGTCACCGCCTGGATGACACGTTCGGTCCGGATATTGAGCTCGGGATCGAGCTCGTCGAGCCCTTCGAAACGGACGGTCCCATCCCGGAGAATCGTGAACTGCCGCCCCTGAAAGTTGTAGGTGCCGCGTACGGTATTGACCGTCCCCCACACGCGCGTCCGATCGTAAGGCGTTCGACCCACATACAGATTGCCTCCAAGCGTGAGGTTGAGCGCTCCAAGGCTGATCGGGCTGTCAAGAGCCCTGAGGTCGTTTGATTTGATCACCAGATCGTCCGGCACGGTCATCCGCACGTCCACTTGCATCGCTTCGATGATTGCGGCGAAACCAGGCACGCCCGGCGCCGACGGCGGGGCCTGGCTCACGGGGAGCGCCGGCGGCGCGTTCGCCGGTGTCAGGTATTCGATCGGCTGAGTGGAATACGCCGAGGTGCCCACGAGATTCAGGATGGGATCGAGATTGACTACGCCCGTGGTGACGTTGAGATCGCCTTCGAGGCGCGGCGCGCTCAGCTGGCCGGTCAAGCGCAGATCGCTCGTGACCCTGACGTTCCCCATCTCGTTGTCGATGACTTTGAAGTCGTCGGCCTTCATGGCGATGGAGAGGCCGCCGACCTGGAATTCGTGGATCGCGAGATCGCCCGTGAGCGTCAGTTGTTTCCGCTGGTTGTCGAGGACGCGGATCTGATCGATGTGGACGCGATCGGCCTGCAGCTCGATCTTGCCGTCGAGTTGCGTGTAGGGCACGCCATTCGGCTCGAACGTGAACGCGGCGTTCTGAACCGTAATGGTGCCGTCGGGACGGGGATCGGCGGCCGATCCCGTCACGTGCACATGCGCTTCGAGCGTGCCGGTCACGTTCGTCAACGACGTGGTGAAGCCCTGCACGAGGCCGGCATCGATCGGCGTGCTGTCGATGGATAGATCGATCGGTTCGCTCGAGCTCGATCCCGTGCTGCTCAAAAGCGCCGTGGGGACGCGTCCTTTGACGTTGAGCGTGGCGGCCGGACTTTGCTGCAACTTCGTGTCGAGCGTCATCACCGTGCCGGCGTAGTCGACGGTGCCGCCGAACGAGTCGTACTGGAATTTTCGGAAGCCGCCCTTCTCGACGTTGAATTCGGCCTTCACTTGCGGCGTCGAATCCGGTGCCCCGTCCGATGTCACTGCGCCCGTCGCATTCAACCGGCCCGACAGCTGTGGCGGCCGGAGCAGCAGCGCGTCGATCATGCCGACATCCACGTTGCTGGCCGCGACCTTGAGCGAGTCTCCCGCGTGTCCGTACGCCCCATCGGCGGTAATCCGTTGATCGCCGTTGACGAGCGTGAAGTTCTCCACCTTGACGTTGTTGTTCGCGTACTGAATCGTCGCCTCTGAATCAGGAAGCGTCTGCCAGGTCATCCCCTGCGTCGCGAGCGAGAGGCGCTGTAAATGCACTTCATTGTGATCGGGGTGCATGACGAGCGATCCGCCGGCAGCCATCGTGCGCTCCGGCTGCTTCGCCGTCGCATCGAAGGTGACCTGCTGGTTCACGTAGTCGGTCGTTGCCGTCAGATCGTTGATGTTCTGTCCCGCGATCGTGACGAACGTGCCGTGTGTGACGGCCGACACGCTCGCGTCCCGCACCGTGAGCTCCGGCACTTTCGCCGTAAAGTCGCTGGCAACCGAAAGCGCTCCGTTGGCCCCGTACTTCACGCCGCTGCCGGTCACCTTCCCTGCGGCCTGAAGCTCGTGTTTGTTGCCCGTAACCGTCATATCGATCTGACCGATGCCGCCAATCGGCTGGTCTACGAGCTTCCCAACCTGTGAAAGGCTCGGGCTGTCGGCGTGCACGTTCAGATTCGTCTGGCCCGTCTCGTCGAGCGCCAGGGTACCGGTCGCCCGCACGTTGAGGTCGCGGCCGACGATGTCGAATGCGCGAAGATCGGCGGTCGAGTGGCGATAGTCGCCGTCAATCTTCGCGCTGGTGATTTCGAGGCCGCCTACGCTCGACGGATCGAGGTTGATCCTCGCCGTCCCCTCGACCGTGTCCGGTGTCACGCCGGCCGACAGGTTGGTCACGGTGCCGTCGACATCGATCGAGCCGCCGGCGGTGCCGGCCATGGCCGGTTTGCCGCTGACAACCGCCGGATCGAAGCCGGCGAACGAGCCGCTGGCTTTCACATGCGCCGTGTCCTGCTGAATGGCCACATCGAACGCCATCTGGGGAATCCGGCCGCCCAGTATCGACGTATCGTTCAACGTGCCCGTCGCCGTGACGTTCCTGTCGTCTGTTCGAGCCGGCGTTGTTTCGCGGCCGCTCGCGACGACATGGCCGTTGATGGAGCTCTTGTAGCGGTCCGCCGCGAGCGCCGATACACCAAAGTCCTCGCCGACTCGCTGAAGATCCAGGCCGGCGACCGTCGCATCGGTTTCGTAGGTGATCTCCGGTCCGTTCTTCGTGAAGGCCAGGGTGCTTCCGCCTTCGATCGAGGCGCCCGCAACGGTCGATGGATCGAAACGCAGGTTGCCTTTCACGGTCCGGCTGAAGCCGGACACTACGTACGCGCCGTTGACGTTTGTGGCTGCGGCTGGAATATTCAGGTTGGGCGGCAGACGGCGCAGATCGACATTTCGAGCCTGGCCGTGAAGATCGAACGCGACCTCTCCGTCCTTGTCGCCGGGCAGCACGACGCTGCCAATCGCGGTGGCATTTGCGCCATTCGCCGCCGCCCGGCCGTCAATGGTCAGCCGGCGGCCGTCGATACGCGCTTTGCCCTTCACTTGATTTGCCGCGAACCCCGCCGCCACGACGCGCGGCGCATCGACGGATACCGTACCCTTCAGCGA
>Ga0307310_10000562_pt1 | contig 12636 bp, 8 predicted proteins | sample ER_DNA_197_FD_194502 | JGI IMG/M metagenome (GOLD analysis project Ga0307310, IMG submission 194502) | Bulk soil microbial communities from the East River watershed near Crested Butte, Colorado, United States - ER_DNA_197 | ecosystem: Environmental > Terrestrial > Soil > Floodplain | place: USA...
GTTGAGTGTGACATCCATGCGGACGCCCTTGAGGAGCGGCGACTGGGTCGGCAGCAGCTCGCGATTCGAGGCGACCGCCGTGTCGACGACGTTGAACAGCGCCGGGTCGCCGGCGCCGATCACCGTCTTGTCGTTCGACTCGGGCAGATACATGACGCCGCTCCGCACGCGCGTGCGGCCGCTGATGTACACCGCCTTTATGGGCCCAGCCACCGTGAGCTCGGCGTCCGCGCGGAGGCGCCCGCGATCGTTGTCGAGCACGCGCGCGTTCTGCGCGAAGAACGTCAGGTCGAAGACAGGCGTCGTAAATGTCGGCAACCCGATCGTCCCGGCGAGGCGTACCGGTCCGCTGCTCCGACCGGCAATCGAATCGACGTACACGGTGTCGTTGACCATCCGGATGTAGCCGGCGACGTTCTGCACGCGCATCCCCGTCGACGCGACCCGGAAGTCGCCGCGGTCGAGGGCGAGCGCGCCGGCGAGCTTGGGCGATCGCAGCGTCCCGCGCACGACGATCTTGCCGGCGGCACGGCCGCGAACATCCGTCACTGCGTCGGTGAAGCGCGACACGAGATCGATCGGCAGGCTGTCAGCGACGATATCGACCGAGATCGGACCGTTGGTGATGCGCTGCTGTCCGGCAGGCAGCGAGAACGCGAGGTTGATCGGAATCTGTCCGTCGAGCATCGCCATCGGTGCGCCTCCGCCCCGTGTCGCGACCATACGCGTCGTCACCGAGCCGTTCGCGTACTGCAGCCTCCCGTGAATGTCGGGAACATCGGCGCCACGATAACTCCCGTTGCGCACCGCCATGCCGACTCGGAACGTGGGCGCGGCGAGCGTTCCCTGCACTTCGCCGGTGATCGAGACGAGTCCGTGCAGCTCGAGATCGCTCTGCAGCAGGCTCGCAACGTTCTCGATGGCGAAGTTGTCGATCGCGAACTTGAGCGACGATTCGCCCTTCGTCGGCAGCAGTCCGTCGGCAACGATGCGGCCATTGCCGCGGTCCCGCAGATCGAGTCCGCGCACTTCGACGCCCTGCGCGCCCCAGCGTATCGTCGCCGGTCGAGTGCCGTGCCAGAGGCTCGTGTCGAACTGCAGTCCGATGTCGGCGACATGCACCTCCTTGTGATCGAGGTGCAGCGCGTAGTCGCCCGAGAGTGCGTAGCGGTGAATGTGGTCCTGAAACAGCGCGACGCTCATCAGTCCCGTGCGCTGCGACGTGTACGATACCCGCGCGTCGATGCTGTCGAGGGCGAAGCCGCCCGCCGTTGCCGCGTCGAGCTGCGCACCGACGGCAAGCGTCGACTGCGGGGTGCGGGCGTTCGTCCACGCGATGTCGGCGCGCGCCGCATGTGCCGTGTTGCCCGCGACCGTGAGGTCCTCGCCGGCGAGCCGTGCACGCAGGTCGAAGCGCTGCAGTCCGCCCTTCACGGTCCCGGCCAGCTTGACGCGACCACCGATTTCGTCACGCCGTACCGTCGCCGGTGTATCGACGGCGACACGCGGCGCGGGCTTGCCCGTCACCGCCCGCTCCACCTCGGTCTCGGCGGCGAGGCGCGTCGAGTCGGCGCGCGCCTTCCTGCGCGCTTGTGCGACACGCGCCGGTCGCGGTGCCACGGTACCCGTGTCGTGCGGCAGCCAGCGCGCGAAGCGGCCCAACGAGTCCGCCTGGCCGCGGACGACGATCTCGCCCTCGCGGCCCGCGACGAGCCCGAACGTCCCGCTCGCGCTGAAGAGTGCGCGCGATCCGGACAGCTCGAGCTTCTGCGCGTGCAGCATCCCGTTGGCGATCGAGATGCGCGCCGACGCGCTGTCGATCGCCAGGCTGTCGTACTCCGATGCGGCGATGTCGGCCCGCGCAGTCATCGTCATCGTCGCCGGCGAGAAGCCACGCCCCACCACCGATGCCTTCGCCGTGATCGACGTGCTCGGCAGCCGCGCGATGACGAGGTGCGCGTTGAAGAGCCGCATCGCCGTCTGGACGTCGTACGACTTCTGTGCGCTCGCCAGGTTGAAGCGACCCTTCACGTCCATCTCGCCGCCGTCCTCGAAGCGGAGTACCGACGTCAGGCGGAGATCATTCGTCGTCCCCGTTAGGCGCACCGGCCCAGTGGCGACGCCACGCAGGCCGAGTGCGGGCACGAAGCGCCCGAGCAAGGCGAGTGACAGCGGCCGCGCGCGCAGGTCGAGGTCGAGCCAGGTGCCGCCGCCGATCCGCACCGCGCCCCGGCCGGCGATCCGCGACACCGCCCCCTCCTCGACGTGCGTCAGGTCGGCGACGACCGTCAGACGCGTCGCCGTCGTTCCGTCGAGCGTCGCCGTGCCGCTCACCGTCCCCGCCACCGGCAGGCCGGGCATCCACGACTTGAGCAACGCGACCTGCACCGGCTCGGCGCGGACGCGAAGATTGTGCGCCTGCATGCCGCCGCCAGGCACCGCGCCGATTTCACCGACCGCGAGGACGCGGTTCGTTCCGACGCGATCGTCGTCAAAGACGAGGTTCGCGTTGACGTTCATGGCGTGGATGCCGCCGGTCAGCGCGAGATGGCCGCCGAGCGTGCCACGCCGTGGCAGCTTGAGATCAGGCACGATCTGCTCGATGAGCCGCGTGTCGAGCGAGGAGATCTGGAGGTCGGTGTCATGGAAGAGGACCGTGTCGCGCCTCGTGAGACCGAATTTTCCGATCAAGTGCGCGTCGCCGACGCGAACGTCGGCGTTCTGCGCGAGGTACTCCTGCGTGTCGCCCAACCAGTCCATCGCGTAGTCGAGGGTGCCGCCACCCTTCGACGGCAGGCGCGGGAAGAGCCAGCGTAGATCGGCGACGGCGACCGGCGCGCCCTTGAGACGCAGCCTCATGTCGCCGCTTCCGTAGACATACTTCCCGTCCCCGCTGATGCGCGAGCCGGGAAGCTGCGCCTTTGCGCCCTTCCACCACATGGAGTCGCCGGTGAACTCGAATGCGCCCTGAAGGTCGCGCACCTCGACGACGGGCGGGCGGAACGGCTCGGCGACCATCTGCAGCGAGGCGACGCGGACGAGCTTTGTGCGCTCGCCCGGGTCGGCGAGCCGAACGTCAGGCAGCTTCGCGTTGATGCGCTCGAAGGTCATCACCTTCTGGTAGCCGCCAGCCACGCGCACGATGTGACTCCGCGAATCGCCGGCTGCGCTGTCCTGCTGTGCGGCGGTCAACGACGTGTCGGCGTGCCACGGTGCGCGCACGGTCATCCGTCCATCGATGATCTTCACGTTCTTGAAGTCGACCCACGAGCCCCAGCCAGGAGTCGAGTCCTTGGGAAGCGTGTCGGCCCGCGCGAAGATGCGGCTGTAGTTCCACTTCCCGTTGGGCGGTCTGTCGAGCACGACCACCGGGCGCGTCAGCGTCAGGTCGGTGAGGACGATGTGCTTGCTGAGCAGCGAAAAGACGCCGTACCGCGACCGAACCTCGTCGGCGACGAGGAACGGATTCCCGGCGCTGTCGGTGATCGAGATGTCGTGGGCGACCATCCCGGTCAACAGGTTGCCCTCGATTCGGCCTAACGTGACGTTGCCGTGCACGCGCGCCTTGAGCGTCGAGAGCGCGAAGCGCCTGATCCGCTCGCGGCCGAAGTCGGTCCCCGTTACCAGCCAAGTGCCGACGCCGATCACGGCGAGCAGCACCAGGAGCACGGTGGCGACGATGCGAAGCGCGCGCGGCATCAGAAGGCCTGCCCGATCGAGAAGTGGAACGTCAGGTGATCGAAAAAGGATTGCACGGGATCGTAGCGCCGGAAGGCGTCAAGCGCGATGATCTGCTTCTGCCCTTTGGCGTTGGTGACCGCCGTGTAGACCGGCAGATCCTCGGCGATGCCCGGGTTGTACCCGACGTCGACGCGAATCGGGCCGACGGGAGACTTGTAGCGAATGCCGAGGCCTGGCGTCACGGCGCCGTCGCCGCTCGCGAGCTGAAGCAGCCCCGCGCTTCCAACGAACGCGGCGTCGACGAACGCTGCCCCGCCTAACGCGCGCCAGATCGGGAAACGGTACTCGACGTTCCCTTCGAGCACGGACGTGCCGCCGAGAGGGCGCGGCACGAAGTCGCGGTCCTTGAGCGCGCTGAACGTCGCTGAATCCGTGCCGCAATACTTCGTGCAGGCGGGCCCATTGGCGAGACATTGGGATATGGTCGCGAAGCTCGTGTCGCACCCGACCAGCGTCGCCAGCTTCGACGCCGGGATCGTGAGCGCGCGCGGGCCGAGCTGGTTCTCGCCGTAGCCGCGCACCGATTGCGACCCACCGGCGTAGAAGCGCTTGCTCGGATGGAGCACGTCGTCGGCCTGCCCGCCGGCGAAGCCGAGCGCCGTCCCGGTGCTGTTCAGTGCGCGAACGATTCCCGCTCGGCCGTGGACCGCGAGCACGCCGCGGCCCATCCGGTAGTACGCGGACAGGTCCGCGCTTGCCCGGTTGTAGCGGTAGTCCGAGACCGTCAGCCCGGAGGCATGCTCGAGTGACACGGTGCCGAGGATGCCTGACGACGGCGAGAAGGCCTCGTTGGTGCGATCGACGGAGGCCGTCAAGGCGACGGGCGAGAGGCGCTGTCTGCTCCGCTGCGCGCGGATCGACGTCGTGTCGCAGACGCCGTAGTAGACGCAGAAGTACAGGTCACCGGCCTCGACGCGCGTCAGCGCGAACTGGTACGTCGCGCTCGCCGGCGTGCGAATCGCGACTTCCCGCGTGAAGGTCAGATTGGCGCCCATCCCCCGGTCGATGAAGACGTTAGGCAGCGCGCGGCGGTGTGCAAAGACGCCCAGGGCGAGCGTGTTGCGCGGGCTCTGGAACCACGGCTGTCGGATCTGCGCGCTCGCCTGCCACGTCGGCTGCTCGAACGTGGAACGCTCGTCGTCGCTGACGTCCTCGAGCGTGTTCTTGAAGATCGACGTGTTGTTGAGCTGTGCCGCGAGCAGGTTGCCCACCGTTCCCGTGAGCTCGAACCGTCGCGCGCCGCCGAACAGGTTGTAGTGGCGGAACAGGCCGTCGACCTGTACGAAGTCGGCTGTGTTGAAGCCGGCCGAGATGCGCGCTTCGCGCAGCTGCGCCTCACGCACCTGTACCTCGACGATCTTCGTGCTGTCTCCCTGCGGCGGGACGAGGATGGCCGCGTGGCGGAAGAGTCCCGACTCGTAGAGGTTGCGCTGGCTCGCGATCACGTCGGAGCGCCGGAAGAGATCGCCCTCGCGCAGCGTGAGCGAATTGCGAATCGTCTTCGGTGTGATGACCTCGTTCCCCGTGATCCGCAGCTCGGCGACCGTCGCCTTCCATCGCGGATCGATCACAATGCCGACGTCGGCCATGTACGCGGAATCGTCGACCGCAATCGTGTCGACGGCCACGACCGCGTCCGCATAGCCGCGCTCCCAGAGCTTGTTGCTCAGGCTCAACAGCGACGAGTCGAGCATCAGGAGGTTGAGCGGCTTTCCGGCATGCAGCGAGACGGACCTCCGGATGTCCCTCGCGCTCAACACGTCGGTCTGCGGTCCGACGGCGATCTTGCGGACGATCGTCGGCCTGCCTTCGGTGACGCGAAACGTCACCTGCACTCCCGACCCGCGCGGGGCGACGACAGTGTCGACCCCCGCCTGCCGGTAACCGCGCTTCCAGTAGAAGACGCGTATGCGCAGGACGTCGCGCTGGAGCTCCTTCCGGTCGAGGTACTTCCGCTCGTAGAAGAGATGCGACTTCGAGATGAAGCAGAAGGGGCGCAGCAGCAGGCTGCGACAAGCTGATGCCGTCGTCGAGATGCTGTTCTGCAACTCGGAGACGTCAACGGCCTTCACGCCCCGGATGGTCAGTCTGGTGACCTCGGGGTCTTCATGCTGATCGTCAGCGGCCGATTGGGCACGGAGGACTGGAGCGGCACCGAGCAGAAGCCCGGTGGCCACCAGTGTCCGGCCCCAGCGCGGGGAAGCGGGCATATCGCAGCCCCGAAGTGCAAGGCGCGGGCCCGCATTTGGTGACTTCCGGCGCTATCAGTACCCAGCCCGGGTGCCGGCTAGGCAGTCGTTCGGCAAAGGGGCGGCAACTACAACGACAACGGCCATCACCACAGAGGCACAGAGGGCACAGAGAACGGCTCAGACTCGCATCTACGTCTGACTTCTCCGCGACCTTCCGCGGCCTCCGTGGTCATCAAATGAGGGCCACGGATTGAACTACTGACCCTCAACGGACCGAAACAGTCGGACCGTCAATTGAGAGTCAGGCTCTCACAGCCCGGAGAGCAGCGCGTCGTTCCCGGTCGTCGCGCCGATGCGCTTGATCAGCCACTCCATCGCGCTCTGTGGCGGCATCTGCTGCAGTCCGCGGCGCAGCGTGTAGACCGCGTCGAGCTGGTCGGGGCGGAAGAGTTTCTCCTCGCGCCGCGTGCCGCTCGTCGCGATGTCGATCGCCGGATAGATGCGCTTCTCGGCCAGAGACCGGTCGAGCTTGAGCTCCGAATTACCGGTGCCCTTGAACTCCTCGAAGATCACGTCGTCCATTCGCGATCCCGTCTCCACGAGCGCCGTCGCGATGATCGTCAGCGAGCCGCCCCCGGCGTTAGGCGCGACCGCGCGCGCCGATCCGAAGAACGCCTTCGGCTTCGCCATCGCCTGCGCGTCGAGGCCACCCGATAGCGTGCGTCCCGTGCCGCGCTCCGCCGTGTTGTGCGCCCGCGCCATGCGGGTGAGCGAATCGAGCACGATGACGACATCCTTGCCGCCCTCGACGAGACGGCGCGCGCGCTCGAGCACGATCTCCGTCACCTCGACGTGCCGCTCCGCTGGCTGGTCGAAGCTCGACGCGATAACCTCGCCGGTGTTCCAGCTGATCGCCTCGCTGACCTCCTCCGGGCGCTCGTCGACGAGCAGGATGAGGAGCACCGCGTCGGGATGGTTGAGGTGCACGCCCTCTGTGATCGCGTGCAGAAAGGTCGTCTTGCCGGCGCGCGAGGGTGCCACGATGAGCGCGCGCTGTCCGTAACCGATCGGCGCGATGAGGTCCACCGCGCGCCGGATCACCTCGGGGCCACCCTTCGCCGACCGCCCCGTCTCGAGCGTCATCTTCCGCTCTGGATACGACGCCGTCAGCGTCGCGAAGTCGGGTCGCCGTGCGGCCAGCGCTGGGTCCTGCTCGTTCACCTTCACGACGTCGGCAACCACCGTACGGCCGCGTTGGTCGCGGCCAGTCGTCGCATCGATCTTGTCGCCACGGCGCAACCCGAGCTGCCGCATCAGGTGCATCGGGACGAAGGCGTCTCCTGGTTCGGCGAGATAGCTCGCCGTCGCGCGGCGGACGTATCCACCATCGCGACCGATGTCAAACCAGCCAGTCGTCTCGCCATCGGCGACGACGGCGATCGCCGGCCCACGGTCCTGCTGCTCGCGCCTCTGTCCGCGTCCGCGATTCCGGCGGCCGCGCCGTCCGCCGTCACGATTCCCACCGTCGCGATTCCCACCGTCGCGATTCCCACCCTCGCGATTCCCACCTTCGCGGTTGCCGTGCTGAAAGCCGTCCCGTGCGCCGTTGTTCGTGTTGCCACCGCCGCGGTTCCGGTCGCGTTGATGCGGCTGGTGTCGTCCGCCGCCTCCGCCGCCACCACCTCCGCCACCGCCGCTTGGCATATCGCCTTCGCTGTCACGCGGCGGCGCGCCACGTTCCGGAGGCGTTCCACCGTCGACGGGTCCGCCACCGGGAGTGTTGTCGCTCTCCGTTGGCACGTATGGCTCCGGCGGAATCGCGGTGTCGCTCACCGTGCCTCCGGCGTCGGCCGAATCCGACGCATCACGGTACGGATTCGGCTCTGCGCCGGAATCATCAGGCGCACGATTCTGCGGCGGGCGTGGACCACGGCCGCGACGGGAAGGACGACGACGCTCGTTCATGCAACGATGTTAGTAAGAGTGATTCAGCAACCCGAACGCGGGAGAGGTCGCGGAAGCGACGCTCGCGTCGCGCTCGTCAAATTGAGCGGGGTGTATATCGCGCGCCTTTCGCGCGCGTCGTGCCGCCATGCGGGACGCGGACTGCTCACGCGCCTTGCCAGCGTGCGTCTCTCAGGATCGGCGTCTCCGGATCGTCAGCGATCCTGGGGCCGGCTCCACCTGACCGATTCAGCGATCTCGGCGCGCAATCAGCGCGCTGTACGACGTTCGGTCGGGGCGCGACGGCCGGTCAGCCGCCGCGGGACGATAGAACATCGCACTCCAGCCTCATTCGCGCAACCCGGCATCGGGCGGCGACTTTGATGAGTCGGTACCTATTGGCTTGCGAACTTCGTGCCGGTTTCAGCCCTGCTGCGCCGGCGCCTGGACGCCGATCACGTCCAGCTTCCGCACCAATTGCACGACACGACGGGTGTTTTCGACGATCCGACGTACCGCTGTCGCCTGTTCCTCGGGCAGCGACTCCATCTCGAGTAGCTGCGCCTCGGCCAGTACCGCCGTCAGCGGATTGTTTATCGCGTGCTGCAGGCCGAGGGCGACCTCGCCCGCCGCAACCAGCCGTTGCGTGCGACGCAACTCATCTCGCACGGCGTCCAACGCGGCGGTCCACTCCCCTGAGCCGAGCGACGACTCCACGGCGGCACCGAGTGCCCGCGGAGCGTCGACGATGGCCACTTGCTCCACCGCTCCCAACCCAGCGACTCTCGAGGCAAGCGCCGCGTCACGCGCTTCCACCAGAACCACGAACGCCGATCGTACCCCACCGGCACGGAGCCGCCGCAGAACGTCGGCCCCTCCGGCGACGTCGCTCGTCGCGTCGACGATGATACACTCGTCGGCCGGCAGGTGTCCAGTCGCCAGATCAGTCGGATTCGTCGTGTCGAATGCCGCCGAAGGCAGCGACACGGCAAGCGACTCACGAACCAGATTTGCGATCTGTATCGAGGGCGAGATCAGTCTGACGGAGTAGGAAACGGGAGTTCTCATGACTTGCCAGAGTTCTCATTAGCTTTCGCGGATGATTTCACCACCCGCCGGTGTGATCGCGGATGTCGCATCCGCCGTCGAGAATTACGACCGGCACGCCGACGCCGGAACGCTCATTCGCTCCCTGCAGGAGATCGGGCTTCGCGCCGACCCCGATGCACTCGCCGCCGCCGCCCAGCCCTATGTCGAGCGCCCCGAGGTAGCGGGCCCGATCTACGAGCGAATCGTCGACCTGCGCCCGAACGACGCCCGCGCCCTCGTGACCCTCGCCAATGCCTACTGGCTGCATGGGCGCGGAGGTGAAGTCGTCGGCGAGCTCGCCGCCCGCGCGATCGCGGCCGATCCCGCCAACCGCGGCGCGTGGCACCTCTGGGCGCTGTCCGAGTCCGACATCCGCGCCCGTGTCGCCCGCTGGCAGCAGGTGACCGCTCGCTTCACCGACGATGATCTCGCCAAAGCGATACTCGCCGACAACGCGACCTCCCTCGCCGGCGCCGAGAGCGACGAACATGCGCTGGCGCTCGCCATCGGCACCTACGAGGCCCTTCTTTCCCGCGCCACAGTCCTCGAACAGCGGGAGGCGCTGGAGAAGGCGCTCAACACGCTCCGAAGCTGGGCCCTCTGATTGAGCTCGAGCGGCTGACCTGACCGTCGGACGTTAGGCACTCACGCTCGTCGTGCGCGGCGTGAGCGCCGTGATCGCATCCAGCACGTCGCGCAGGTCGAACGGCTTATGGAGCGTCGGACACTTGCAGGCGCCGATCAGCTTCTGCGCGCGCTCGGTGATGTCGCCCGTCATGAACAGCGTCGCGGTGCGCAGGTGCGGCTGGATGGCGGCGGCGAACTCGAAGATCGTGTCGCCGCGCATGTCGGGAATCCGCAGATCGACGACCATCACGTCGAAGTGCTCGGCGCGCAGCACCGTCGTCGCGGCCTCGCCGCTGCCGACGGTCATGACGGCAAACCCCGACCGCGTCAGCGCGATTTCCAGCGCCTTGCAGATCGACGGCTCGTCGTCGATGACCAGTACGCGCACTCGATTCACTCGCGGCATCCACTCCTCCACCTCGGGCGGAGCGAGATGCTCCGCCGATTTCCTGCGCCATTCCGTTGCCCGCTCGCGATCACGCATCGTCCAGCTCCGAAGTTGGGGCGAACAGCCGTGTCGCGATACGTTCGACGAATTCCTCTGGACCCATTGTCTCACGGACATCCAGCGGACGGGACCCGACCATCTCCTGCATCACTCTGTTCAACACCCGAGGCTCGCTGTAGCCGAGCTTCGCCGAGACATCTTCGAGCAACCGACCTGGATCGCGAAGAAAAGCAAAAGCCTGCACGAGCCGAGCCGCCTGCACGAGCAACCGCGGTGACGTAAAGCCTGCGCCTTCGAGCACGCGGTAGAGTTGCCGCCGCGTCATTCCCGCACCTGCCGCCAGATCGTCCACCGCCGAGTATTGCCGCGGCGACCTGAGCATCCGTCTCACTGCGCCCGACACCTTCGCCGGCGTCTTTTCCAGCGCGCCGTCCAACCGATCGAGGAGCAGCTCTCCAAGCGCATGTCCCGGCAACTGGCCGAGCAACTCCGCGAATCGTCGCGGATCGTCGTCGAAGCGGTGCAGCACCACATGCTCCAAACCGTGCCGTGCCAACTCGACCACCATCCGCATCGCGCTCGGCGTCAGGTAGGTGTAGATGACCACCTGAACCGATGGATACCTCTGTCGCAACAGCACCGCCTCGGCGACCCGGATTCTACCCGGCGCGGTCGGATCCAGCACCGCCACGTCGGCCGGCTTGCGCCGGATCGCTGCTTCCAATTCGTCCCACCCGTCGACCGCGATCAGCTGATGCTCCTGCGCGATCACGACGCGCAGGTGTGTCAGCAGCGGTGGAGGCAGGTACGCGATTACGTCCAAGAGGCCCCGGTTTACATGTCACAAAAAACCACCCGGAAGTCTCAAAATGCACGTACCAGCATTCCAAGGCGAGGCCTAGCTTCGGTCCAGACGCTCCCCGCCCCCATCGCCCTCGCGAGGTAACAGCATGCTCCGCAACAAGATCACCTTCGCCGTTCTCACGATCGCCGCCGCCGTCGTCACCGCTTGTTCGAGCCCGACGGCTCCCGAGCCGCGGCCATTGTGCGGCGTCGTTACCGGCGGCGAGATCTGTAAGTAACCAGCATTTCCCGGGTTGATGTCGCGGTCGAGGTCTCTGGCAGGAGACCTCGATCGCGACTTCGTTATGCCCCCGCTGTTTCGAGTAGCGCGCGAATGGCGTTCGCCACGTCTGCCACTTCCGCTGGTGTCTCCACCGCAGTCCGGCTCTTGACGCGCTCGCCGACTTCCAACTGCCGCAGATTCTGCTCTGCATTGAAGAGCAGCTGATTCAAACGGTTCTGCGACGCCAGCTCCACAGCCTGGACAAGACTCGTCCGCGCGCGATCGCTGCGACCGAACGCGTGATATCCCTTGCCGACCAGCATGTGGAAATTCACTTCCAGCGCAATCGGCAGTGCCGCCTGTGCCAATTCGCGACGATAAGCTTCGAATGCGGGCTCGCTCCCGTCCGCAATCGCGATGTCGAGCAAGTTGAGCGAGGCCGTCCAGCGCACGTACTGCTCCTGGCCAGTCGCAGCGAGTATGAGGAACGCGTCGCGCGCGACACTCGTCACGCCGAGCTCCATGAAAGACGCCGCGATATCAGCGAGGACACGATCGCGCGACGTATCCCGCGTCGTGTGTTCGAGCGCCTCGTAGCCAAGACGAATCGATTGCTCGTATTGTCCACGCTCGTGCGCGACACCGGCGCGCTCATGGAGCGCGAGACCGATCACATCATGCAGTGATTCACTCTTCGCGCGCGCAATGGTCTGATCGAGCAGTTCTTCCGCGCGCGGCAGATTTCCGCGCGCGACCGATAATCGGGCGTCGGCGATCTGCGAGCGCAGGATGCCGACGACGTCGCCCATCGACATCGCGAGACGACCGGCGTCGGCATATGCCGCTGCCGCTTCGTCCCATGCACCGAGCATGCGCAGACAGAAGCCGAGCTGCATCGATGCGTTGATGCAGACGTCCGCTTCGTCGATCGGATGCGCGTAGGCGAGCAGCGTCTCGTTGACGTCCGCCGCCTGACGCCACTTGGCGTCGAAGTGCAGCGCGCGCCCGTACGCCGAGAGTCGCGGCGCAATGAGACTGAAGTCGGCACGCGATGCCGACGCGACGGCGTCGACGACGCCTGAGAGGATCGTACGAGCCGGTGTGCCGGCATCCATCTCCTCGACCGCCTCACGCACCGCGTTCAGCCCCCATGCATCGGCGCTCGCGATGGACGTGCCTTCCTCAAACCACGAGTCGACGAGGCGCAGCACGACGAGACCGGCGGTCGTCGCGCGCCACTCGGCGCTCGACTCCTCCAGGCCGGCGAGCGCCTCGAAGAACGGTAGGTGTCGAACAGTGCGATCAAGATGTGCCACAAATCCTCCCTGTGTCCTGACGTGCTTCATTGTCCCTGACGGACCTCTGTCAATGAATCTCGACAACGATTGCTCCGAACTGTAGTACAGAACAAGTGGCTAATCGTGACATGTGGGTGGATATCTGAGACATCGCGCTCTTCTCTGTCGCAAAGCGCCGATTTCTCAGGGCAAAACGCCCGAGACCCGTGCTTTCGCACGGGCCTCGTCGTC
>Ga0307310_10000563_pt1 | contig 12620 bp, 14 predicted proteins | sample ER_DNA_197_FD_194502 | JGI IMG/M metagenome (GOLD analysis project Ga0307310, IMG submission 194502) | Bulk soil microbial communities from the East River watershed near Crested Butte, Colorado, United States - ER_DNA_197 | ecosystem: Environmental > Terrestrial > Soil > Floodplain | place...
CCCGCGCCTTACCGCTTGGCCACGCCCCACCACGCCCCCGACGCTTCTGTGCTCGATCGCACCGCGACCCGTATCTGCGAACATCGCCCCGGCAATTTTATGAAGAAGCAGACCTCAGGAGTGGCCCAAACTTCGCGGCACAAACGGTAAGTTTATACGATGGGCTGGGATCCCGGCAAGTCGTTGATACGCCGCGCGATTGACGGTCCTCGTCAGAAGAGCCCGCGCGCCCGTCTTCTGCGCCGCCCGGACGGCGCGCTCGGCGGCCGGGCGGCGGCTGAACAGCCCGAACACGGCTGACCCGCTGCCGGACATGGCGGCGTGAAAGGCGCCCGCTTTGTTGAGCGCGTCGACGATCCGCTCGATCTCCGGATGATGCGCGGCGACCGGACCTTGCAGATCGTTTTGCAGATCTGCCGGACCTAATAAGGTCCGGCCTACATCTGTAGGGCGGGGCCTTTTCGACCCGCCTGTTTCGTCCCACCATCGATAAGCATCTGCGGTACTCACGCCAAAAGGCGGCACGACGAGCGTCACCCACGCGACGGGGTGATCGACGAGCGGAAACAACAGATCGCCGCGGTCGAGACCAAGCACCGTCCCGCCCTCCAGAAAATACGGCACGTCGGCGCCGAGCCTGGCGGCAATCTCGCGCAACGGCGCGTCCTTCACACGCCAGAGCGATCCAAGCGCGCGCAGTGCGGCCGCCGCGTCGCTGCTGCCGCCGCCCAGGCCACTCTTGAGCGGAATGCGCTTCGTCAACCGGACCTCGACGTCGCGCAGCGTCCCGCGGCGCCCGGACGCCGCCCATACGTGCCCGGCGGCGCGCCACACGAGATTGGTTTCGTCCGCGGGACACTCCGGCTCGGTGCACTCCAGGACGAACGGACCGCGCCTCGCCCGCACGGTCAGCGTGTCGTGCAGCGCGATCGATTGAAAAATCGTCCGCAGTTCGTGATAGCCGTCCGGGCGAACGCCCAGGACGCGCAGCGAGAGATTAATTTTCGCGTATGCCGAGACGCGCACGGCGCAACTCATCAACGGTTATCGGGTCGGCGGATGGCGGTATGTCGATGCGGAACACCTCGGAACCAAGCGGGACGTTGGTCTCCACCTGCGACAACAACAGCGTCAAATCGAAGGCCGCTTCCCTGGGACGGTTCACGTCGAGCGTCGCCACCCGAATCGATCGCGGCAGATCATTTTGAAAATCGCGATAGTCCGCGCGCCACACCAGATCGGTCGAGCTGGTATGAAGCGTCGATACCAGGCGCCATGGCTCCGCGCTGCGCTCGCGTCGCAGGTACAACGCATAGCGGACAGAGCCCGTGGACGCGGTCACGACGCGCCAGTCGGCGCCAAACGCACGCCCCGCCGGATCGGCGATCGCCGGGGCGCACCCGGTCAAGGTCGTTTGAAGATCTGCCGCGTCGAGCGGCACACCGGCGACCGCGTCCAGCACGGCGTCGGGCCGTCCGTGCTCGAGGATGCGATCGTCGCGCGGCAGTATCAGCGTCGCGTCGTTGCCGATCGCGGCGAAAATGAACACCGGCGGACCAAACGGCGCCATCGCTTCGAGTCGGATCGAGGCGGGCGCCGCGGCGCCGGCGGCGAGCCGACCCCGGACACGACGCCCTCCGGCCGAGCCGCTCAGGGCGATTTCCGCCGTCAGCGTGCGAATGCCGCGGCAGGCGGCCGTGGCTTGCGCGAGAATATCGGCGGCATCCGGCGCGGGCGCGCCGGCACCGGCGGGCAGCTTCATCAGCGGCGCCGCGCACGAAGCCGCCCACAGCGCGGTCGCAGCGACGAACGCCCGTGGCCACGCTCTCGCAGCACGAGCGCCGGACGATTTCATCGCTTGTTGAGTTTTTGTCTGGCGTCCCGGATCTTCCGGTCGATATCGACGCGGTCGATCGCGGCCCCGTCACCGGAAAGCGCGCGGTTCCATGCCGCGATGGCTTCTTCGAACCGGCCGACTTTGAAGAGCAGCTGCCCGTAATGTTCCTGGATGACGGAGTTGACCGTCAGCTGCTCGGAGGCACGCCGCAGATTCTGTTCGGCGAGGTCGTACTTGCCGGCCTTGAAGTACGCCCAGCCCAGGCTGTCCAAAAACGAGCCGTTGTCGGGGTCCTTCTCCAGCGCCTTCTTCAGGTAGCCGACCGATTCGTCCAGCCGCTCGCCGCGCTCGGCCAGCATGTAACCCAGATAATTGAGCGCGCCGGCGTTTTCCGGCTCGCGCGCGAGCACCTGGCGAAACGCCACTTCCGCCTCGGCGAAGTTCTTCTGCTTGTCGAAAACCGCGCCAAGCTCGAAGGCGATCGACGTAGATGCGGGGAACTTTGCCTGCGCGTCCTGCAGCAGTCTCACGGCCTGTGGTCCGCGCGAGGCCTCCTGGTAGATCTGGGCGAGCGCCACGTACGCGGCCGGTTCGCCGGCGTGATTCTTGAGCGCCGCCTCGAGCACGGCCACGCCCTGGTCCGGCTTTCCATCGAGGCGCAGCGCCTGTGCCTCGAGCCGCGCCAGTGTCAGGTCGTTGGGATTCTCCGCCCGCGCCTCGCTCGCGAGTTTCACGGCCGCCCCGTATTTCTTGGCCGAGATGTTGGCGTCGATCAAATAACCTGTGACGAGCGGATCCTTCGGGGACAGGCGATGGGCTTCGTCGAAGACGGCCAGCGCCTGGTCGTACTGACCGAGCTCCTGATGCGCATAGCCCAGATGGGGAAGGAGCATCCGCAGCTCGGCTGAGTGATCGCCCGACAATCCATGGAACTTCGCAATCGCCGGCGTCAACGATTCAACGACGCGTGCGTACTGCCGGAGATCCCCCAGCGCCTCCGCGAGCGCGAAATACCCCCAGGGACTCTGGTCCTGCACGGCGATCACGCGGCGGGCCGCCGCTTCGGCGCCCGGCAGATCGCCAAACCGCCGATCGGCCTGCGACAACAGGTACAACGCCCGTGCATCGTTGCGGGTCGAGACGATGTCATTCAGCGCATCACGCGCTTTGCTCAGATTGTCGCGCCCGCCCGCATTCAGGAGAGCCTGTGCGTATCGCGTCTTCAGGTCCACGTTGCGAGGTGCGACATTGAGGGCTCGCGCATACGCGTCCGCGGCGTCCGTCCAGCGCTCCTGCCGCTCGTAAAAGTCAGCGAGCGTGGGAAGCAGGCTCGGATCCTCCGACGCCTGCTCGTCCAGCAGGGTGATCGCCTCGGCTGTGCGGCCCGCTCCCGCGTAAGCCTGGGCCAGCAGCCGCGGTCCATCGAGCCACGCCGGTTGCTGGCGTACGAGATCGACGAGAAGCGGAATGGCTTTGTCGTAGGCGGCGATGCGCAGATACAGCCGCGCAAGCGTGCCGCGCGCATTTGGATCGGCCTCGCCGATCGGATTCGCGATCGCCTTTTCGAGATGCTGGATGGCGTTCGTGCTGTCGGCATCCGCCGCGCCGGGCTGCCGCTGCCGGCTGTCGATCTTCGCCGCGGCGATCAGGCCGAGCACGCGGTGCGCCTCGGGATTGGCCGGCGCGACTTTCAAGGCCTGCTCGGCCGTGCTCACGGCTTCGTCGACGCGATCGTGCCGCAAGTAGAGGCCCGCCAGCTCCGCTGGAATATCAGCCGCCAGGGGATTGAGCTCCATCGCCTTCTTGTAGGCGGCAATCGCGCCGGAGACGTCGTCGCTCTCCTCGAGATGATGGCCGATGAGGAACTGCTCGTACGCCTGCGCCACTTTTGGCGGCGACGTCGATGACGTCGATCTTGGGGGCACGGGTTGAGGCGAACGGACCGGCGCAGCCTGAGCCGCGGACATCGAAGGCACGGCGACACACACCGCGACGAGTACGGCAACTCTCATACTCCTGAATTGTTCCACAAAAGAGTGAAGGTGTCATATATTCCCGTGATGGCTATCGACCCGGAACTGCTTGAGATTCTGGCGTGTCCCAACTGCAAAACACCCGTTGCGCTCGTCAAAAAGGGGACGGCGCTCAAATGCGACACCTGCAAGCGGGTATATCCGATCAAGGACGACATTCCGGTCATGCTCATCGACGAGGCGACGATCGAACCGTGACGACCTGACCCAGGGATGTGACCTCAACCCACCCACTCACCAACTCACCAATTCACCAATTCAACCGTATCCTCCTTGTGCGCCTGCGGCAGATTGGCGACGTGGTGCTCACGACGCCGGCCGTGGCCGCCCTGCGCCGGCAGTATCCGCACGCGCACATCACCTACGTTGTCGAACCGGCCGGGGCTCCCATCGTCGCCGGCAATCCGCATCTCGACGAGGTCGTGGTCGCGCCGCGGCGCGGCGGCATTGCCGGGATGTTGGCCGACGTCAGGCTCGGGTGGCGCTTGAGGCGCGCGCGTTACGATCTCGCGATCGACTTTCACGGCGGCCCGCGCGCCTCGCTGCTGACGCTGATGAGCGGCGCGCCCCGGCGAATCGGATACGACGTGGCCGGTCGACGCTGGATGTACACGGACGTCGTCGGGCGGCCCCGCGAGCTTCGACGGCGTCATTCGGTCGAGAACCAGTGGGATCTGATCAAGGCGCTCGACGTGGCCGCGCCGACGCCGGCGGGGAATCCCGTGGAGATGCCGGTCGATCGGGCCGCGTCGGCGAGCGTCGACCAGCGCCTGGCCGCGGCCGGGGTGACATCCGACGAGGATCTTGCCGTGATCCACGTCAGCGCCAGCTCGCCGTTCCGCCGGTGGCCGCTGCCTTCGTTCGTCGACACCGTAGCGGCGCTCGCGTCGCGCGCCGGGCGGCGCGTGATCGTGACGTCGGGACCGTCGGAGCGCGGCGCGGCGACGGGCATCATCGACGGCGCGCGGGCGAAGCTGCCGGCGGTCGATCGGCACCGCGTGCTCGCCTGCGGCGACTTTTCACTCGGGGAGCTTCGCGCCCTGCTGGAGAGGAGCGCGCTGTTCATCGGCGGCGACAGCGGCCCGCTGCACCTTGCGGCCACGACGCGTGTGCCGATCGTCGCGATCTTCGGACCCACGCCGTCGGAGCGTTCCGCGCCGTGGAGGGATCCGGCGCTGCTCGTCGAGTCGATCGAAATCGACGGGCTCCCCTGCCGGCCATGCGATCAACGCATCTGCGAGCCCGGCGATTTCCGCTGCCTGAGCCGCATCGATGCGCCGCGGGTTATTGCCGCAGCTGAGCGGCTGCTCGCGGCGCGCAGGCAGCAGGACACCGGTGCTCGCGCGGATTCGCCATATTTGCGCTGATGACGTCGACGCGCTTCGGCATCCTGGCGTACGGCCCGCGGGGCAGTCTTCACCGCGAAGCCGCGGTCGCACTGCTGACCTTGCACGCCCACGCGCCGTCGCGCAGCGAGATCGTACTCCTGACGGATCGGCCTGACCACTATCGGTGGTTCGGCAACTCGATTACGATCGATCGGTTGACGTCGGCGACGGTGCGCGCCTGGCGCGGGCCGCTCGACGACCAGTTCCGTCCGAGCCTCGAGGCGCTTCGACTACTGGCCGAGGACGGGGCAGCCGATATCGTACTGGCCGACACGGACACGATGGCGCGGCGCGACCTGACGCCGCTGGCCGAGCGGCTGGCTGACGGCGCGGTATTCATGCATCACCGGGAGTACCTGCTGGCCGCGCCCCCTCGGAAAGGCGATCGATCGCTCGCGTACGAAATTGTCGGGCGGACGTGGCACGGGCTGACACCGGACCGCACCGCGTCGATGTGGAACGCCGGAATCGTGGCGAGCTCGCGGCGCCATGCCGGCATCTTCGACCGCGCACTCGCCGTGTTCGACGAGATACGGCCGGTGACGCGGTATTTTGCGGTGGACCAGCTCGCGTGCAGTATTGTGTTGGCCGCGTACGGGCCCATCCAGGAGGCGGCGCCGTGGTTCGATCATTATTGGGGCAACCGCCCGGGGTTCGGCCGCGCCGTCGAACGCTTCCTGAGCCGGGCGCTGCTCGAGGGGCTGACGCCGCTCGCTGCCAGCAATCGGCTGAAGACCCAGCCCATCCTTGGCGCGCTCGATGCTCGAGTACCGTGGTGGCTGGCGCGCCTGCGAAGACGCCTGATACCGGCAGTACCAGATGACGACAACATCCCTGAATTCGATGGCGGCCGGGAGAGATGACGCCGGCACGCTGCCCGATGTGACGCACGTTCCGCGACGGATTGCGCTCATCAGTCTCGCGTTGACCGTCGCCGCGGTCCAGTTCTCGATCGCGATCGGCGAGATTTTTCTCGCCGTCGCCCTGACCGCCTGGCTCGCCACGCTGATCGTCGAGCGCCGCCAGCCGAGCGCGCCTCCGTGGATGCTCCCGCTGATGCTCTATGCCGGGTGGACGCTGTTGTCCGCCGCCTTCTCACCGGAACGCGCCATCAGCTTCACCGATTGCAAGCAACTCGTCCTGCTGATGCTCGTGCCGCTGACGTACGAAATCGTCGACGAAGCCTCGGCGATGATGTTGACGACGATCATCCTCGGCGCCGCCGCCGTGAGCGCGGTGGTGGGCATCGGTCAGTACTCGATCCTCCATTACGACAACCTCGGACAGCGCCCGCGGAGCACGCTCGGCCTGTACATGACGTTTTCGGGACTGATGATGCTCGCGCTGAGCCTGGCGCTCGCGCGCGTCCTTTTCATGGCGCGGTCGCGGCTGTGGCCGACCCTCGTCATGCCGGCGCTCGCGGTCGTCCTCGCGCTCACCTTCACGCGAAACGCGTGGGTCGGCGCCTGCTGCGCCGTCGCCCTGCTGTTGATGATGCGCGACTTCCGGCTGATGGCGGCGCTGCCCGTGCTGGCCGCGATATTCTTCGCGGCCGCGCCCACGCGGATCCTTCAGCGCTTCTACTCCATGTTCAACCTGCAGGACCTGACGATCAGCGATCGCTTTTCGATGATGCGCGCGGGCCGACAGATCGTCCGGGACCATCCCGTGTTCGGCGTCGGGCCGAACATGATCGAACGCGTGTACCCGCAGTATCGCGAGCCGGACGCCGTGCTGAGAACCACGCCGCACCTCCATAACGTGCCGCTGCAGATCGCCGCCGAACGCGGCCTGCCGGCGGCGGCGCTGTGGCTCTGGTTCATCGGCGCGGTGATCATCGGCGCCGCGACTCTCTTCCGCCACGCCGGCCGCGAAGGGCCGCTGCGCTTCCTCTCGGCCACCGCGCTGGCGAGCGTGGTGGCGATGCTCGCCGCGGGATTGACCGAGCACAACTTCGGCGACTCCGAGTTTCAGATTCTGTTCCTGGTGTTGATTACGCTGCCGTTCGCGGTCGCGAAAAAAGAAAGGTTCTAGAGGTTCGAGAGGTTCGAGAGGTTCGAGAGGTTCTTGGCATCGCGAACCCTTCGAACCCTTCGAACCTTTCGAACCTTTCGAACCTCTAGTGTCTGAAGTGCCGCCGCCCGGTGAACACCATCGCGAGTCCGTGTTCGTCGGCAGCGGCGATGACGTCGGCGTCGCGGACCGATCCGCCCGGCTGCACGACGGCGGTGGCGCCGGCGGCCGCGACCGCATCCAGACCATCGCGAAACGGGAAGAACGCGTCGGAGGCGGCGACCGATTTCGTCAATGCGCTCCGGGTCCCCGGGGCTCCCGTGGCCCCCGCTTCGAGGCTGCGTGCCTTGAGGAGCGCCACGTTGACGGCGTCGACGCGGCTCATCTGACCCGCGCCGATCGCGAGCGTCCGCGTGGCGTCGGTGAAGATCACGGCATTCGACTTCACGTGCGCGCAAATCCTCCAGGCGAAGCGCAGCGCCTCCCATTCCTCGGCGGAAGGCTGCCGTTTCGTCACGACGCGGAGCCCCCCGGCAACCGCACCGGTCCAGGCCTGCCGCGCTTCCACCACGACATCGCGATCCTGCATCAGCGCGGCGCCGAGGATCGTGCGAACCTCGAGGCCTGCGCTCTTCAACCGATCGAAGTTGGCGGTGACGACACGCATGTTCGATTTGCGGGCGAGAATCGGCCGCGCGTCGGCCTCGACGCCCGGGACTATCACCGCTTCGATGAAGGTGGCCACGACGGCTTCGGCGCCCGCGCGATCGAGCGGCCGGTTGAGGGCGACGATCCCGCCGAAGGCGGCCATCGCGTCCGCATCGCGAGCCCGTACGTACGCCTCGGCGGCCGACTGGCCGATGGCCGCGCCGCACGGGTTCGTGTGCTTGATCACGGCAGCCGCCGGCTCGTCGAACTCGAGCACGATACGAGCCGCCGCGTCGAGATCGAGCAGGTTGGTATACGACAGCTCCTTGCCCTGGAGTATGGTGGCGTCGCCGAGGCCGGCAGGAGCTTCAGTAATCCGGCTGAAGCCGGATCCCACAGCTGACTGCGTCTGCGACAAGCGGTACCACCCTGCGCGCTGGTGCGGGTTCTCGCCGTATCGCAAGTCTCGAATCTTGTGGAGCGACAATTCGATCGAATCGGCAAGCGCGTCGCCGGCAGGCTTGCGGGGCTCGAAGGTGTCGCCGTGAAGATCGATTGCCGTCAGCGTCGCGCTGATTGCCGTGTCGTACGCGCCGGTATGCGCGATCGCCTTGCGCATCAGGTCGAAGCGAAACGCGAGGCCCGGCGTCCCGTCCAGTGCGTCGAGCAGCTTCGGATAATCGCCGGGATCGACCACCACGAGCACGTCGCGGAAGTTCTTCGCCGCCGCGCGCACCATGCTGGGTCCGCCGATGTCGATCTGTTCGACCAGCTCGTCGAACCCGACACCCGGCTTCTTCGCGGTCTCGGCGAATGGATAGAGGTTCACGATGACGACGTCAATGGGCTGGATCCCGTGTTGAGCGATCGCGTGGAGATCCTGCGGGTGATCGCGCCGCGCCAGGATCCCGCCATGCACGGCGGGGTGCAAGGTCTTCACCCGGCCCTCCATCATCTCGGGAAAGCTCGTAATATCCGACACGTTGGTCACGGCCAGGCCGGCGTCGGCGAGCGCGCGCGCGGTGCCGCCGGTCGAAACCAGCTCGAACCCGCGCGACCGAAGGCCGCGGGCGACATCCACGATGCCGGTCTTATCGGAAACGCTCAGGAGGGCTCTTGGCATAAGGCGTAAAGTTCAGTATTATCTCTGACGACGCCGGGCGGGCCTGGCGCCGTAAGGGAAAGGCCGCAAAACGCGGCCTTTTTTTTTGCTCCGGGGAAAAAGTACAGGAGTACGGACCGGGGTTGGTTCAATGATGCGGCTCGCGGGTCGCGTCACAGCAAGTTAGGAAAGAACGATGCGCATCACAGGCAAAGTCAAGTGGTTCAACAACGCCAAAGGGTACGGATTCATCGAACGCGACGGAGGCAGCGATGTCTTCGTCCATTACTCGGCTATCCAGGGTGACGGGTTCCGTTCGCTCGAGGAAGGCCAGGCCGTGGAGTTCGAGATCGTTGACGGCCCAAAGGGCCCGCAGGCCGGCAACGTCACGAAAATCTAACCTACTTGAAGGGCAGAGGGTCAAGGGCTTCATCCGCTCTTCCCTCTGCCCCTTAGCCCTAATCACCTGACCCCTTCATCGCCCGCGCCGTAAAGCTCACTTTCCCGTCCTTCACCGCCACGCGAAACGCCACCTCGGCGCTTTCAGTCTGGCGCAGCTTGCTCACCTGCCCCTTCACGAGATCGGCGAACTTGTGGAACGGCACGTTTTCCTCGCCGACCGCGCGGCGCGCCTCCCCGAGCGACTCGTACAGCTCCTTGAGCTTCTCGATCTCCTGCAGAGGATCGGTGAACGCGGCGACGCGCAGAATCCGGTCGTCGGGACCTTTTTCCGGCCGTTCCTGCTCGATCTTTTTCCGCGGGAACGGCCCCGGGCGGCCCTCTTCGCGCGCGCGCATGCCGCGATCCCACAAATCGATGAACGCCGCGAAGCGCGACTGGAGCGTGCTGAAGCGGAACCGGTCCCCGGTGTTCTGGATAAACGCGCGATCGTATCGCTTGACCAGCGCCTCCACCCGGCTGCGCGTTTCCCACGGCGGCTTCGGAAGGCGGCCGGAAAAGAACATGTTGTACTCGGCCTCGAGCCGCTTCAAATCGGCTTCGAGCCGCGTCAAATCCCGTTCGGTCTCGGTCGGCGGCGGCACGGGCTTACCGGGTTGACCGCTGAATGAAGAACCAGACGAGCGGAAGCCATAATTGCCGCGCGTACGGCACCGGCCGATCGTCGATCAGCACGTCGGTCGCGTCAGCGGGCCCGACGATCTCGAACACCTGGCGCAGCCGCTCGGCGTCGGCGGTCCGGAACCGCACGCGATAGCGATGGCTCGCGCCGCTCCCCGTTTCGCGACACTCGGCGGCGCCCCGCGACAGATCGAGCGCGCGTGGGAAGTCCGGCACATCGAGCGACGGAAAGACCAGCGTGATTGAAAACGGATGCGGCGTCGGCCCGAAGAGCGCGTCATGCAGGTCGGGATCGAGCGATGCGAGCTCCTCCTCGGTCGGCTGCTCGGGCAGGTCGGCATAGGGCCAAAACCGTTCGAGCGGGCGGAATTTCGGCGTTTCTGGACTCATGCGGGGATGCTGTTAGCATAGCATTGCGGATTTCAGGCTGCAGATTTCAGATTGGAAAAGATCCTCATCAGCGCGTGTCTGCTGGGAGAACGCGTGCGCTATCACGGCGGCGATGCGCGGCGCGAGCATCCGACGCTGCAACGCTGGCAGGACGAGGGACGTCTCGTGCCGCTCTGTCCCGAAGTGACCGGCGGCCTGGCCACGCCGCGGCCCGCGGCGGAGATCAGCGTGACGCCGGAGGGACGGCGCGTGCTGACTGCGGCTGGCACGGACGTCACCCGGGCCTTCGAGCTCGGCGCGGACGCCGCCGCCTACGCGTGCGCGGCGCACGGCATCCGGATGGCGATCTTGAAAGATGGCAGTCCCTCGTGCGGCAGCCGTTCGATCTATGACGGCAGCTTCAGCGGTCACCGCGTCAACGCGCAGGGATGCACGGCGGCTCGCCTCGCGGCGGATGGCATCGCCATCTTCAGCGAAGAGGAGATCGACCCGGCGGCGGACTACTTAAAGACTCTTGAACGACTTCAGGCTCCAGCAACGTGCCGCCGACCGTGAAATGCTCGGCGGACAGCAGGCGACGACCGCGAGCTTGCGCGACGACATCTTCAAAGAAGGCCCGGGCGATGTCGCCCTCCAGCAGCCGATCCCGATTCTTGGTAAACGTGGTCGGCACCCATACGGCATCGTCCATCGCCAAGCCCACAAACCAGCGAAACAGCAGGTTGTATTGGAGCTGCTCCATCAGCATCCGCTCGCTGCGCACCGAATACAGCACTTGGAGCAGCAGCGCCAGCGAATCGTGGCGACAACCGGTCCAAGGCCGCCTCGGTCATGACGCGAATCGCCCGCAGCGGATGATCGGCCGGCACGCGTTGCTCGGGCGACAGGTAACTAAACAGGTGGCCGCTCTGCTCGTCGTCTCCGCGCATGCGCACGCTCCTTTGAAGAAGGGTGCGCCGATCGTAGTACGCCCGAATCGACTTGTCGATCCCGTCATGGGTCGTTTTTATCAACCTGCTGGCGACCGTCTTCCTCGATACCCGCCGCGATAGATCGCGCGGCCGAGCGGCGCGTAATATCGGGAACCGTAAGTCCCTGAACGATAGTACCCGCCGGAGTAGTACGTATACCCGTACGGGTAGTAGTACGGCGACGCGTACGAGTCGGCATACGGGTCATAGTAGTACGGCGCCGGCGCATACGGCACCACGGACGCGGTGCGACGCACGGCGCGACAATTGTCACAAGTGATCGGGCACGGCGCGATTGGACTGCGCGCGCCAGCGCTCGCCGTACACCGAGGAGTAATCGACCTCGATGACGCCGTGTTTCAGCTCGGCTGGCGTGAAGTGCGCGTACCACGCGCTCGGGACGTCGGCAAAATCGAACAGCTTGAGCATAACGGGCAGCATCGTCTGCTGGCCGTTCGCGCCGGGGCCGAACTGCAGCATCTGCACGGTCGCGCCGGCCGGAATGAGACGTCCCTTCTGCACCTTGTCCACGCCCGCGCCGCCTTTTCTGTTCTCCTCGCTCAGCCCTATGTAGAAATCGTACGGGTCGGCGGCGATGTCGCGTCCTTCGTAACGAATGTGGACACTGTCTACAATCGCGGGGCCGATGCCGGAGTTGGCGAGCAGAATCTCGACGCCTTGCTGGTCGTTCGAGAGCAGCGAAAAGTACAGGTACGGCAGCTTGGACGCGCGCTCCGCGTCGCGCATGAGCAGCGCCTGATAGGACAGGGCGACGAGTGTCCCGATGCTGACGACCATCGCACTGATCGCGATCCACTTGTCGGCATCAAATTTGGCCATGTGCGCGCATTTTACACCTCGGTGGACACCCAAAACCGGCCGTTCCTGGTAAGCGATCGAGACGTTGACGTCGGCGAGGAACGCGTGTTCCCTCGCCGTCATGAGCAACGTCTTGGACAACGACAAGCAGCAGTAAATTCTTGCACTCGGACGGCTTGGATGGTCGCTTCGGCGCATCGAGCAGGCGCTCGCGGTCCGTCACGAGACCATCAGCGTCTATCTGAAAGCGGCCGGCATCGCGGTGCAGGGCCGTGGCCGGCGCAGCGAATCGAAAGCAAAGCTGGCCACTTCCGAGGCGGAGGTGTCCACCGACCGCGA
>Ga0307310_10000566_pt1 | contig 12607 bp, 11 predicted proteins | sample ER_DNA_197_FD_194502 | JGI IMG/M metagenome (GOLD analysis project Ga0307310, IMG submission 194502) | Bulk soil microbial communities from the East River watershed near Crested Butte, Colorado, United States - ER_DNA_197 | ecosystem: Environmental > Terrestrial > Soil > Floodplain | place...
ACAGGTCAGCGGAGCGCTGTGGCTCTCGGGCCGGGCTCTGGCGTTGGTGGCGCTCGGACTCTTCGGCGTGTGGATTCTCCTGACTCTTTTTAGCGTGGCCCTTTTCGAGCGCGAAGCTATTCTTACAAGGTGGAAATGATACAGGTGCCCGCGTGCCAGGTGCCGGGTGCTGGGTGCTAGGTGCTGGGTGCGCGGCATGGGCATTGCCAGATGACTCAGCGTGGTTGCTCGCCGCTATCAGGATCTCGATGTCTGGCAGCTTGCAGACGAGTTGAAGAAAAAAGTGTACGCACTCGTTGATCGACGACGGCACGCGATGATCGCAGATTCTGCGAGCAGATTAGGGACCCGGCCGCGTCGGCTCCGAGCAATCTAGCGGAGGGATTCGCTTGCTACAGACATCCGGAATTTGCGCGGGACACGCGGTTCGCCAAAGCCTCGTTGATGGAGACGCACAATCATCTGGGCGACGGCGTGGACCGTCACCGTTGGTCACCTCGAGAAGCAACTCCTTTGCAGGAGCTCGCTGACCGCGCGGTCGGCGCCTGCGTCCGTCTACTGCAGTACTTGGAAAACACAGACGCACCCGGCACACGAAAACGCCGCAAGTGACGCCGGGGCGCGAGTCCCCGCACGTCGGCACCAAGGGCACCAGGTACCCGGCACCAGGCACCCGGCACGGCACCTGGGCACCAGGCACCCAACACCTGGCACTCGAAAGAGTCTCACGCTACGCTTGATCGATGGTTGTCTCGTCTCCGATCCGTTCTGCCGCCGTTTTAGGTGCCGGCGTGATGGGCTCTCAGATCGCCGCACACCTGGCCAATGCGGGGATTCCGACGGTCCTTCTCGATTTGACGACTGACGTCGCGCATGAAGGATTGAAGCGCGCTCGCGTGCTGAAGCCGGATCCGTTTTTCACCGCCGACGTCGCTTCGCTGATCGAAATGGGTGGTTTCGATACCGACCTCGGCCGGCTGTCCGGTATGGACCTGATTATCGAAGCCGTGACCGAGCAGCTGGAGGTCAAGCGGGCGCTGCTCGCGCGCGTCGACGAGATGCGTGCCGGCGAGACGATCGTCTCCTCGAATACATCAGGGATTCCGATTGGCGTGCTCGCGGAAGGCCGGAGCGACGGCTTTCGCCGGCACTGGCTTGGCACCCACTTCTTCAACCCGCCGCGGTATCTGCACCTCCTCGAGATCATCCCCACGGCGGAGACAGATCCGGCGGTCGTCGAGCGAGTATCCCGCTTCGCGGATGTGCGCCTCGGCAAAGGCGTCGTGATTGCGAAGGACAGGCCGAACTTCATCGCCAATCACATCGGGATCTTCTCGGTGATTGAAATCTTGAAAGCCTTCGAATCGGGCGATTACACGATCGAGGAAATCGATGCCTTGACAGGACCTGCGCTCGGCCGCCCCAAGAGCGCCACGTTTCGGACGATGGATGTGGTCGGACTGGACATCATCGCGCACGTCGCGGCCAATCTCCGGATCCCGCTCCCGGCTATTCTGCAGTCGCTCGTGGAACGCGGCTGGATCGGTGAAAAAGGGGGCCAGGGTTTCTACAAACGAGCAGGATCGGAGATTCTTGTACTCGAACCGGCGACCTTTGAGTACCGGCCGAAGAAACCTGTCCAGATCCCCGCCCTCGAAGCGGCCCGAAATATCGAGAACCCGGCGGAGCGGGTGAAGCTCTTGTTTCTGGACCAGGGACGGGCCGGCCGATTTCTTCGCGCGACGCTTGGCCCGACACTGCTTCACACGGCGCGCGTCGCATCTGATATCGCCCACTCAATCGATGACGTCGATCGCGCGATGCAGTGGGGGTTCGGCTGGGAGCTCGGGCCGTTCGAGATCTGGGATGCGATCGGCGTACACGAGGTGCGCGACGCGATACGGGCCGACGCGGTCGACCTGCCGCCATCGGTCCGGAAGATCATCGAGGCCGGCGGCAACCGATTCCGAAGCGACGGCGTCCCGCCGGCGGCGCCGGACCTGCAGATTCTCAAAGCGGCGAAGGAGCGGAGCCGAATCGTGCGGCGCAACGCCGGAGCGAGCCTCGTCGACCTCGAGGACGGCGTGCTCGCCGTGGAATTCCACTCGAAGCTGAACACGATCGGCGGCGACACCATTCAGATGCTCCATGCCGGCGTGAAAGAGGCCGCGCGCAATTTCCTGGCACTGGTTGTCGGCAACGATGGACCCCACTTCTCTGCCGGCGCCAATCTGATGCTGTTGCTGCTCGAGGCGCAGGAAGGCAACTGGGATGAGATCGATCTGATGGTCCGCGCATTCCAGGAGGCGACCCAGGCCCTGCGGTATGCGGATGTCCCGGTCGTCGTCGCGCCCTCGGGGCTGACGATCGGGGGAGGCTGTGAGATCGCGCTTCACGGGGATCGGTTGCAGGCCGCGGCCGAAAGCTACATCGGCCTTGTTGAAGTCGGTGTGGGCCTGATTCCGGCCGGGGGTGGCGTCACCGAGATGGTGGCCCGAAGCGTGAGCGGGCTGCCCCGGGCGGATGCGGATGTGCTGCCGTTCGTTCAGCAGGCGTTCGAGACCATCGGCTTCGCGAAGGTCTCGACCAGCGCGCTCGACGCCCGTCGTCTCGGGTTCGTCCGCGACGCCGATCGTGTGACATTGAACAGAGAACGATTGATCAGCGACGCGAAGTCGTTGGCGCTCGAGCGGGCGCGCGAGGGATATCAGCGTCCCGCGCGGCGGACGATCCCGGTCGGAGGCGACTCCGTGCTGGCGGCACTGAAGCTCGGCATCCATCTCGCGTGGCGCGGGGGACGCATCAGCGACCACGATGCAGTGGTCGGCCGGGCGCTGGCCTTCGTGATGGCCGGCGGCTCGCTGCCGCAGGCCACGACGGTGGGCGAGCAGCATCTGCTCGACCTCGAGCGGGAAGCGTTTCTCAAGCTCTGCGGGGAGCGGAAGACTCTCGAGCGGATTCAGTACACTCTGAAGACGGGAAAGACGTTGAGGAACTAGGCCGTGCGCATTGTCGAGCAAGGTGCCGGACCGGCGCTGGTGCTGATTCCAGGCCTCCAGGGCCGCTGGGAGTACGTACGGCCCGCGATCGATGCATTGTCCACCACCTTCCGCGTCATCACGTTTCCGCTCTGCGATGAGCCGTCAGCCGATTTCGCGTTCGATTCGAATCGTGGCGTCGATTGCTATGTGGAGCAGGTGCAGGCCGCGCTCGATCATTGCGGCGTCGAACGGGCGATTGTGTGCGGGATCTCGTTCGGCGGCCTTGTCGCGCTTCGTTTTGCCGCGGCGCATGCCGACCGGACCAGCGGTCTCGTTCTCGCTTCCACGCCCGGGCCCGGGTGGCACCTGCGACGGCGGCACGAATTCTACGCCCGCCTGCCGTATCTTCTCGGACCGCTGTTTTTCGCCGAAACGCCCTGGCGGCTTCGCCGGGAAATGGCCGCGGCGTTTCCGGAAGTTGCGGCCCGCTTGCAGTTCGCCGGTTTGCAGCTGAGGACGCTTTTCGATGCCCCGTTGTCGGTTGCGCGGATGGCCGGCCGCGCGCGGATGGTGACGGCGTTCGACGGCGTCGCCGACTGTGCGCGCATCACCGCTCCCACGCTCGTCGTCACCGGCGAACCCGCGCTCGATCATGTGGTGCCGGCTGACGGCTCGGCCGGGTACGTCTCATTGATTCGCGGCGCGCGCGGTGTCGTCCTCGAGCGGACCGGCCATCTCGGCTGGATCACACGTCCTGCCGACTTCGCCGCGATCGTTCGTGACTTCGCCGGCGCGTTTTCGGACCGTGAGGGCGCAGGGCGGGTCCCTTCGGACCCACCGCACCGCCGGGTCCAGAAGGACCCGGCCTACCATCCGGGAGTCGCGTGATGCCGCTGCGCGAGATCGCCGGCCCCGCCGGACGCCTCGAGGCGCTGCTCGACGAACCACAGCCGGTCCGGACCGTCGACGCCGATGGACTGCTGCACGACGGACGGCCCGCCGACGTTCGGGCCGCGGTCGTGCTCGGACATCCGCATACCGAGTACGGCGGCACGATGCACACGAAGGTCGTCTACCAGATGGCGAAGGCGCTCAACCGCATCGGCTGCGCCGTTCTGCGCATCAACTTCCGCGGTGCCGGCGCGAGCGCCGGTACCTTTACCGGCGGGCCCGGCGAGAAGGACGACTTCAAGGCTGCGGTCGACTTCATGCACGACCGGTATCCCGACGCGCGGATGTGGGCGGCCGGCATGTCGTTCGGTGCCTGGATCGGCCTGTCCGTCGGCGCCAGGGATCCGCGTATTTCGACGCTCATCGGGATCGCGCTACCGATCGCGTCGTACGACTGGGAAGACGTGCGCGCAAGCTCGAAGCCGAAGTTTTTCATTCACGGCGAGCGCGACGAGCTGAGTCCGTTGAAGGACATGCGCGAGTTCTATGCGCGCGCCGCCGAGCCGAAAGAGCTGGTGGTCATCGATGGGGCGGATCATCTATTCGACGGCAAGGTCAGCGAAGTCGCGGACGCGATCGAAGATTTGCTGGGAGATTGGTCCGGCTAAAGCCGGACCTTGATGGGCTTTAGCCGGACCTTGTTATGGAAGACGCTGTCATCGTATCCGCTGTACGCACCGCGGTCGGCAAGCGCGCCGGCGCGCTGCGCGGCACGCGGCCGGACGATCTCGGCGCGGCGGTGATCACCGAGGTCATTCGTCGTGCGCCCGGGATCGATCCCGCCGACGTGGACGATGTGATTCTCGGATGCGCGATGCCGGAAGGCGAGCAGGGCCTGAACGTCGCCCGGATCGCGAGCCTCCGCGCCGGAATTCCCGTCTCCGCTTCCGCCGTGACGGTGAATCGCTTCTGCGCGTCCGGTCTGCAGGCGATTGCCTATGGCGCCGAACGAGTGATGTGCGGCGGAGCCTCGGTCATCGTGGCGGGCGGCACCGAATCGATGAGCCTCGTGCCGATGGGCGGGAACAAGCTCGCGCCGAATCCCGTGCTGATGGATCGGTATCCCGACGTGTATCTCAGCACCGGACTCGTCGCCGAGAATCATGCCCGCGAGTCGATGATCGCGCGGGACGAGCAGGACCGCTTCGCGCTCGCGAGCCATCAGCGCGCACTCGCGGCCATAGACGCCGGCCGCTTCATCGATGAGATCGTTCCGATCAAAACCGCCGTGGTGGAACCGTCGAACGGCGCCATCGGAAGTCCCGTGGTTCGCGAGCTGATGTTCGCCATCGACGAGGGGCCGCGGCGGGATACCACCGCCGACGCCCTCGCCAGGCTGAAGCCCGCCTTCCACGCACAGGGCACCGTCACGGCCGGCAATTCGTCGCAAATGAGCGACGGCGCGGCGGCCGTCGTCATCACGTCCGCGCGCATCGCGAAGGAACGGGGACTGACGCCGCTCGCCCGGTTCGTCGCCTTTTCGACAGCCGGCGTCGAACCCGAGCGGTTCGGCATCGGCCCCGTGCCCGCGATGCAGAAGGTCCTCAAGCTCGCCGGGCTGACCCTCGATCAGATCGACCTCGTCGAGCTCAACGAGGCCTTCGCGGCGCAGGTGCTCGCCTGCCTGCGAGCGCTGCCGATCGATCCCGGCCGGTTGAACGTCAACGGCGGCGCGATCGCGCTTGGCCATCCGCTCGGGTGCACGGGCGCCAGGTTGACGGCGAGTATTCTGTACGAGATGCAGCGGCGCAAGGTCCGATACGGCATGGTGACCATGTGTGTTGGAGGCGGTATGGGCGCGGCCGGTATATTTGAGAGAATGTAATCATGGGAGCAACCACCGACCAGACCGTCGTCGTTCTGCGGGGCGGTCAGTGGCTGCTGACCGCCGCCGATCCCGAAGCCGTCTGGACGCCCGAACGCGTCACCGAGGAACAGCGCCTCATCGCGCGGACGACCGAAGAGTTCGTCGTCAACGAGGTCCTGCCGCAGCTCGACGCCCTGGAGCAGAAAGACTGGACCGTCGCGCGGCGCCTTCTGGCGCGTTGCGCCGAACTGGGGCTCCTCTCTGTCGACGTCGCCGAAGAGTACGGCGGCATGCAGCTCGACAAGATGACCTCGATGATCGTCAGCGAGCACATGGCGCAGGCCGCATCCTTCGGCGCGACCTTCGGCGCGCAAACCAACCTCACGATCCTGCCCCTGTCGCTCTTTGGCACCGAGGCGCAGAAGCGCAAGTATCTGACGAAGCTGGTGGCCGGCGAGATCGTCGGCGCGTACTGCCTCAGCGAGTCAGGCTCGGGCTCGGACGCGCTCGGCGCGAAAACCGCGGCCACGCGCCAGCCCGACGGCAGCTTCGTGCTGAACGGCGAGAAGATGTGGATCACCAACGGCGGCTTCGCCGACATCTTCATCGTGTTCGCCAAGGTTGACGGCGAGCACTTCACCGCGTTCATCGTCGAGCGCGCATTTGCCGGCGTCACGAGCGGAAAGGAGGAGCACAAGATGGGCCTGAACGGCTCATCGACGACTCCGATCCTCCTTCAGAACGTACGGGTGCCGGCCGACGGCGTGCTCGGGGAGATCGGCAAGGGACACAAGGTCGCGTTCAACGTGCTCAATTTCGGCCGCTTCAAGCTTGGCGCCATGTGCGCGGGCGGCGCAAAGCACGCGATCGGCGAATCGGCGCGGTACGCCGCGCAACGGAAACAGTTCGGCCAGCCGATCGCGTCGTTCGGAGCCATCAAGCACAAGCTGGGCGAGATGATCGTGCGCACCTACGCGATCGAAAGCCTCCTGTATCGAACGGCCGGCATGATCGACGCGCGCGTCGGTCAGACGACGCAGAATCCGGCCGACCCGTCGGCGGCGCTTGCGGCGCTTGAGGAGTACGCCATCGAGGCGTCGATCGCGAAAGTGGCCGGCAGCGAAGTGCTCAACGACGTGCTCGACGAGAACATTCAGGTGCACGGCGGCAATGGATACGTTCGCGATTACCCGGCCGAGCGCCACTATCGCGACTCTCGCGTGAACCGCATCTTCGAGGGGACCAACGAGATCAACCGCCTGCTGATCAGCGGCATCCTGGCCCGGCGGGCCGTGAAGGGGGACCTGCCGATCATCGCCGCTGCCAAGGCGTTGCAGGACGAGCTGTTGGGGCCGCCGGCCCAGCCTGTGGCCGATGACACTCCGCTGGCGGACGAGAGGCGCGCGGTCGAAGCGTTCAGGAAGATCGCGCTGATGGTCGTGGGGCTGGCGCTCCAGACCTACGGCCAGAAGCTCCAGGACGAGCAGGAAGTGCTGATGTTGGCGACCGATATTCTCATCGACGTGTACGCCGCCGATAGCGCGGTCCTGCGAGCGACCGTGGCAGCCGCTCGGAAGGTGCCGCGCGCGCCGCTCCACGTGGACGCCGCACGCGTGTTCGTCGGCGACGCGGCGATCCGCATCGATGGCTGCGCACGGCAGGCGCTTGCCGCGATGACCGACGGCGACAACCTGCGAACGGTTCTCGCCGCTCTCCGTCGTCTGTCGAAGCTGACGCCCGTCAACACCGTGATGCTGCGGCGGCGGCTGGCTGATGAAGCCGTGACGCGCGGCGGGTATATCTTCTAGCGCAGGATAGGCAGGATGGGCCGCTTGGGCTGGAGAGTAAAAACGATGCGTATGAGAATGTTCTTTCCCGCCCTACCTGCCCTACCTGCCCTCACGATCGCGATCGCAGTGGCACTTAGCGCCTGCAGCAACAAGCCGCCCGAGAACAAGGACTACGCCTCGCGTCTGGCCGGCGAGCGGCAGGCAAAGGATGCACAGTTCATGGAAGAGAACGAGCCGGTTCCGAAGAGCCGCAAGGCGAAACTGTTGCCCCTCGCTTATTTCCCGATTGATCCGGACTACAACGTCCCGGCTGCGTTGAAACCGGCGGAGAAAGAGACCGTCGTTCAGATGCCGACGTCAACCGGAGCCCAGCGCCTCACGCGGATCGTGGGCACCCTGGAATTCGTCCTCAAAGGGCAGCCGCTCAAGCTCACTGCAACTGTTGACGCTGCGGCGACGAATCTCGACCACCTCTCCGTCATGTTCACCGATCTCACGAGCGGCGCCGAAACCTATCCCGGTGGCCGGTATATCGAATTCGATCGGAACGGGTCGGGCATTTACGAGCTCGACTTCAACCGCGCCTTCAACCCCTACTGCTATTACAACGAAAGCTATGAGTGCCCGTTCCCGCCCCAGGAAAACCGTCTGAAAGTTCCGCTTCGCGTCGGCGAACGCTTGAAGTCGGACGGCAAGAGCTGAACATCAAAGTGCTGCGCGCGATCGTCTTCGACTTCGACGGTGTCATCGCGAACAGCGAGCCGCTGCACTATATGGCCTTCCAGGACGTGCTCGGGCAATCCGGCATCACATTCCTGGAGAAGGAATATTACGACCGGTATCTTGGGTACGACGATGTGGGAGTGTTCAAGGCGGTGGCGGCCGACCGTGGATTGTCGTGGACGGTCGATCGCATTGCCGGGTTCGTGCAATTCAAGGCAGCTTTGATCGAGCGGCTCGAACAGAACACGTCGATCCTTTTTCCCGGCGCCGACGCCGCGATTCGCCGCGCCGCCGCCCTGGTGCCGCTCGCCATCGCGTCCGGCGCGCTCGGCGCGGAGATCCGCCGCGTGCTGGCTCGCGAAGGGCTGACCTCGTACTTCAAGGCGATCGTGGCGGCCGAAGACACGCCTGTGAGCAAACCGGCGGCGGACCCCTACCGACGAGCGCTGACGCAACTGTCGGAGGCAATCGGCGCTCCTCTCCTTCCCGCTGAATGTGTCGCCGTCGAAGACTCGCCGTGGGGACTTCTGTCGGCAAAGGCGGCCGGACTCCGTACCGTCGCGGTCGCTCATACGTACGATCGGGGGGCGCTCGAGGCCGACCTCGTCATTTCGGCTGTCGGCGACCTCGACATCGCGAGCCTCGGGCATCTGTGCGCAACCTGACGCTCGGCGTTTCGAGTTAGGCTTGACGGTGATCGGGTCTCGATGATCAAAGAGCAGCTCGTTCGCAGCTTCACCCTCGCGGCGCTCAGCCCGGACCCGGACCTCGCGGTCCCTGCCCTGATGATTGCGCGCATCGAGTATCCCTGCCTCGATGCGGGACCCTATCTTGATCAGATCGATGCGATCGGCCGCGAGGCAAAGCTGCGCGTCGATGCGGCCCGCGAGGCGGCTGGCGGCGCACCGCCTCGCGCCGATCCGGATGACTACGCGCGCGTGATGGCGCTCAACGAGTATCTCTTTGGCGAGCTGCGCTTCGTCGGCAACAGCCTCACGTACGAAGATCCGCGCAACAGCTTTCTGAACGAAGTGCTCGACCGGCGCACCGGCATTCCGCTCACGCTGGCGCTGGTATATATGGAAGTCGCCAGGCGGGCCGGCGTGCGCATCGAAGGCATCAATTTTCCCAGACACTTCCTGCTGCGGTGCCCGGCCCGGCGCGGGCTCGCTCAGACCGACGACCTCATCATCGACGCGTTTGCTGGCGGCGCGCTGCTGTCGGAGGACGCGTGCCGCGAACGACTCCGCCGGCATGCCGGCGACGAGGCGGGCGTCGATTCGCCGTTGCTCGTTCACGCCACGAAGCCGCAGATCCTCGCGCGTATGCTGCTCAACCTCAAGCACCTCTACGTGCGGATGTGTTCCTTTCCGCAGGCGCTCGACGTCAGCGCACTGTTGCGGGCGGTCGACCCTTCGTCAATCCACGAGTTGCGGGATCGCGGACTGCTCGCGTACAACCTGAAGGATTTTTCGAGCGCGCTGCGGGATCTGCAGGCGTACCTGCAACTCTCCGGATCGATGCCGCTCGATGAAGACGACCGCGCCGATCTCGCCGAGATTTGGGAACACGTCAAGACGCTCCAGAGACGCGTCGCATCGCTCAATTAAGAATATATACACTAGCGTATAAAATACGTTACTGTATATTTAGATGCCTCAAAAGGCGCCCACAGGCAACAAAAGAGCGCGCACCCGCGCCCGCCTGCTCGATGCCGCCGTCGAAGTCATTCGGGAAAAAGGGTTTTACGCGACGACTTTGGAGGAAGTCGCCAGGCGAGCCGGGATGACGAGGGGGGCGATCTACGGAAATTTCAACGACAAGGACGAGCTGTTTCTGGCGGTTGTGGAAACCCGCTTTCGGCCGATCACGCCGATCAGACAAGGCGCCACCCTGAAGGAACATCTGCGCATCGTTGGCGAAGCCGTGGTCGCCGCGATCCCGGCTCGCCGCGCGCAAGCGCTTGGGGCGCTCTCATTTCAGATTTACGCGCTCACGCATGAAGAGCTGCGGTCGCGGATCGCGCAGGTGAATGCGGAGATCTACCGGCGCGGCGCCGAACGCGTTCAACAACTCTTCCCGGCCGAAGACCTGCCGATGCCAGCCGATCAGCTCGTGCGCGTCCTGCACGCGCTCTCGGACGGCCTGCTCTTCCTCCGCTTCATGCAACCTGAATTGATGACCGACGAGGTGATTATCGCGGCCTTCGAAGCGCTGGCTTCGTCTCGTTGAGCGAGCGCGTACGTTTCTTCCCTTCCGGGCAGTCATCGAGCAGCGGACAAATCGTACAGTGCGGGTCCGCTTCCGTGCACGTGGCCGAGCCGTGGTGGGAGAGGTACAGGAACGCGCGGCGAAATGTCCCGGCATCCTCTTGCAGCTCACCGGACACCGCCTCTCGCACCGAACGTGCGGTCTTCGCGAAATCGGCATGCTGCTGGCCATATCCGAGTCTTCTGGCAACGCGACTGACGGGGGCGTCAACCGGCAACACCGGGTGGTCGGCCGCGAAGAGCAGCATCCGGTAGGCGCCGCCCTCGCCCATCTGCGGCAGACCTTTGAGCGATCGGCGGGCCGCCGGCAGAGGACCGCGAATCACCTGCGGCAGATCCGGCGAACGCCGGAATCTGTCGACGCCCGTCCGCAGCGCAAGCAGGCGCTGCTCCGCGTATGGACCGGCAAGCGTGACGCTCTCCTCGAGCTTTTTCTGTGGCGCGCGGGACATCGCGTCGGGCGTGAGGGCCCGGATCCGCCTGAGCGCGCCGAAGGCCGCGTCGCGCTTCCGCGGTGTGGAGTGAACCGACAGCACCTCCCAGACGAACAGACCGAACGGATCGTGCGGCGGCGAGGGAAGCGCCCCGTAAAACCGCTGGAGCGCATCGATGAGCGATTCGAGTCGGGACAGAGGATGTGTCCTCGGTGGCGGCGAGCGTTCAGGCCGGTACGGCGACCTGCGCGATCTCGTCGTACAGGACCGCCGACGCGATGATCCCGTTGTGGAAGTTGCCGAGATCGAGCTTCTCGTTTGGCGCGTGCGCGTTCTCGTCGGGCAGTCCGACGCCGAATAGCACCGACGGAAGGCCCAGCTCCTCCTGAAACGTCGACACGACGGGGATCGATCCGCCCTCGCGGGTGAACACCGGCTTCCTGCCGAAACCGCGTTCGATGGCGCGGCCGGCGGCCTGGACATACGGATTCTCGAACGACGTCATCCAGGGCTTGCCGCCGTGCATGCGCGTAATTTTGAGCTCGACGGTTTTCGGTGTGATGGCGCGCACGTACTGCTCGAAAAGCTCCGCGATCCTGTTCGGATCCTGATTCGGCACGAGCCGCATGCTGACCTTCGCCATCGATAGGGCCGGCAGGACGGTTTTGGCGCCTTCGCCCGTAAATCCAGACAGCAGGCCGTTGACCTCGAACGTCGGCCGCGCCCACGTGCGCTCGAGGGTCGTGTAGCCGGCTTCGCCGAACAGTTTCGGAATGCCGAAGTCCTTCTTGTACTGCTTCTCGTTGAAGGGCAGCGTCGCCCACGACTGCCGTTCCTCGTCCTTCAACGCCAGCACATCATCGTAGAAACCTGGAATCTTGATGCGTCCGCCACGGTCCTTCATCTGCGCGATGACCTGGGACAGGACGATCGCCGGGTTCGCCACGGCCCCTCCGAAGGATCCCGAATGCAGATCGGTGTTGCTCCCCCGCAGATCGATCTGGAAGTACACGAGGCCCCGCAGCCCGTAACACATCGACGGCACACCGCGCCCGAACATTCCCGAATCGGAAATGACCACGACGTCGGCCTTCAGATCGTTCTTGTGGGAGCGGACGAAGTCGTCCAGGTGCACGCTTCCGACTTCCTCTTCGCCCTCGATCATGAACTTCATGTTCACCGGCAGGCGGCCGTTCTGCTTCATGTGCGCTTCCACCGCCTTGAAGTGCATGAAGACCTGCCCCTTGTCGTCTGCCGAGCCGCGCGCGTAGATCTCCCCGTCCCGAATCGTCGCGTCGAACGGCGGCGACTGCCACAGGTTGAGCGGATCGACCGGCTGCACGTCGTAATGTCCATAGAACAGAATCGTCGGCGCGCCCGGCGCGCCGAGCCAGTCGCCATAGGCGACCGGATTGCCGGGCGTCTCGATGAGGCGGACGTTCTGCAGGCCGATGCGGCGCATCTCTTCGGCGCACCATTCGGCGCAGCGCTTCACGTCGCCGGCGTGCTCGGGCAGCGCACTGATGCTGGGAATCGCCAGGAGGCCTTTGAGCTCCTCGAGATAGCGATCGCGATTCACGTTGATGAAGTCGATGACCTTGTCGGTGTTGTTCATGGCCCGGACACTCCTGCCGCTGTCACGCTGACGTGC
>Ga0307310_10000567_pt1 | contig 12606 bp, 12 predicted proteins | sample ER_DNA_197_FD_194502 | JGI IMG/M metagenome (GOLD analysis project Ga0307310, IMG submission 194502) | Bulk soil microbial communities from the East River watershed near Crested Butte, Colorado, United States - ER_DNA_197 | ecosystem: Environmental > Terrestrial > Soil > Floodplain | place...
GTCGACGTGCACGAAGCCGTCGGTGAGCTCGGTGTAGATCGTGTAGCAGCCGCCCCCGAAGTTCACGAGGTTGAGGAGCGACAGGTGCTCCTCGAGCTCCTCGGCCGGAATCGAGGGGAAGCGCTGAAGCAGATCGGCAGCCGGGATCTGCGCCTCCTTGTCCTCGCCGCACCCGGCGAGGAGATAGGCGAGGAGCGACTGGAGGATCGCGAAACGCTCGGGTGCGACCGGCCCCGCCGGCCGTTCGCTCGCCTCGGAGACCGCGCGTCGCGGCGCTTCGCGCGCCGGCACCTGCGCCGGGCCTTCGTGGTTCTCCCGCACGCGTCGCAGCGACGTCGCGACCTCGCGCCGCAGCTCGTCGGGCTCGAGCGGCACGGCGCGCCCGTCCTGGCGCAGCACCCACGATGCGAGCTGGGGGAGCGACGAATAGTCGGTGATGAAGACACCCTCCTCGAGCCGTCCGGTCGAGCCGTACGCGCGCTGCACCCACCAGGCCGTCTCGCCCGGTACTTCGATGCGCGCTTCGCCGACGATGTCGCCGACCTGCCACGGCGGCCGCCCGCGGTAGAGCTCGATGTCGAACTCGACGGGCGTGCGGAAGTCGCGCTCCCGGCGCGTCGCGAACTTGATCTCGCCGCGGATGCGAGAGACGCGGAACGTGCGGATGTCGTCGCGCTCGAGGTCGTAGCCGACGACGTACCAGACGCCATTGTCCGGCATGAGCGCGTACGGGTTGAGCGCGCGCTCGGAGACCTGGTCGCGCGAGATCGACCAGTACTCGAACTTCACGGTGCGCTGCTTCGAGATCGCGCCCTCGAGCTTCGCAAGCCGTCCCGGCATTTCGGGCGAGTAGTCGGGATCGAGCACCTCGACGCGCCGCGCCGTGTCGCTTCCCGGCTCCGTGAAACCTGGCCGTCCCAGCGCGAGGTTCTGCAGTGCGAGCCGCAGCGGCTCGGCGTACGCGAACTTCCCTTCGAGGAGGTAGAGCGCCGTCTGGAGGGCGGCGAGCTCCTCGTCCTCGAGCTCGAGCTCCGGCAGGAAGTACTGCTCGGAGCGCAACGTGTAGAGCTCCTCGCCCGTGAACTCGTCGCGCTGCGACTGGAGCGGCACGCCGAGCGAGAGAAGCTCTGCGCGGTCGGAGTAGAACCTGCGTGCGAACGCCTCGTCCGACATCTCCGAATAGCCCTCGACGTTCGACTTGACGTCGCGCGCCGTGATCGGTCGCCGTTCCGCCATCAGGAACGCGACCAGCGAAAGTTGACGAATCAGCTTGTCCGTATCGTGTGACACTCGCAAATCACACTACACGGGCCATGCTGTGGATCGCATGGGGGGAAAGCTGTGGAGAACGCGGGTTAGGCCGCAGCTTTTGCTTCGAGGTGCTGGTGCGACGGGCAATAGTCGCGCTCGGGGAGCGGAGTGCGCTGGCACGGCTTGCCCTTCCGCGTCGTCGCGCGACAACGGGCGACACCGCCGTCGAGTGCACCGGCCTCGATCTGCTCCTCGATGAACTGCGCGGCCGCTTGCACGCCCTGCGTGACCGCCCAAGCCACGTCGGACTGGCACGTGATCGGGAAGTGCCGGCGGATGTCCTGAAAGAGCGCCCGGTCCGGCTTCGCGAAATACAGCGGATCGTTCGCAAGCCGTTCCATCGTCTGCTCGCACGCTTCGAGCACCGCGCGGCGGGATTCGAGCTGGGAGTCACGGTCGCCGTACGGATCGATCATGTCCTTGACCGACCGGTAAATGGCTCGCGAATACTGATACATGCAGTGATGCAACTGGAGGGTGCGCTCTTCAATCACTAGTTTGCTCAACTCCTATGAAGTTCCCGCGAATGCTTTGTAAAGCGCGGATTAACGGGCCTCGCCTCTGCCTCCAGAAGCCGATCCTACACGTTCGCGGCGCTGTTACAAAGTGCGCGCTTCCGTTGCCTTTGCAGCGAACGGCACGTCGGCTCCCGGGTTCAGCGATGCCCGCGAATCCGGCGTCTTACACCTTGCCGGTCAGCGGGTGACACGCGTCTGATAGGCGCCCGTGTAGCCCTTGGCATGGGCTGCGCCGAGGGCGGCGGAGGCCTCCGCCTGGGTGTCGTAGACGCCCTGGAAGACGACGAAGTAGTCCGGGTGCAGGCTCGAATACTGGGAGGAGACGAGGACACCGACCTGCCGGAGACCCGTCCGTTTGGCCCTGCGGGCGAGCTGGAGAGCAGATGCGCGGCCGTTCTGCACCGGCACGGAGACGAGGACGTTCGTGTACCCGCTCTTGTCGGCAGGCCAGGTTGCAAGGGCATTCGGGTTCGGTGGCGCCGGGGTCGTTCCGGTGGGCGAGCTCCCGGTTCCGGGCGCGGTCGGGAGCGGCCCGGTCGTGATCGTCGGCGACGGGACGGCCGGCGTCGTGCTCGTCGAGATCGGCGGGGCGCCGATCGTGGTCGTGCCCGGGCCGACCGTCACGCCCGGCGGCACCGCCACCTGCGGCGGCTGCGCGCTCGACCGGGCCGCGTTCGCGATCAGCACTCCGGCGGTTGCGACGATCGTGAGGACGAAGAAGAACGCCACGGGCCAGATCCAGTCGCCGGGATACCAGGCGAAACGTCGCTGCCAGCTCGACGCAAGGACGCCGACGACGCCGCGGTTGACCGGCAGGCGTGCGCCGCAGTCGAGGCAGTACTCCTGCAGCGGGGCGTAGGCCACGCCGCAGCGCGGGCAGTAGTCGCGATGCTCTTCGGGCGTCATGACCGCTCGATCGGCAGCGGTGGGGCCTCCGCGACCGGGCGGCCGCACTGCGGGCAAAACTTCGAGCCCCAGAAGACGGGCGCGCCGCACTCGCAGCGGGCCGAGGGGCGGACCCGGCCGCGGGAGACGGCCGCGGCAAGGAGGGCGTCGAGGTCGGCGAGCCGCTCCTCGAGCTGCTGGAGCTCGGCGCAACGGTCGACCAGCAGGTCCTGGCGGAACTGGTCGCGGCGGTACATCTCGAGCATCAGGCCGCCGAGGTCGCGGAGCCGCTGCTCGCGGAGCTGGAGCAGGGCACGCCGCTCGCGGCGGAGCTGCCCGGCGGGCGGCAGCGCCCGGCGAACGGCCCGCGGCGTCGGTGCCGGCACGGGGGCGTCGCTCGTTGGCGCGCGGCGAATCCGCATTGCACGATCCTATTTGGCGAGGCGGCTGGCCGGTTTCAGCGCTGGATGACGACGAGACGCTCTTCCGTCATCTCACGCACGGCCCAGGCTGGGCCTTCCTTCGTGTTGCCCGACGCCTTGATGCCGCCGTAGGGCATCTGGTCGCTGCGGAACGTCGGCGCCTCGTTGACGATCACGCCTCCGAACTCGAGACGGTCGGCCGCGTCGAGCGCCGTGTCGAGCGACGCGGTGAAGATGCCTGCCTGGAGGCCGAAGCGCGTCCCGTTCGCGCGCTCGATCGCCTCGCCGATCGAGTCGACGGGGTTGACCACCACAACGGGGCCGAAGACCTCCTCGCAGCTCACCTTCGCGTCGTCGGCGACCTCGGCGACCACCGTCGGCTTGATCAGGCCGTCGACGTCGCCGCCCGCGAGGATCTTCGCGCCGCCGGCGCGCGCCTCCTCGATCCACTCGACGATGCGGGTGCGCGCGTCCGTGTCGATGACGGGGCCGACGTCGGTGTCGTCGTCTGCCGGGTCGCCGACCTTCAGCGCCTCGACGAGCGGCACGAACGCCTGCACGAATGCGTCGTAGCTCGCACGCTCGACGTAGATGCGCTGGACGGAGATGCAGCTCTGGCCTGCGAACGCGAACGCGTTTGCGGCGAGCTTCGCCGCGGTTGCGTCGACGTCGGCGTCGGCGGCGATGATCACCGGCGTCGAGTTGCCGAGCTCGAGCTTCACGCGCTTGCGCGGCGCGCGCTCCTGGAGCTTCCAGCCGACGTCACCGGAGCCCGTGAACGTGATCAGCTTTACGCGCTCGTCGTCGACGAGCACGTCGCCGATCTCCGACGCGGGGCCGACCAGCACGTTCAGCCAGCCTGCGGGGAGGCCGGCCTCGAGCTCGAGCTCCGCGAGCAGAAGTGCGGAGAGCGGCGTGGCCGACGCGGGCTTCAGCACGACCGGGCAGCCGGCGGCGAGCGCGGGGGCGAGCTTGTGTGCCACGAGGTTGCACGGGAAGTTGAACGGCGAGATCGCCCCGACGACGCCGATCGGCCTGCGCACCGTGAAGCCGAGCTTCCCTTCGCCGGCCTGGGCGCTCTCCATCGGGATCATCTCGCCGGCGAGCTTGCGCGCCTCGACCGCGGCGAAGGTGTACGTCGACATCGCGCGCGACGCCTCGACACGCGCCGTCTTGATCGGCTTGCCGGCCTCGTCGGAGATCGTGCGCGCAACCTCCTCGTGTCGGCGGCCGATCAGCCCCGCGACCTTGACGAGGATCTCGGCACGCTTGTGCGCGGGAAGCGGGCTCTCGAGCGCGCGGGCCGCCGCGTCGACGGCGCGCCGCGCCTCTGCCGCGCCGCCCTTGGCGACGCGACCGACTACATCGCCGGAGAAGGGGGAGCGCACCTCGACCCAGTCGCCGGTCTCGATCCACTCACCGTCGATCAGGAGCTTGCGCTCGGTCGCGGTTGCGGCCATGCACCAAGTCTACGGAGCTAGCTGAACTCGGGCGGGAGGCGCTCGGCGAGCGCCTCCATGACCTTCCACTGCATCGACGGCGTCTTGCGCAGCAGCGCGCGGAAGGAGGAAGCGGTGATGACGAGCGCGTGCGTGGGCTGCGTCGTGCGCACGGTCGCGGTGCGGGGGCCGCGACTGACGAGCGCGATCTCGCCGAGGAAGTCGCCGTTGCCGAGCTCGTTCACCTTGCGGCCGCGCCGGCGGACGTCGGCGGCGCCCTCGACGATGACGACGAACTCGCGTCCGGCGGCACCCTCCTTCGTCAGGTCGTAGCCGGCCGGGACCACAACCTCGTCGGTGGCCTCGGCGACGGTCCGCAGCTCCCGCTTCGAGCAATCGGCGAAGAGGGGGACGGCGGCGAGCAGCTCGATCTTGGCGTCTTTTCTCAGCATCGCCCTGATTCTCGGGGATACGATGTGTCCATGTCCAGGCAACAGAGCGAAGCGGTCATCGTCGACGCGGTCCGGAGCCCGATCGGCAAGAAGAACGGCACGCTTTCGCACATCCGCGGCGACGAGCTCTCGGCCCAGGTCGTGAACGGGCTCCTCGCCCGGAACGACGTCGATCCCGCGCAGATCGAGGATCTCCAGTGGGGCTGTGTGACGCAGGTCGACGAGCAGGCCTGGAACATCGGCCGGAACGTCGCGCTCACGGCCGGCTGGCCGGTGTCGGTGTGCGGCACGACCGTCGACCGGCAGTGCGGCTCGTCGATGCAGACGAATTTCAACGCCGCCGCGGCGGTGTGGTCGGGCCAGCTCGATCTCGTCATCTCGGGCGGCGTCGAGATGATGTCGCGCGTCCCGATGGGCTCGAATCGCGGCTCGATGTCCGAGCTCGTGACCGACCGGTTCGAGATCGTCATGCAGGGGATCTCGGCGGAGGAGATCGCGAAGGAGTGGAAGCTCTCGCGCGAGGAGCTCGACCGGTACTCGTACGAGTCGCATGCGCGTGCTGCGCGTGCCCGTGACGAGGGTCGCTTCGAGAAGGAGATCATCCCGGTCGACGTCGACGTGCCCGACGCCGACGCCGACGGCGGCGGCACCGCGACGCTGACGCGCACGCGGTTCGCGGTCGACGAGGCGATTCGCGAGACGACGCTCGAGAAGATGGCGTCGCTCCAGCCGGCGTTCATCCCGGACGGCGTCGTCACCGCGGGGAACTCGTCGCAGATCGTCGACGGCTCCGCTGCCGTGCTGATCGCGTCGGAGCAGAAGGCGGCGGAGCTCGGGCTGCGCCCGCGCGCGCGCTTCATCGGCTTCGGCATCGCCGGCGTCGACCCGCACATGATGTTGCACGGCAACCCCGAGGCGTGCGAGCGCGCGCTGGCCAAGGCCGGGCTCACGTGGGACGACATAGCGGTTATCGAGGTGAACGAGGCGTTCGCGTCGGTCGTGCTGCAGTTCCTCGCCGACACCGGCCTCCAGGACCGCTACGAGGCCGGCGACGTGAACCCGAACGGCGGCGGGATCTCGCTCGGCCATCCGCTCGGCGCCACCGGCGCGCGCATGACCGCGACGCTCGTGTCGGAGCTCGAACGGCGAAACGCCCGCTACGGCATCGCCGCGATGTGCATTGGCTTCGGCCAGGCCATCGCGGGCGTCGTCGAGCGGATCTGAACAGCGCAAGAGACCTTCGGAACGCGCACATCGCGGTTGCGGTGGCGTTCGTCGCGTTCGGCGCAGTCGACGGGACGTGGGTTGCGCGGCTGCCGGCGATCAAGGAGCGGCTCGGCCTCGACAGCGGCCAGCTTGGACTCGTCATCCTCGCCGTCTCGCTCGTCGCGACGCTTCTGCTCACGAGTGCGGGCTGGCTCGCGTCTCGCCGCGGCAGCCGCGGGCCGATCCTGCTCGGATTGCTCGTCGTCGCGGCGGCGCTCACGGCGACGGCGTTCGCGCCGTCGTTCTCGTCGCTCTTGCCGGCAGCGTTCCTGCTCGGCGCGGGGTGGAGCATCGTCGACGTCGCCGCGAACGCCCACGGCGTTGCGATCGAGCAACGACTCGGGCGTCCGGTGCTCTCGGCGTTGCACGGCGCGTGGAGCTTCGGGCTGCTCGTCGGGTCAGGCATCGCCGCGGGAGCCGCGGCCGCGGGAATCGGTGTGCGCGCCCAGTTCCCGGCCGTTGCGATCGGTGTCGTCGTGGCGGCGTTCGCGCTCACGCCGAAGCTGCTGCCGAGCGCGGAGGACGCCGCCGTCGAGACGGCGCACTTCGCATGGCCGAGCGGCCCGCTCGCGCTGCCGGCGTTTCTCACGTTCTGTTCCATGTTCGTCGAGTCTGCGACCATGAACTGGAGCGCGGTCTTCCTCTCCGGCCCCGCACACGCGAGCGCGGCCGTCGCCGCTGGCGGCGTCGTTTCGTACTCGATCGCGATGGTGGCTGCGCGCCTCGCCGGCGATCCTCTCTCCGTGCGCTGGGGCGTCGCGGGTCTCGCCCGCCGCGGCGGTGGGCTGACCGTTGCGGGGATGGCGCTCGCGCTCGCGACGCGTTCCGCGGTGCCCGGTCTCGTCGGCTTCGCGCTCGTCGGCGCGGGCTGTGCCGCGCTCGTGCCGGCGCTCTTCCGGGTCGCCGCCGCGGCGCCGGGCGTCTCGTCGAGCGCAGGCATCGCAGCGGTTGCGACGGCCGGTTACACCGGCGGCGTCGTGAACGGCCCGGCAATCGGCTTCCTCGCGCGCGGCGTCGGCCTCACCGCGGCGCTCTCGCTCATCGCCGTCGCGGGCGCGCTGATCGCGCTCCTGGGACCGCGGCTGCAACGGTAGGCTCGGGCGTCGTGGCGAGGGAGATCAAGAAGGTCGGCGTCGTCGGGCTCGGCGCCATGGGCGCGGGCATCGCGCAGCTCTGTGTCGAGGCCGGCGTCGAGACGGTCGGCCGCGAGGTCTCGCTCGAGCTGGGCGAGGGCGCGCGCGACCGCATCGGGCATTTCCTCACCCGCAAGGTGGAGAAGGGGCAGCTCGACCAGGGCGCGCGCGACGCGGCCGTCGGCCGGCTCTCGCTGACGACGGACCTTGCCGACTTCGCCGACTGCGACCTCGTGATCGAGGCGATCGTCGAGGATCTCGCACCGAAGCAGGAGCTCTTCGCCGAGCTCGAGCGCGTGTGCCGGCAGGACGCGGTGCTCGCGACGAACACGTCGGCGCTTTCCGTCACCGAGATCGCGGCCGTCACGTCGACGCCCGAGCGGGTCGTCGGCATGCACTTCTTCAACCCGGCGCCGCTGATGCCGCTCGTCGAGATCATCCGCGCCGAGCTGAGCGGCGACGACGCCTTCGAGACCGCGTTCGCGTTCGGCGAGAAACTCGGCAAGCATCCGATCCGCTGCTACGACACGCCGGGCTTCGTCGTCAACCGCGTGCTCATCCCGCTCCTGAACGACTGCATCCGCGTCCTCGACGAGGCGCGCGTGTCGGTCGAGGATCTCGATGCGGGCATGAGGCACGGCGCGGGATGGCCGATGGGCCCGTGCGAGCTCGTCGACCTCGTCGGTATCGACGTGCACGTGCACGCGAGTGAGGCGCTCTACGAGAAGACGAAGGAGCCGCGCATGGCTGCACCGCCGCGGCTCGTCGCGATGCGGAACGCCGGGCTGCTCGGTCGCAAGAGCGGCCGCGGCTTCTACTCGTACTAGGCCCCTAAGCCGCGATGCGGAACGGCTGGTGCGCCGGCGGGTGCTCGGAGCGCGCGTCCGGCGGCGTCGCAGGCGCCCGGTCGAGCAAGGCGTCGAGCGTGACCGCGTGCATCGCGGCCGTCGCAGCCGAGGAGAGGAGGCCGGACGCCTGCTCGGGCGACACGCCCGCGGCGCGGAGTGCGGCGGCGAGCGCGTCGATCCGGTCGGTGACGTTCAGGGCTGTCGATTCGGGACGCATGAACACCAAGTTCGCCGTGCGGTCGGCCCCTCCTACGGCTGGGAGAGCCGCGTCCAGAGGTTCTCGAGCATCGTCGAGACCGGCTGCTGCGTCGCGGTGGCGGCGAAGTTGATCGCCCCGGCTGCGAAGACCTTCGCGCCGGCTTGCGTCTGGTAGTAGGTCATCTCCGCCGACCTGCCCGGGCCGAGCAGATCGGGGATCCGCGCGAGGACGATCGTGCCGGGCGGCGATGCAGGCCCGCTCGCGTCGATCTCGATGCCGTAGCGGCCGAACGTCGAGCCGTTCTGGAGGCCGGTGCTCGCGAAGAGCCACGCTGCCTGGGTCGCACCGGTGACGGTGAACGGCGCCTGCACCGCGCCGTGGTTCGAGCCGACGTACTGCGCGCCGACGAGCGCCGCCTCCGGGCGATCCGCATTGCGCCACAGCCGCACCTTAGTCATCGAAGGGGGTGCGACCTTCACCTCCCAGAACATGTTGTTCGCGGCGAGAAACGCGAGGTTGCCGCCGAGATCGCGAAAGCGCGTGACGACGTCGTTCTCGTGCTGCGTGACGTACTCCTCGTGACCGGGGAAGACGATGAGGTCGTAATGGCGCGCGAGCTCGTCGCCGCTCGGGATCGCGTCGATGTCCTGGTCGCTCAGGAAGTCGACCTGCTTGCCGGTCTGCTGCAACCACGTGAGGAAGGTGAGATCCCAGTCGTGGAAGCGGAACGGCAACCCGAAGTCGAGGAACGGCCGCGTCAGGTCAACCGAGCGGTTGCGGCCGCTGACGTACCACGAGTCGCCCCAGCCGTCGCCGTTCGCGTCGGTGAAGTTGTACGCCTGCCACGTCTGTGTCGCGAGCACGACCGCGACGCGATGACGGCCGAGCAGCCGGGGCCGGACGATCAGCGGTGCGTACCCAACACGTCCGTCGGAAGCGGAGATGCGCAGGAAGTAGAGGCCGCTCGGCCAGTCGCCCGCACGGACGAACTGGATCGACGCGGGCGCGTTGCGGTGCGCGCGCCAGTCGACGCGCGCGGCTGCGGTCATCGCCTGCCCATTCGTGCGGAGATCGCGGACCGACGGGAACGCACCGCCGCCGTACGCGAACACCTGGAACGCCAGCGTCGACGCGTCGGTCGCGACGGTGACGGCTGCCGACTCGCCCGGCGCGTAGCTTGGCTTCGCGAACCCCGCTTCGATCCCCTGCACGCGCACGACCGGCGCGTGCGAGCGCGAGCCCGGCAGACCGGCGCCGTACACCCGAGTGCCGCCCGCGCTACGCACCGTGAGCTGCAGCACGTAAGTCCGCGGCGGTGTGCCGGTGCGCGGCGTCCAGACGAGCTCGTGCGCACCGCGCTGGAAGCTGCGCGCCGGCAGCCGCTGGACGACGTCTCCCGCCTGGGCTTCCGGGTCGGTCTTGGCGGTGTCGGTCTGGATCACCGTCAGGCCGACCTTGGCTGGAACGCCGAGGCGAAACCGGACGTGCGCGGCGTCTCGGAACCCGTCGCCGTTCGGGCTGACCGTCGTCAAGAGCGGCCCATCGCCGAGGAACGGCGTCGATCCGTTCGTCACGTCGAGCCCGAGAAGCTGTGGTGCGGCTGGTCTTGCGGCCGCCGACGGGGCGGCGCCGAGGACGAGCGTGAGCGCGAGCGTCACAAAAACTTTACGGACCCCTGAATCGCGGGAAACGAGACAGGACGATACTTTGAGAGCTATGCGGCGCCTAGCCTTCATTTTCGCTGCCCTCGCGGCTCTCGTCGCGCCGGCCGCCACGCTCGCCGTCATCCAGGCGACAGGCGATGGCTCGCTCGTCGTGAAGAACGGCTCGGCACCGTGGAACGCGCCAGGGCAACTGGAAGTGCCCGTCGTCGCGATGGTCATTACCGGCTCGGTAATCGGCCGCGTCACCGACTTCGGGAAGGTCATCATCGACCCCGGCCCGAATCCGGACAGCCTGCCGCAGGTCATCGGCGCCGGCAAGGCGCTCGACGTGAAGGGGAGCGACACGGCATCGATGTGGGTCGGCAGCGACTTCACCTTCCGCGCAGTCGGCGGCAAGTTCACGATCCTCGTCTACGGCTCGCACGTGAACCTCGTTGCGGCAGGCACGGGCAAGGCCCGGCTGGCGGGCATGCCCGACACGCCGACCGGAGACGGCAAGTATTCCTTGAACGACTCCGACTTTCGCTCTCTCCCCGGTACGCAGACGGCCCGGCTTCTCATCGGCACGAGCGGGTAGCACCCGAGATGGCAGTGAAGCCGCAGGTGGTGCTGGTCGTCGAGGACGAGGCGTCCATCGCGTCATTCGTCGCCGCGTACCTGAAGAACGCCGGCTACAGCGTTCGCACGACTGCGAGCGGCACCGAGGCGTTGAAGCTCGTCGAGTCCGAGAAGCCCTCGCTCGTCGTCCTCGACCTGATGCTGCCCGACATCGACGGCGTCGAGGTCTGCAAGCGCATCCGTCAGACCGGCGACCTGCCGGTGCTGATGCTCACCGCGCGCGACGAGGACGTCGACAAGATCATCGGCCTCGAGGTCGGCGCCGACGACTACATGACGAAGCCGTTCAACCCGCGCGAGCTCGTTGCGCGCGTGCGCGCGATCCTGCGCCGGGCGGCGCCCGACAGCTCGAAGCGGGAAGGCGCAGTCCTCGTACACGGAGATCTCTCGATCGACGCGGGCCGGCGCGAAGCGCGCGTCGGCGACCAGGAGATTCAGCTCGCTCCGAAGGAGTTCGATCTGCTGTGGGAGCTCCTCGATCATCGCGGCCTCGTGCTCACGCGTGATCAGCTGCTCGAACGGGTGTGGGGTTACACATTTGCGGGCGATACGCGGACGGTGGACGTGCACGTGCGGCAGTTGCGCCGCAAGCTCGGCGATGCGTCGCCGATCGTCACCGTCTGGGGCGTGGGCTACAAGGTGAGCCCGGCCCGCGACGCCGCCGCCACCGCCTGAGCCGCGGAGTAGGCTCGGCGCATGCTCGGGTCGCTCCGCTTCCGGCTGCCGGCGCTCTTCCTGCTCGGGATCGTGCTCGCCGGGATCGTCGCGGCGCTGATTTCGATCCGCTTCTTCCAGAGCTACAACCGTGCACGCGCCGTCGACGAGCTCCGCTCGGAGTCGGTCGGGATCGTCCAGCTCTACGCGCGGCAGGCGGGCCGTGAGTCGGTGCCGCCGGGGAGCCTCGTGCGCGCGCTCGGCGGCGACACCATCTACTGGGTGCCGGCCTTTCAAGGATCGACGCTCTTCCAGGGCATCCACGCTCTGCCGAAGAGCGTGCTCTCGATCAAGCAGCTCGGCAAGGCGACGAGCCCGACGACGATCGAGATCACCATCGCAAGGCGTCGTTATCTCGCCGTTGCGCGGCCGCTGAAGCTCGGCAACCAGTTGTGGGGCGCGCTCGTCGTCGCGAAGCCGACGTCGCAGCTGCGCAGCCGCTCGGTGACGCTCGCGGAGCGGCTCGGGATCGCGTTCGGCGGCGGCGTCATCGTCGCGGGCCTGCTCGGCTTGTATCTGTCGCGGCGCATCACCCAGCCGCTGCGGGCGCTCTCGCAAGCGGCTGACGAGGTTGCGGCGGGGCATTACGGCGTCGAGTTGCCGCCGCCGCGTGGCTCCGACGAGATCTCGCATCTCTCGAGTCGGTTCCAGGACATGGCGGCGAAGCTCGCCGAGTCGGAGCAGCTGTCGCGGAACTTCCTCATGTCGGTGTCGCACGAGCTGCGGACGCCGCTGACCGCGATCCGCGGCCACGTGTCTGCGCTGAGCGAGGGCATCATCGCCGACCCCGCTTTGCGCGAGCAGTCGCTCGAGGTGATCGGCGAGGAGGCGATGCGGCTGGAGCGTCTCGTCGGCGACGTCCTCGATCTTGCGAAGCTCGACGCGCACCGGTTCACGGTTCTGCAGGAAGAGGTCGACATGGAGCAGCTGTCGCGGCGTGCGTACGCGGCATTCGGCGAGGAGGCGCGCAAGCGGGCGATCGACTATCGCCTCGCGGTCGACGCGCAGCCCGTGATCATGAGTGACGGCGACCGCGTGCTGCAGATCATCGTCAACCTGCTCTCGAACGCGTTCCGCTGGACGCCGGCGGGCGGGCGTGTCGAACTGACGCTGTCGGCGGAGAACGGCGCCGTCTCG
>Ga0307310_10000568_pt1 | contig 12604 bp, 10 predicted proteins | sample ER_DNA_197_FD_194502 | JGI IMG/M metagenome (GOLD analysis project Ga0307310, IMG submission 194502) | Bulk soil microbial communities from the East River watershed near Crested Butte, Colorado, United States - ER_DNA_197 | ecosystem: Environmental > Terrestrial > Soil > Floodplain | place...
TCTTGAACTCCCCCTTCCGGCCGCGGACGATCGGCGCGAGCACGTTGATTCGCTCGTCCTGGGGGTAGAGCATCACCATGTCGACGATACGTTCGAGCGACTGGCTGGTGATCTCCTTGCCGCAGTTCGGGCAATGCGGCACGCCGATGTTTGCGAACAACAGCCGGAGGTAATCGTAAATCTCGGTGACGGTACCGACCGTGGAGCGCGGGTTGGATCCGGTGGTCTTCTGCTCGATCGAGATGGCCGGGGACAGACCGTCAATGAGGTCGACGTCCGGTTTTTCCATCTGCTCGAGGAACTGACGGGCGTAAGCCGACAGCGACTCGACGTACCGCCGCTGCCCTTCCGCATAGATCGTGTCGAAGGCAAGCGATGACTTACCCGAGCCGGACAGGCCGGTGATGACCACCAGCTTGTGGCGCGGGATGTCGACGTCGATATTCTTCAGGTTGTGGACTCGGGCGCCGCGCACCGAGATCCAGTCATGAGCCATGCGCTCTGCCAGCTTTCTGTGAGGATTTCGAAACCTTCATTTTAGCGTACCGGGTCCGGCTAAAGCCGGACGTTCGTGGTATCTTTTCGGCCTTCATGCCCAGTCAGCTCTTCCGGACCAAGAGCCTCGACGTGCTCGTGTCCGAGGCCGAGATTCCGCAGCATCAGCTCAAGCGCACGCTCGGCGCGTTCGACGTGACGATGCTCGGCATCGGCGCGATCGTCGGCGCCGGCATCTTCGCCACCATCGGCACGGCGACGGCGGGCGACGCCGCACGTCCGGGCGCCGGACCCGCGCTGATCCTCTCCTTCGTGCTGACGGCCGTCGCCTGCGGATTCGCGGCGCTCTGCTACGCGGAATTCGCAGCGATGGTGCCCATCTCGGGCAGCGCGTATACCTACGCTTATGCGACGCTCGGCGAGCTCATCGCGTGGATCATCGGCTGGGACCTGATCATCGAATACGCCGTCGGCAACGTCGCCGTCGCGATCAGCTGGGGCAACTACTTCAAGACGCTCGTGTCGGGATTCGGCATCGTGATCCCAGCTTGGATCTCGACCGACTATCGGACCGCGGCGAAGATTCCCGGGCTGCTCGAGAACGCACCGCATCTGCTGGGCGTGCCGATAGTCTTCAACATCCTCGCGTTCGGGATCGTCGCGGCGCTGACAGTCGTGCTCGTCATCGGTATTCGCGAGAGCGCGGCACTCAACACCGGCATGGTGATCCTGAAGCTGATCGTGCTCGGCTTCTTCGTCGGGGTGGGATGGGCGCACATGAATCCCGATAATTGGCATCCGTTCGCGCCGAACGGCTGGCAAGGCATCCAGGCAGGCGCCGCAATCGTGTTTTTCGCGTATATCGGCTTCGACGCCGTGTCGACCGTCGCGGAAGAATGCCGGAATCCCGAACGCGATCTTCCGATAGGAATTATCGGCTCGCTCATCATCTGCACAATCATCTACATCGTCGTCGCCGCCGTGTTCACCGGCATCATTCCGTACAAGGTACTCGTCACGAAGCTCGCGACCGAGCAGGCCGAGCCGCTGACGATGGCGCTGCAGTACGCGAACCTCGGCAGCTTCGTTGTCGGCGTCGTCGCATTCGGATCGGTCGTGGCCCACACGGCCGTTCTGCTCGTCTTCCAGCTCGGCCAGCCGAGAATTTTCTTCTCGATGGCGCGCGACGGGCTCCTCCCGGCCAGCTTCGCGAAAGTGCATCCGCGGTTTCGGACGCCGCACGTGACGACGATTCTCACAGGCGTTGCCGTGGGCGTCTGCGCGATGTTCACGAGCATCGACGAGATGGTGGATCTGACGAACATCGGCACGCTGTTCGCGTTCATCCTCGTATGCCTCGGGATCCTGATCCTCAGGAAACGCGATCCGGGCCGCCGGCGCGCGTTCAAGACGCCGTTCGTTCCTCTCGTGCCCGTTCTCGGCATTCTCTCGTGCGGATACCTGATGCTGGGGCTGCCCCTGATTACCTGGGTGCGCTTCGGGCTCTGGCTGCTCGTCGGCCTGGTGATTTATTTCGCGTATGGGATGAAGAGAAGTGGATTGCGGCGGGAAGCTCGAGAGCGGGGTCGGGGCGAAGGCGGTTAGGCGGACCGTGACAATCGATACGCCGTGTCGTTCGAGCAGACCACGACGGAGCCATTCGGACCGAACGCCACCCCCACGAGGCTCGGACCCGCGAGCATCAGCTCCGGGACGGCGTTGACATCGTTGCCATCATTACCGGGCGGCAGCCGGTAGAGCCCGCTGACGCCCGCGAGCGCCTCCACGACAAACAAATCGCCGCGCTTGTCGAAAGCGATTCCCTGCGGCCGTCCGAAGCCGGTATACCGAATCGCAACGGCGCCGTCCCGCCCGATTTTGAACACCGAATCGTAGGGCGACAACGTCGGCGCGGAGACGTACAGCGCCTCGTCAGGGCCGAACGCGAGGTGGAACGCGGCCACGCTCGACGGGAGCGTTGCGTGCGCGGTCGCCTGCCCTGCGCGGTCGACGCGGAAGATCGTTCCCGATCGATCGCCGACAAACAGCGTCCCCTCGCGATCGAATGCCAGGCCGCACGGAATGCCGAGGTCGGTCGCAAATGGCGCGACCTCGCCGTCCTGCATGACGCGATACACCGTGCCTTCGAACCGGCTCGACACGTAGAGATCGCCATCGGGCCCGATCGCCATCGACGTCGGATTGACCAGTCCCGTGCAGAACGTCTCACGCGTCCCGTCAGGGCGCACCCGGAAGATCGACACAGGCACCTGCTGGCCGCGTGTGCCGCTGTAGGTGACATACAGATTGTCCGAGCGATCGAACACGGGATTGTCAACTTGATGCAGACCGGTGGCGAACGGCGCCGCGATATCGACCGGCGCGTCACCCGCGACGCCGTCGATGCGGATGGGAGTCCGTCCGCCTTCGAGTCCCGCGGGGACAAGCACGGCGATGCGCGTCGACGACGCGTAAACAACACGCGCGGAAGATTCGCCGAGGTACACCTTCGGCAGCTGCGGCTGATCGATCGGGAATCCGGAACCTTCGACGGTGATGCGGCCGCCGTCGATCGCCCACAAGGGACGAACCGCGGCCACGCGGGCGGGCATTAGCTAATATTATGTATCGTCCAACTCGACGTTCCAGTAGAGGTAGTCACGCCAGCTCTCCGGAGCGTTCCGCAAACCGACGGTAATGCGAATGGCGGGCGCCGACGTGGGCCGCTTCGGATGACGCAGCAGGCGCATCCCCGCCTCGGCCGGCGTACGGCCGCCCTTCTTGCGGTTGCACGTCACGCAGCTGCTGACGATGTTTTCCCAGTCCTTTCGGCCGCCCTGGGCGACCGGAATGACATGATCGAAGGTCAGCTCGCTGGTGGGAAACTCGTCGCCGCAATACTGACACTGATGATCGTCGCGCGCGTAGATGTTCGCCCGCGAAAATGGCACGTAATCGAACCGCCGCTTGATCTTGATGTAGCGGAGGAGGCGAATGACCGACGGCAGCTTGAGGCTGAAGGAGACAGCCCGGATCTCTCTGTCGTACACAGAGATGACCTCGACCTTCCCCTGGCACCAAAGCGTGACGGCCTTTTGCCAGTGGACGATCTTGAGCGGTTCGTACGACGCGTTGAGCAGAAGCGTCTGTTCCATGTACGATCTGAAGCCGCGACTCCCTATGGATTGTGCCCTGACGATTGTCGAGGTGTCAAGACGACGATGCCGTAACTGCTCTGAAAATTGGAGTTAGCGGACGCTCGTACCGATAATAATGAAACGCATGCGCCGATCTGTGTCGCTTCGTGCCGTCGTGGCCCTCGTCCTGTCCTCTTTGGCAGGCGCCTGTGCCTCGAGCGGCAACGCAGTGCCTCGACCATTTCCCCTCCCCGGTGGTTCCGGGACTCGCAGTACTCCCGGTACGCCCGGTACTCAAGGTCGCGCCGCGATTCAGCCTCCCGCGCCGACGTCCCAGGACCCGGCCGTGGACGGCTACGCCCTCGTCGGCACGGCGTTGTCATTCCGCGGGACCCCGTACCGGAATGGCGGCGCCGATCCGCAGGGGTTCGACTGCAGCGGATTCACACAGTACGTGTTCGCGCAGTACGGCGTGTCACTGCCGCGCGAAGTCCGGGATCAATTCGATCAGGGGGAATCAGTGAAGGCCGGTGACGAGCTGGCCGCGGGCGATCTGCTCTTTTTTACGACCGTGGCGCCGGGCCCTACGCACGTGGGCATCGCCATCGGCGGCGATCAATTTGTCCATGCCCCAAGCTCGACCGGAGTCGTCCGCGTCGAGCGCTTGAGCACCAGCTACTGGTCCACCCGGTACCTCGGCGCACGCCGGATCGAATAACCGGTCCGACGAGAAGCGGTCGGGCTTTTATGCGGCTCTGAATTGGCCCTTGCGGACCAGACGACGCGACACGCTCTGGGAAAACTGCCGGATGTGCAGGTCGTTCTCCGTGTAGTGGGTCGGATTGAGCGATTCGCGCAACGGCTCGATCCGGACGCTTGGGGCGTCCGATTCCGACGGCAACTGGTGCGCGACCCGTTCCGTGTAACGTTGCGGGAATGACGGAAACGTCCGGAAGCTCGCGCCGACGACGCCGCCATGACGCCTCTCCAGCGCGGCGAAATCGTGGCGGAGAAACTCGTAGATCTTCGGATCCGGCTTCGAGTCGAGATACGTCTGGACCATGCCGCACACTTGCTCGAAGAACCGCGGGCTGTGGCAGTTGGCCGAGAAGGTGCCGTCTTCGCGTTCGATTCGCCGGATGCCGATATATTCCGGATCGATGTGATAGAGCTCGTGCACGACCGTGTCCAGCTTGGCCATCCAGGGCTCGGCGTCGAGATAGAAACGCCCCTTGCGCGATCGTTCGAGCGACTGATCGCAAAACCGCGGCAGCGCAAACGACATCAGGTACTGCATCTGCCGCGTGCCGACGGTCACCACTGGCGACTTGGTGACGAACCATTCCGAGCGCCGAGTGATGCGGCCCGTCGCGCGGTCGCGCCAGAAGTAGTATCCCGGTTCGCTCGCCGGGAGGCTCAGGGAATGGCACGTGGCGAACGCGCCCTCGGCCTTCGACCGGCCGAACCGCGCGAAGACGAGCACGTCCGCGATATCAATGAAAGACAGTGCCGGCACGCGCGCGACAACGTCCTGCATCAACTCCGTGAGTGATTCCGTGTAATTAATCATGCGCAGCCACTGAACACTGACGCTATCGCCGGCGGTGGTGCGCACACGCTGCCCGGGGGATGGGCCCGTTCGTGAACACTACTCGTTTTCCTGAAAGAAAGGAGCACGCAAATAGTATCGGCGGCTAGAGGCGCTGTCAAGCTGGTGCAGTGCAGTTTTGCGAAGGTTTTTTTACTGAGGAACGACGTTCGGATCTGTAATCGGATCCTCTGGTGAAACCGGTTGAGGTGTGTCGTCGGGCTGCGGAGAATCCGCGGCAGGTTCGTCGCCAGGCGGTGTCGCCGTGTCGGAGGCCGGGGGCACAGGGACGACAACATCGTTTGCTGGGGGCGGCGGTGGCGTCACCGAGCCCATGCGCCGCATGATGAGCGCCTGACGCCGGATGAGCCGCGCAGTGGGACGCGCGGGATTGAGCACGCGGGGATTCACGATCGCGCCTGCGAGCAGGGCCGACTCCGACGGGCCGAGGCTTGCGGCGCCCTCGTGGAAATAGGTGCGCGCGGCGGCTTCCGCGCCGTAAATGCCGTCGCCCCATTCGATCACATTGAGGTACAGCTCGAGGATACGCGATTTATCGAGCTCGGCTTCCAGTCGCCGCGCGATGATGAGCTCCTTCAACTTCCTCAGCGGATTCTTCGACGGGGACAAATAGAGATTCTTCGCGAGCTGCTGCGTAATGGTGCTGCCGCCGCGAATGAAACGCCCCTGGGCCCAATCGGCTTCCAACGATTCCTGAAGCTGTTCGACGTCCACGCCCTCGTGCTGCCAGAAAAGGTCGTCTTCGGCCACGAGCACGGCGCGCGTGAGGTTCGGCGACATGCTCTTGTAGCTCACCCAGCGCTGGATGCGCCGCGGCCTCTCGCCCCTGGCCCGCGCCTCGCGCGCGCGCAACTCGATGAATGCGGTCGTTTTCGGATTCGACGTTTTCAGGGGCCGGACATCCGGCAGCGTCAGGTATACGTAGCAGAGGCACGCAAAACCCACCGCCGCGGCCACGGCAGCCCAACGACCGGCTGTCCGGGCGGCGGTTTTGAGATCCACGTCTTCGATTGTACGACGTACTACTTGTACGTGGCGTCGGGCTTTAGCCGGACCGTGATATCCGTGCGCTCGAGCACCAGGTTCAGCGCCAGCACGACGAAAAACATCGCGGCGGCAGGACAGAGCAGCCACGGAAAATCTCCGAACACGCGCACACTCGATGCGTCGTGCAGCATCGTGCCCCAGCTTGCCGTCGGATCGGGAAACCCCAGGCCGACGTACGACAGTGTCGCTTCCGCGATGATGAACGCGGGCACGAGCATTGTGATCTGCACCGCCATGAACCCCCAGGCCGCCGGCAGCAGATGCCGCGCGAGCACCCGCGCGTGGCTGGCGCCAAGCGAGGTGGCGGCCACGGCATAGTCCTGCCGTCGCTCCGAGCGGACGATGGCGCGCACGCCGCGCGCAAAGAAAGGCGCGCCGACGATGGCGAAGATGCCGGCCAGCAACAGGAACACGACTCGCGGCGAGAGGACGAGCGGCAGCACCGCCCGCAGCGCCAGCGCCACGTACATTGCCGGCAGCACCAGCACGAAATCCGACGCACGCATCAGCACATCGTCGGCTGGTCCGCCCGTGTAGCCCGCGAGGCCGCCGACCGATGCGCCGAGCAGCAGCGCGCCCAGCGCCGCGATGACCGCCAGCCCGAGCGACACGCGCCCGCCGAACAGCAACCGGCTGAACACGTCGCGCCCATAGCTGTCGGAGCCAAGCAGCAACAGCGGCGCGCGCGCGTCATCGGACGACTGCACAAGCCGTCCGCCGCTCAACCACACGAGCGGCACACGAATGGAGCGATCCTGTTCGTATCGCTGCTCGAGCTGATTGACGAGCGCCCATGGGTAAATGAAGGGCGCGTGCCAATCGCCCATGTCGTCCCGCACGTGGGGCGCCGTAGGCGGCGCGTTCAGCAACGCGCGATAGGACTGGTCGCTCGCGTGGGGCGCAAACGCGGATGCGCCCACGACGGCCACGCCGGTAATGGCGATCAGAAAGAGTCCGAGGGTCCGCAGCATCAAATCAGGGCTCGGCCACGCGAGGGTCCACGAGGGCCAGCGCTGCATCGGACAGCAGCGAGCCGAGCGCGAGAAAGATGGAGCCGGCCCCCGCGCAGCCGGCGACCAGGAAGACGTCGCGAGCGCGCAGCGCATCCAGCATCAGACGTCCGAGCCCGGGCCATGCGGTGATGACTTCCACCACGAACGACCCGCTCAGCAGCGTGCCGATAACGATGCCGTACACGGCGGCGATCGGCCGCAGCGAGGCCTTCAGCGCATCGCGCCACACGACGCGCGAGCGGGGAACGCCGCGGGCGAGTGTGGCGAGCACGAACGGCGCGCCGATCGCTTCGGCCATCGCCTGCGCCTGGAGCCGCTCGAACATCGCGGCAAGCGGTAGCGCGAGCGCCCCCGCGGGGACGATGAGATGCTGCAGCAGATCGAGGGTGAGACCGGTCGACGGCTCACCCGGCGACCTCATGCCGGCGATCGGCATCCAGCCTGTGCGCGCCGCGACGAAGACCAGGAAGAGCGACGTCAGGAGCGGCGGCATCGACAGCAAGACGAGCGAAGTCGCGCGAATCACACCGGGAATAACACCGCCAGGACCGCCCGCGCCACCAGGCCCGCGGCGACGGCTGCCGGCGACGACGCCGAGTGGCAGGCCGATGAGCGTCGCGAAAAGCAACGCGGTGAACGCGAGAATCGCCGTGTTCGCTGCGCGCTCGGGAATGAGATCGCTGACGGGCCGATCGTAGAGAAGGGAGCGTCCCAGATCCAGCCGGACGACGCGTCCGAGCCAGTCGCGATACTGCGCGCCGATCGACTTGTCCAGGCCGTAACGCGCGCGCGCCTGTTCGACGGTTTCGGGGTGCGCCTCGATGCCGAGCGATTCGGTGACGTAATCGCCTCCCGCGAGCCGCGCCAGGATGAGCGACGACGACGACACGGCGAACACCAGGAACACCGCGAATATCAGCCGCCGCGAAATGTAGGCAAGCATTTCAATCGTGCGTAGTGTCCGGCTTTAGCCGGACCGTGACCGTGACGACCTTCACTTGTTCACCGCCAGCGTATCCGGTTCCCACAGTGTCTGCGGCCGCGAGATCGCGGGTGTGAGGTTGGTCACGCGCGACGACACGGCGACGTACACGCGCGGCGCGACGAAATAGACGACCGGCTCGTGCTCGACGAACACCTGCTGAACCTCGTCGAACAGCTTCTTGCGCTCGGTTTCATCCGGCGACGCGATTTGCTTCGCCATCAGCTCGTCGATGCGGCGCTCCCAATCCGTGGCCGGCGTCTTTTCCAGCATGTTCCACAGATGCGCGCTGCCGAAGCTGAACCAGAAATCCGGATTGAGCGCCGGGTCCGTGTCGGTGGCGATCGGGCTGTAGTACACGGCCTCGTACTTGCCCGTGTTGACGAACCGATCGGCGAGCGCGCCGGCCTCGAGCGTCACCACGTTCACCACGACGCCAATCTTCTTCATTTCATCGCGAATGACCGCGGCGCCGCGCTCGAGGTCCGGGCGTCCCGTTCGCGTGAGCAGCGTGAACTGCGCCGGCCGGTTGCGCGCGTCTTCGAGCGCGCCGTCGCCGTTGCGATCGGTGAGCCCGATCGCCGCGAGCTTTCGCTTCGCCGCTCCCGTGTCGTGCGGCGTCTTCGGCAGGCCGGCCCAGTACCACGTCTTGTTCGCCGGTGTGATCGGACCAAAGACCGGCGCGGCGGCACCCAGGTACACCGTATCGGCCATCAACTGGCGATCGACGGCGAGGGAGATGGCCTGCCGCAGCTCGTCGCGCTGGAGCCACGCGGCGCGCGGATCGCCCGCGAACGCGCCCGGCTTCAGGTTGAACCACAGGCTGTTCGCGTCGAGACCGACGCCGAGATCGACCAGCTTGATGCGCCCCGCGTCGGCCGCGCGCTTGAGCGGCGCGTAGGCCTCCGGCAGGATCTCGCTGTGCGTCATATCGATCTGCCCCGCTTCGAGCCGCAGAAGCTCCGCGCTCTGGTCCGGAATGATCTCGACGGTCAGGCGATCCAGGTACGGCAACGCGCTCCCGTCCGGCGCCTTGCGGAAGTAGCGCGGGTTCCGATCGAACACGAGCCGCTGGCCGGGAATATAGGCGGAGAGGACGAACGGACCGAGGCCGACGATTTCAGAGGGCGGGGTTGAAAGGTTCCAGGCTTCTCCCAACTTTCCCGCCTCGAGCGCGGCTTCGAGCTTGTGGCGCGGCAGGATCGGCAGGTTGTCGAGGAGGCGCACGCCCGCGGCAAACGGGTCGGCAAAAGCGATCTCCACCGTCAGGGGATCGATGGCCATGACCCGAAGCCTCTTGCCATTCGCCTGCAGCGAGTCGGCCAGGCTGCTGCCCGTCTTCTCGTCGTAGACGGCCTTGAAGGTGAAGACGACGTCGGCCGAAGTAAAGGGCTGGCCATCCGAGAAGACGACCCCGGATCGCAGCTTCAGCGCATAACGCCGCCCATCCTCGGATCGCGTCCAGCTTTCGGCGAGCGACGGCTCGACCTCCTGCGTCACCTTATTGATGCGAACGAGCTTGGCCTGGGTGAGGTTCGACACCAGGTCGGTCGTGGTCTCGCGGGCGGTGAGACGGTTGAACGAGCGCGGTTCGTTGCGAACGGATACGAGAAGGTTGCCGCCGCGGGGGACTCCTGTACCGGGGGCCGTGTTTGTTGCGGCGTTCCCGTTGGTCGACGTCCGGGACGGGCCGCACGCGGCGCCCATGGCGGTTGCCACCATCAGGGCAGCGAACCAAGTCCACGGGGCGGACCGGGCCAAAGAGGCCAATCTGGTCGACTTGCAAGATCGTCTGGTCAAATGCTGTCCCACCGGCCAAAAAATGAGCCGGACGAAAATCGGGCCAGCCCAGCCTTCGCCCTAGCATTTTGCGTGCAAAACGCACGCGTCACCTCGGCGGGGGCGCCAACTGGCCAGCTTCTTGGCTGAGTAAGGGGTCCTCGGGGAGTCGAGCCTGGTCCCATCGTAGCTCAGCAACTTACTTGTCTGCAATCAGTTGCAGTGCTTTGGCACCGCCGCCCTCCAAATGCCGGGCTTCGGCACCCCACGTGCGGTTATCTCGCGTATCCGGAGGGTCTCAAATGTCAGTGTCTGAATCCGCCCCTGAAAAGGGTTTCGAACCTCGTATCGGTCGCAGCGTCTCGATCGATCACGCCGCCGAGTTGCTTGGCGTGTCGCGCCGCACCGTTTACAACCGGATCCGCGACGGGCGGTTGCAGACCGTCCGCACGCTTGGGGGTTCGCAGCGGGTCACGCTCGAATCTGTCGTGGGGCTCGGCGGACGCCGGCTCGATTCGTCGCCTGGCAAGAACGACGGAGCGGACAAGAGCTCGCGCGGACCTCTCGCCTCGATTCTCCTGGCCCTGTTCCTCCTGGGCGCGTCGATTCAACCCGTGGCGGCGCAGCACCGCGCGCGCCTCAGTGAAGATCTGGCGGACCGTCTCGCCGCCGGCTCCCAGACGATCGACGTCATCGTCCACGGCAACACGCAGGAAGTGGCGGCGCTCGCGCGGAAGTACAACCTGAAGATCACCAAGCCGATGCGAAGCGGCGCCGTCGTGCGCATGAACGCCAGCCAGCTCGCCGTGATGCAGAGCGATGAGGGCGTCGACCATCTTTCAGGCGACACCCGGATTCAGTCGCAGTCGTTTCGCGGCGTCGATGCCGACGTGACTGCGGAATCGATCGGCGCCGACCAGCTCTGGAGAGGCACTGACGACATCAAGGCGCTCTCCGGCAAGGGTATCAGCGTCGCCGTGATCGATACGGGGATCGATACGAGCCACTCCGCGTTTGGCAATCGCGTCATCGCGAGCGTCGACTTCACGGGCGGCGACGGCCAGGACCACTACGGCCACGGCACGCACGTGGCGTCGATTATCGCGGGGCGACCGGGCAACGCGGCGGACACGGCGACGTACCGCGGCATCGCCTACGGCGCGTACCTCCTCAACCTGCGGGCGCTTGGCGACGATGGGTCCGGGACGGCGAGCGACGTGATCGAGGCGATCGACTGGGCCATCGAGCACAAGAATCAGTACAACATCCGCATCATCAACCTGTCGCTCGGCGCGCCGGTGCTGCAGTCGTTCCGGGACGATCCGCTGTGCGAGGCGGTGGAGCGGGCGACGCGGGCGGGGATGCTGGTGGTGGCGGCGGCGGGCAACAACGGGCAGACCGAGGACGGGACGCCGCAGTTCGGGCTGATCACGTCGCCGGGGAACAGCCCGTATGCGCTGACGGTCGGGGCGATCGACACGCACGAGACGGCACGGCGGAGCGACGACACGCTGGCGCCGTGGAGCTCGAAGGGGCCGACACGGTTCGACCTGGTGTTGAAGCCGGATGTGGCGGCGCCGGGCGTGCACATCGTCGGGGCGGAATCGAGCGGGTCGTATCTGTCGGGGACGTATCCGCAGCGGCATGTTGCGGGGAGCGGCTCGGGGGCGTACAGCCAGTTGTCAGGCACGAGCATGGCGGCGGCGGTCGTCAGCGGAGCGGCGGCGCTGGTGCTCGATGGGCGCGGGAACTTGAGGCCGAGTGAGACGAAAGCGATCCTGCAGATAACGAGCTCTTCGTCTAAAAAATTGGGGATACTCGACGCCGGTTCCGGCAGCCTTAACACAGTTGCAGCGATTCAATTCGTAGAGAACCATTTTAGAGGACTGCTACCGACAACAGAGATTGCCGGCGAACAGTCTTTCCCATCTGGAATCCTCTCCAGCTATTCGCCTGACGGACACCAACAGCTGTTCTTTGGAAATTCGATTGTTTGGTCAGGCGCCCTTCTTTACGGCAATTCGATTGTCTGGTCCGGCTCCATTGTTTGGTCGGGCTCCATTGTCTGGTCCGGCTCGATTGTGTGGTCGGGTTCGATCGTTTGGTCCGGATCGGCGATGACACCGGATTCGATCGTGTGGTCCGGTTCCGCACTGGAGCCCCAATCAATAGTTTGGTCAGGCTCTGCAAGTTCAATCGTGTGGTCCGGTTCCATCGTCTGGTCCGGTTCGATTGTCTGGTCCGGTTCAATTGTCTGGTCTGGCTCAACCGTGAGACCGGACTCCATAGTTTGGTCCGGTTATGCGCCGGAGGCGCAATCAATCGTTTGGTCTGGTTCAGCGAATTCGATTGTTTGGTCAGGTTCAATCAGAACGGACAACTCAGTCTCTCAGCCTGGGCCGGCTAGCGAGTCCATCGTGTGGTCAGGCACCATCGTTTCGGATTAGACCATCGCTTTTTCATCATAATTTAGGGGAATACATGGCAAATATCATCGTTTGGGACTAAACCGCGAAAGCGAGTAAGACGTCTCTCGCTCATA
>Ga0307310_10000569_pt1 | contig 12593 bp, 10 predicted proteins | sample ER_DNA_197_FD_194502 | JGI IMG/M metagenome (GOLD analysis project Ga0307310, IMG submission 194502) | Bulk soil microbial communities from the East River watershed near Crested Butte, Colorado, United States - ER_DNA_197 | ecosystem: Environmental > Terrestrial > Soil > Floodplain | place...
TCGAGCGGGGTGGCTTGACGCCGGAGCCATCCGCCGGCGCCAAAGGCGAGTGCGCAGACGCCAATCGCCGCCGTCAGCGACGTCCACAGCATCTCGCCGATCGGCCCCTGCAGCAGAATTCCCAGGCCTTCGCTGCGCAGTGTGAACACGAAAGGCACGAGGAACGCCGGCAGCGTGTACTTCCAGGTCACCATCATCGTTTGAAAAGGATTGCCGCCGGTGAGCGCTGCCGCCGCAAGCGGGGAAAGCGCCGTGGGCGGGCTGACCTCGGAGAGCACCGCGTAGTAAAAGATGAACATGTGGGCGGCAGCCGGCGCCACGCCGACCTGGGTGAGCGCCGGCGCGATCATCACGGCGGCGATGATGTACGAGGCCGTCACGGGAACAGCCAGACCGAGCAGCCAGACGGCCGCCGCGGAGTACACGACGGTCAGGGGGAGCGAGCTGCCCGCGAGCGTGACGATGACGCCGGCGATCTTCAGGCCGAGCCCCGTCAACGTCACGACCCCCACGATGATGCCCGCGGTCGCCGTGGTCGCGGCGACCGACAGCACGCCTTTGCCGCCGGTTTCGAGTGCCCGTATGAGCTTTCCCGGCCACAGCGCCGTTTCGGGCCTCACAAAGCTCAACCCCACCGCCAGGAGCGTCGCCCAGAAGACCGCCTTGAACGCCGTCATCCCGAGCACCATGAAGCCGGCAATCGCGACGAGCGAGCTGAAGTGGTAGCCGTACTTCCACGTCAACTGTGCGACGGAAAGAGTGCTCACCGTCGCTTGCCTTGTTCCCAACCGGCGCGAGTCGGCCTCGATCATCAGAAAAATCGACAGGTAGTAGAGAAGCGTCGGGACGATCGCCATGACGAGCACCTGGAGATACGAAATCTGCAGGAACTCGGCGATCAGAAACGCCGCGGCGCCAAGCGTCGGCGGCGACAGAATGGCGCCGATGCCGCTCGCCGAGAGAATGGCGCCGCCGACTTCGGCGGGGTACCCCGCGCTGCGCAGAAGCGGCCAGGCGACCGATCCCAGCATGACCGTCGTGGCGACGCCGCTGCCAGAGACGGTTCCCAGGAGAAAGCCCGCGATCGTGACGGTGCGGCCGGCCGCCGCTCCGCTGCCGGATTGTTCGTAGTGTCCGGCTTTAGCCGGACCGCTGCTGAGCGCCATCGCCCAATCCAGGAAAAACCGTCCGGCGCCGGAAAACTGCAGCACGGCTCCGTAGATCGTGAACAGCACGATGTAGGTGGCGGCCACGTCGAGCGGCACGCCGAAGATGCCTTCGAGCGTCATGTAGAGCGAGCCGACCAGCCTGTCGAGCGGATAGCCTCGATGAGCAATCAAGCCGAGGCCAAGCGCGTCAAGTGAAGCGCCGAAGTAGGCGTACAAGATGAAGCCGATCGCCGACACGGGCAAAATCCAGCCAACCGTACGGCGTGTCGCTTCGAGCACGACCAGGATGGTCAGCGTTCCGCACACCAGATCGATCGCCGTCGGTTCGGCGGCGCGATAGACGAACTGGCCGAAATCGACGAGCGGCCACAGCAATCCGACGATGGTGAAAGCGACGAGCGTCCAGTCGAACACCGTCACCCCGCCACGGCTTCCTTTGACTGTCGGGAAAAGCAGGAACGACAGCACGAGGGCGAGCAGCAGGAAGCTCACGCGATAGATCTGCGGTTGAACGATCGCGACGACCCAGTACAAGGCGTACGCGGAGAGTCCCACTGCCAACAGCGTGACTAGGAAACTGAGTGGGCCGGAAAGCTGACGAGTCGGGGCTTCGGGTTCGAACGCCTCGATCAACGCGTCGTCGAAGGCCAAGCGTGCTGCTCGGTGTAGTACCGAATCGCGCCTTCGTGGAAAGGCGCCGGCGACCCTTCGACGGCCATGAGGAGCGACAGGTTCTTCGCTTCAGGATGAATCGCCGCGAGATCGGCCTGGTGTTCGAAGAGCGTCCGCGTGATGTCGTACGCAAGTTGTTCGAGCATGGCTTCATGGACGGCGAGCACGATTGTCACCGACACGACCGGGATGTCGTGGTCGGCATTACCGCCGTCTCCAGAGCCCGGATACGTGCCCTTTGGAATGTTCCGGAGAAAATAAAGAGCCCCGTAGGATCGCTGCAGCGCCGGAAGCACATCGTCGTTCGACAACAATCGAATCGAGATGCCGGGCGTGTGCGCCAGATCGAGAAGGGCCGCCGTCGGCAGCCCGCCGCTCCAGAAGAACGCATCGATCTTGCCGTCTTTCATCGCATCGGCCGCTTGCGCGACGCCGAGGCTCTGTTTCGTGATATCGGACGCCGGATTGATGCCGGCGGCTTCGAGGATCCGGAACGCCGTCAGCTCGCCGCCGCTGCCGGGGGAGCCCGTCGACACCACTTTCCCTTTGAGATCCGCCAGGCGTTTGATTGGACCCGATGCCAGCGTCACGACCTGAGTGTAGTTGACGTAAAGCACGGCGAGCGCGCGAAGCGGCAGTTTCGCGCCGTTGAACGCGTCGCGGCCGTTGACGGCATCGGCCAGCATATCGGCCGTCGTAAACGCAAGATCGGCTTTGCGATCGCGCAGGAATTTCAGGTTGTCGACCGACGCTGCGGTCACTTCCGCCGTCGCTTCAACGTTCGGGATGTGTTCGGTGATGACTTTTGCGATGCCTCCCCCGTACGGGTAGAAGACGCCGCCCGTCCCTCCTGTCGCGATCGACAGGCGTACCTTGCCCGGACCGTCGAAGTGACCCTGGGACCCGCAAGCGCCCGCGACCAGCATGGCGAGCAGGGAGACGCCAATCGCGATTCCAGGCGCTCGGAAAGACCCTCGCATCGCTCCGTGACTATACCCGACTGAAGACGGGAAGAGGGGGAAGAGGGGGACGGGTCTCCGTACTGTACGGAGACCCGTCCCCTGTACCAATCTGGCCATCCCAGGCTGCAGGCGATATGATTTACCCGTTATGAAGCGAACCGAGCGGCACCATCTGAAGGAAAACGAGCTCGACAGACTCGCCCGGCAGGCGCGCGAGACCGTCGGGATGCGGAAACGCGAAACCACGGTGGCCATCGCGGCGATCGTGATCGTCGGTGCAGCCGTGCTGGGCTACGTGGCGTGGAAGGATCGCATCAACTCGCGGGCCGAAGCGCTGCTGGCCGTGGCGCTCTCCACGAGCGAGACCCGCGTGGGGGCGCCCGTCGCGCCGGGAACGCCGGGCGCCGGTCCCAGCTTTGCGACCGAGCGCGTGCGAGCGGAAGCAGCGCTGGCCAAATTCAAGGCCGCCGCCGATGCGTATCCGGATACCGACGCCGGCATCTTCGCGCGATATCGCCAGGCAGGGACCGAAATGGAGCTTGGCAATGCCAAGCAGGCCGCCACGACGTATCAACAGGTCGCCGATCGCGCGGGCGACCGTATTTACGGGCAGATGGCCCGTCTCGGTCTGGCCGAGGCGCAGGCGCGAAGCGGTGAGTACGATCAGGCCATCAACACGTTCAAAGAGCTTGCGCAGCGCAAGGACGGGCCGCTGCCGGTCGACGGCATTCTGATGAAGCTCGGGCTGGCCTACCGCGATGCCGGCAAGAAAGCTGACGCGCAGCAGACCTTCAATCGCCTTGTCGAGGAGTACCCCGACTCTCCGTTCAGCATGGAAGCGAAGAAGGAGCTCGAGAACCTCAAGAAGGCTTGATCAACGCGAGCCGTTTCCAATCTCTCGCCCGAACCGGTACGTCAAAATCTTGTAAATCAGCTTGGCGCAGAGGAAGTTCGGCGCGACGTTGCCCGGCAGGGGACAGAGCTCGACGATGTCGCAGCCGACCACGCGGCGTCTTTCGATGACGCGGCGCAGCAGCGCGAGCGCTTCGTACCACGTAAGCCCCCCGGGTTCCGGGGTGCCGACCGCCGGCATGATCGCCGGATCGAGGCCGTCGCAATCGATCGTGATGTATACGGTCTCGCTGAGCGATTCGACGATGCGATCGATCCAGTCGGCGTCCTGCCGCATGTTGTAGTCGTAGAAAATTCTGGTCGGCAGCGTGGGCGCCGCCGCCGCTTCCTCAGACGACAGGCTGCGGACGCCGACCTGTGTCGCGTGTGCGTGCTCGAGCACGCGGCGCATGGCGCAGGCGTGGTTGTGCCGCGTGCCCATATACGACTCGCGCAAATCCGCGTGCGCGTCGATCTGAAGCACAGACAACCCCGGATACTTTGCCGCCACGGCGGCCACGACCGGAGCTGTAATCGAATGTTCTCCCCCGAGGACGACCGGAAACTTGTCCCGGGAGACGATCTCCGTCGCCACGCGGCGAATTTCTTGGATCACTTCCTCCATCGTCGCGAATGGGAACTCCATCTCCGGCAGCGTGAACACACCAATGCCGTGGACGTCGGTCTGCGTTTCTTCGTCCCACAATTCCATGTGTGAAGAGGCGACGAGAATTTCTTGCGGGCCGCCGCGCGTGCCGGCGACGTAGGACGTCGTCCGATCGAGCGGCACCGGAAGAATGACGACGCGGGCGCGGTCGAAATCGGTGGTTTTGGGCGTGGTTCCGCCGAACTCGCCCGTGGCGAGCCGGTCGTACTCAAACGGCAGGTTCATTCACTTCCTCGTAGCGATCGGGGGAAACCGTCAGGCCATCGACCGTCATCACGCGCCCCATGGTGAACGCGGGCTGCTTCCGCCGGGCGAGCAGCGGGGGAGCCGTCGTCGCCAGCGCGCTGACCAGCAGCGGCAGCGCGATCGTGGCGTCGGCCTGCACCGACACCTGCGCGGCGTCGGTGGCCAGCTTGCCCCAGCTGCGCGCTTCCTCGAGCGTCGAGCCGGAGGCGCCCCCGAATTGCGGGACATCGGTGACGATTTGCAAGGCGTAGCGGTGGCCGCCGACCTGGGAGCTGTAGAACTCCGCCTGCACGCTGGCCTGGTTGATGAAGTTTTTCGGCGTGCCGCCGCCGAGGACGACCGACGCTGTGCGAGGCCGCCGGATCACCAGATTGGCGGACTCGACGATGTCGCCGATGATGTCGATGTGGCCGGCGCCGGCCTTGATCTGGCGGGCCTGCGAAAGCCCCATCCCGATCGAGGAATCCGCGATGGCGGGGCAGAAAATGGGCACGTTGGCGCGGTACGCGGCGGTGAGAATGCCGTCCGCGCCGGTCGTGTTCCAGAGATGACCCCCGAGGAGATAGAGAAATTCGCGGGAAGTGTAGGGCCGCTGCTCCAGCGTCGCGGCGTACGCCGCAATCCAGTTGTCGTTCTCGCAGAATTCTTCTTCGCTGGCGTACGTGTCGTACACGCGATCGATGCGGTTCTCGGCCAGCGCCGCATCGTCGGCGTGTGGCGATCCGACGTAGTGCCGCTGACCGCGCGTTTCGTGAAGATCGTGATAAAGATTGGCGCCCGTCGAGACGAGGCAGTCGACGTAGCGCTGCTGAATCAAGTGGGCGACGATCAACCGCAGGCCGCCGGCGGACAAGGCGCCCGCCATGCCGATGAAAATCGTCACGTCGTCTTCGAGCATTTTCTGCCAGACGCGATGCGCCGTCGCCAGATTGCGGCCCTGGAAGGATATCCGCTCCATCCGGGCGACGACCTGCTCGGCCGTAAGACCCGCTTCGACGACGAACGGTTCGATCGGCGTTTGAAGGTAACGCGACGTCTTCTTCGTCATGCGGCAAACATTAAATCACAAATGACACGGCTGAGGGCTCAGGGCTCAGGGTGGATTCGCGCGACGTCTTTGAGAAACGTCAAGTCGCCGAGCGTCGAGACGCGGACGCCGGCGAGCGATCGCTGGGCGATGATGAAGTTGGTCTTGTTCCACAGGCTGATGTACGGCAGTTCAATCGCGACCAGGCGCTGGACCTGCTGAAACAGATCAAGGCGGTGCGCTTCATCGGTCGACGAGGCGGCTTCGTCGAGCAGCGCATCGACGCGCGGATCACTGAAGTGGCCGCGGTTGAAGCCTTCGGGCGGCGCCTGGTTGGAATGAAATGCGCGCCGGAGCATATCGGGATCGGCCAGCGAGCCCGCCGTATACTGCAGTACGTACATCTGGAAGTTCCCCTTTTGCACATCCGCGAACAGCGTCGCCAGTTCGTATGTGCGCACGTCGAGGTCGACGCCGACTTCGCGAAGGTTCTGCTGAATCACCGACGCCTGCAGGCGGTTGAATTCCTGGGAGCTCGAGATCTTCAGGCTGAGGCGCAGGCGCAGCGCGGGGCCGTCGCCGTCGGGATCGCGATAACCCGCTTCGTCAAGAAGCTCACGGGCGCGAGCGGGATCGTGCGGGTACGGCTGAAGATCGGGAGCGCTCGCCCAGGACTGTTGGGGCAGGAGGCCCGTCGCCGGCGCGCCAAGGCCGCGGCGCAGATATTTGATGATCGAGCGCGTGTCGATCGCGTACGCGAGGGCCTGGCGGACGCGGACATCCGTGAGGACAGGATTCCGCAGGTTGAGCCCGAGATACTGGTAATCGACGCCTGCCGCTTCGACCATCTGCAGCCGGTCGCTCTTTTCGAGCTGGTAGGCGATGTCCGGCGTCAGATCGTTGATGACCATATCCGTCGTCCCCTTCCGCAGCTCGAGCCCGCGCATGATGTCGTCGGGGACGATTTTGACCACCAACCCTTCGTTGCGGGGCCGGCCGCCGAAATACTCGTTGAACGGCTCGAGCTCGAGTTGATCGTCAACGGCATAGCGGAGAAAGCGGTACGGTCCGGTGCCCACGGGCTGCCGGGAAAGCGACGCGCCGGCGCCATTTGGAACAATCGGCATGACGAGATTGATCGGAAACGACGTGAACGGCTTGTCGAGGGTGAAGACCACCGTATATGGTCCCGTCGCGTCGACTGAATGAAGCTCGCGGTACCCGCCCTTGCGCCCGGATACGAAATCGGGATCCAGAAAGCTTCGAAACGTGTAAACGACATCGGCCGACGTCAGTTCGTGCCCGTCGTGAAAGCGAATCCCCTGCCTGAGGGTGACGACGTAGGTTGTCGGTGTGGGGTGATCCAGCCGCTCGGCGAGCTTCGGCGTCACGCGCATGTGGTCGTCGAGCTCCATGAGATTGTCGAAGATCAATTGATGGATCTTCTGCGACGCGTCGTCGAGCCCGAGGCGAGGGTCGAGGTTGTTCGGCCCGCTCGGGATGGCGACGACGAGGATATTGGGGTTCGGCGTCGGGCGTCGAAGACACGCCGAGCACGCGAGTAGCAGAACCACGCACGCCGCATGCCGGGTCCATAGGATCCGGCCTACATCTGGACCGGTTGTAGGGCGGGTCCTTTTGGACCCGCCACGTGGGTGGCTCATCCCTGAGCCTCTTTCTTGAGATCCGCCAGCAGCGACAGCGCCTCGATCGGCGTCATGCGATCCACGTCGAGCGCAGACAGCCGTTCGCGCAGCCGATCGTCGGCCGGCTGACTCTGGAACAACCCGAGTTGCTGCTGCGGATCCGTCGTCGTCCCGCTGACGGACGGGCGGCCGCCACGGGTCAGCTCGTCGCGCTCGAGCGCTCCGAGAATCTCGCGCGCGCGATCGATGACGGCCCGGGGCAAACCGGCGAGGCGCGCGACCTGGATTCCATAGCTGCGATCGGATCGTCCCGGCACGATCTTGCGCAGGAAGACGATATCGTCCTTCCACTCGCGGGCTGCGACGTGAAAATTCACGACGCCAGGCGTGGCGTCGGCCAGATCGGTGAGCTCGTGGTAGTGCGTGGCGAACAGGGTCTTGGGCCTGGCGAGCGGGTTCGTCGCGAGATACTCGGCCACCGCCCACGCGATGCTGAGGCCATCGAACGTTGCCGTGCCGCGCCCGATCTCGTCGAGCACGACGAGGCTGCGGGTCGTCGCGTGGTGGAGGATGCTGGCGGTTTCCTGCATCTCGACCATGAACGTCGAGTGGCCGCGCGCGATGTTGTCCGACGCGCCCACACGCGCGAAGATCCGATCGACGAGCGGAATCTTGGCTTCGCGGGCGGGCACGAACGACCCGGATTGCGCCATGACGGCGAGGAGCGCCGTCTGCCGCAGATACGTCGATTTGCCGCCCATGTTCGGGCCCGTGAGAATCACGAGCTGCGACGTCGTGGCGTTCAGGCTGATGTCGTTCGGAACGAATGGCTCGCCGGCAGAGGCGGTACGGCGCTCGACCACCGGGTGGCGGGCATCGATCACCACGAGCTCGTCGCCGTCGTGCACGTGGGGCTTGACGTAATTATTGGCGGCGGCCGCCTCGGCCAGCGCTGCGAGCACGTCCAGCGCGGCAAGCGCGCGCGACGTCGCCTGAATTCTCGCGGCCTCGGCGGCGACCGCGCATCGCAGCTTCTCGAAAATCTCGATCTCCCGCTCGAGGATGCGCTCGTCGGCGCCGAGGACCTTCTCTTCGTACTCCTTCAGCGCCGGCGTGATGAAGCGCTCGCCGCCGGCGATCGTCTGCTTGCGGTGATAATCGGCCGGCACGGCGCCCAGGTTCGACTTCGAGATCTCGATGTAGTACCCGAAGACGCGGTTGTACCGCACTTTCAGCGACGAAATGCCCGTGCGCGCGCGCTCGCGCGTCTCCATCTCGGCGATGACCTGCTTTCCCGACCGGCTGATCGTGCGCAGCTCGTCGAGCTCGGTGTCCACGCCGTCCCGGATCATTCCGCCGTCACGCGCCAGCGCTGGCGCGGCGTCCAGGATGGTGCCTTCGATCGCGTCCCGCACGTCGACCAGGTCGTCGAGCTCCGAAACCAGCGAACAGACGAGCGGAGCCCGCAGCTCGCCGAGCACCGTGCGGACCCGCGGGACCACGGTCAGCGACTGCTTCAAGCCGAGAAAATCGCGTGGGCCGGCGGTGCCCATCGCGGCGCGGGCGACGAGCCGATCGAGATCCTGGACCGTCTTGAGCGCGTCGCGGAACTTGCCGCGCTCGGTCGTCCGGAACGCCACCTCTTCGACGGCGTCGAGCCGGTCGCGAATCGGCTCGAGGGCGACCAGCGGCCCAAGCAGCCACGACCGGAGAAGCCGGCTGCCGATCGACGTGACCGTCCGATCGATCTCGTCGAGCAGCGACCCCGTCCGGCCGCCCTCCGAGCCTTCGACGATCTCGAGGTGCTTGAGGGTCGTCGGATCGATGAGCAGCCTGTCCCGGCGCTCCCGATACCTGATAGCGCGTACGTGGGCCAGATCGAGTTTCTGCGTCGTCCGCAGATGGTGAACCAGCGCTCCGGCGGCGGCGACCGCCGCCGGGCGCCCCTCCAGGCCAAACGCCTCGAGGCTGCCCGTCCGGAACTGCTCGAGGAGCGTACGGCGCGCCGACTCGCCCTCGAACGTCCACGCATCGACTGGTGTGATGAGAACCATCGAGTCCGCCATCGTCGGCGTGTCGGCGCCGGCCGGCACGATGATCTCGCGCGGCTTGAGGACCGCGATTTCGTCGGCCAGCGCGGCGGAGCCGCCGGCGCCGTCATATTCCGCTGCGAAAAAATCGCCGGTGGAGAGGTCGAGCAGCGCGACGCCGATAGTCTGTAGGGCGGGATCTTTCGGACCCGCCTTGGATGCCGGGTCCAAACCGCCTGCGCCAGGGCTACGGCGGTCCAAAAGGACCCGGCCTACACCTGACACCGCCATCAGGAACGCCGGCTCGCGGGCATCGAGATAGGTCGCGTCCGTCAGCGTGCCTGGCGAGACGACCCGGACGACTTCGCGCTTGACCAGCCCTTTGGCCTTCCGCGCGTCTTCGATTTGATCGCAGATGGCCACGCGAAAACCTTTTCTGACGAGCCGCGCGATGTACCCGTCGACGGCGTGAAATGGCACGCCGCACATCGGGATCCCGCCGCCATTGGCGTCTTTCGATCGCGACGTGAGGGTCAGCTCGAGCGCGCGCGACGCGGTGAGGGCGTCTTCGTAGAACATTTCATAGAAATCGCCCATGCGGAAGAACAGGATCGCGTCGCGGTACTGCTGCTTCGCGTCCAGGTACTGCCGCATCGCCGGCGTCGCCGACGTTGACATATTCTGTAGTCTAACCGACCGCGTTCACCGCAGATCACACGGAGGCGATCTCGGCGGGTCCTGCTGGCGACGTGATTCTATGTACATCCTCGCGCTCGATACCGCGACCCGCGATGGGAGCGTGGCGCTCGTCGACGAAAACCGCGTCATCGACGAGCGACGCGGCGACGCGGCGCGGTCGCATGCCGAGCGGCTGCCAGGCGAGCTCGTGGCGCTGGCCGAGGCGCACGGCGTGTCCGTGCGCGCCATCGATCTCTTCGCCGTTGCCGCGGGACCCGGATCGTTCACCGGTCTGCGGATCGGCATCGCGACGATCCAGGGGCTCGCGCTCGCGACCGGCAAGCCCGTCGTGGCCGTTTCAGCGCTCGAGGCGCTGGCGCAGAGCGCCGGCCGCGCGCCCGGCGCAGTCATCGCTGCCTGGATGGACGCCCGCCGCCACGAGGTGTTCGCGGCCCTCTACCGCGTCGTCGATGCCCCGGCCTTTTCGCCGGAGCGTCTCGTCGAGATTGAAGGCGCGATCGCCGCCGATCCAGCAGCGACGCTGGCGCGGTGGGGCAGCCATCTGCGTGACGCAAGCGTCACATTCGTTGGCGACGGCGCCGCGCTCTATGCGGACGCGATTGCGGATCATTACGTTCTGCGGGAGCCGCCGCTTCTCGCAGGAGTCATCGGGCAAATGGCACTGGCGCGCGCGCAGCGAGGGGATACCATCGATCCCGCGGCTGTTCACCCGCTGTACGTGCGCAGGCCTGACGTCGAGGTCGAGCGGGAGAAACAAGTGCGCCGGACGTTATAAGGTCCGGCCTACGTCAACATGGACACGAACACCAAGGAAAGCTGGGTTATCGAACCGCTGACGTCGGCCTCCGATCTCGACGATGTGCTCGCGATTGAAGCGGAGGCGTTCACGAACCCGTGGACGCGCGAAATGTATCTGGCCGAATTCGAGAACGAGGGCGTCTCTTACTGCTATCTGGCGCGGAGCGGCCAACGACAGGTTGTGGGCTTCTGCTCGTTCTGGCGGATTGTGGACGAGCTCCACATCAATAATCTCGCCGTTCTGCCGCAGTACCGTCGGGCGGGTGTCGCGTCGGCCCTCCTGCGACATATCTTCCGCGAGGGCGCCCGCCTGGGCGCGGTCCGCGCCACGCTCGAGGTCCGGCGATCGAACGATCCGGCGCGTCTTCTATACGAACGGTTCGGCTTTTCGACCGCCGGAACGCGGCGCGCCTACTATACGAAGCCCGTGGAGGATGCGATCGTGCTCTCGCGCGAGGGGCTCGATTCTTGACCTTGAACCTCCCGGACCGTTGTGTTAGGTTTCGTTCGAGACGTACCGCTAGGGTAGGTCCAAGGAGGCGGGCATGAATGGGCAGTCGCAGGACTTGAAGGATCAGTTGCTGCAGACGGACGAAGAATTCCACAACCTCTTTGCCAAACACCACGAACTTGAAGGTCGACTACACGAGCTTACCGAAAAGCATTATCTTTCCGAACCCGAACAACTCGAAGAAGTCACGCTGAAGAAACGCAAGCTGCAGATCAAGGACCGCATGGAGGACATCCTCCGCCGGCATCGCCAGATCTGATCGTCAACGACCTCAGAAGCTAAAATAGGGATCGATGTCCGTTCGCATCGATCCCGCCGCCTGGCCGTTCATCGGCGGCGCGCTCGCTGTTGCTCTCGCGTGGGGCGTGGCGGGCGCGTGGCTGGTGGCGGCGCCGTTCTTTCTCCTCGCCGGTTTCTTCCTGTTCTTTTTCCGCGATCCCAATCGCCTCTCGCCGCCAGACGACGACGCCGTGCTGTCGCCGGCGGATGGCCGCGTGCTGGTCGCCGGGCCTGCCGTCGCGGATTCCACCCCGCCTGGATCGTGGCAGCAGGTGAGCATCTTCCTGTCGCCGATGGACGTTCACGTGAATCGCATCCCGGCGTCGGGGCGCGTGACGCAAGTGAGTTTCAAGGCCGGCCGGTTTCTCCCGGCCTACCGGCACGACGCGGGAACGGCGAACGAGCGAAGCGAGATCTGGATCGATCACCATGGACAGGCGATCGTGGCGCGGCAGATCGTCGGGATGCTGGCGCGCCGCGTGGTGTGCCGCGTCGCCGCCGGCACGGAGGTCCGCGCCGGCGATCGGTTCGGCATCATGAAATTCGGCTCGCGAATGGACGTATTCGTGCCGCTCGAGGCCACCGTGACCGTGGGGGTCGGCGACATGGTGCGTGGCGGTGAAACGGTTATTGCGATGCTACACTCGCGGGGAGGGTTGGCGACGAAAGGCTAGGGGCTAGGTGTCAGGGCTTAGGGATGAAAGCAGAGCTGCGATTTCTACGCCGCACGACTGACCGCCCGCGGCGGCGGTTCCAGCGGGGTGTCTACATCCTGCCCACGCTGTTCACGCTCGGCAACATGTTCTGCGGCTACTCGTGCATCGTCTACGCGATGCGCGGCGAGTTCGAGACGGCTGCGCCCTTCATCGGCTTCGCGATCGTGCTCGACATCCTCGACGGGCGCATCGCCCGGCTGACGGGATCGGCGAGCGATTTCGGCGTCGAGTTCGATTCCCTCGCCGATGTGATCTCGTTCGGCATCGCGCCGGCCATTCT
>Ga0307310_10000570_pt1 | contig 12585 bp, 12 predicted proteins | sample ER_DNA_197_FD_194502 | JGI IMG/M metagenome (GOLD analysis project Ga0307310, IMG submission 194502) | Bulk soil microbial communities from the East River watershed near Crested Butte, Colorado, United States - ER_DNA_197 | ecosystem: Environmental > Terrestrial > Soil > Floodplain | place...
TTCGCAATGTTTGGTCGCGCGGGTCCTCGACCCGGCGCGAGAACGCCCAGAGTCGCCACGACGAGCAGACCGATCGTCAGCCTGAGCGACGCTCCCACGGCGAACGTGGCCGCGAGGGCCGCTCCCACCGCAACGAGACTCCACGCGAACGCGCTTGCAAGCGAGACACCAAGGGACGCGGGCCAGCCTGTGACGCGAAGGATCCCGGCGCCCGGGAGAAGCAGGACTAGCGCAGCCGCCAGCACGAGCCGCACCCATGCGCCCGCGCCTCCAGCAGGGAAGAGGCGGGCCACGAACAGGAGCGCCGGAAGCGCCAGGGCGAGCGCCAAGACGTTCCTCGGAGCGACGAGGCGCAGCCGCGCCGACGCGTTCATCCGCGCGATTCTAGGAGGGTTTTCGCGGGTGCAGAGGCGAGCCAGTCGGCGGCGCTGCGGTAGGTCTCGCCGCGCTCGCCACGGAAAAGAACACCTCGCACCCTGAGCGCGCGGACGAGCATCCTCCGCGCCCGCTCGGCCTGCCCCAGGCTTCCGTGCTTGGCGAGAAAGAGCAGGTGGCCGCGCAACTGCTCGCGGTACATGCGCCCCCACTCCGGCTTCGTCGACGCCCCTCCGACATGCACGAACTCGGAGGCTGGATCGAATTCGACCGTCCAGCCGGCCTCCCGCATGCGGTAACAGAGATCGGTCTCCTCGCTGAACATGAAGAAATCCTCATCGAAGTTCCCAACCTGGACGACAGCCTCCCGACGGAGGAGTAAGACGGCCCCCATCAGGAAGTCGGCCTGACGGGTGCTCGCATAGTCGAAGCCTGCTCCGTAGAACGCGTTGAAGGCACGCGAGCGCGGCGCGAGCTTGCGCAGGAAGAAGTACTCGGTCGCGAGCCGCCAGACGGTCGGAAAACCGCGTACAGATGCCTGCACCCGCCCGTCCAGACCGACCAGACGTGGACCGGCCACTGCCAGCTGTGGACGGACGTCGGCGAATGAGACGAGTTCCTCGATGGCTTCTCCGACCGGCCAGGCGTCGGAGTTGAGGAGCAGGAAGTAACGACCCCCGGCAACCCGCATCCCCTCGTTGTTGCCGGCACCGAAGCCCCGGTTCTCAGTGAGCTCCACCAGCCGGACGGAAGGGAATCTGCTTCGAACGAGCTCCGGGCTCCCGTCGGTCGAGGCGTTGTCGACGACGATCACCTCGTGCTGCCCGTCCGCCACCTCCGCCAGGCAGCGCTCGAGATGGTCCCGTGCGTTGTACGAGACGACGATGATCGAAACGTCGGTCAAGACGGGCGCACGCTCTGCCAGAGCATGATCACGCCGCCTGGGATCGACGTCGCGACCGTGACGGCGTAGAAGAGGAAGCCTGTCGCGAAGGCGGCGTCGGCCGAGACGTCGAAGCGGGCCAGGAAGGCGATGAAGAAGGCCTCGCGGACACCGAGCCCGTTGATCGTGAACGGCACCATCATCACGAGGAAGAGGAGCGGCCCCATCACGATGTAGACGAGGGGCGAAAGATTGAGCCCTACAGCCTCGCCGCAGAGCCAGATGGCGATGATGCGCGCGAACTGCAGCACGACGGTGACCGCCAGCACGAGCCAGAGCACGCTCGCCTTTTCGCGGTAGCCGTGGAGTGCGAGCCAGACACTCCGGAAGGCCCGCGCGAGCCGGCGCGCTCCGCCCCGTTCCTGGAGCCAGGCGTTCGTTCGACGCGAGAACAGGAGCGCGAAGAGGCCGAGAACGAACACGACGAACGCCAGCTCGAGCCAGATGAGGAGCTGGATGTTGTCGTAGCGGCCGATCGCGAGCACGAGGCCCACGGCGACGAGAACGAGCGTGCCCGCCGAGCCCAGGACGCGCTCCATCAAGACGGCCCCGGCCGCCTCCCCCTTCACGTCGGGCCGCCGACGCGCGTGGGCGGCAATGCGCACCGCGTCGCCACCGATCGAGGTGGGCAGCACCTGCCCCGCCGCGTAGCCGACGAAGTAGAGCTTCGTCAGCCAGCCGAGCGGCTCCTGAATCCCCTTGGACGCGAGCAGCGCCTGCCAGCGCCAGGCCATTCCCCACGTCGTCGCGAGGAAGATCGCGTACGCGCCGAGCAGGTCCCAGCCGTTGCTCGAGCCGATCAGGTCGATCGTGCGCCCGACGTCGATCTGCCAGAGCAGGTAGGCGATCACCCCCGCGCTCACGACGACCTGGAGCGCGATGCGAACCGGGCGCGGGATTCTCACGGGGCGAACTTCGCGTGCACCCGGCGCAGCGCGTCGATCGCGTCAGCGATGTCCTCGTCCGAGTGGGCAGGCGAAAGCGGAAGCGAGAGCACTTCGCGGCCGGCCCGCTCCGCGACGGGCAGCGGCGGCTGGTCAGGGAAGCGTTCGCGGTAGTACGTGAGCGTGTGCACGGGAAGGAAGTGGATGCTCGTGCCGATGTTCTCTTCGCCGAGCGCCCGCTGGTAGGCGTCACGATCGGCGCCCGCGACCTCGGCGTCGATTCGGACGACGTAGAGGTGGAGGGAGTGGTGGTCGCGCGGATCGCGAGCGAGCGTTGTGATGCCCGGAAGCTCGGCCAAGGCCGCGTCGTACGCCTCCACGTGCCGGCGGCGGATCTCGGCGTGCTTCTCGAGCTTGTCGAGCTGGCAGAGGGCGATGGCGGCGAGAACATCGGAGAGATTCGTCTTGAATCCGGCAACGCGCACGTCGTAGAGGGAGCCGTCGCCGCGGCGCATCAGGCGAAGCTCTCGCACCGCCTCGGCGAGGTCGTCGTCATCCGTCACCAAGGCGCCTCCCTCACCTGCGGCGACGTTCTTCGTCGCATAAAGCGAGAAACATGTTGCCGTCGCAATCGAGCCGACCCTGCGGCCGCGATATTCGGCCTCGATTGCGTGTGCCGCGTCCTCGACGACCGGCAAACCGAGCTCCATGAGCGGATCGAGGTCGGCCGGCTGTCCGGCCAGGTCGACCGGCAGGATTGCCTTCGTGTTGGGGCCGACGGCCTCAGCGACCAGCTCCGGATCGATATTCAGATCCCCGTCCCGGACATCGACGAAGACCGGCCGTGCGCCAGCGTGAACGACGACGTTCGCGGTCGCCGGCCACGTGATCGGACTCGTGATCACCTCGTCTCCGGGCCCGATCCCGAGGCCCACGAGGGCGAGATGCATGGCTGCCGTGCCCGACGAGAGCGCAATTCCGTGGCGCGCACCGCTCAGCTCGGCGATGCGCTGCTCCAGCTCGGCGGAGCGGGGCCCGCTCGTCAGCCAGCCGCTCGTGAGCGTCTCGGTCACGGCCGCAACCTCCTCCGGCCCGATCGCGGGCGGCTGGAAGGAGAGGAAGGTCGTTCTCTTAGACGACAGCTTCTGCATTGGAGGTCTCAAAGCGTATTAGCGCGGCTGCGCGCTCGGCCCGTGCAAGCGCGTCATCCCGCGTCGCGCCGACAGCCAGGACGAAGCCCGCGCGGTCGGCGCCACGCTGAAGTGGCGCAAAGACCCAGCCCGGCCGGCGGTAGACGCGCGCGTCCACGATTCCCTCGAGGGCAAGCGCCTCGTCGAGACCGGTGAGAGCGTCGAAGGATCCCGGCGGCGCGACGAGGAAGCGAACGCAAGCGCCCCCCACGGGGCGCGGTTCCGGAACTTCCACGGATTCCCCAAGCGCCGCCGCGAGCGCCAGACCGTTCAGGTCCACGCCCAGTGCGGCCTTGGCGAGCTCCGCGTCGTGACCTCCACCGAGGCGGGCAGCGAGCTCCATCACCTTCGGACCGTCCGGGCTGAGAAGGACCTGCGTGTACGTGGGGCCGTTCTCGATCCCCACTGCTTCGGCAGCGGCGCGAGCAACGTCGACAGCGCCTTCGACTTCGTCCTCACTTGGCCACGCGTGGACGAGCGCGACGCCGAAGGCTGGCGGCTCCGCGGTCAGTCGGTCGGTGACGGTGAGGGGGTGAAACTTCCCCTCGGACGAGAAGGCGTTGACGGTCACCTCGGGCCCCGGAACGAGCTCCTCGACCAAGGCCATGCCTCCGCGCGAGGCTGCCACAGCCACCTGGACTGCCTCCTCGAGCTGGCTTTCGTCGTGAACGACCGTCAGCCCCTTCTGACCCTGGCGGTCCGGAGGTTTCACCACGGACGGCACGGTCAGCTCGCGCGTGTCGGTCGCTACGCGCCACCGTGGCTGCGGGACGCCGGCCTCGTCGAGGCGCTCACGCTGGCGCACCTTCGAGACGGCAAGACCCGCCGTCTCCGGCGAAATCGGATGCGGGAGCCCGAAGCGGGCGGCTACGCGCGCCGCAATCGCGACGGGCCAGTCGATTCCGGGCGCGATGACCCCCTCGATCTGCTCTGCCGCCGCGAGCATCCCGATCCGCGGCTCGTCCTCCGTGGAAACGACAGCGCGGCGATCGGCGAACTCGAACCCGGGCGCCTGTGCGTCGCGGTCGCAGGCGACCACATAAAGGTCTCGGTCCCGCGCCGCGCGCAGCAGGCCGAGCTGGGCCGGACCGGCCCCTAGGACGAGAAGACGGCGCCGTCGCTGCGAAGTGGAGACTCCCACCACGCCCGATTCTCGTCGTACCACCCGATGGTGCGGTCGAGCCCTTGCTCGAATGAGGTGGCGGCGCGCCAGCCCAGCAGGCGCTCTGCCTTGTCGACCGAGCCGATATGGCGGTCGACCTGACCGGGGCGCTCAGGCGTGTGCACCTTGAGCGAAGCGGGCTTCCCGAGCCGCTCGAGGACAAGGTCGGCGATCTGCGCCACCGAGATGTCCCGGCCCGTTGCGAGGTTGATCACCTCGCCGGCGATCGAGCCGATGTCAGCCGCGATCACCGCGTCGATCGCCTGGGCGACATCCTCGACGAAGACCCAGTCGCGGCTCGCGTGTCCGTCGCCGTGAACAGTCAGCGGCTCGTTCCGGAGAGCCTGAGTGATGAAACGTGGAACGACCTTCTCCGGATGTTGATACGGCCCGTAGTTGTTGAAGGGCCGCACGATCACGATCGGGAGCTCGTACGTCACCCAGTACGAATAGGCCAGCCGGTCGGCGCCCGCCTTCGTCGCGGCGTAGGGGCTGCGCGGGTTCAGCGCGTGGTCTTCATCCATCGGCGCGCGTTCGGCGGTGCCGTAGACCTCACTCGAAGAGAAGAGGATGAAACGCTCGACCGGGGTCCGACGGATCGCGTCGAGGAGGATCTGGGTGCCCTCGACGTTGGTCGTCACGAACTCGGACGCCCCTTCCTCGATCGACTTCTCAACGTGGGACTCGGCGGCTGCGTTCACGATCACGTCGACATCGGCCACGATCTCGGCAACGAGCTCAGGGTCCCGGATGTCGCCGTGGACGAAGTTGAGCCGCTCGTGGGTCATCACGTCGGCGAGGTTCTCCATGTTGCCGGCGTATGTGAGCGCGTCGACGGAGACGACCTTGTGGGGTGTCGCCGTGAGGAGGTGGCGCACGAAGTTCGAGGAGATAAACCCGGCGCCGCCGGTGACGAGGATGGTTTTCTGCTTCAAACGAGCTCCTTCTCGATCGTATAGAGAGGCCGTCCCTCGACGTCCCGCTGGATCCGACCCAGGTACTCGCCGACGAGGGCCAGGATGAAGCCCTGCACCGCGAGAACCCCGAGGACGAGGCAACCGAGGTAGAGCTGGCCCGGGAAGTTGTTGTGGACGACCCAGAGAGGCTTGCCCACGCTGCGACCGCGAGCGCCAGCCCTCCGCAGATGATGCCGATTATCACCCCGGCCCACTGGATCGGCTGCGGCCAGAAGCCCGCCAGCACGTGGAGCGCGAGCCGGGTAAGGCGCAGCGGGGAGTAGCGCGAGCGGCCCTTGCGAGCCCGGTGCGCGAGCTCGATCTCGACGACGCTCGCTCCCGCCGAGAGGACGAGCGCCTTCGTGAACTTCTGTTTCCCGATCACGCCGATGACCGGCATGAGCGCGTCACGGGAGTACGCGTTGAAAGCGCAGCCGAAGTCCGTGATGTTCGCCTGGGTGAAGCTGCGGAGCATGGTGTTGATGAGCTTCGAGGGCAGTGTCCGGCCCCAGGAGTCCTCGCGCCCGGAACGGCGCCCGCTCGCGACGTCGACGCCCCCTTCGACCGCTTCGATCAGCTTCGGAAGGTCAGAGGGGTCGTTCTGGAGATCCCCGTCCATCGTCACGACGACTTCGCCCCGCGCACGCACCAGTCCCGCGTGCATCGCCGGATGTTGGCCGAAGTTGCGCTTGAAGCGAACGCCCCGGATCCGCGGATCCTCCTCGTGCATTCGCTCGACGATCGACCAGGTCGAGTCCTTCGAGCCGTCGTCCACGACGATCACCTCGAACGAGCGACCGTAGGATTCGAGCGCCTCGATGGCCTGCCGGCAGACCTGCTCGAGGGTCTGCTCCTCGTTGAAAACTGGGATCACCAAGGAGATCGACGGCGAGCCGCCGTCACCCAGATCGGGCAGGCCTTCCGAAAGGGTCTCGGTCTCCGCCATCCGCAGCAGGCTACCATCGGCACGATCTCCGAAACGCCCGTCGTCACCGCCTTCCTCGAGCTCGCGGACGGTCGCGTGCTCGTCCTCCGACGCTCCGAAAAGGCGCGCAGCTATCCCGGTTCGTGGTCGGGCGTCTCCGGCTACCTCGAAGGCTCAGAGCCCCTCGAGCGCGCCTATACGGAGATCGCGGAGGAAACGGGACTCGCCTGCCCCGACGTCCGGCTACTGGGCACCGGGGAGCCGTTTGCGGTCGACGGCTGGCTGGTTCATCCCTTCCTCTTCCGCTGTCTCCAGCCCGAACGCGTTACGCTGAACCACGAGAACGCCGAGGCGCGGTGGGTGGAGCCGGGCGCGCTCCGGGCGTTGCAAACGGTCCCGGCGCTCGAGGAGGCGTACGTGCACGCGAAGCTGGCGGAGCGGGTCGACCGAGTTGCGAACGACGATGTTCACGGCGCGAGCTGGCTCGCGAAAGAGGCCGTCGAGGCTGTCGGCGAGGCCGTCGAGCTCGGGGAGGATCCCGTCGAGGTCGGCCGGAAGATGATCGAGGCGCGCCCCGCGATGGGCGCCATCGCCGGTGCGCTCGGCAGGGTGCTGGCTGCCGGCCGAACGCCAGAGCAGATCGGCGAGGAAGCACGGGCGCTCGTCGCCTCGCGCGAACGGGCGTCCAAGGCAATCGCGGTCATGCTAGGCCCCTACATCGAGGGCGTGGTCATGACCCACTCGGCCTCATCGACGGTGCGCGAGGCGCTACTGCACACCCCGCCCGACCGGGTGGTGTGCACGGTGTCCGAGCCCGTCGGCGAGGGACGCGGCCTGGCCGATGACCTGCGCAGCATGGGGCTGACCGTCGAGCTCGTCGACGACCCTGATGCGGAGCATGCCGTCGCCACGGTGAACCTCCTGCTCGTCGGTGCGGACACAGTCTTCCGCGACGGTTCGCTGGTCAACAAAATCGGCACGGCCGGCCTGGCCAAGGCGGCGAAGAAGGCGGGAGTGGCGGTCGTCGTCGCCTGCGAGGTGATCAAGCTCTCGCCGGAGGCCCCTCGCGATCCCGGAGAGGAACGGTTCGACCTCACGGAGCCCGAGCACATCGACATGTTCGTCACGGAGGAGGGCGCCTTCCCGCCGAACGACATCGGGGCCCTCATCGACCAGACGCCCTTCCTGCGGGACGGATACGAGCTGCTCAAAAACGCCGCGCGGCGATGAAGCTCGTCATACAGATTCCCTGCCTCAACGAGGAGGAGGTGCTCCCACAGACGCTCGCCGACCTCCCGCGCGAGGTCGAGGGATTCGACAGCGTCGAGTGGCTCGTGATCGACGACGGCTCCACGGACAAGACCGCCGCGGTCGCCCGGGAGTGCGGCGTCGACCACATCGTCCGCTTCACGCAGAACAAGGGCCTGGCCGTTGCGTTCCAGGCCGGCATCGACGCGGCCCTCAAGGTGGGCGCGGATGTGATCGTGAACACGGACGCCGACAACCAGTACCGGGGAGCGGACATCGAGCTGCTCGTCGCTCCGATCCTGGAACACAGAGCCGACCTCGTCGTCGGCGATCGCAACGTCCGCGACCACGAGGAGTGGTCCGGCGTCAAGAAAGTCCTGCAGTCTTGGGGTTCCTGGGTCGTGCGCCACGCCTCCGAGACTGACGTTCCGGACACGACCTCCGGCTTTCGCGCCTACAACCAGGAGGCGGCCCTTCGGGTCAACATCGTCTCCCGATTCACCTACACCCTCGAGACGCTCATCCAGGCGGGAAAGAGCGACATCGCCGTCTCGCACGTCCCTGTTGGAACGAACCCGCAGACGCGTGACTCGCGCCTGTTCCGTTCCGTCCCCCAGTACCTCGCGCGCTCGATCGGAACGATCCTCCGCATCTACGTCGGCTACGAGCCGCTGCGATTCTTCCTGCGGCTGGCAGCGATCATCGCGCTTGGGGGCACCGTCCTGGTCGGGCGGTGGCTCTACCTCTGGGCGACGGAGCCAGGCCCGACGGGGCACGTCCAGTCCCTCATCGTCGGCGTCGGCCTCCTCATCTTCGCCTTGCAGCTGGCGATGCTCGGCGTCATCGGGGATTTGCTGCGCGCTAACCGCGTCATCGCAGAGCGGACACTCCTGCGCGTGCGCAAGGTCGAGCTCGCGCTAGGAGTGATGCCGGACAGCCTTCCGGGCGAGCCGGTCGGCGCCGGACAGCGGGAGTCGATTGACTCCTGAGGCCGGTCTCGCCGACCTCCAGGGGCCGGCGGGCAACGTCTACGACAAGTACGGCACACGCAATCCGGTCGCACGCCTGCTCGTCGACCGCTTCCTCCGCGCGGTCGATGAAGCCGTCCGGGAGGTTGCGGGAGCCCGCGTCCTGGACGTCGGCTGCGGAGAAGGAGTCGTCTCCGAACGGATTGCGCGGCTCCTACCCGATGCTCAGGTTCTGGGGGTCGACGTCGACGATCCCGGCCTGCGGGCCGAGTGGGAGCACCGCCAACGCGGAAACCTCGCCTTCGAAACGGGATCTGCGTACTCACTCCCTCATGAGGACGGATCGTTCGACCTGGTCTGCGCCTTCGAAGTCCTCGAGCATCTCGAGCGTCCTGCGGAAGCTCTCGGAGAGCTCGCCCGCGTGGGCACCGAACATCTCGTCCTCAGCGTCCCCCGGGAGCCCATCTGGCGTGTGCTCAACGTGCTCTCGGGCAGATACGTCCGTTCCCTCGGCAACACCCCCGGCCACGTGAACCACTGGTCGCGCGGGGCGTTCGTCCGCTTCGCCGGAGGAGCGGGAACCGTGACACGGGTCCGGACGCCGCCCCCCTGGACGATCGTCGCCGTCAAACGGTGACCGCCCTCCGCCGGCTCCTCGCATCCCGGGCCGCCCGCCTGGCCGGGATGTTGCTCGGGGTCGGGCTCATCGGGCTCCTTCTCGTCCGCCTGGCGCGCCTGTGGCACGACCACCCCGTCCCGCTCGACGATGCGAACTGGCCGCTGCTCATCCTCGCGCTCGCAGGCTCCGCGCTTGCCATGGCCGCCTATGGAGCCGTGTGGCCGTTGACGCTCCGCGCGCTCGGGACCGAACCGCCGCGCGGGCTCCTCGCTTGCTTCTTCGCCGGGCAACTCGGCAAATACCTGCCCGGCGGCGCCTGGCAGTACGTCGGGCGAGCCGCCCTCGCGCGGCGGCTCGGGGTGCCGCTCCAGTTTGCCGCTGGCTCACTTGTTCTCGAAGCCGTCTGCTCTCTCGTTGCCGCCGCGCTCGTCGCGTCGTTCCTGCTCGCGGACGATGGGTGGGGACTCGCGTATCCGCTCGTCGTCCTCGTCGTCAGCGCCGCGGCCTTGGCCTGGGCATCTCGCCTCGCGTTCGTCCGGCGGTTCGTCGCCGACCGGCGGTCGCTGGGCGCCGCAGCGGGAAGCTACGTCGCGGTCTTCATCCTCTTCGGACTCGCCTTTTGGCTCACCGCAGATGCTCTCTACGACGTGGCTGCGGCGGACCTTTCCTGGTACATCGGCTCGTACGCCGCCGCCTGGGCGGCCGGCTTCGTCGTCGTCTTCGCCCCTGGAGGACTCGGCGTGCGCGAGGCCGTGCTCGTAGCCCTTCTCCGAGGCCGTCTCGGGGAAAGCGAGGCGATCGTCCTCGCGGCCGCATCTCGTATTGCGTTCACGCTCGTCGATTTGGCCGGCGGAAGCGTCGCACTCTTCGCCTTGCGTCGGCGGCCGGCGCAACGCCAGGAAGCCCGCTTCTAGACTGACTCTGTGCCCGATTCGACCTCCAAGAGCGCGGTTGTCGTCGACGTGAGCTGGGTGAACGGCCTCGCCACGCTGCGCTCGCTGGGACGGCGCGGTCTGCGCGTTTTCGCGATCGACCACAGACCGTCGGCACTCGGTTTGCGCTCGCGCTACGCACAACCCGTTCTCGCTCCGGAGCCGGTTGCGGACGAGGAGGGCTTCATCCAGGCGCTCCGCGATCTCGGGAAGGAGCTCCGCGGCCCGACGCCTCTCTTCCCGACCCACGACGAGCATCTGAACGCCATCGCCAGGCACGCGGGCGATCTCGAAGACCACTATCTCTTTCCCTTCCCGGACTGGAAGGTCCTGGAGGGCCTGCAAAGCAAGCGCCTCCAGCTAGAAAAGGCCGAGCAAGAGGGGATCGCCGTCCCACGCACGGTTCATCCCGCCTCCGGAGCCGAGGCCCGTGCGGCCGCGAAGAAGCTCGGCTTCCCCGTCCTCGTGAAGCCCTCCGACAACGTCGTCTTCAAGCAGCTCTACAAGAGGCAGGCCTTTCTCTGCGAGACGCCTGCCGAGCTGGACGAGGCCTACGGCCTGGCGGAGCCATTTCACCCGATGGTGCAGGAGCTCATCCCAGGCGAGATCGACGCGCTCTGGACGCTCGGCAGCTACATCGGCGCGGACGGCGTACCGCTCGGGCTCTTCTCGGGACGGAAGCTCAAGCAGACACGCGGTTGGACCGGCCATTGCCGCGTTGGTGAGGCCGCCTGGAACGAGGAGGTGGTCGCCGCCGGTCTCCGGCTTCTTCGCGCCTTCGACTTCCACGGGATCTCGCAGGTGGAGTTCAAGCGCGACGCGAGGGACGGGCAGCTGAAGCTGATGGAGATCAACCCGCGCCTCTGGCAATGGCACGGGCTGGCGGCCGCGTGCGGCGTCGACCTGCCCTGGATCGCCTACCGCGACCTGACCGGGGAGCGGCTGCCCCCCGCCCGAATGGTTGGGGAAGGAAAGCATTGGGCGATCAGCTTCGTCGCCGGCTCCCCACCTGGAGTCCAGCTCCCTCCTTACGTGGACGCAGTCTTCGTCCGCGACGACATGCGACCGGCGGTCGTCCAGCTGGCCAGAGTGGCGAAAAATGCTGTCCGGCGCGGTAAGGGTCCCGGGCCGGGACGCGAACGTCCCGCTTCTGCGAACGCGTAGTGGCCGAGCCTGCTGCCAGGCCCCTGCGGGTCACCCACTGCCCGGTCAACATGGCCGGAACCGGGTGGACGAACGTCCAGGCGCTGCGACGGAAAGGCCTGGACGCGCGCCTCGTCGTCTTCAACCCGCAGAAGTGGCGCCCCGACGAGTACGACGAGACGATCAACCGCCCCCGCAACGGGTTCGTGCGCCAGCAGCTCGTGCAGTGGCGCGCGTTCGCCGGCTTGCTGCCGAGGACCGACGTCTTCCACTTCTACTTCGGGATCACGCTCGTCCCCAAATCGATTCAGTTCCCGCTTCTCCGGGCGACAGGCCGCAAGAGCGTCATCCACTGGCTGGGGGCCGACATCCGGGAGCGGCCGCGGGAGCAGCTCGCCTACGGCCGGCGCGCCGACGCCCAGGTCGTGGGCTCCTACGCTGCGCGGCACTACGTCCCCGAGGCGATCGTGATCCCGCCGGGAATCGAGCTGTCACGGTTCCAGCCGGTTCCAGCCGTCGAGCGCGGGCGCGTCCGGGTGGTCCACGCGCCCTCCGACAAGGAGAAGAAAGGGACCGAGTACATCATCGCGGCCTGCGAGCAGTTGCCCGTGGATCTGGATGTCGTCCACGGCGTTCCCAACACGGAGGCGCTCGCCCGCTACGCGGATGCCGACATCGTCATCGACCAGGTCCTCAGGGACTGGCACGGCGTCTTCACGATCGAGTCCATGGCGCTCGGGAAGCCTGTCGTCACCTCTCTGGACGAAGAAGCTGTCCGGGAAACCGAGGCTTCCTTCGGCGTCGGCTTGCCCGTCGTCGCCGCTACGAAGGACAACCTCGTCGAGAAGCTCCGCCCGCTCGTCGAGTCATTCGAGGAGCGCAAGCGCCTCGGTGCGGAGGGACGGGCCTACGTGGAGCGCGTCCACGACATCGACAAGATCGCCGACCGGCTGATCGAGCTCTACGAGAGCCTCTAGCCGGCGGCGGGCGGGACGCGCGAGACGGTGAGGTGGCTCCAGCTGAACTTCGGCTGGAAGTCGACGAGCTCCCAGTGCGCCCCCAGCCACTGGACGGCACGCGTGGTGCCGTCCACGAGCGGGGTCGCCGCCCCGCGCCGGTAGCGCCGCAGTGCGTAGGAGATCTCGAGCGCGAGCGTCTTCCAGGCACCGGCGAGCGGCTCGAGCTCGAGCAGTTCGAAGCCTGCCTCACCGAGCAGGTACCGCAGCGAATCCGGCGTGTA
>Ga0307310_10000575_pt1 | contig 12552 bp, 12 predicted proteins | sample ER_DNA_197_FD_194502 | JGI IMG/M metagenome (GOLD analysis project Ga0307310, IMG submission 194502) | Bulk soil microbial communities from the East River watershed near Crested Butte, Colorado, United States - ER_DNA_197 | ecosystem: Environmental > Terrestrial > Soil > Floodplain | place...
AACGTCCGCAGCCAGCTCCTCTTCGATGCGCCGGAACTCCGCCTCACCGCGATCAAACAGCTCGGCAACGGAACCGTGGCGGCGCTCGATCTCCAGATCGAGGTCGACGAACGGCCGGCCGCTGAGGCCCGCAACTTCCTGGCCGATCGTCGACTTCCCCGCACCCATGAACCCCACGAGTGCGAGATGACGGCCGAGCGCGCCTACCTCGGTGACCAGTCGATCCGCTCCAGGTACGCGCGGTGCGCGGCAAGGAAGTCAGCGAGCGCGTCGCCGCCGAACTTCTCCCTGGCTGCACGCGCAAGCTCCCAGGCCACACACGACTCCGCGACGACTGCGAGTGCCTCGACGGCCGCCGTGTCGCTGCGCTCGACGAGCGCCTCCGCAGGCTTGCCCGTCTGCAAGTCGACCGAGGCGAGTGGCTTCATCAGCGTGGGCAACGGCTTCATGGCCGCGCGGACGACGATCTCCTCGCCGTTCGAGACGCCGCCCTCGATCCCCCCGGCGCGGTTCGTCTCGCGGTAGAGCCCGCGCTCGTCGCGCAAGATCTCATCGTGTGCGGCGGAACCGCGCATCGACGCGAGCTCGAACCCATCGCCGATCTCCACGCCCTTCACGGCTTGCGTCCCCATCAGCGTCGCGGCAAGACGCGCGTCGAGGCGCTCGTCCTTCGTCGCGTACGAGCCCAAACCCGGAGGAACACCGCGAGCGCGGACTTCGATCACGCCGCCGACCGTGTCCCGATCCGCGCGTGCCTCGTCCACACGCCGCTCGAGATCGGGGGTGAGCACGCGACCTTCGACGGCGATCCCGATCTCCGCGAGCAGCGCTTTCGCCACCGACCCGGCCGCGACGATCACTGCGGTGTGACGCGCGCTCGCCCGCTCGAGTGCGTCGCGGACGTCAGACAGGCCGTACTTGAGCACACCGGCAAGGTCTGCGTGTCCCGGCCGCGGCAGCGTGACCTCCTTCGTGCCCTTTCCCGCAGCATCGCCCTCGGGCTCCCACGGGCTCATCCCCCAGACCCAGTTCTTGTGGTCGCGATTCCGCACGACGAGCGCCAGCGGCGTTCCCAGCGTGCGCCCCTGGCGGAGGCCGGCGAGCACTTCCACCTCGTCTTGCTCGATCTGCTGACGAGGGCTGCGGCCGTAGCCCTGCTGCCGACGGTGGAGGTCTGAGTCGATTGCGGCCTTGTCCAGCACCAGTCCCGCCGGCAGGCCGGAGAGAATCGCGACAAGGGCTGGGCCGTGCGACTCACCGGCGGTTGCGAGGTTCAGTGCCATCAGGCGGAGCGTACTGCGCTCCGCATCACGTCGACCGGAGCCGGTACTCCGGTCCACAGTTCGAACGACGCTGCGCCCTGGGCGACCAGAACCTCGAGCCCGTCGACGACTCGCGCACCCGCCGCATCGGCCGCACGCGCGGTCGCCGTCCGTGGATACGGGAGGTCGATGAGGGTCCGCCCCGGGCCGAGCGGGAGGAGAACCTCGTCGCGCTCCGAGGTCGCGTTGATGACGAGGTCGGCGTCCGAGACGTCCGGCGGCCAGGCTTTCTTACGCGAAAAGTGCGTTGCGTCGGGCAACGCCGCTGCGAAGGCGACGGCGGCGCCACCGTCCCCGACGATCGCAGCACGCCGAAACTCGAGCTCGTCAAGGACAGCTGCGTCCGTCGAATAGCCCGCGACGCGGCCGTCGCGGACGACAAGCGTGTTGACCGACTGCTGGTCGGTATCGACGAGCTTCGCAACGGTGAGCTTGTGCGGCGTCGTGACATTGGCACCAGCGAAGCCGAGTGCGACGAGTCCGCGCACGGCATCGTCCAAGCGATCGCTCGTGACGACCAATGGCACGTAGGCCCAGTCGAGCCCGCGCGCGGCGAAGGCCGCGTTCTGCATCAGCGGCGAGAGCGACTGCGAGACCGGATCGCCGAGCAACCCGACGAGCCGAGTCTCACCCGAGATCATGGTCCGTAGCCGTGCGCGTTGGCGTAGTTCTGGAACGCTTGATAGCTCGCGGTGAAGAAGTGGTGCTTCTTGTCCGGCTTGCGCACGAAATAGAGGTACTTCACCTTCGCCGGATGCGCCGCCGCCTGCAGTGATGCAAGCCCCGGGCTCGCGATCGGGGTCGGCGGCAGCCCCTGGCGCTTCCGCGTGTTGTAGGGCGAATTGCTCTCGAGCTGCGACTGTCGGATCGACTCGGTCGGCGGAATGTCGAGGCCATAACGCAGCGTGGCGTCGATTCCCAGCGGCATGCCGGCGTGGAGGCGGTTGTAGATCACGGAGGAGACCAGCTCACGCTCGTCAGGCGAGAGGGTTTCCTTCTCGACCATCGACGCGATGATCAGCACGTCGTAGGGCGTGAGGTTCTTGGAGCGCGCGTAGCCGAGATCGACCTGGCCCCAGTTGTCGCAGAAGGCATCGAGCTGGTCTTGCACGAGCTGCGCCGAGGTCGAGTCCTTGAAGAATTCGTAGGTGGCCGGGAACAGGAAGCCTTCGATGGTCGTCACCTTCGCTCGGAAGCAGGATGGCACACGCGGCTTCGCAGTCACGGCGAGATAGGCGGCGCGAGACAACCGCGGACGGACTTTCCGCTTAGCCGCTGCGATCTTCGCAACGACGGCAACCCTCTCTGCCATCTGCTTTCGTGTGAAGCCCTCCGGGAAAACGACGTGAAACGGCTTCGGCACGGCGATCACGGTCTCGACCGTGCCGGTCGCGGTCGTGCGGGTCACGGTGCGATAGACGAGCGTGCTCGAGAGCGTCGAGCCCTGCACGGCCTGGTCGCTGCTGTCTCCCCCGCCGATCGCGGCGACCGCGAGCCAGCCGAGCCCGCCCAGGACGAGCACGAGGAAGCCGAGCGCCAGCGCGCGCCGCCGAACCACCTGGCGAGGGCTTGGCCCTTCTGGCGGGCGCCCTTGCCGCGGCGGCATTACGCCGGGGCGCTGCTCGCCCATGTCAGGTAGCCGGACAGAAGATGTGCAGCTGCGCGCGCGTCTTCCGGCGCATCGGAGGGCGTCTGTTCCGCGAGGTCGGTCGTGAATCGCTCGTCGAACGTGACCACGGGAACGCTGGTGACGTCGCTAAGCGCCTCGACGAAGCGTTCCGTCTCGCGGGCCTGCTCCCCGCGGTTGCCGCGGAGGGTGAGCGGAAGCCCGACCACGACGCGGTCGACTTCGTGCTCACCGATCAGTGTCGCGAGTCGGGCGAGACCGTCACCGGTCGCAGCCTGTTCGACGACGCAAAGCGGGCGTGCAATCGTGCCGGTCGGGTCCGATACGGCAACGCCGGTGCGTGCCCGGCCGAAGTCGAGTGCGAGAACCTTCACTTCAGCGCTGCAGCGATTGCTTGCTTCCCGGCTTCCAGCGCGCCGCGCAATCCGGCGGGATTCTTGCCGCCTGCCTCGCCGAGAGTGGGCCGTCCCCCGCCCCCTCCTTCGATGTGCTTGCCGAGCTCGCGCACCAGCTTCGACGCGTCGAGACCGCGGCCGACGAGCGACTCGTCGAGGTTGACGACCAGGTAGACACGCCCGTCGTCCACGGAACCGACGATGACACCGGCGGCCTTCTCCTGTTGACGCAAGCGATCCGACAGGTCACGCAGCGCCCCACCCTTGAGCGACTTCGCCTCGGCGAGGACGACGCCCCCGTCGTTCGCCACGATCTCGTAGTCGGCATTCGCCTCCGCCTTGGGCTTCTTCGACTCCTTGCGCACACGCTCGAGCTCAGCGCGCAACTCGGCGGCTTCGCGCATGGTCGCGTGAAGATACGCATGCGCCTCACCAGAGGTCACCGCTTCGATCCGTCGCGCGCCGGCGCCGACAGAACCTTCTGAGAGGATCACGAACGGACCGATCTCCGCCGTCGATCTGACGTGCGTGCCTCCGCAGAGCTCGCGCGAAAACTCGGGAATCTCGACGACGCGGACGTGATCGCCGTACTTCTCGCCGAACAGCATCATGGCGCCGAGGCGGCGTGCCTCGTCGATCGGCGTCACGAAAGTGCGCACCGGCAGGTTCTCGAACACCTTCTCGTTGACGAGATGTTGAACGCGCTCCCGCTCCCCGTCCGTCAGCTGCTGCGGATGCGTGAAGTCGAAGCGAAGCTTGTCCGGTCGCACCGCAGAGCCCGCCTGCTTGACATGGTCGCCCAGCACGTCGCGCAACGCTTTGTGGAGGAGATGGGTCGCGGTGTGGTTCGCCATCGTCGGAAAACGGACCGCCCACGCCACAACCGCTCGAACGCGGTCTCCTTCGGCGAACCCATCACCCTCGAACAGGAGCGCCTGATCTCCCTCCAGCCCGTACGCCTCGCGTAGCTCGGCGCGGACGCCGGATCCGTCATCTCGCTCGATCCACCCCGAGTCCGTGACCTGGCCTCCCCCAGCCGGATAGAACGGCGACTCGCGCAACTTCGCGAGGAAGAGCCCGTCGCCGGCTTCCTCGAGCGCACCGATCTGCGTGAGCACGTCGATCTTCTCGTAACCGACGAACTCGGTGCGAAAGCCGGCGCGTTTCGCAAACTCGGCCGCACGCTTGTCGTCTTTCGAGATCGCTCCACGCGAGCGTGTCCGCTGCTGCTCCATCAACCGCGTGAACTCCTCTTCGTTGACACCCAGCCCTCGCTCGTGCGCGAGCTCGCGGGTCAGCTCGAGTGGGAAGCCGTACGTGTCGTGCAGCCGGAACGCGTCCTCTCCAGAGATGGAGTCGCCGCTCTGGGCGATCTCTTCGAAGAGACGGAGCCCGCGCTCGAGCGTCTTTCCAAAACGCTCTTCCTCGGCTGTGAGGATGCGGTGAATTTCGTCCCGGTGCTCCTCGAGCTCCGGATAGCCGTCCTTCATCTGTTCGATCACGATGTCCGAAAGCTGCGCGAGATACGGCGCCTCGAGCCCGACGCGGTCTGCCTGCTGTACAGCGCGGCGGATGATCCGCCGCATGACATAGCCGCGGCCCTCGTTCGACGGCGTGATGCCGTCGGCGGCGAGAAACGTCATCCCGCGACCATGATCGGCGAGCACGCGGTGCGCCTTCGTAGCCTCGGGCGAATCGCCGTATGCGACACCGCTCTGCCCGGCAATCCAACGCATGATCGCCTGGTACACGTCGGTCTCGTAGACGCTCATGACGTCCTGCAGGATCGCCGCCGTCCGTTCGAGACCCATGCCCGTGTCGACGTTCTGGGTCGGGAGAGGCGACAGCTTGCCGTCGACGTGGAGCTCGAACTCCATGAACACGAGATTCCAGAACTCGAGAAACCGTTCGCAGCGCGTGCAGCTCGGCTGGCAGTCCGGCTCGCCGCAGCCGTGCTCCTCGCCCCAGTCGTAATACATCTCGGTGTCGGGACCGCAGGGCCCCGGACCGCCCACGGACCAGAAGTTCTCTGCCCTCGGCAGGAAGACGATGCGCTCGGCGGGCTGCCCGATCTTCACCCAGTGCTCGTACGCGACCGTGTCCTCGCCAAGCTCGAGCTCGGGGTCGCCTGCGAAGATGCTCACCCAGAACCGCTCCGGGTCGAGCTTCAGATGGTCGAAGACGAATTCCCAGGCGAAGTCGATCGCCCCTTCCTTGAAGTACTGGCCGAACGAGAAGTTCCCGAGCATCTCGAAGAAGGTCAGGTGCGAGCCGTCGAGCCCCACCTCGTCGATGTCCAGTGTGCGGAAGCACTTCTGCACCGTGGTGAGGAGCGGGGCCGGCGGCGCCTCGCGCCCGAGGAAATAGGGCATGAGCGGCTGCATCCCTGCGGTGGTCAGCAGAGTCGATCGGTCGTCTGCGCGAGGGACGAGCGGCGCCGACGGCCGGAAGGCGTGCCCTTTGGACTCGTAAAAGGCGCGGAAACCCGCGCGCAGCTCAGCTGACGTGCGCATGCCCTCGATTGTAGGGCCGCCGTCAGGCGGCCGACCTCAGCCTCGCGCGACCTTCGGCTCGTTGCCTTCCTCGGCGTTGATCTCCTCACGGATCTTTTCCAGGGAACGCCTGATCAGCCGCGATACGTGCATCTGCGAGATCCCGACCTGCTGGGCGATCTGCGACTGCGTCAGCCCCTCGAAGAACCGCAGATGGAGAATCATGCGCTCCCGTTCGTCGAGCACGCGGAACCCTGGCGCGAGCACGGCGCGGTCCTCGGACACGTCGTACTGATGCTCCAGCGTGCCGATCGACTCGAGCGGATCAAGCTCCTCCCCGTCGTCGGTCCCACCGCTTCCCGTCGAGAGCGAAAGCGAGGAATAAGCGCGGCCGGACTCGAGTGCCTCGAGCACCTCCTCCTCTTCCACGCCCGCTCCCTTGGCGAGCTCGGAGATCGTTGGCGAACGTGCGAGTTGGACGGTCAGCTGCTCGACGAGCTTCGACAGTTGAACGTTCAGCTCCTGGAGCCCGCGCGGGACGCGTACCGACCAGCCCTTGTCGCGGAAGTGGCGCTTGATCTCCCCGATGATGTTCGGCGTCGCGTAGGTCGTGAGCTCGACGCCGCGATCGATGTCGAAACGGTCGATCGCCTTGATCAGCCCGATCGCGCCGATCTGGACGAGGTCATCGAGCTGCTCGCCACGATAGGAATAGCGTCGCGCGAGCGAACGCACGAGCGACATGTACCGCTCGATCAGCTGTTCGCGCGCCTGCAGGTCGCCGTCTTCGTGGTAGCGGCGCAGCAGAACTTTGTCGGATTCGTTCAACCGCTACCGCCTTTCACGGTGTCGAGCCGCTTCGTGAGCTCGACCCACTGCGAGCCGTCGCGGTCCTCGACCTGGACGGAGTCACAGACCGCACCGAGGATCCGGCCAAGGTTCAGCGAATTCGTCCCGCCTTCCTCGAGGTCGGCGCGCACCGAGGTGAACGGCCCGACGATCGTCCGGAGCTCGCCGTCCTCGACGAACACCCGGACGGTCACCTCCCGGCCGTCGTTCGGGCGCTCGAGCAGCGCATCGAGTGCGAGCTCGAGGTCTTCGAGGGTCTCGAAGGAGAGGTTGAGCCGAGCCGCGAGGCCGCCCAGCACTAGATGCGCGACGCCGTGAAAAGCGTCGTCTGCAGGCAGCGTCAGGCAAATCTCATCAGCGGTCAACGTGTCCCTCCAATCCGGTCCCTTGGGTAGAACGAACAAGCGGTGCCGCCGGTTTCGCAGGTGAGCGCTAGGACATCCACCCGCTTCGGATACTACGGATCGGCCTGAATGACCCCGGCGCCGACCACGACGTCGTCCTCATAAAGGACGGCCGCCTGCCCCGGAGCGATGCCGTAGGCGGGCTGATCGAGCTCCAGGCGAAAGCCGCCGTCGTGCGGGCGGATGCGCGCTGGAACGGCCTCCGACCGGTAACGAAGCTTCGCGTCGGCGCGCTCCACAGGCACGTAGAGGTCGCCAGAGGCAGCGATCGCAGTGCGCGCGAGCGCATCGCGCCCGCCGACGACAATGGTGTTCGTACGTGCATCGGAGCGGATTGCGTACAGCGGCTCCTCCGCCGAGACGCCCAGCCCCTTGCGCTGGCCCGGAGTGAACCGCCAGTAACCGGAGTGCCGCCCGACCTCCTGTCCTTCTACGTTGACGATCGAACCCTCCTGCGCGGCTAGACCGCGTCGCTCGAGGAACGAGCGGTAGTCGTCCCCTGCGAGGAAGCACGCCTCCTGGCTCTCTCCGCGTCCTGCGGCCGCGAGACCGGCGCGCTCGGCCTCCGCGCGCGTCTCAACCTTGGTCTGTGTGCCGAGAGGGAACGAAATTCGGTCGAGCTTCGCCGGATCGACGCGGGCGAGCATGTACGACTGGTCCTTGATGGGATCGAGCCCGCGCGCAAGCAGGAGTCTGCCGCGATGCTCGACGATCCGTGCGTAGTGCCCTGTCGCCAGCGTGTCGGCGCCGGCACGCTGGGCGAACGCAAGCAGCCTGGCAAAGCGAAAGCCACCGTTGCAGTGGATGCACGGGTTAGGCGTCTCGCCGCGTTCGTAGCCGCGCACGAACGGCTCGACTACAGAGCGGCGAAATTCTTCGCGCAGGTCGAGGGTCACGTGGGGCACGCCGAGCGAGTGGCACGTGGCGCGCGCAGCCAGGACCGCAGCGGGTGAGCAGCAGGAACGCTCCGCGTCAGGCCCGTCCGGATCGAGCCAGAGCCGCAGAGTGACGCCGATCGCATTCGGCAAAGACTTGAGCAGCGCGACTGCGCTGTCGACACCGCCGCTCATCGCAACGGCAATGCGCCCGGCCATCCGCGGTGCGCGAAAAACAGGCCCGATCGCGTTAGCGAGCGCATCGACAGCGAGCGTCTCCCCACCAACAGAAGCAGCCTCGAACAACGTCAATCCAACAAGCGAATGATCCAGGCCGGAAGCATCAGCCCCAACTATGCGCTCGCCATCAAAGACGAGCCGCACGAGCGCAAACTCAGATCCACGCGAAGAATCACCAATAAGCTCAATCACAAACTCAGGCTAGCGTCAATGCCCGCGAGTGCCGGCTCCGCCGGCGCTCGCCACCAGGGACCAAGTGAAGCGCCTCTCGGCCGTGAAGTCATCATGCCGCGCCGAAGGCGCGGCGGACTTCACGGCCCAACCCTGCCGTGTCCTGCGCCCGCTGTGAACCTGGATAGCCAGGTGGGTGCCCTGCCGGCTTCCGGCCGAAGCCGTCACCGGACGCAGGCTCCCTTAGCGTCTTTATTGGTTCTACATTGAATACGCAGGCCACGAACAGGGTCGGCCACTCCCAGCGTAGCCGCTAACGGGCGAAGCGCCACTGGATCGTCTGGGTGCCGTGGAGGTCCAGGCGATTGGCCAGTGCTTTGGTGAGGTCAAGGTCGCGGCCGGGAACGTTCGGGCCGCGGTCCACGACCTGGGTCAGGACTTCTCGTCCCTGGAAGCGGATGTAAAGCCGCACACCACAGGGCAAAACGGGATGGGCGACGCCTTCTGTTGTTTTCAGGAACGGCTTGCCGCACGCTGTGCGTCGCCGCTTTGCGGTTGGCCCGTACGGTGCCGCCTTCGCGGTGTAGTAGCCGTTCTGGGTTCCGGGAACGACGACGGCGCCCGGGAGGTTGCGGTTGTTGCCGAAATCGCGCCGCGTGATCGCCACGGCCACGATCCCGGCGATGAGCGTGATCCCGGCGAGCCAGACCGCTCGCTGGACGAGCTGCGGACTCACGCGCCGACGGTGTGCAGCACGTCGCCGAAGGCGTCTCGCACGAGCCCGTCGAAGTCCGTCGGCAGAATCCCATCGGGCCCCGCGAACTCGCGCAAGTACATCAGGAGATACGAGCGCTCCTCGTTGCGCACGACATCGTCGGTGGCGTGATCCCGTGCCGCCCGTTCAAGCTCCCAGAGATTCCACTCCCGCGGGCCCTCATTCGCGGGAATGAAGGCGACAACGCGCGCGGGGACGGGCTCCGGCTCCGGCTCGGGTTCCGGCGGTGGAGACGGGACGGCGGCGATGCGCGACGGCTCGGGGCTCGGCGCGGGCTCGGGTTCGCACTCCGGCTCCGGCTCCGGCTCCGCACGCGCCTCAACCGTCGGTTGGACGCGAACGCGAACCGGCGCGGCGAACGTCGGCTCCTCCGCCTGAGGCTCGAAAGACTCGGAAGACTCGACCGCCGACTCCTGGCGAACGCCTGCCTGTCTGGCCCAGACGACGATCTCGACGATCGCGACGATGATCCAGGCACTTGCCACCACCGCGATGATCCACCAGGTACTGAGCCGTTCGATTCCGGCGATCACGGCGACCGCGATGATGAATCCGGCCTCGATCAGGAACCGGGAGCCGACGACTGGCACGAGGGGATCCTACGGTTGTTGCTCGTCGTGCGACTCGCCCGAGGGCGCTGAGCCTTCGGACTGAGGCTCTTGCTTGCCGGAGGCCTCCGGCGCAGAGTCGTCTGTCTTGGTCTCCTCGATCTTGGGTGCCGCTGCCGGCGGCGGGGAGACCGGTGGTGCTGCCACCGCCGCGGCGGGGCGAGTCGGGGCGGGCGGCGTGCGCGACGCTTCGGTCGTCTGCTGAACAGCGTCGACGATCGCCTGGCCCACGCCTTTGATGTCGTCGTCGCTGAGCCCGGCTGCGGCGAGCAACTGCTCGGCGCCGGTCTGAGCGCGGCCGAGAATCGCGGCAGCCTGTGCGCGCGCCCACTCGAGCGTCTGCTCGACCTCGGCACGGGCCGAGTTCGTCAGTTCGGTGGCTTGATGGCGAGACTGCTCGAGCAGGCGGTTGCCCTTCGCCTCGGCCTCGCGTAGCTCCTGCGTCGCATCGCGATTGCTGTTTGCGAGCAGTTCACGTGCTTCGTTTCGGGCTGCGTTCAGCATCTCTGCCCGCTGGCGCTCACTCTCTTGGCGGTAGCGCTCGATCTCCGCCTCGCGATCCTGCTGCTCGCGGCGGCGGCGGCGCACCTCTTCTTCGGTCTTGGACAACTGCGCCTCGGATGCCTTCTGCGCGTCGGCCTCGACGGTGTCAGCGAACTCGGAAGCCGTGCGAATCAGATGCAGCGCGTCCATTCGCACCGCGTGCCCGGTGGGCTCGACGGATTGGCCGCTTCGGCTCGCGGCCTGCAGCACCCGCAGCTGCGCCTGGAGCTGGGCGGAGTGCCGACGGAATGACTCGAAGGCCTCCCGAACTTTGTCGGGGTCGTAGCCGTCCCCGCTCCTGGGCAGGTCTTCGAGGCGCGGGAGCGCGGTGAGCGACGGTTGTTGTCCTGGTTCGGATGCGGCCATTTGCGGCTAGCCCTTCTGACGAAAGTATGCAGGTTTCATCGGTCGGTTCGATACCGAGGCTTTAGGCCTTCGGTGTCTTGAGACTGATTCCAAGCTCATCGAGCCGTTCCTTCGTCGTCGGCGCGGGTGCGCCTGTCAGGGGATCCGAGCCGCTGGCGGTCTTCGGGAAGGCAATGACTTCGCGGATGTTGGATTCACCTGCGAAGAGCGCAACGAAGCGCTCGATGCCCAGAGCGAACCCGCCGTGTGGCGGGGCGCCCATGCGAAGCGCGTCGAGGAACCAGCCGAACTTCGCCCGGGCCTCCTCGTCGGTCATCCCCATCGCGCGGAAGACGCGCTCCTGGATCTCCTGGCGGTGGACCCTGATCGAGCCCGAGCCGAGCTCCCACCCGTTCCAGATCAGGTCGTAGTGCTGGCTGAGGGCGGCACCGGGATCGGTGTCGATCAGATCCTCGTGACCTTCGACCGGACTCGTGAAGGGGTGATGCACGAACGTCCACCGGCCGGTGTCCTCGTCCTTGAGGAACAGCGGGAAGTCGAGGACCCAGAGGACCTCGTCACGCGACTCGTCGACAAGCTCGAGCTGCTGGCCGAGGTGCAGTCGGAGTGCTCCGAGCACGCGCTCCACCATCGGCGTGTTGTCCGCGACGAAGAGAACGGTCGACCCGGGTGGGCTCTGAAACGCCTCGAGCTCGCGCTCCGACAGGAACTTGGCGATCGGAGAGCGGACCTCGCCCGACTCGTCGAAAACGAGATACGCGAGACCCTTCGCGCCCCACTCCTTGGCGAACTCCTCCAACCGCTGCAGCTCTCCGCGCGAAAACGCCTTGGGCGCCACGAGGTACCGGACCGTCTCCGCGCCTGCGAACACGCCGAACTCGGAGCCGCGCGTGACCTCCGTTGCGTCCTGGATCTCGAGACCGAAGCGCACGTCGGGCTTGTCGGAGCCGTAGCGCAGCATCGCGTCGGCGTATGCCATCCGCGGAAACGGCCGTTTCGGCGGCGTCCGCCCAACCGCGTCGAACGAGGCAACGACTACCTGCTCCAAAACCTCGAGGACGTCCTCGCGGATCGGGAAGGCGAGCTCGAGATCGAGCTGCCTGAACTCGAACTGCCGGTCGGCGCGCAGGTCCTCGTCCCGCCAGCACGTCGCGATCTGGTAGTAACGGTCGAGCCCGCCGATCATGAACGTCTGCTTGAAGAGTTGTGGCGATTGGGCGAGCGCGAAGAACCGGCCGGGTTGCAAGCGCACGGGTACGAGGAAGTCGCGCGCGCCTTCGGGAGTACCCATGGTCATCGATGGCGTCCACACGTCGATGAATCCCTGCTCTTCCATCGAACGACGAATCGCGGCGATCACGGTGGCCGAGAGGCGCAGGTTGTATTGCATGCGATCGCGGCGCAGGTCGAGATAGCGGTAGCGAAGACGCGTCGGCTCCTCGACGCCCTCGTCGTCGAGCTGGAACGGCAGAGGCTCCGAGCGAGAGAGGATCTCCAGTTCGTCCACCTGGATCTCGACCTCTCCCGTGGGGATGTTCGGGTTCACCGCCTCGGGTGCGCGGCGCGTGACTTCGCCCCGTGCGTGCACGACGAACTCGGAACGGATCTCGTGCGCGACCTTCGCGGCCTCGGGCGCCCGCTCGGGGTTGATGACGAGCTGGACGATGCCCGTGTGATCGCGCAGGTCGATGAAGATCAGGCCGCCGTGATCGCGGCGGCGCGCCACCCACCCGGCGACGTTGACGGTCTGGCCCACGCGCTCGGGGTTCACCTCGCCGGAGTAGAGATCGCGCCAGGGGTTCATCCTGTGATCCTGTCGACAACTGCGTCGAGCGGAGCGCTGAAGTCTTCGCGACCCTGTTGGCGGACCGTTGCCTTCTCCCCC
>Ga0307310_10000577_pt1 | contig 12539 bp, 15 predicted proteins | sample ER_DNA_197_FD_194502 | JGI IMG/M metagenome (GOLD analysis project Ga0307310, IMG submission 194502) | Bulk soil microbial communities from the East River watershed near Crested Butte, Colorado, United States - ER_DNA_197 | ecosystem: Environmental > Terrestrial > Soil > Floodplain | place...
GGCGAGATACACCGGACCGCGCAGCAACGAGCTCCCCGGTCCGGGTTCAGGAGTTTACGAAGGCAATGCGACGAGTCCTCACCGATAAACGCTGACCCCGGGTCCAAAAGGTCCCGGCCTACAGGATGTAGGGCGGGTCTTATTAGACCCGCCGGATCGATATGAAGACTGCCCCAGTGATTGCGTTCGTCGCGTTTGTCGCCGCGTCGACCTCCATCGCATTGATGCAGACCCCGGCGCCTGCGCCGCCACCTGGCAACAACGGCGAAAACGTCGAGACCGCGTGGGTCTGCCCGATGCATGCCGACTACACCATGGACATTGCCGGCAAATGTCCGCGCTGCGGCATGGCGCTGGTGCGCGCCGCGCCGTTCGATGTGCGCGACTACCGTCTGGATTTTCGGACCGTGCCGGCCGTCGCGAAACCGGGCGTGAAGACGACGCTGCGCTTCGGCATCTTTCATCCCGGCACCGGCGAGGCGATCAAGAAATACGAAGTCGTGCACGAGCGGCAGTATCACCTGTTCGTGATCAGCCAGGACATGGAGTACTTCCAGCACATCCACCCGGTCGAAGCGCCCGACGGCACGTGGTCGATCGATGTGACGCTCCCGAAAGCCGGGTACTACAAAGTGCTCTCGGACTTCCTGCCGGCCGGAGGAGCGTCGCAGTTCCTGGCGCGGCCGCTGGTGACGGCCGGGTACGCGGGCGATCTCGCCACCGCCAGCGCCCACCTGGTCCCGGATACGCTCCTGACGAAGACCGTGGACGACATCACCGCGACGTTGTCGCTCGATCCCGCGACATTCGTGGAGGGCCTGTACGGTCACCTGAATTTTCATTTGACCGATACCGGGACCGGCCGTCCGATTACCGATCTTCAGACGTATCTCGGCGCGTTCGGCCATACGCTCATCATGAGCGAAGACATGGCCGACTACGTCCATTCGCATCCGCTCGACATTCTCGCGATGCCTGACGACGATGGCGGCCCGCCGCAGTTTCTGATTCCGCCTGGCGCCGATCTCGAGAAGCTGCGGGGCGGCCCGGACGTGACCTTCGAAGGCCTGATGCCGAAACCGGGCCGCTATCGAGCCTGGACGCAGTTCCGCCGCCACGACAAGGTGTACACCTTCGCGTTCACGTTCAATGCGGTGGCGGCAGCCGCGCCGGCCGTTCAATGAAGAAAGCGATCTTGGCGTGCTGTGCGGTCATTGTGACGTCGCTGTTCTCTTCGCAGCGGCTTCTCTCTCACGAAACGCTCACGACGACCGTGCTGTTCGATCGCGAGATCGTACGCATTCTCGATAAGCATTGCGTGATGTGCCACGTCGAGAACGGACCGTCCTTTCCGCTCGAGACCTACGAGCAAACCTGGGTGCAGGGACGGAAGATCCGCGCCGGTGTGCTGGCTCGTCACATGCCGCCGTGGGCGGCGGTGCAGGGCTATGGACAATTCGCCAACGACAACAGCCTGACGCTGCGTGAAACACAGTTCATCGTGTCGTGGGTCGAGGGGCTGGGGCCGCGGAACGCGGGAACCGTGTTCACCAACGTCGTGAGCGCGGGCGCGCGGCCGGCCGCAGTGCGTGCACACGTGGATTTCGGAGCCTGGCAGCTCGGCGAGCCCGATTTGAAGCGCCAGCTCGCCGGGATGACCATTGCCGCCCGGCAGACGAATGATGTCAAACGGTCGATCATCGACCTCGAGTTGAAGGAAGATCGCCAGGTTCGCGCCCTCGAATTCATCCCCGGTGACCGCCGCGTCGTCCGCGCGGCGTTTTTCACCGTGCAGGAAACCGGGCAGTGGCTGGGAAGCTGGACGCCGTGGGACGGCGTGGCGAAGCTTCCCCCGGGATCGGCGTATCGGCTGCCGGCCGGCTCGCACATCGTGGCCGAGATGCATTACCGCGGCACGAATGAGCAGGTCGTGGAACGCGGGACGCTCGGTGTGTATTTCGCCGAACAACCCACGCCCCACGTGGTATCCGACCTCCTGCTCGAGGCGAAAGATGAAGGCGGGGGGAAGTTGCGGGCGGAAGCCCGCCTTGCAGCGGACACCTACGCCTGGGCCCTGCGACCCGAGATCCCGAACGGCGTGCAATCGATCGAAGTGTCGGCGAGAGCTCCCAACGGTGGAACGGACGTCCTGCTGTTCGCGAAAGACTTCCCGGCCGATTGGCCGACACCGTTTGTCTTCGCGACGCCCGTGCTGCTTCGCAAGGGCACGACTTTGTCGGTGACCGCTTACGGCGGTCCGGCCTTGCCCGGGAAGCTCCGCCTGACGGTCAGCCGCTATTAGGCGCGAAGCCCAGAGCCGTCTAGGTCTCCTCCAGCGCCGCCCGCAACGGAAATCCCGCCTCGCGCGCCAGCGAGGTGACCGTGGCGACTTTCGTTTCGGCCACCTCCCAGGGATAGACGCCGGCAACCCCCCGGCCGTTGACATGGACGTGCATCATCACCCGGTAGGCCTCGGCCGGGGACTGCTCGAAGATCGACTCGAGGACCTGAATGACAAACTCCATCGTCGTGTAGTCGTCGTTGAGCAGGACGACCTTGTAAAGAGTCGGGTCCTGTTTTTTGGGCTTGACCCGTTCCTTGACCGCGCCGTCCGTTCCGCGTTCTTCGTCGGCCATCAGGCGTAGAGTAGCGCAGGCCGGGCGCCAGGCCGCCATTCACGTTTGCTTTGACAGAGAGCCTTGACCGGCATAACCTACTGCGCGAGGGGAATCACCCATGAAAAACCGACTGATTGTGATGGTGGCGGCGGTGCTCGTTTTGTCCGGAATTGTTCTGTCGCCGGCCTCGGTCGGGGCGCAGAGCGAGAAAGTCAAGAAATTCGATCCCAAAGCGCCGGTCCCCCGGCTGCCCAACGGCAAGCCCGATTTCAGCGGCAACTGGACGCGGCCCGGGACCATGGATATCACGCGGACGTTCACGAACGCGAACGGCACGAGCAACAAGGGCGAGCCGAATCCGCTGCCGTTTACGACGTGGGGCCAGAAGCAGTGGGACAACTACAACCCGGTGAAGAACGGCGACTATGCGGGGAGCTGCATGCCTTTCGGCTGGCTGCGGTCGTTTACCCCGCACCCGATGCAGCTTCTGCAGAACAACGAATACATCACCTTCCTGTTCGAGCAGAGCACGATGTTTCAGCTCGTCAACACCGAGGGGCTGCCGCATCGGAAGGATTGGCCGCCGACCTGGTTTGGCGACTCGCGCGGCCGGTGGGAAGGCGATAACCTCGTCATCGACGTCGTGAATATGAACGGCTACGCCAAGCTCGGCACCATCGGCCATCCGATGAGCGAGCAGGCGCATCTCATCATGACGTTCTCGCGCCCGGACTTCGGCCACCTCAAATTCGACTGGACGCTCGAGGATCCGAAAACCTACACGCGCCCGATCAAGAACGAGCGGGTGTTCGTGTATACGCCGGAAGTCGAGATCATGGAATACGCGTGCATGGAAAACAATATGAGCGCGCTGCTGACCGGCGCGATCACGCCATGGGTCGAGAACAGCGACGCTCCGAGCGTCGTCCCCGCCAAGTGGGAATGGACGCAGTTCGACCTGACCAAGCCCCAGAAGTTCACGGGCGTCGTCAAGACCAGCAACTACTCGCCCGAAGAGCCGTTGGCGTTCGCGAATATCGACGTGGCCGGGAAGACGTACAACGTGCTGCTCGGGCCGCCGATTCGGCTGGACTTCCGCGGCCTGGCCGAGGAGGACTTCAAGACGGGGAAGACGGTCACGTTCGAAGCGGTGGTGAGCAAGCAGAGCCCGACCGACCTTCGCGTCCAGACCATTACGAAGGGGAACAACACGATCGACGCGCGCTGATCGGACGCGCCGGGTCCAGAAGGACCCGGCCTACACGTGGACGTATGGGCGGGTCCTTTTGGACCCGCCTTACTCATTTGGACCCGTCGCACTGAGGAAAGGAAGCATCCATGAGAGTGCATTTGACTCTGATCGTGGCGGCGCTCGTCCTGCCGGGAGTCGTTCTGTCGCCCCTCTCTCTCGCGGCGCAGAGCGCGAAGGTGACGAAAGTCGACATGAAGGCTGCGGCGCCCCGGCTTCCGAACGGCAAGCCGGACTTCAGCGGCAACTGGACGCGACCGTTTACCCCGGATATCACGCGCACGTTCACGAACGCCGATGGCTCGAGCAACAAGGGCGAGACCAATCCCCTTCCGTTCACGCCGTGGGGACAGAAGCAGTGGGACAACTACAACCAGGTGAAAAACGGCGACTATGCCGGAAGTTGCATGCCGTTCGGCTGGATACGGTCGTTCTCGCCGCACCCGATGCAGATTCTGCAGAACAACGAATACATCTCGTTTCTGTTCGAGCAGAGCACCATGTTTCAGCTGGTCAACACCGAGGGGATGCCGCATCGCAAGGATTGGGCGCCCACCTGGTTCGGGGATTCACGCGGACGGTGGGAAGGGGACAAGCTCGTCATCGACGTCGTCAACATCAACGGCTACGCGAAGCTCGGGACCATGGGCCAACCGATGAGCGAGCAGGCGCATCTCATCATGGAGTTCACCCGGCCGGATATGGGTCACATGACGTTCAACTGGACCCTTGACGATCCGAAAACCTACACGCGACCCATCAAGAACGAGCGGGTCTTCGTGCTGTCGCCGCAGGTCGAGCTGATGGAATACGGGTGCATGGAAAACAACCTGCGCACGTTGCTGGACCGCGCTGTCACACCATGGCTCGAACCGAACGACGACCCGAGCATCGTGCCGGCGAAGTGGGAGTGGACGGCATTCGACCTGACGAAACCCCAGAAGTACACCGGCGTCATCAAGGAGCTCAAGTGGGAGCGGGACGAGCTCGCCACCGCGAAGATCGATGTCGCGGGCAAGACGTATGACGCCGTGCTCGGCCCTCCCGTCCGGCTGGATTCCCGAGGCCTGGACGAAGTGGACGTCCAGCCCGGGAAATCCCTCACCTTCGAAGCCGTCGTCAGCAAACAGAATCCGACCGAGATTCGCCTGCAAACGTTCACGCGCGGCAACAACACGATCGATTTGCGCTAATCACGAGAGTCCGCTTTCGGAGCACAGCTCCGAACGCCGTCACCACGCCATTGACGAAGGCGTGGAATACCGGCACGTAGGAATAGGCCAGCCAGAAGAACATGATGGAGAAGGCCGCCTCGAGCGTGCCGGTCCACGGGGCATACCACCTCGCGGCCGCATGAAAGGCGGCGTATCGGACTGCTCTGAGCGGCGCGATCAATATGTGATAGAGCACGAAGAGGCCCAGCAGAGCGGCCCACAGCGGGACGTTTGGCGGCAGGGGCCAGCCGAAGACGATCCCTCTCGTCGCCAGAGAAAACAGCGCATACACGAAGAGCAGGAACATCGCGGCGCTGACGAGGCCGACGATCGGCACCGTCACCCCGTGCCGTTTCCATTCGTCCTTGTTGTTCTTGAAATCGGCGAAGTTCTTTTTCGCCTGATTCACGACCTCCTGGGCGTTGAAGGGGAGGCCCTGCGCTTCCGCATGTTCCTCTGATGTCCGTGCGTGAGGAATCACGAACATCATGACGCCGTAAACGGCGGCCCACGCACCCTTCGTAATCACGGCGAGGATCACGAAGAGGACGCGGACGATCGTGACATCGACGCCGAAATAGGCGGCCAGCCCGTTGCAGACGCCGCTGATCATCGCCCCATCGCGGATCTGATAGAGACGCCTGGCGGGTCCGGCCATCGGTCCCCGTTTCTTGGGGTTGATGACAATGACTTTGTGCATGGTTATTTCCCGAGCTGGCTGATCGTCTTGTTGATGTGTTTCCAGTAGTCGTCGAGCTCGCCGAGCTGCGACTGTCCTCTGGCGGTGAGGGTGTAGTACTTGCGCGGCGGGCCCGCCTCCGATTCGCGCCACTCGTAGTCGACGAGCCCTTCGCGCCGCATCTTGCTCAGGAGCGGGTAGAGCGTGCCTTCCTGCGTGGCGAAATCGGTGTCGCGCAGGCGCTTCAAGATGTCGGCGACATAGACTTCGTTGGCGGCGACGATTTTGAGAATCAGGAACTCGAGGAGTCCCTTGCGAATCGGGCTGAATTTTTCGGTCGGGTCCATGACGATAAAAGCTACCTTGTTATAACAAGGTAGCAGACTATGAAAAGGGTGTCAAAGGCCGTCGGGAGCCCAAACTTTGCGTCCCCCCTGCACCCCATCTCCGTATATGTAACCGAGGCACAGACAGTCCGATGGGAGAGCCAGCGCCCTTGCCCGTGATTGAAGCCGCCGATGAGGCCCCTCTGGACGATTTCGCGGATATCGTCCGCCAGCAGCAGGGCATGGTGTTCAGCATCGCCCTGAACTTTCTCCGCGACCGGCAGGCAGCCGAGGAGATCGCCCAGGATGTCTTTCTCCATCTGCATCAGCATCTGGACTCGCTGAAATCGCCCGAACACGTCGTGTTCTGGCTGCGCAAGGTCACCACACACCGGTGCATCGATTTCGTGCGACGGCGGAAATGGTCTCAGGTGAGCCTGGACGACGTGCCGGAGCTTCCCGCCGCCACCGTCTCGGGCGATCCCCTGCTCCAGCACAAGCTGCGGCAGCTGGTCGCCTCGCTGCCGGAGACGGCGCGTGCCGTGGTGATCCTGCGGTACCAGGAGGACCTCACGCCGACGGAGATAGCCGAGGTTCTGACGATGCCGGTCGCGACGGTCAAGAGCCATCTGCAACGGTCGCTCGCCATGCTGCGGGAGAAGGTCGTGCGCGTGATTGGAGACGCAAGGGTATGAACGAACTGGACCACGAACTCACAAACGCGCTGCGCAGGGAAGATCCGCCCGCCGGCTTTGCGGAGCGCGTGCTCCGCCGCGTCGGCGAACCGCCGCACGCCGATCAAACGTGGGGTGCGCCTTTAGGCGGACCAATTCGGCTGACCGCCTCCGCCCCGACTCCGCTTACGTCCGCTCAAACGTGGGGTCCGCCTGCCCCTACCAAGCTGCCTTTTGTCCAGTGGGCGGCAGCTGCGGCGCTCGTGGCGGCCATGGCCGGTGGAATCAACTACGTCGCCGAGCAGAAGGAGCGCGCCGAAGGGGAAGCCGCCGGGGTGCGCGTGGCGCTGGCGCTGCACATCGCAGGGACCAAGCTGCAACTCGTCCAAACGAAAATCACCCAGCTGCACGAGCAGCCGGACAGGAACTCGAATCAGTAGGGGAGCCCGAGCCATGAGAATCGTTATCGTGCTATTGACATTGACGCTGCTGCCGGCCGCCGCGACGGCTGCGCGCGGGCAGGACGTGAAGATTCCGGCGAACGTCGAAAGGCTGGCGGCGAAGGCGGTGGAGACGGTCAACGTCACAGTCGACGGCGCCTTGCTGCAGCTCGCCGGCAAATTCCTGTCATCGTCCGATCCCGACCAGAAGCAGATCAAGACGCTGCTCGGGAATCTGAAGGGGATCTACGTCAGAAGCTTCAAGTTCGAGAACGAAGGCGAGTACTCGGAAGCCGATGTCGAGTCAGTGCGATCGCAGCTGCGCGGCCAGGAGTGGGCGAGGATCGTGAACGTCACCAGCAAAAAGGGGGGCGACAACGTCGATGTCGCCTATAAGATGGACAAAGGCAAGATCGCCGGCCTCGTCGTGATCGCGGCCGAGCCCAAGGAGTTTACGATCGTCAACATCGTCGGCCCGATCGACCTGGATCAGTTGTCCAGTCTGGGCGGGCAATTCGGCATCCCGAAGGTGGATCTGAAAGGTCCCCAGAAATGATGGGCGTGAATCGCTCGATGGCGGCGGTCGTCCTGCTGGCCGCCCTCTCGCTCTTTCGAGCGCCCGCGACGCCGGTCCTCGCGGCTCAATCCGACCTCGACGCTTTCATGCAGCAGGTCGTCGCGCGCAGAGATGACAACTGGAAGAAGCTCCAGCAGTACATCCTCGACGAGCGCGAGCAGATCGAAGTGCGGGGGCCGGCCCGCATCTCCCTGTGGGGCGAGCGGCGCGAGTTCACCTGGTACATCCGCGACGGTTTTTTCGTGCGAAGTCCGGTCAAGGTCAACGGCGTGGCGATTGGCGAAGCCGACCGCCGCAAGTACGAGGCGGACTATCTGCAGCGCGTGCAGAAGCGCGATCAACGGAGGGCGGACCTGGCAAAGGCGCCGCCTGCCGACGCGCCGACCGATGTCGCCGGCTTGATCCGCCAGTCGCGACAGCCGGAATTCATTTCGTCGGCCTACTTTCTGCGCTTCAAGTTCGATGCGGGCACTTACGCGCTGGTCGGTCGAGAGCGATTGGAGAACCTGGACGTCCTCCGCATCGAGTATTACCCGACGAAGCTGTTCTCGGATGGGCGGCAGGAAAGGCAGGAAAGGCGGGAGGGGCAGGAGGGGCGGAATAAGCAGGAGAGTCCGGAAAAGCGGGAGCAGCGGGACCGGGAAGACGCGCAGTTCAACCGCCTGATGAACAAAGTCGCGCTCGTCACGATGTGGATCGAGCCCAAGTCGCATCAGATCCTCAAGTACACGTATGACAACGTCGCCCTCGACTTTCTGCCTGCGCAGTGGCTCGTGCACGTGGACGACGTCCGCGCCTCGATGACGATGGGGCAGCCGTTTCCAGACGTGTGGCTGCCGCGCGGCCTGGAAATGAATGCCGCGCTGACGCTCGCTCTTGGCAGCGTGGAGTTCCGTTACGCCCTCGACTACCACGACTATCGGCAGGCTGATGCGACCATCAAGGTGAGATGACCCTGCTGGCGCCGATCGTTTTCGCCCTGGCCTTGCATGCCGGCGTGCAGGCGCCACAGGAAGTCCTCGCGGAAATCCGCGTCCACGGCAATGTCCTCACGCCCGACGACGAGATACGGCGGCTGATTGGCCTCGAGATCGGGATGCTAATCGCCGAAGACATGCCGGCCAGCGTAGCCGCGCGTCTGCGAGCGAGCCGCCGCTTCGAGCGTGTCGAGGTGCTCAAGCGCTTCGCGTCGATTTCCGATCCGACGCAGATCGTCCTGGTGGTGATCCTCGACGAAGGTCCCGTCAAGATCGAGTCGAGCGCCGATCCCGGCCAGCCGACGCGGGTCGTCCGCCGGCGCGGGTTCCATCTGATGTTTCTGCCGCTGCTCAAATTTGAAGACGGGTACGGCTTTTCGTATGGGGCCCGCTTTGCGCACGCGGGTCCATTCGGGCGCCGCAGCCAGATGGCGTTTCCCTTGACCTGGGGTGGCGACAAGCGCGCCGCGGCGGAGATGGACAAGAGCTTCGTGGGCGGGCCGGTGAGCCGCGTCCAGGCCGGAGCGTCCGTGTCCAGGCGCCGAAATCCGTTCTATGAAGAAGACGATGACCGGCAGCGCGTCTGGTTGACGGCCGAGCGCGATCTCCCGGGGTCGCTGCGAGCCAGCGCCACGACAGGCTGGCAGCACGTCGCATTCCTCGACCGGCCGGCAGGCAACGCCGGCTTCCTCGAGACGGGCGCCGATCTGGTCGTGGACACGCGGCTCGATCCGATGCTGGCGCGGAATGCGGTCTACGCGCGGGCGGGATGGAACAGATCGAATGTCCCCGGCGCCGCCGTCAATCAAACGAGTCTCGAAGCGCGGGGATACGCCGGCATTCTCGGACAGAGCGTGCTGGTCCTTCGGGCATTACGCGAAGACGCTGATCGATCCGTCCCGCCATATCTCAAGTCGATGCTCGGCGGCACGTCCAACCTCCGCGGCTTCAGAACGGGGACTGCCGTCGGCGATACGCTGGTCGCCAGCTCGATCGAGCTGCGCGTGCCGTTGACGTCGCCGCTCAACCTCGGGAAGGTCGGCGTCAGCGCGTTCGTCGACGTGGCGAAGGTATACGACAAGGGCCAGCGATTCGGGGACCAGAAATTCGAACGAGGGGTCGGCGGGGCGATCTGGTTTTCAGCGGCCTTCCTCCGTCTCAACGTCGCGGTCGCGCACGGCATTGGCGGGTCGACGCGCGTGCAGGTCGGCACGACCGTTTCGCCTTGACTCCCGCAACTGCCAGAGATTAGCCTAAACAAACAAAACTCTCATGAAAGTCCAGGCGGCTGGACTTGCGCCCTCGTATCTTCGAAAAAGGAGAAACACTGTGAGAATTCATCTGAATCCGATCGTCAGGACGGCGGGCGTGCTCGCCATTCTTGCCTCGGCTTCCGCGCTCGTCCTTGGACAGGGCGCAGCCCCCGCAGCAGGCCAGGGCCAAGGCCAGGGTCGGGGTCGCGGCGGCGCGGCCGCCGCGCCGGCGGTCCCGTCCGGTCCGGCGCCCCGCATGTCGAACGGAAAACCCGATCTCAGCGGACATTGGGCCGAACCGTACACCCCGAACATGGCCGCCAAGGGCACCGTGCGCGATCCGAAAACGCGCGAACCGCTCACCTTTCCCCGGCTGGGAGAGGCGCTGACGGACGCTGCCGCGAATGCGACCGGCAACGCCGGTCGAACCTACGATCTGCCGTACACGGAATGGGGACTGAAGGAGTGGAAGGCATACGACCCGGTCAAGAACGGCGATTATGCCGGCAGCTGCCTGCCGTTCGGCATGTCGCGGAACATCAACTCGCCCCACGGCTCGCAGATCATTCAAAATCCCGACGCGCTCGCGTTCCTGTGGGAGCAGAACACGTGGTTCACCTGGGTGCCGACGAGCCCCAATTTCAAGTGGCCGGCGGACCTGCCGGAAAGCTGGAACGGACTGTCGACGGGCCATTGGGAAGGCGACACGCTGGTGATCGAAACGACGGGATTCAATGGCTACACGAAGCTGGATACCACCGGTCATCCGCACAGCAGGCAGGTCAAGTTCACCAATACCTTCCTGCGGAAGGATGCCGACACCATGGAGCACACGGTTACCGTTCACGATCCCAAGGCGTATACGCAGGACTGGATGAACGTGCGTACCTGGAGGATCAAGAAGTATCCCGACGTCATCATGGAATACTCCTGCGAGGAGAATAACGGCGGCGTCTACGACGGCGCGATCACGCTGTGGAAGAGACCGGAAACCGTCGATTAGTCTGAAGTAGGCCGGACCTTATGAGGTCCGGCGGAGAATGTCCGGCAAAAGAAAAGGGCCAGCGAATTTCGCTGGCCCTTTTCTTTTCCGTTGGAACGTGAAATGCGACTACGGCTGCGCGGCGGCGTTCGCGTTGTTGCCGCTGAACACCTTCACGCCTTTGTCGGTGAGGATCGTTGCCTGCCCGACGTTCATCGATTCGGGGTTCTTCGCGCGGTTGCCGGTGACGGTGACCGTCTGTCCAACCGCCAACGAATCCTTACGCCAGCCGGCGCGGAACAGCGAGTTCGGCGGACCGCCCTCGACCCTGAATACCACCGTCTTCCCGCTCGCGGGATCCGGCGCTTCCACCAGTGTGTAGATGTGGGGATTTCCCCAGTTGATTCCCGTGACCTTGCCAACGAACTTGATCGTCTTGGTCGTATCAAATTCCGCTGACACCGAATGGTGTGCGACGACGGGGGCCGCGGACACCAGCACGCCGACGCCAAGGACTAGGCTCAACAATTTTCGCGCCATTACGGCCTCCTGATGTGGTTGTCGAATCTGACAGATTATTGGAGCCAGGGCCCTCACAAGTCAAGATTTTATTAGAAAAGCCCATAAAAAAAGGGACAGCGAATTCGCTGTCCCTTTGCCGTTGCACGGAGCTTGAAAGCTTAGGGTTGCGCCGCGTTGCCGGCAGCGTTGCCCGCGTAGACCCGCTTACCGGCTTCGTTCAGGATGGTCGCCTGGCCGATGTTCGTCGATTCGGGATTCTTCGCACGGTTGCCCGTGACCTTGACCGTTTCGCCGATCTTCAGCGTGTCTTTTCGCCAGCCGGCGCGGAACAGCGCGTTCGGGGCGCCGCCTTCCACGCGGAAGACGATGGGCTTCTTGCTGTCCGGATCGGTCGTTTCCACACTCGTGTAGATGTGGGGATTTCCCCAGTTCACTTCCTTCACCTTGCCGGTGAACGAGATGGTCTTGGTGGTATCGAACTCCGCAGAAACCGAGTGGTGCGCCACGACGGGAGTCGCAGACGCCAGAAGACCGATGCCGACCACGCCGAATACAAGGCCCAACAGCTTTCGCGACATAACCCCTCCTGAATAGTGCAACTTATCGAATAGTCTAATCAAATTATTGGGGCGCCACCTCGGCAAGTCAAGATAAGAATTATTCAGCTAGAAGAACCCGATGGCCCGCCCAGCAACTCCGACGCCAAACCACAAAAACAACGCCAGAACAGCCGTGAATCCGCGCAAACCGGGAGGCGCGTCGTCCCGGCTCGTGACCCACTGATACAGCGTGAAATGGAAGATCAGGGCAACCAGCAGCAGTTCCATTTCCAGCCAGAACGGACCGCTCTCGTACAGATCCGGCATGATGCCGTGTCCCGCCCACATGCTCATCCCGGAAACCAGCGTCATGACAAGGCCGACGAGCGTCCATCCGCGGAAGTCTCGAGCCAGCCGTGAAATCGGACGATCCCGCATGATGATGCCGAGCAGCCGCAGGCTCATGAGGAACACGCCGCCGACGAGCAG
>Ga0307310_10000578_pt1 | contig 12501 bp, 8 predicted proteins | sample ER_DNA_197_FD_194502 | JGI IMG/M metagenome (GOLD analysis project Ga0307310, IMG submission 194502) | Bulk soil microbial communities from the East River watershed near Crested Butte, Colorado, United States - ER_DNA_197 | ecosystem: Environmental > Terrestrial > Soil > Floodplain | place: USA...
CTTCACGGCAAACCCGCTCGCCTGCGCCGTGGCGATCGCCAGCCTCGACCTGTTTCACGACACCGGAGCGCTCAACCGGGTGCGCGACCTCGAAGGCTGGCTGCGCCAGGGCCTTGCCCCCCTTGCAGCGTTGCCGTCGGTCGGCGAGGTCCGCGTCATCGGTGGCGTCGGCATCGTCGAGCTCGTCGCGGAGAAGGCGTCGAAAACCGCCGCCGGGTATCTGGATAATGTCGGGCCCCGCCTCTCGGCGGCGTTTCTCGATCGGGGTCTGCTGCTTCGGCCGCTCGGCAACATTCTGTATTTCATGCCCCCGTATGTAGTGACCGAAAACGAGACCGCGTGGGCGATCGAGCAGATTCAGGATGTGCTGAGCGGAGTCTGATGTAGGCCGGGTCCTTTGGACCCGGCAGCAGCGGCGGGTCCCGAAAGGACCCGCCCTACAGCTCCAGGCCCGAAGCCCGCAGCCTGAAGCCGGTGCGATAATCAAAAGGATGGGAAGAACGTCGGGAAACGTTGCGCGCGGACTGTGGATTGTCTGGGCGATCCTGGTCTGGAACGTCGTGTTCGACCATGTGATCGTCGTGGCCGGCCGGGCGTACATCGCGGCTGCGGTGGTCGCGGCGCACGGCGGCCGGTACGCGCGGATGGACGACTGGATGCGGCCGGCGATCACTCGCGGGTTATGGATCGCGACGGGTTCGTCTGCGCTGATACTTCTCGTAGGCTTCGCGGCGATTCGCTACGCGATGGCGGCGGGAAATCGGGCTGACACGAATCCGGCTGATACGAATCCGGCTAAAGCCGGATCCCATGTACCAGAAGGATCCCACGTCCATGTACGCGTCAAGACAGATCAAAGCGAGGGAGTCGCATGAGGCTGGCTCCGCATCCGCTGATCTACGACTGGAATCACGACGCCGCGGCGCCGCGTCAGCAGGCGATGCTCAATGACGAGACGTTGCGCGACGGCCTGCAGTCTCCCTCCGTCCGCACGCCGACCATCGACGAGCGCATCGGGATTCTGCACTACATGGACGCGCTCGGGATCGACACGGCCGATGTCGGCCTGCCGGGTGCCGGGCCGAGAGTCGCGAGGGACGTCGAGCTGCTGGTCCGCGCGATCGTCGAGGGGCGCCTCAAGATCCGTCCCAATTGCGCGGCGCGGACCCTCATCGCCGATCTCAAGCCCATCGCCGAAATCAGCCAGCGGACCGGCGTGGCGATCGAATGCGGCGCCTTCATCGGGTCGAGCTCCATCAGGCAATACGCGGAAGGATGGACGCTCGATTATCTGCAGAAGTGCACAGAGGACGCGCTGACGTTTGCGGTGCAGGAAGGGCTGCCCGTCATGTATGTCACCGAAGACACGACGCGCGCGAATCCGGAGACCCTGCGGCTGCTGTTTTCCACGGCGATCCGCGTCGGCGCCTCCCGCTTGTGCATTGCGGATACGGTCGGCCATGCGACGCCGAATGGCGCCAGGGCGCTCGTGAACTACGTGAAAGCGCTTCTTCACGAACGGGGCGCCGACCACGTCGGCATCGACTGGCATGGACACCGCGATCGCGGATTCGGCGTCGCGTCCAGCCTGGCCGCCCTCGAAGCCGGCGCGACGCGGCTCCACGGAGCCGCCCTCGGCATCGGCGAGCGTTGCGGAAACACGTCGATCGATCTCCTGCTCGTCAACCTCGTGATGATGGGGTACATCGATCGCGATCTGACGTCGCTGCCGGCGTACTGTCAGGCGGTGGCGCGCGCCTGCGACGTGCCGATCGCGAACAATTATCCCGTCGTGGGCGCGGACGCCTTCAGAACGGCGACCGGCGTGCACGCGGCAGCGGTCATGAAGGCGTACCGCATGGGCGATCGCGCGCTCATGGATGCTGTGTACTCGGCGGTGCCGGCCAGCCTCGTCGGCCGCGAACAACAGATCGAGATCGGCCCGCTGTCGGGACGGTCGAACGTGATCTTCTGGCTCGAAAAGCGCGGGCTGCCGGCGACCGACGAGATCGTCGACCGCATCTTCGCTGCCGCCAAAGCGTCCCGACGGACGCTCACGGTCGATCAGATACAGAAACTTGCGGGTGACCCGCACGACGCCGCGATAAAATCGCGATAAGGCCAATTCACCGATTCGCCAACTGAACAATGGCGACTTAATGTAGAGTAGCCTTCCGTTGCCGTGTCAGTCCGGTTCTATACCTTCGATCGGTTTCGGGTTGATACCGTCAAGCGTCTACTCGTGCGCGACGGCGCGCCAGTTCCCCTCACGCCCAAGGCCTTCGACATTCTCATCCTGCTCCTCCAGCGCAGAGGCGTCGTCGTCGAAAAGGACGAGATCCTGCGGGCGATCTGGCACGACACCGTCGTCGAAGAGAACAACCTCGCCCGCAATATCTCGACGCTGCGCAAGGTACTTGACGACACGCCGGGCGAGAACCGGTTCATCGTCACCATTCCGGGTCGTGGCTATCAATTCGTCGGCGACGTCGAGGAGGCTGACACGCCGCAGCCGGCTTTACCCGCCGCGCCGGCGCCCCTCATCGTCGTAGTCGATCCAGTCCCAGTACGTAGGCCGGGTCTTTTTAGACCCGGCGGTTCCATTTCAGACGTGGCGGGTCCAAAAGGACCCGCCCTACGGCACGTCCGCGCGCTTGCCGTCGTCCTGGTTCTCATCACGTTCGCCGCTATCGGCTATGCGATACGCATCAGCGGGAGACCCTTACCCGACTCGTCAAGCCCTCCGCACCAAATCTGGCAGTTGACGTTCGCGGCGGGGCTGCAGGGAGAACCGAGCTGGTCGCCCGATGGCCGCATGGTGGCGTTCAGCTCGGACCGCAGCGGCAACCTCGATATCTGGATCCAGGCTGTCGACGGTGGTAATCCAGTGCAGGTGACTACTTCGCCGGCGCACGACTGGCAGCCCGATTGGTCCAGGGACGGCCGCAGCCTCGTCTTCCGTTCCGAGCGGGGCGGCGGCGGGCTTTTCGTGGTGCCGATCCTCGGTGGCGCGGAGCAGCAGATTGCCAACTTCGGCTATCACGCTCGGTGGTCACCTGACGGCACACGGATTCTTTTTCAACGCTCGAATTTCCAGGGACGAGCCCTCGGTGCAAGGGAGATTTACACCGTCGCGCTGGACGGACGTCCGCCGCAAAAAATGTTGGCGACGTTCCTGGACGAGTTCGGCGCGTTCAGCACGGCCTGGCATCCAGATTCGAAGCGCATTTCGGTGTGGGGTCTTCATCAGAACGAGGGCCTGAGCTTCTGGACCGTGCCGCTCGACGGGTCGGGCGCACCGGTGAAATCCGAGCTTGCGCCGGCTCTCCGCGAACGCTTCTCGGAAGCCGCGGTCCGCTTTACCGATGCGGACGATCTGCCGCTCTCATTTTTGTGGTCGCCGTCTGGAGACGCTCTTTACTTCGAGGGACTGTCGCGCGGAGTGCGCAACATCTGGAAGGTGGAGGTCGATGCCTCCACCCTGCAGTGGCGCGGGGGTCCCCATCGGCTGACCACCGGCGCCGATGTGAACGCCGGCATCTCGCTCAGCCGGGACGGCAAGAAGCTCGCATTCGCCGTGCGGGCGGACCGGATCCGCCTGTGGTCCTTCCAGCTCGACGCGGCCTCCGGGCGCGTCGTCGATCGCGGCGAACCGATCACCGCGGCAGCGTTCGATGCGCTGTCGCCCGTGCTATCGCGGGACGGGACGCAATTGATCTTCGGCGCGGAGCGCGGCGGCACGCAGGAGATCTGGCGGAAGTCGATTGCCGACGGGCGGGAAACGCTCGTCGTGCCGGGAGACCGTTATCAGCGGGTCAGTCCGGTCTGGTCGTACGACAACAGCCGTGTGATGTACTTGCGGACCACCCATGACGGCCAGGGTGACGCTTCCGTGAGCGAGATCGTGACCGTGCCGGCGTCGGGTGGTCAGGAGCAGGTGCTTCGCCCGGCCGCGCAGCTGGAACGGCTCTTCGACTGGTCTGCGGACGGTGGCTGGATCCTGGGCGCGGCACGGCGTCGCAAGGGCGTTCCGTACGAGCTGGTGTTGTTGCCGGCAGACGCGAACAGCAGTGCCGCGCGTCGCGTGCTCGCTTCGGACGCGCACAGCAATTTGTGGAAGGCGCGTCTTTCAGCCGATCAGCGGTGGGTCGGATTCACCATCCCCACGGGGCCGGGCGTTTCCGCCATCTACGCGGTGCCGTTCGCCGGCGGCGATCGCGTCCAGATCACGAGTGGTGAGTTTTTCGACGACCGTCCCCGTTGGTCTCCGGACAGCCGGATCGTGTATTTCCTGTCAAGCCGCAGCGGCTTCTTGAACGTCTGGGCGCGTCGATTCGATCCGGAACGGGGCGCTGCGCTCGGCGAGCCGTTCGCCGTCACCGAGTTGAACGATCCGGCGCAGATGATTCCACCGCGAACCGTGCAGCTGGGAATGGCGATTTCGCGCAGCCACCTGATCATTCCCATCGCCGCCGCGTCGGGCAATATCTGGGTGCTCGACGGCGTGAACCGTTAAGACAACTCTCAACTCTCAACGCTCAACTCTGAACTCTGAAGCCCTAATTCTCAATCAATTGAGACTTGTAAGTTCATGTGTGAGAGTTGATTACTTCTGATCCTTGACTTCGAGGCCGCCAGTGATGCCCTCCACCTGGTGGCCGATTTGAATCGCCCGCATCCTGGCTATTTCCGCCGGTGTCGCCACTTTGGGATCGACGTTGGCCTGGGCACACGTGAAGCCCCTCAGCGTGCATTCTGATGTCGTGTGCTTGATTCCCTTTTCTTTCATCAGCCGCGCCATCAAGGCTGTCGCTTCCTCGTGGAGGATGATCGCGTTGTTCGGCACGAACGTCCCGACGCCGATCGCATAATCGACCGGCATCAGCGGCTCGACGCTTGCACCGAACGCGCCGTCATTTTTCTTGCCGAGGTCATACGCGCCCAGGTCCGCGCCACGATCGACGAGGAACTGAATGACGGAGATGTCCCCCATATTCCCGGCAACCATCAGCGGTGTAATGCCGTAGTCGTCGGCCGCATTCACGTCGGCGCCGAGCTCGACGAACAGCTTCACGGTCTCGAGCCGTTCGGCGGGCAGTTTGCCCTTGCTATAGCCCTGAATGAACCCGAGTCCGGCCGCCGCAGCGACCATCGTCTCGCCATCCTTGGAGACGATCGTCGGATCGGCGCCGTGCGACACCAGGAGCTTCACCAGTTCCAGATCGCCGGAGAATGCCGCGCGCATCAACGGCGTCGCAAACACGATCCGCGGTGACCCCGCCCGCATGCGGGCGCGTGGGGTGTTATTGACCAGCGCGTTCGGGTTCGCGCCGGCGTCCAGAAGCTTCTTGATCAGGGGAAGAGGATCCGTGGTGACCATCCACGGAAAATTCGGGGCCGTTTCCATATTGCGGCGATCGACCGCCCAGAACAGCGGTGTGAATCCCTGGGTATCGGCCTGGTTCACGTTCGATTTGTTGTCGACCAGGAACGATGCCGTGTCGTAATTGCCATTGAAGATGGCCAGTCCCAGCGCGTCTTTCCCGTCGGCGGCGATGGCGTTCACATCTGCTCCGGCCGCAACCAGAAGGCGCGTGGACTCGGTGTCGCCTTCCCGCGCCGCCAGCATCAAGGGCGTCAACGAACCGCTGGCGAATTCCTCAACACCTTGACCGGCCTTGGGAGCCGTTGGCGTCCTGCCTTCGAAGCCGCGGCCATTGGCCGGGGCCACGAAATTGGAACGGGCTTTGACGTCTGCGCCGTGGTCGATGAGCACCTTGACGGCGCCCGGATGGCGCTCGGCCACGGCCCACATCAGGGCGGTCGTGCCGCCCCAGGTTTCCTTGGCGTTGACCTGCGCTCCAGTTTCGAGCAGCACGGAGATCGCGTCGGTCTTTCCCGTGCGCGACGCCATCATCAGCGCCGTGTCTGCAGATTCAGTCAGCGGGGCGTTCGGATCGGCTCCAGCCTTGATGAGCATGAGCAGCATGGCCGCATTGCCGTTCATCGCGGCGAGCTGCAACGGCGTGACGCCTTCGCGGGTCGGCGCCGACACTTTTGCGCCGGCGCGGATAAGCATGTCCGCCATGTCCAGATCGTCCACACGCACCGCCCAGTGGAGCGCTGTGGTGCCATCAATCTGCGGGGCGCTTACGTCTGCCTTCCGTTGCAGCAACGTCCGCACGGCGTCCCTGTTTCCCTTCATGGCCGCGTCCGCGACTTCGCTGGTGGCCGCGCCGGCCTTGACCGCCGCGAGCAAGCCGATCAGACAACACCCGATTACGCGTCGCATAGGCATGTGGTGCCTCCGTAAGGTCATATCTTCAATCCCTGCTCAGCGCTTGACGTTCTGGAGGATCGCCGGCGTCGCGGCGTAGTTATCCAGGGCGATGGTTTTGGTCCCGGGGGCCCCGGCGGCATTCTCGTCGACGATCACCTTCGTCATGAGCGAGGCTTTCCCTTCGCCCGACCCCTTCGAGTCCAGCCGTATTTCAATCAGCGTGAACTCGTAGTCAGTGTCCGCCGCCTTCGCCGAGCCGTCGGCGCCCGCGGGCGTGGCCGCCGCCGGTTTCCATCCCGGTGCATAGGCGCCCAGACGACGATCCGTTGCGAGGATGATGCGTTCGCCTCCGTCCGGCATCGGGGAATGGAACGCGTACTTGATGGAGTATCCGGTTATGTCGGTCGTCCAGATATATCCGACGGTCGGCGCCTTCCCGATTGCGGCTGTCAAGGCCGCGATGGGAGTGATCGGAGCAGCATCGCCGCCGCGCCCTCCGCGTCCTGCAGCGCCGCGGCCACCGCGCGCAGCTGCGGCGCCACGCCCAGCCGCCCCCGCACCGCCGCCTGCCGCTCGCGCCGGAGCCGCCGCGGGCGGGGTGGGATTCAGTGCTGCGACGACTGGACTGCGTTCCTCGTCAGTGGACCATCGGATAATCCGCACTTTGACCGGACTACCGGATTCCTTGACGTTCGCGGACGTTGCTTTGAGATTGATCTCCCCCGTCGCCGCTGGCGGATTCTGTCCAGCTCCGGCGGGCAAGCCCGGCGCCGCGTGCGTTGACGAGGGACAAATGGCGGCCGACAGTGCAAGCGCAAAAAGTAGCGAACCGCGGCGATTTGTCATGAACATACTTTTGAGCACTGGCGCCGGGCGCTATTGATTCGGATTTGTTCCCTTGACTCTGCCTAACCACTCCACAAGGCGCTCCAGTTCCTCGTCCGTGACCCTGGCGCCACGTTCCCTCATGTCCAATGTGACGACTCGCCACCGGTCCGGGCTGAACCTCGCGTCGTTCACACGGTCGACCGTATGACATGTCGTGCACGCCCTGGCGACGAGGGCCTGGGCTTCAGCATCGCTGAAGAAGGTCGTGATCTCCGGCGGGACGTACGCGCGCGGGAAGGGCTTCGAATCCGGCCCGAACTTGGCCGCGACCCAATCGAGCAGCAGACCCCGGTCCTTGTCCGAAAGAGGAACGCTCAGGTTTTTGTGCTTGCTGTCGATGAGCGCGTTCCATCCCGCTCTGTCCAGGGCGTTGTACGCATAGTCGTCGATGCCGTGGCACGAGCTGCAGTTCTTCAGGATGACCTGCCTGACCGGACCCTTCGGCGTCTCGACCTGGGGTCGTGTCGCCTTTCCACCGATTTGCGCGCCGATGGGCGCAGTCGCGATCGCCGCCAGGACGGCGGCGATCGCGATATTTCCACGTCTCGAGTTCATCGATGGCTCTCCGAAGTCCGGCTAAAGCCGGACGCCACGTACCGGCTAACGCCGGACACTACGTACGGACCGTCAGACCATTTCGAGCGGTTGGAGCGGTCCGGTGCTCGTACCGATCTTGTCTTTCTCGATGCCGTACAGGTGCAGGATGCTTAGCAGCATGTTCGACGTTCGCTGCGTGTTGTCGGGGAATACGATGTGGCGATTCCCCTTGAACGTCCCGTCGATGCCACCGACCAGGATCACCGGCACTTTCTCGTGCGCGTGCCGATGCGAATTCCCCATGTTGCTGCCCTTGTAGATCAGGACGTGATCCAGCACGGTGCCGTCGCCATCGGGAATGTTCTTCAGTTTGTCGCAGAAATACGCGAGGTTCTGCACGTGGTACCGGTTGATCTTCGCGTAGTTGGCGACGTTCTCCGGCTTGTCGCCGTGGTGCGACGATCCATGCCACCCTCCGTTGAACCCGGACTCGGGGAAGCTCGTGCCGGTGAGGTCGCGGCCCAACATGAATGTGGCCGAGCGCGTGATGTCTCCCTGGAACGCGAGCGCCATCAGGTCGTACATCAGCCGGTAATGGACATGTTTGCTTTCCGGCAGGCCGAAGGGAATATCTTCGGACGGTTCCTTCACTGAATTGTCCATCGCAATCTTGATCCGCCGCTCGATTTCGCTGATGTTCTCGAGATAAGTGTCGAGGCGGGCCCTATCGCCGGGACCAAGGTCCTTCTTGAACGAACCAAGCTCGCGCGTGACCGAATCGAGAATGCTGGCGTTCTGCTTTCGCCCCGTGAGCCGCTCCTCCGGACTCGTGCCATCACCGAACAGGCGCTCGAAGGCCACACGCGGATTCACCTGCGTCGGAAGCGGCTGCGTGGCTGACGTCCAGGAGATGGAGTTCGTGTACGCGCAGCTGTAACCCCAGTTGCAGTTGCCGAAGTTCCCGGTATCCTCGACTCCGAGTTGAATGGAGGACAAGATCGTGTCCTGGCCATACTTGTTCGCGATCATCTGATCGATCGTTGCGCCCAGGAAGGGGCTCACGGCGTTTCGTCGCGGCCGGGCGCCGGAAAGCAGAACCGCGCCGCGCGCATGGTCTCCGCCGGGCTCGTCGTCGGTGGCCATCGCCTCCGGCATGTCCAGTCCCGTGATGAGCACCGTGCGATCGCGGAATGGCTCGAGCGGCTTGGTGATGAACGAGAAATCGAAGTCCTTGCCTTCCTGCAGGGGACTCCAATATCCGGGCGCTGCGCCATGCGGGTGCCAGATGCCGACAAACCGCTTCGCCGCGGTGGCGGCCGTCAGGCGCAGCGGCGTCACCGCGGGTATCATCGACTCCAGCAGCGGCAAGGCCAGCGTCACGCCGGCGCCTCGCAGAAATGTCCGCCGCGGAATGTGTCGCTTTGTAATGAACATATCTCTCTCCTGTAGGCCGCGAATTATCGGGCCGCCCGCTGTTCCTCGGCGGCTTCCTTCACTCTCATCTGGAACTGAGCGCTCTTGACGACGCCCATCACGATCGCCGAGAACCGGTTGTGATCCTTGCCCACGTCGGTCACGATCGAGCGAAGCGTGGGCATGTCGGAGTATTCGACGCCCCGGCCCAGCGCGTACGTCATCATCTTCTCGGTGAACATGCGGACGAACTGCGGCGAGTACCGCAGAAGGGCCTGCCTCAATCCGACGGGCCCGTCGACGTGCTGCCCGTCATAGAGATCAACCGACGCATCGATCGGAGTACCACCGTCGCCGCCCTGCTTGGTTCGCCATTTTCCGTCTGCATCGAAGTTGTCGAGCGCGAAACCGATCGGGTCCATGATCTTGTGACAACTAGCGCAGGTCGGACTGGCCCTGTGCATCGTCATCGCCTCGCGCAACGTCAGAATCTTTGCAGACCCGCCCGTCGTGGCCTCCAAAGCCGGAACGTTCGGTGGAGGCTCCGGAGGGGGAGTGCCGAGGATGTTTTCAAGAACCCACACGCCTCGCTTGACGGGTGACGTCCTGAAATTCTGAGTCCAGGTGATCGACAGGAAGCTGCCCTTCCCCAGCAGGCCTCGACGGTAGTCCAGCTCCGGCCCGAGCGTCACGCGGCGGAACTGGGACCCGTAAATGTTCGGGATGCCGTACTGCCTGGCGAGCCTCTCGTTGACGAACGTATAGTCGGCCGTCAGCAGATCGAGGACGTTGCGATCCTCCCGCATGATGCTTTCGAAGAACAGTTCCGCTTCGCGCCGGTAACCCTGACGCAGCTCGTCATCCCAGTCAGGATAGAAAACGCCATCCGGGGAGGTCGCCGGCAGATTCCGCAGGTACAGGAATTGTTGGGCGAAGTTTGCCACCATTGCGTCCGATCGAGGGTCGGCGAGCATCCGGCGCACCTGTTGCTCGAGCACCTTGGGGTTGCTCAGCTTTCCCTGGCTGGCCACGTTAATCAGTTCGTCGTCCGGAATGCTGCTCCACAAGAAGAACGACAAACGAGAAGCCAGTTCCAGGTCGGTAATGCGATACGGCTGATTCGCGGGCACGGTGGCCGGCTCTTTTTCGGCGCGCACGATGAATTGCGGGCTGGCCAGCAGACGTCGAACCGCCAGCTCGATGCCCTCTTCAAACGTGCCGGCACGACGACCGTCCTCGTAGAAACTCATCAACGGTTCGAGGTCGTGCGCCGTGGCGGGACGCCGATACGCGCGCCGCGTCAGAGTCGTCAGGATCTGCTTCGCGCACGACTCCTCCTGGCTGGCGTTCGCCGGGTGACACGCGAAAACCTTGCGCATGCTGCGCGAGTCTTCTGGACGCTGAGCGTTGAAGGGACCCTGTATCCGGAAGAAACCGATGGCGGGGTAATACTGCAGCTGAGGGATGGCGTTGTTTTCGAGCGACTTCCGATCGTACTGCTTGATCATGTCCAGGCTGGGGCGGAAGTTCGTCGCCACGAAGGTCGCTCCCACTTTGCGCGAGCCCGCTTTCACCGGGAGGGTGACTTCGAGGACGCCGTCGCCATCGTCTCCGGCCATTCCCGAACTTGTCCCCACACCCTGGTACTTGAAGACATGCGCCCTCTCGCCGTCGATGAGGAGCTCCAGCTGCTCGCCCGGAATGAAGCTCCCGATCCCGAAGTTCTGAATCAAGAACTTGTACTCGCCATCGGCGGGGAAGTCGTGACGCACCAGCATGCCGCCGCGGGTGCCAAACGGCAGCCCCTCGAGGTGCTGATTCTGCGACGTATCGCCGGGTGCGAGATACGTGGCCTGCGTCGGCGCCTTCCAGTAGCCGACCGCCATGCGGGCGACCCTCGCCGCCGCGGTCGTATAGGCCTCGAGCAGTGTCGGAGAGATCGTCAGCGACCCCGCGATATTGTCAAAGCCCCTCGCCGCATCGTCGGGCGGCAGAAGCGTCGCGACATCGATCTCGAGATCCAGGAGGTCGCGGACGGCATTCGCGTATTCGGTTCGGTTGAGACGATGGAGCACGACCGCCCCAGGATTGACCCGCGTCGCCGCCTTGCGATCGATTTCCGTTTCGAGCCAATCCCTCAGCCCTTCGTACTCGGCCAGCTCCGGCCGCTTCATGCCGGGCGGAGGCATGACGCCCGCGCGAAGCTTACGCACGACTTTTTCCCACAACTCCGGGTGTTCGCCCGCGGTGGCGAGATCCAATTTTTCAAGCGAAAAGTTCGCCGTCTTCAGTCGATCGTTGTGGCAGACGACGCAGTATTCGTCGAGGAGGGCGCGTTGCTTCGCCCCTGGCGCTGGAGCTGGTGCCGACGCGCGCTGGGCAGTCGGTGTACCTGAGGAGGAAAACAGCAGGAGCGCGATCCAAACAGCGCCCATCGACCGGGGGTTCGACATTGGGAAACACCTCTTCTGCCGAGCTGGCGGTCCGGAAAGCACACAACCGCCCGAGTGCCGTTGCACTCGAAACGCGCGAACCCTGGGAGTGTCGCACAACTGGCCTGACAAGTCATTGCCGGCGGCTGAAAAATCCTGAAAATCGAGCTGTTTTCAGCTTTTGTCAGCCATTTACATAGACGAGCAGATGTCTTCAACGCAATTATCCCCGGCGCTCTGGCCCTGAGCCCTCAAATCCGGTAGACAGGAGGACTGAAATGGCGACGGCTTTTCTTCGCATTCTCCATGCCGCGGCGTGGGTGATCCTCATGCCGACCATCGCGTTCGCGCAGGCACAAATTACCGGAACCGTCAGAGACACGTCAGGCGCGGTCATGCCTGGTGTGACGGTAGAGGCGGCCAGCCCGGCGCTGATCGAAAGGGTCCGCTCCGTCGTCACCGACGCGTCCGGCCAGTATCGTCTCGTCGATCTGCGTCCCGGTGTGTACGTCGTAACGTTCCAGCTGACCGGATTCAACATCCACAAGCGGGATGGCATCGAGCTGCCGGACACCTTCATCGCGACCATCAATGCCGAGCTGAAGGTCGGGTCGCTCGAAGAGACGGTCACGGTCACCGGGGAGACGCCAATCGTCGACGTGCAGAGCGTGCGGCGTCAGAACGTCGTGCCGGGTCAGACGGTTCGGGATCTGCCAGTGGCCCGCACCTACGGCTCGCTGCTCCAGCTCGATCCCACGGTCACGAACACCGAGAACAAGGACGTTCAAGTCACGCCCGGGCGACAGTTTTTCTCAGGGGCCGGCGGCCGCGCCAACGAAGGCCGTATCGAGGTCGATGGCCTGAGCGTCGGACCACCGACTGCCGGCGGCGGCTCGAGCAGCTACAACGCCGACGTGGGAAACGCGCAGGAAGTCACCACCACGAGCTCGG
>Ga0307310_10000581_pt1 | contig 12487 bp, 15 predicted proteins | sample ER_DNA_197_FD_194502 | JGI IMG/M metagenome (GOLD analysis project Ga0307310, IMG submission 194502) | Bulk soil microbial communities from the East River watershed near Crested Butte, Colorado, United States - ER_DNA_197 | ecosystem: Environmental > Terrestrial > Soil > Floodplain | place...
CCTGTACGAGGCAGGCGTGCCGGTCGATCTGGAGCAGGTGGAGACCAATTTCGTGCAGGTCGAGCTGGGGCCGCTCGGGCTCGAGCCGGCGGAGGCGCTGGAGCGGCTCTGGCAGCAGGGCATCGGCCTCTCCATGACTGCGCACCCGACAAAGCTGCGCGCGGTCACGCACCTGGATGTCGGCGACGAGGAGATCGAGCGAGCCGTCGAGGTGATCCCGCGTACGCTCGGAGCGCTTGCCCGAGCCTGAGCGATTCCGGCGCCTCGTGCTCGAGGCGCAGAAGGCGGGGCGCCTACCGAGCCTGGCCGCCGCGGTCTTCCGAGGCGACGAGCTCGTTTGGAGCGACGCTGTCGGGGTCGCGGATGCCGAGAAAAAGGTAGAGGCCACGCCAGACACGCAGTACGCGGTGGCCTCGATCACGAAGACCTTCACGGCCGTATCCGTCATGCAGCTGCGGGACGCGGGGAGGCTCGACCTCGAGGAGCCGCTCTCGCGCTACCTCCCCGAAGCCGCGCACGGATCGCCGACGCTGCGCCGAATGCTCGCCCACGCTTCGGGCCTGCAGCGCGAGCCGCCGGGCGAGGTGTGGGAGACGCTCGAGTTTCCCGGCGAGGAGGAGCTTCTCGGGCGACTTGCAGAGGCGGAGCAGGTGCTTCCGCCCAGGGCAGCGTGGCACTACTCCAATCTCGCCTACGCGCTCCTGGGCCACGTCGTCGCGCGCGTCTCCGGCACGCCATTCCGAGACTACGTCCAGGAGCAGCTGCTCGGGCCGCTCGACCTGACGCGCACGACGTGGGGGCCGGAGGCGCCGGCGGCGAAGCCGTACTTCGTCGAGCCCTACTCGGATGTGGTTCGCCGCGAGCCGGAGCTCGAGCTTGGCGGCAAGGGCGGCGAGTCGGGTCTCTCGAGCACGGTCAATGATCTTGCGCGCTGGGGCTCGTTTCTGGCCGACCCTGACGTGGCGGTGCTGGCACCCGCGAGCGCCGCAGAGATGCACGAGCTCCAGATCATGGCCGAGCCCGACTGGACGCTCGGCTGGGGTCTCGGGATTGGGCTTGTCCGGCGCGGCGAGCGGATCTTCGGCGGGCATACGGGCGGCTTTCCCGGGTTCCTCTCGATGTTTGTCTACTCCCGGCGCGACCGGGTTGGAGCCGTCGTGCTCACGAACTCCGGGCACTGGCCGAAGCTGAACGAGACCGGCCTGGCTCTGGCGGAAGCAGCACTCGACCAGCTCGCGCCGGAGCTCGAGCCGTGGTCGCCGGAGGAGCCGCCCCCGGAGGAGATCGAGCCGCTGCTCGGCCGCTGGTGGTCGGAGGGAAGCGAAACGGTCTTCAGCTGGCGCAAAGGGAAGCTCGAGGCGCGACTCGCCACTGCGCCGCCCGAGCGCGAGCCGTCGGTGTTCGAGCGGGAGGGCGAAGATCGTTTTCGCACTGTCTCCGGAGGCGAGCGCGGTGAGGCGATGAGGGTGGTGCGCGACGACTCGGGTGCGGTCGTCAAGCTCTATTGGGCTACGTACCCATTCACGCGGGCGCCCGAGATCTTCGGCGCTTGATCTGGGCCGGAAGAGGCCCTGGATCCCTTGATACGGTTCGCCCGGCCTCCTCCCCGAGGCGAGCGTAACGAGGGCGGGCGCGCGTGTCTGTGACGGAGTGGGACGACAATGTGTCTTCTGCTCAGCGGTCGCCGGCGGCCAGGAACGCCAGCGCGACACCGACGTAGACGGCGACGAGCAAAAAGCCTTCCCAGCGGCGGCCGCGACCGTCGCCGAGCAGGATCGCGACCATCAGAGCGGCGCCGCCCATCGCCGCCAGCTCGATCGGCCGGAAGCTCAGCGGTAGCGCCGGCTTCACGACCCAGGCGAGGAGCGCGACAGCGGGGGTCACGAACAGCGCCACCTGCGCGCTCGAGGAGACCGCGATCTCCGACGCCAGCGGCAGCTTCCCGCGGCTGGCGATCACGATCGCGCCGCCGTGCTCGGCCGCGTTCCCCACGATCGCCACGATCACCGTCGCGATAAAGAACTCCGAGAGCCCAGCCGACTCCGCGAATGAGTGGAGCGAGTGGACGAGGGTCTCGCTGATCAACGCCGTTACCACCGTCGCCGCCGCCAGCACTCCGAGCGAGACGGGCAGGGACCAGCCTCCCCCGGGCATCGCGCCGCTCTCCTCGTGTAGCCGCTTGTGGCGGCGCAGTCCGCGAACCGTGGTCGCCGCGTACACGAGCAAGAGCACGATCGAGACGGGAATCGAAAGAACCGCCAACGAGTGCCGCTCCGCATCCCCTGTCCAACTCGGCACCGATGGCACCAGGAAGAGCAGCACGGCACCGAGCACGAGCCCGAGCTGCAGGAGGATCGAAAAGCGGTCGAGCGGCTTCCCGTCTTTTCCGTTGCCGCCGAAGATCAACGCGGCGCCCAGCACCAGCAGGATGTTCGAGACCACGCTGCCCGCAAGTGAGCCGCGCACGACGTTGGGCAGCGACTCATTGACCGCGAAGAGGGCGATGATCAGCTCGGGCGCGTTGCCGAAGCTCGCGTTCAGGAAGCCGCCGATTCCGGGCCCCGTGTGCTCGCCTGCGTGCTCGGTCGCCTCGCCGATCAGCCAGGCGAGCGGCACGAGCGCGGCGGCGGCGGCGACGAACAGCGCCGTGTCGCCGACGTGGAACCCGTAGCGCAGGAGAATCGTGATCGGGGCCAGTGCCAGCGACGCCCAGAGGAGCTTGCGGCCCACGCCGCTACCCTAGCGAGCCGTGCTCGAAGCCGTCCTCTTCGACTGGGGCGACACGCTGATGCAGTTCGCCTACTCGCCGGAGCTGGTGAGCGCCGGCCACCGCGCCGGCCTCGCCGCAATCGGACGGGACGGGCTACCCGAGGTCGAGACGCTCACCGAGCACTTCAGGGAACGCTACGAGCCGCTCTTCTGGGTGCCCGGAACCGTCGAGGAGATCGAGTACCCCGGTCTCGTCAGGCAACTCCTCGGGGACTTCGACGTGACGATCGACGACGACGACCTCGTGCGCTATCTCGAGGCCGAGCACGCGGCCTGGGATCCGGCGCGCCTCCTCGGCGCGCACACGCATGCGCTGCTGGAATCGCTGCGCGGACGTGGCCTCAAGCTCGGCCTCGTCTCGAATGCCTTCGATCCCGGCTGGCTCTTGCACCGTGACCTCGAGCAGATGGGCCTCGCGGAGCGGCTGGACTTCAGCGTCTTCTCCTCGGAGGTCGGAACGCGCAAGCCGCATCCGGCGATCTTCGAGCGCGCGCTCGAGGCGCTTGCCGTCGAGCCCGAGTGCGCGCTCTTCGTGGGCGACCGGCTCTACGAGGACGTACGGGGCGCGGGCGAGCTCGGTATGACGACGGTGCAGGCCCTGTGGTTCCGGGCGGACGAACACCCGGACGGCGGCGAGCCCGATTACGAGGCGTTCACCCAGATGGACGTGCTGAACATCGCGCGGCGTCTGGCGGCCTAGCCGCCGAACCGCGGCTTGTCAAGTCTTGCGGAGAGTGGGTGGTTGCACTCACAATTCGCCCATGCAGATACGCGAGCAGGCGGCGGCCCCGCCGAGCGAGCTCCCGCTCCGGCCTCAGGACGAGGTCGAATGCCGCCGCTGCGAGACGCACTGCGACAAGGTCGTGTACCCGGGCGCCTGCGTCGAGCGAGGCTGCCCGTTCTCCTATGCGCATGAGGAGTTCGGTCGCACCTACATCGGCTGCCTGATGAAGGTCTTCGACGTGGAGATCGACCTCGACCTCCTGGAAGAGGCCGAGTCGCGGCGGGACGGTTTCGGGGCGATCAGGGCAACGGCTCCGGCGCTGCCGATGTGCCGGGTCGAGGTCGAGGCGTGCTACGAGGGGCGAACCGGGGAGCTCGGCTGCGTCAACCCCGAGTTCCACGAGTTGCCGGTCGGCGCGCCTTCGTTCCGGATTTTCGCGCAGATCGCCTCGTAGTCCGCGCGTAGAGCTCCTTCAGCCTCCGAACCTGCTCGGCATCGGGGCCGTGGCCTTCGCCGGGAACCTCGAGCAACGCCGGTAGGCCGCGTAGCTTCGAATGCGCGAGGAAGACGCCGAGCTTCTCTCCCAGCAGGCCGTCGCCGATGTTCTCGTGCCGGTCGAGGTTCGAGCCGAGCGGCGCCTTGGAGTCGTTCACGTGCAGGCAGCGCAGCCGGTCGAGCCCGATCAGCCGGTCGACGTCCTTCACGACGCGGTCGAACTCGGCGGGGTCGGTGACGTCGTACCCGGAGACGTAGAGGTGGCACGAGTCGAGGCAGACGCCGAGCCGAGGATGCCGGTCGAGCGCCTTGTACAGCGCCGCCAGCTCCTCGAGCGAGCGTCCGATCGTACCCCCGGCGCCCGCCGAGTTCTCCATGCAGAGCCAGGTTGTCTCGGAGCAGCGAGTAAGCGCCTCGGTGAGCGCGGGCACGACGCGCTCGAGCCCGGCGTCGAAGCCCGAGCCCAGGTGCGAGCCGACGTGGAAGACGACGGCATCCGCGTCGATCGCACAGGCGACGTCAACCGTGTTCTTGAGCGTGTCGACCGACTTTTTGTAGATGTCCTGGTCCGGGCTAGCCAGGTTGAGCAGGTAGAGCGCGTGGCAGACGACCGCTCCGATTCCCGCCTCCGCGCGGCGTTCTTTGAAGCGCTCGAGGTTGCCTGGGTCGTGGTTCGTCGGGCGCCAGGTGCGCGGGCTCTGCGTGAAGATCTGGACGCACTCGCCGCCGATCGCCTCGATCCGGTCGATCGCCGTGTGGATTCCGCCGGATGAGGAGACATGGGCGCCGAGCTGCACGCTGCGGACGCTAGCGGAGCCAGGCCGCGAGCCGTCCGGCCTCGTCCTCGAGCTCGCGCCTGGCGGCGCGAGGGAGCGGCGCGAACGGTTCCGTCGTCATGCGACCGCCCTTGAAGCTCCAGATGCCGGCGACCAGCCCGTCGACGATGAACGTCGGCTGAACATCCGCGTTCTTGCGCACGACGAGCTTGCGGTACTCCTCCGGCAGGACGCGGCGCCGGTCGAGCAGCACGTTGTCGAACTTCGGCAGGAAACGAACCGGCGCGGGCGTGTCGGCGCCTGGGAGCGGACCTCGCGGGACGTCGAGCAACTCACGGCCCGCCTCGTCGCGGAGTACGCGGAGCCCTTCGAGCCGGTCAGTGAAGTCGCGGACTTTCATCCCCGACCAGCCGGCGATCTCCGCCCTCGTCGCCGGCCCGAAAGCAGCGAGATAACGACGGACGAGCTCTCCGCGCGCAGCTTCGCTTTCGACTTCGTTGTGCTCGACCGAGACGAACGAAGGCCCGTGCACCGGCGCGCGCCAGAGGCTTGCCTCCGGCGCATGTGCGATCCGGGCCTGGAGACGCAGCGCGTACCAGATCCGGTTCGTGCCGTCGGACGCGATGCCGTGCTCGCGCTCGAGCCAGTCGAGGATTTCGACCCGCGTGCGCGGTTTGGCCGCATACGCGCGCAACGAGCCGGCGGCACGCCTGGCGATCTCCTCCGCCTCGGGTGTGATCCAGCCCGGCGAGGCAACCTCTAGCGCCGTGCCGAACAGGCCATAGTCGCTGGTCGAGACGAGGTGGACGGTGCCCCGCATCAGGACGCCGCGCGCGACCGTTCTGGCCTCCAGTGCGCGCTCGAGCGTCTGGGGCCGGAAGCCCTCGAGCCGCGTCCAGAGCCCGATGTACGGAGTCGAAGCCAGCTGCGCCTGCAAGCCGGCGATCCGCTCGACCGCCCGCACCACGGGCAACCGCACCCGGCGAAGCAGCAGCTGGCGCGCGAGCGTCGCGCGGTTGAGCTCCCGCTGCGTCAGGACCCGCTCAGCCATGGCAGTACGCTAACGGCGTGTCTGTCCGCGCCCGCTTCGCACCGAGCCCCACCGGCTACCTGCACGTTGGCGGTGCTCGCACGGCGCTCTTCAACTGGCTCTTCGCTCGCCACGAGGGGGGCGAGTTCCGCCTCCGGATCGAGAACACGGACGTCAGCCGCGAGGTGGCCGAGGCGGTCGGCCAGATTCAGGGCACACTCGCCTGGCTCGGGCTCGAGTGGGACGGCGAGGTCACCTTCCAGCTCGACCGGACGGAGCACGCGCAGGAGGTCGCGCGCCGGCTCGTGGAGGAGGGCAAGGCGTACGAGGACGAGGGCGCGATCCGCTTCCGGATGCCCGACGAAGGCATTACCGCCTGGGACGACGTCGTGCTGGGCCGGGTCGAGGTTCCGAGCGAGAAGCTCGAGGACGTCGTGCTCGTTCGCGGGGACGGCCGCCCGACCTACAACTTCGTCTCACCACTCGAGGACATGCTCGACGGAATCACGCACGTGATCCGCGGGCAGGACCACGTCTCGAACACGCCCAAGCAGCTGCGCATCCTCGAGGCGATCGGCGCCGAACTACCCGCCTACGCGCACGTGCCGCTCCTGAACGGCCCCGACGGGCGCAAGCTCTCGAAGCGCCACGGCGCGGTCACCGTCGAGGACTTCCGCGCGCAGGGCTACATCCCCGAGGCGCTTGTCAACTACCTCGCCCTGCTCGGCTGGAGCTACGACGATCACACGGAGATCATGAGCCGCGACGAGTTGGTCGAGCGGTTCACGCTCGACCGCGTCGGCACGAGCGCCGCGACCTTCGACTACAGGAAGCTCGAATGGCTCAACGGGTTGTACCTACGCGCGCTCTCGTCCGACGAGTACGCGGACCGGCTCGTGGCGTACCTGCGGGAGCAGGGCTACGAGTGGGACGAGGAGGTCATCCGCAAGGCGGCGCCCCTCGTGCAGGAGAAGATCGCAACGCTCGGCGAATTCCCGGCCTTCGCCGGGTTCCTCTTCGCCCGGGTCGAGCCCGACCGGGAGAAGCTCGGCGACGGGCCGATGCTGCCGGCCGCAGTCGAGCGCCTGGCTGAGGTCGAGCCCTTTGAGGCGGAACGGATCGAGGCGGCGCTACGCGAGGTGGCCGAGGGACTCGGCCTCAAGCCCCGAGAAGCCTTTCAGCCCATCCGCCTGGCCCTGACCGGGTCGTCGGTCTCGCCAGGCCTCTTCGAGAGCCTGGAGCTGCTCGGCAAGGACGAGTCCCTCGCGCGCTTGGCCGGCAGCGGCCGCGGTGCGGCCAGCGGGTCGAGCGCCCGCTGAAACTCGAGCCAGGCACGGCGCCGGAAGAACGGTGTGGCCTTTGGCAGGGTGTGCGTCATAATTATCACTTCTGAATAATAAACGCGCCCGGCGCCGAAATGGATACGGCGCTATGCTCCCCGCCTCGCATGGGGGAGACCGCCCAGCCGCCCACCGTGCTGGTCGTCGACGACGACGCGTCGCTTCGGCTGCTCTGCCGCGTCAACCTCGAGCTCGACGGGTATCGCGTGCTCGAGGCGCCGACCGTGGCCGAAGCAGAGGACATGCTTCTCGCCGAGCGGGTGGACGTCGTTCTGCTCGACGTGCACGTCGGCCCCGAGAGCGGCATCGAGCTGATGCGCAACCTGCGCGCGCGCGGCGGCGCGCCACCGGTCGTGCTGGTTACTGGGAGTGCACAGCTCGACGCCGCGACCCGGGGAGAGGCGGACGGCGTCGTCGGCAAGCCGTTTCGCCTCGAGGAGCTGCACGACGTAGTTCGCCGTCTCATCAGCCTGACCCGCTAGATTCAGCAGCGATGAGCGTCGCCGCCGTCCTGCGCCCAGCCGACTACGAATCACGCCTGCAGCGCTACCTCTTCGAGCGCGCGGAAGAAGGCCGCGCTGTTCGCGTGGGGGAGAAGGAAGTCTCCGAGCGCGCGGCGATCGTCGCCCGGTACGCCGAGCTCTTCACGCGTGACCAGCTCCAGGCCTTGCGCCAGGCCGAGGAGGAATCGGCGGGTGGCGAGGAGCACGAGCGGCTCTACCGGCTGCGGAAGACGTGCGAGGCGGGGCTGATCTCAGGCGAGCTCGCCGCCCGCGAGGACGCACTGGAGAACGCGATCCTGGCTGCGCGCGTCGAGTTCCAGGGCGAGGAGCTGCCGCTGCGGACTGCCCAGGCGCAGCTCGCGGTGCTGCCGGAGTACGCCGAGCGCGAGGAGCTCGGCCGGCTGGCCAACGAGCTCTCGGCGACGTTCAACGACGAGCGGCGCGAGGTCCTGCGGGCCGGGGAGGAGCTCGAGGCCGAGGTCACGGGCTCGGACGATCCGATCGCTCGTACCGAGGAGGAGAAGGGGATCTCCATCCACGAGCTCGAGCGCGCTCTGGCCGAGGCCAGCGCGGCGGCCGAAAAGGTCTACACGCGCCTGCGCGAGACGTGGTTCGAGCGACTGCTCGGCCCGGAGCGAGAGGCCGTTCCCTCCTCCTCGCATGTCTCCTACCTGCGCCGTCTCTCGCCGCTCGAGAGCATCTACACGAAGGAGCGCGCGGTCCCGATCTGCATGGACACACTCGTGCGCCTCGGCTTCGATCTCGAGGCCGAGCCCAACATCAAGCTCGACCTCGACGACCGGCCGCAGAAGTCGCCTCGGGCCTGCGTGATTCCCGCCGACCCGCCGCAGGTCGTCCACCTGATCACGCGCGCACAGGGCGGGCTCCACGACTACCAGGCGTTTCTGCACGAGGCCGGGCACGCTCTGCACTACGCGGGCGTCGATCCGTCGCTGCCCTACACGTTCCGAAACATCTCCCGGGACCACGCGCTGACGGAGATCTACTCGTACATCGTCGAGGCCATCTCACGCCAGCCTGGCTGGCATGCGCGCTACTTCGGCCTCTCCGACGAGCAGGCCGCCGAGAACGCGGAGGCAACCGTGTTCATGGAGGCGTTGCTCTTCCGGCGCTACGTGGCGAAACTCCAGTTCGAGCTCGATTTCTGGGGCCGTTTCTCGGAGGATGGAGGCACCTCGGCGGGCTACTCCGAGCGCCTGACGGAGGCCACCGGGATGCTCTATCGCGAAGAGGGCTACCTCGCGGACATGGACGCCGGCTTCTACTCGGCCGACTATCTACGCGCGTGGATCCGCGCGGCCCAGCTGCGCGCCCATCTCGAGCGCGAGGTCGGCGACGAGTGGTGGGCGAACGAGGAAACCGGCAAGCGCCTGCGCGCCCTGTTCACCGAAGGCACGCGCCCCTCGAGTGAAGAGATCGCCGGCCGCATCGGCTTCGAGCCGCTCGACACCGGGCCGCTGCTCGCCGAGCTAGGCGTCTAGCCTGCTGCGGCCGTGCAGCCGCCGAAGCGCGACGCCCGCGCCGATCGCACACCCGAGCAGGCCTGAGAGCGTGAGGGCGACCCAGGTTCCGAGGCTCCCTTCCAGATCGTTCGCAGCGAGGATGTAGACGCCCAGGGGAGCGGCGGCAGCAATCGCCCACCACCGGCCGACTGTGGCTCCGAAGACGAAGCCGGCGAGGGGAACGAAGAAGTACATGCCGACTGCATCGGCAGCCGACGGGACTGCAAAGAGGCGCATACGGAATTCGAACAGCCCTGCTAGTTGCTCTGTTCGTCTCACGGGTAGCACCGAGGTACGCAAGGAGCGAGCTTTGAGGATGAGTCACTAGCTCGCCGCAGGCCCGTTTACACTCGCCACCAGCGACGACTCGGGCGTCGGCGAACGAGAGGGAGGGACGATGCCGCTCTATCTATCAAGGTTCAGCTACACGCCGGAAACGTGGGCCAGACTGATTGGCAACCCGGAGGATCGTCGAAAGGCAGCTGAGTCGTACATCGAGTCGGTCGGTGGGAAGCTTCACGGTTTCTGGTACGCCTTCGGCACCCACGACGGCTACAACCTGTGGGAGGCTCCCGACAACGTGTCCATGGCTGCGGTAGCCCTGGCGATTAGCGGCGGCGGTGCCCTTAGCTCCTTCGAAACGACAGTCCTCCTGACCGTCGATGAAGCGATGGATGCTCTGCGAAAGGCCGAGCAAGTCCAGTACGAAGCACCCGGCGCATAGCACGGCTCGCACGCCCGGATCCCTGACGGAGAAGGCCAATCCCCCCGGCTCAGGGTGGATCCCTCTATCGGGTGATGCGCATCGGGCTTAGCCGCGAGATCCTGGCTGCGGGAGGGAGGTCGAATGTCGACGATTCAATTGTGGCTAGATGAACCGCTTTCGCCGGAACTGGCGCTCGTCTGCCCCGAGCTGGCCGACCGGGCGCGGCAGCTACTGCCCGATCCAAGTTGGGTGGCGCCGTTCACGCGAGCCGAGCCTTCGGCAGAGGTGGAACCGCTCCAAATGCTCGCTCTCGCCTTCGCGTCGATCGCCATCTCCGCAACGCCGCTCGCTTTGCTCATCCTCGCACAGCACTGAGCGCGCGGCCCCAACCCTCAGACCCGCTTGATCGAGCCAAAACGGCTCAACCATGTGACAGAACGAGGTGCATACGGGATTCGAACAGCCCCGCAAATCGGCTGTGTTTTACGGCTGAGGTGGCACGGAGGTAGGCACCGTCTGAGCGCGGGCGATCTCACCTGGCGCCTTTTCAGTGAAGGTCGCGGATGCCCTTCGCCCCCGAAAATTCGGTGAGGCCGGAACCTGCAACAGCGCGCTCGACCTGGATCTCACACTCGCGACCATCCGCCAAGCGCAACCACGCGCCGCCCTCGACGAGATCCATCGTGGGCCCTGGATCCTGAAGTCTCCCCGCCCACGCAGGATTGGAACCCGGTGCGGGGCCGCCCACTGACTCGATAATGCAGTCGCCCTCGACTATGGCTGCGCCCTGACTGATCGTCGCGCTGCCGTGATAGCGATTCACGACCTTCGGACCATAGATCAGGCTGATATGAGAAGTGCGGAGTAGTCGAGCTCTTTGTTCGTCGCCTAGAACGTGGGTGTACGTCCTGGCGGTCGTGACGAGGTCGCCGTGGCCGACGAACTGCCCGATCCGGGCCCGCACACGAGCGCGGGAGCTCGGTTGACATCGCAGGCCGAAGCGACGATATTCGCCCGATGCCGAAGCCACTCAAGGAACACGTCAAGAAGCATCTCGAGAAGAGACACATCCCCGAGTCCAAGCTCACGGACGACGTGATCGACGCGCTGAACGCCTTCTCGAAGGACGAGCTGGACCGAGTCGACACCCTCGGCGACGCGCTCATGGAGGACGGGATGCTCGACTCGAACCAGAAGATCAGCGCGGTCCACTGACCGACGCCGCGAGCGCCCGTCTGCGGGCGAAGCTCGCCGTTCTCGTCGTGCCGTTCGCGCGGGCCTACAGCGCGCTCGTCGAGCACCCGCGCCTCGGGGAGCTCTGGCCCGAGTACCTGGTCCTCCAGCACCAGATCATCCGCGCGACCGTGCCGTTGACCGAAGCGGCGCTCGCGCGGGCGCGGGAACTGGACGACGGCGACCCGCTGGCAGCGCCGCTCGCGCATTACCTCGAGGAGCATGTCGACGAGGAGCTGGGCCACGACGAGACGCTGCTCGGCGACCTCGAGCTGATCGGAATCGACCGCACGACCGTGCTCGGGCGGATGCCTCCGCCGACCGTGGCGGGCCTCGTCGGCAGCCAGTACTACTGGATCCACCACTACCACCCGGTCGCGTTCCTCGGCTACGTCGCCCTGATGGAGGGCTACCCGCCGACGCTCGAGCTGATCGACGAGCTGGTCGAGCGGAGCGGCCACCCGCGGGCCGCCTTCCGCACCTACGTCGAGCATGCCGAGCTCGACCCGGGTCACCGCGACCACCTCGACCGCACGATCGACTCGCTTCCCCTCGACGCCTCGCACGAGGTGGCGCTGGGGATCTCGGCGATCGCGACGGCGGCTCTGGCAGCGAAATCGCTGGAGGAGATCCTGGAGCAGCCCTGAGCGTGCCGCGGTTACCGGACAGACGGCCGATGTCGCGCTCCTGATCGACGCGCTCGACGAGGGACGCCTTCTTTTCTGCGATCTGTTCGTCTCGCGTCCCGGCTCGCGCCCGGTCGCGAAGGTCTGGAACCTGACCGCCGACGATCTGCGCCTGATCGTCCTGTCCCGGCTGATCGCTCAGACGCTCGAGACGGCCGCGAGCACGCTCGGAACCGTCGTCGCGAATCAAGGGCCACTGAACTAGATAGCGAGCAAAGCTGAGCGGCGAACGCCGGCGCCAGCAGGAGCGTTAATCGCGGCCGTGGTTCAACTGGCGGAACGACCCGGACTATGCGGGTCTTCTGAACCGCTGAACCACGAAGCGCCCCGAAGTAGGCACCGCACGTGCTCAGGCGGCACACACGTTCGCGTGTGACTCGCATGGTTGAGCGAAAGCCGCTTGGCCATGCACGTAGGAAGGCGCATACGGGTTTCGAACAGCCCTGCATATTGGCCCTTTTGCTCGTTTGAGGTATCACCGGGGTATGCATCGAGCGAGCGCACGCCGGCCGGTTGCTCGCCTATCGCGTATCGAATCGGCGCCGCCTGCGGTTAAGACGTAGGTGGTAAAGAATTCGACCCCGCTTCCACCGCCGACGCCGTATTTTCGTCGCCGGGCCTGGCTTGCGTTTCAGCGGGCGCTCGACCCCCTTGGGTGGCAGCGCCAGTTGCCGCGGAACCCGCGATCGTCGCCTGTTCACT
>Ga0307310_10000582_pt1 | contig 12486 bp, 15 predicted proteins | sample ER_DNA_197_FD_194502 | JGI IMG/M metagenome (GOLD analysis project Ga0307310, IMG submission 194502) | Bulk soil microbial communities from the East River watershed near Crested Butte, Colorado, United States - ER_DNA_197 | ecosystem: Environmental > Terrestrial > Soil > Floodplain | place...
GGCCGGGTGCGCTCCTCGTCGAAGGTGAGATCCGCGGGACCTGGCGGCGGGCGCAGCACATCGTCCGGGTCGACGCCTGGTCGCGGCTCTCGCGCCGGGCCTGCGACGCGGTCGAGGCCGAGGCGGCCGCCCTGCCGCTCCCAGGGCTCGAGCGGCCCATCGAGGTCGTCTGGGAAGCGCCCGCCTAGCTGCTGCCGGGAGGTGCCACGCCGTCGCGGAGCCAGCGCGCCGTCTCTGCGATCTCCTCCGTGGGATCGGATCCGAGGTGGCCGGCGACCTCGTCGACCTTGACCACGCATCCCGGCACGTTCGCCGCCAGCCATTCCCCATGCGCGGGCGGGACGAGCACGTCCGTCGCGCCGTAGCGCACCAGGACCGGGATCGAGATGTCACCGACGTCGAAGCCCCACGGCCGGAGGTGCGCCAGATCGTCGTCTACCCAGCCTCCGACGCCTCGCACCGAGTGCTCGGCCCACGACTCGCGGATGATCTGCATCCGCTCCTCGCGGGCCAGCTCGTCGCGATCCGACTCGCTCAGCTCGAAGTCGTCGAGCACCGACGTCGGGTCGGCGGCGACTCGCGCTGAGATCCTCGCGTTTTCGGCCTCGAGCTCCCGCTGCAGCACCTCCTCGCCGGCCTCGACCCACCCGAACTCCTTCACGTTCTCCGGATCCATCCCCGCCAGCCAGGCCTCTCTGTCGAGACCCGCGTCTCCGAAGGGCGCGACGCCGACCACGCACGCAGCACGTGCGATCCGGTCGGGCAGGAGCGCCGCACACGCGAGGGCGTGCGCTCCACCGCCGGACCCGCCTGTGACACCGAAGTGCTCGAGACCGAGCTGGTCGGCCAGCGCGGTGACGTCGTCGACCTCGTCGACCACGCGTCTGCCGGGACGCCTGGTCGACCTGCCGTAGCCGGCGCGGTCATGCGTGACGAGCAGGACGCCGAGCCGCCGGTAGACCTCCTCGTCGGGCCACCGCTCGAGGCGGCAGCCCGGCGTGCCGTGCAGGACCAGGATCGGGAAACCGTCGGGGTCGCCCCAGAGCGCGTACCCGAGCTCGCGCCCGTCGGGAGTCTGGAGTGTCAGGAGTGGTTCCGCCACGGGCCGGCCGAGCATACGCCCGCCCGGGTCAGGCCAGAGCGGCCAGCTCGTCCACGACCGTCTCGATGGGCTGCGTCGCGTCGAGCTCGTGCGTGCACGTCGCGCGGAGCAGCGGCTCGACCTCGGCGAGGTCCTCGAGGACCCGCTGGCGCTCGTCGGGCGACTTGCCGAACCGGTTCGTGGTGCGCGAGTCGATGCGCTCCAGCAGCACCTCGGCGGGCGCGCTCAAAAGCACGACGGCGTCGAAGCGGTCGTAGAACCGGCCCTGGTTCGAGACGGTCCCCGACACGAAGAGCGTCGTCTCGTGCTCACGGCCGAGCAGCTCGCCGACCAGCGACTCGTTCCAGACGTAGCCGCCCGCCTCGCCCGACCACTCGCTCCAGGGCTCGACGTCGGTCTCGACCGTGACGAAGCCGCGCTGCGCAAGCTCTGTGAGCACGGTCGACTTCCCCGTGCCCGACATGCCCGTGACGAGGATGCGTTTCAGCGCGGAAGCGGCAGCTCGACTGTGAAGCGGGAGCCCTTGCCGGGCTCGGACTCGACGCGCAGGCGGCCGTCCATGCGCTCGACGAGCTCACGGGAGATGTAGAGGCCGAGCCCGCTGCCGCCGACGCCCTGGGTCTGCTGCGGGTCGAGCCGGTAGAACTTTTCGAAGATCCGCTCGCGTTCTTCTGGCGGGATGCCCAGCCCCTCGTCGGCCACCTCGATCAGGCAGGAGCCATTCGCGCTCCGCACGCGCAGCTCGACGCGACCGCCATCCGGCGAGTACTTGACGGCGTTGTCGACGAGGTTGACGAGCACCTGCCGCAGCTTGTTCTCGTCGCAGTTGATCGGCTGCGCGCCGTCGACGTCGAGGTCGAGCGAGATCGACTCCGGGAGGTGCATCTCCGCCGACTCGATCACTCCGGCCGCGACCTGCTCCGGGTCGCACTCGGTCAGCTCGAGATCGACCGCGTCGGCGTCGAGCTGACCGGCCAGCAGGATCTGATCGACGATCCTCGCGAGCCGGGTCGCCTCGGACTCGATCATCTCGAGGAACTGCGTCCGGTCGTAGTCGCTCAGCTCGACGTCGTCGCGCCGCAGCGTGCGGACGGCGCCGTAGACGGCCGCGAGGGGAGTGCGCAGCTCGTGCGACGCGGTGGCGACGAAGTCGCTGCGCGTCTTCTCCAGCGCGTGCTCCTCGGTCACGTCCTGGAGCGCGTAGACGGTGCCGTCGCCAAACTCGACGCCCGAGACCGACACCCAGCGCTCGCGGCCGCCAAGCACGATCGGCACCGTCACCGGCCGTGCCGCACCGCCCGGCGGCACCAGCGGCACATGCGAGGTAAGCGCGTTCCATGCAGGCACCACGTCGGCGACCGGACGGCCGAGCGCGTCGTCCTCGTCGACGCCGGTGATCGCGGCCGCGGCCGGGTTCCAGTGCCGCACGTGACCTTTCGTGTCGAGCAGGGCGACGCCGTCGGCGACGTACGCGAGCGCGAGCGCCGCGTTGGCACCTCGCTCGGCTTCTCGATAGAGCCGCGCGTTGTCGACCGCGACCGCGGCGCGGCGGCCGAGCTCGATCGCCAGGGCGAAGTCGGCTTGCGTGTACGGCGGATGCGTCTCGGCAGCGATCAGCGTCACCGCGCCCAACGTCCGGGCTCGCGCGGCCAGCGGGACGCAGATGGTCGATTTCAGGCCGAGCTCGTCGATGATCCGCCGCAGCTCCTCGTCGTCACCGATCGCCTCGTCGAGCAGCTCCTGCGGAAGCTCGGGGAAGAACTCCGGCTCGCCGCTGCGCAGCACCTGCGGCACTCCCGTCGGCGCGTCGGGGTCTGGCGGATACCTCTCCTGCAGCTCGTAGGCCCAGCGCACCTTGTCCGGATCCTCGTGTGCGACCGCTAGCCGCTCGATCTCGCCCTCCGGTCCGACCATGTCGATCGCGCACCAGTCGGCGAGGCCCGGGACGCAGAGCTGCGCGAGCTGGCGCAGCGTGTGGTTGTAGTCGAGCGAGGAGGCAAGCAATTCGCTCGCTTCGGCGAGGAAGGTCATCCGCTCGCGCAGGGTCTGCTCCGCCGCGTAGAGGCGCGAGCGCGCCAGCGCTTGGGCCGCCTGGCGCGCAAGGGTCAGCTTCATGTCGCGGCGCTCCGGCTCGAACTCGACGTCGCGGTCGAAGGAGAGCGACATCGCGCCGAAGACGCGACCCTCGACGGCGAGGGGCACGACCACGAGCGCGTGACTGTCTTGCCCCTGCTCCGCGAGCGCCGGGTAGCGCTCGTTGCGCTCCTGCACTGACGGGAGGAAGAGCGCTTCGCCGGTTCGGATCACGTCGGACATCGGCACCTTCGCCTCGAGCGGGAAGCTCGACCAGCCGGCCATCACCGATTGGTCGTAGCCGCGCTGGGCGAGTAGCTCGACCGTTGTGCCGTCCTCGCTCAGCACGCCGATCGCGCCGGCGCGAGCCTCGGCCGCCTTCACGCCCTCGGTCAGGATCGAGTCGAGCACCTCCTGCGGCGTGACCGCCTCCGCGAGCAGCTCCGCGACGCGCTGAAGTCGTCGCGCTCGGTCGGCGGCTTCGGTGCTCTCGGTCGTCGTCACCGGTCGGGGTCGGAGGTGATCCCGCGCCGCAGCTGATCGCGCTCGCCGCGCTCGATGCGGACGAGCACGCCCTCGACGAAGTCGCCGATCGAGACCGGGTCGAACGGCTTGACCACGTAGCCGACGCCGCCGAGCTGCTCGCCGAGCCGCCGGTCGGACGGGTCGGCGCGCGCGGTCAGGAAGACGATCGGAATCTCGCGCGTCTCCTCGTCGGACGCCAGCTCCCGGGCAACCGTCCAGCCGTCGAGCCCGGGCATCATCACGTCGAGCAGGACGAGATCGGGTCGCTCCTGGCGCGCGAGCTCGAGGCCCTCGCGGCCGTCGGAGGCCTCGAGCACTTCGATGCCCGAAGCGACGAGGTTGACCCGGCACAGCAGCCTGATCGAACGCTCGTCGTCGACGACCAGCACTCGTCGCGCGGTGCCGGCGGCCGGCTTGGCGTGACCCTGGCCGGCGGACTCGGGATTCGAGCGCGCGCCGTCGCCGGCGTCACAGCGCCACAGACGCCGCCCCCCGACGGAGACCCCTCCTCGGCGGAGCGGAGTCGAGCGAATCGGATGGGCAACCTCGGCTCTCACTCGCGGGCGCGAATTGTATGTCGCGGGCGGTCCCGTGAACAGAGCCGGGACTACAATCGAGCGCGTGAAGATCGGCGTTCTGGCGGTTCAGGGGAACTTCCGCGAGCACGAGGCGGTGCTGCGGCGGCTGGGCGCGGACCCGGTCGAGGTGCGCAAGCCGGAGCAGCTCGAGGGGCTCGACGGGCTCGTGATCCCGGGCGGCGAATCGACTGCGATCATGCGGCTCGTGCGGCTCTACGGGCTCGAGGACGCGCTCCGCGAGTTCTCCCGGCCGGTGCTCGGCACCTGCGCGGGGATGATCCTGCTCGACCGCAACCACCTCGGGGTGCTCGACCTCGAAGTGGCGCGCAACGCGTACGGGCGGCAGGTGGCGAGCTTCGAGGCAGACCTCGAGCTCGCCGGTGAGGACGAGCCGCTGCGGGGCGTGTTCATCCGCGCGCCGCGGGTCGCCGAGGTCGGAGCCGAGGTCGAGGTGCTGGCCGAGCTCGAAGGCGAGCCGGTGCTGCTGCGCCAGGGCCGCGTGCTCGTCGCCTCGTTCCATCCGGAGCTGACCGACGACACGCGGGTGCACGAGCGGTTTCTCGACCTCGTTCGGGAGGAGGCCAATGTCCGGGCATAGCAAGTGGAGCTCGATCAAGCACAAGAAGGGCGCGGCGGACAAGAAGCGAGGTCAGCTCTTCTCCAAGCTGTCGCGGGCGCTGATCGTGGCCACGCGCGAGGGCGGGCCCGACCCGGCCGGGAACCTCGCGCTCGCCAACGCAATCGAGAAGGCGCGCTCGTACTCCATGCCGAAGGACAACATCGACCGAGCGATCGCCCGCGGCTCGGGCGCCGACGCCGACGCCGACAGCTTCGAACAGGTCGTCTACGAGGGCTACGGCCCGAACGGCGTCGCCGTCATCGTCGAGGCGCTGACCGACAACCGCAACCGCACCGCCGCCGATGTGCGCGCCGCCTTCGCGAAGCACGACGGCAACCTCGGCGGCTCCGGGGCGGTCGCCTGGCTGTTCGAGCGGCGCGGCCTGATCCTGGTCGACGCCGACCGCTTCGACGAGGACGAGCTCACGCTGGCGGCGGCCGAGGGCGGGGCGGAGGACGTCGAGCTCGACGGCTCGAGCTTCCGCGTCACCTCGACGCCGGAGGCTCTGACGACCGTCCGCGAGGCGATCGAGGCGGCGGGCATGGAGGTCGACTCGTCCGAGCTGACGATGATCCCGAAGACGACGGTCAATCTCGACGACGAGGGCGCCGCGAAGAAGACCCTCCGCCTGATCGACACGCTCGAGGAGAGCGACGACGTCCAGGCGGTCTACGCGAACTTCGACATCCCTGAGCGCGTGATGGAGGCGGTCGCGAGCTAGTTGGCGTTGACCCCGTCGAGGCGGTCCGTCATCATCCGCCGCCTGCGGCTGAGACGTCAGTCCAACAGAAGGGGGTCAGCGTGAGAGTCAAGTGGCTAGCGACCGCCGTGGTCGCTGTGTCCTGCGTCGCATTCGTCGCCGCCGGGGCCGGTAGCGCGAGGGTCGAGACGGCTCCGGCTGCACTCGATGCGAAGCCGGCTCACGGGTTCGTGCCGTCCCGCAACGCGAGCCGTGCCCGGCCGACGCACGTGCTCCAATTGCTCTGGCACAACGGTCCCGTAATGCACTCGACGGCGGTCCTGCCGGTCTATTGGGGCTCGAGCTGGAGCAACTCGTCGTTCGTCGGCGACAAGGTCTCGGGTCTCAACACGCTCTACTCCGGTGTCGGCGGCACGCCGTACGCGCGCACCAATGGCGAGTACACCGACGGCGCAGGGAGCGTGAACACGTCGAGCATCTCCAAGTCGGGCAACTTCACCGACACGTCTGCCACGCCCTCGGGAGCGCCGTCGACGACGCAGGTTCTGTCCGAGGTCGCCAAGGTCACCAACGGCCATCCGGTGGCGAACGCCTACTACCCGGTCTACTCCGACCAGCGTCGGGGCAACGCCGGCTACTGCGCGTGGCACAGCTCCGGGACGATCAACGGGATCCGCGTCCAGTTCGGCTTCTTCTTCAACCTCGACGGCGATTCGGGCTGCGACCCGCAGTCCCCGTCGAGCCTGGGCCACAGCCAGGGCCTCGCCGCGCTGGCCAACGTGTCGGGCCACGAGTTGAGCGAGATGCTGACCGATCCGCAGCTCAACGCCTGGTACGACCAGAAGGGGGAGGAGAACTCCGACAAGTGCGCCTGGACCTTCAGCGGCACCGTCGCGATCGGCGGCCAGAGCTGGAAGATCCAGGGCAACTGGAGCAACGCAGCGGCGTCGGCGCGCACCGGCTACGCCAACGTCGGCTGCATCCAGACCCGCTAGCCGACTCGGCTCGAGCCCTCCCGCGCCTCTCACCCGGACGCGGGAGGGCCCGGGGCCTCTCACTCGTTCGAGCCATCAATGGCTTCCGCCGACCCGGCGATGGACTAGGTGATGACGCGAGCTGCCCTCGCAATGCTCACCGCCGCCGCGCTCGGTCTCGTCGCCGCGACTGCCGCCGAGCCTGCCTCGGCGCCGCCGTCGAAGGAGCAGATCCGCTTCACGGTCGCCGACCAGGCGGCTGCCAGAGCCGCCGTGGTGCGCCTCGGCGACCTCGGCTCGTCCGGCTGGAAAGGTGGGCGCGTCAAGCCCGACCTGACCTCCGGCATGGCCTGCCCGGGCTACAGGCCGAAGCAGTCGGACCTCGTTCTCACCGGCGCCGCAGAGGCGTCCTGGCAGCGCACGGGCCTCGACCTACGCAGCGTGGCCCAGGTGCTGAAGACGCGCGCGATGGTCGCCCGCGACTGGCAGCGGACGGTCACAGACCCCCGGGCCGTTGCCTGCCTCCGTGGCGCCGTGACCAAAGGCCTGACCTCGAGCGAGCGCCTGGTCTCGTTCCGGAAGCTCGCGTTCCCGCGGCTGGCCACCTACGCGATCGCCTACCGCGCGCTGATCGACGTCAGCGCCCAGGGAGCGCACGCGCGCGTCCTCGCCGATCTCGTCCTCGTCGGACGCGGCCGCACGGAGCTGACGCTGATGATCGCCGCCCCGGCCGGCGCCGGCGCGACCATCGCCGCCGCTGATGTGCGCCTGGCACGCACGCTGCTCGCGCGCGTCCGCGCCTAGTCGTCCCGCTCCGGCTCGGCCATCGTCAGAAACGGCACTTCGCCGAAGCGCTCGAAGCTGCGAACGTGCCGCGACACGACCTCGAAGCCGGCACGCTCGTACACGTGCCGCGCCCGCTCGTTGAAGTCGGCGACGTGCAGGAAGACGCGCCGCGGCCGGTAGTGCTCGCGCGCGTACGCGAGCCCTACGAGGAAGAAGTCGAGCCCGAGCCCTTGGCCGACCAGATCGGGACGGAGGCCGAGGCCGTAGTCGAGGTCGGGAGGCTTCTCCTCGAAGTAGTAGAAGCCGACCAGCTCGCCGTCGCGGCCGAGCGCCGCGAAGAAGCGCTCGGGGTTCAGCGGGGGGTCGATGTCACCGTCGTAGAAGTCGTACGGCGGCGGGTAGCGCCACCCCCGGAGGCGGTTGTGGACGTCGTCCGAGGCGGGCTCGATCCTCAGCTCCATCGCGGCCGTTGACTCTAGGGCAGGAGTGTCCGACGCGGTCCCTAAGGTGTCGCCGTGACGGTTCTCGGCATCGATCCAGGGACGGCGGCATGCGGCTTCGGGATAGTCCGCGAAAGAGGAAACCGCCTCAAGGCAGTCGACTTCGGGTGGTGGCAGACCACCGCCCGGCAGCGGCCGGAGGTCCGGCTCAAGACGATCTTCGACGGCGTCGTCGAACTGATCGAGGAGTACGGGCCCCGTGCGGTCGTCATCGAGGAGTCGTTCGTCGGCGTCGACGCCCGCACCGCACTCTCCGTCGGGCAGGCTCGCGGCGCCGTGCTCGTCGCGGCCGCCTCGTACGGCATCGAGTGCGCTGAGTACGCGCCCTCGAGCGTCAAGCAGGCCGTGTGCGGCTACGGACGGGCCGAGAAGGCACAGGTGCAGCGGATGGTCGCGGCGATCCTCGGCCTGAAGGCCGTGCCGACGCCGCACCACGCGGCGGACGCGCTGGCGGTCGCGATCTGCCACGCCATGGCGCCGCCGCTGATGAAGGCGGTCGGATGATCTCGAGGCTGCGCGGGACGGCGGTCGCGCGCGCCGGCGAGCGAATCGTCCTCGACGTCGGCGGCGTCGGCTACGCGCTGGCCGTGACGCCGACGGCGGCGCGGCTTACGGAGGGCGGGGGAGAGGTCTCGCTCGACACCTACCTGCACGTCCGCGAGGACGCGCTCCAGCTCTACGGCTTCGGCGAGCCCGCCGAGCGCGAGCTGTTCGAGCACTTGCTCGCCGTCTCGGGCGTCGGGCCGAAGGTCGCTCTGGCGATCGTGTCGGGGTCGTCCCCGGCCGACCTGCGGCGCGCGATCGCGCTCGACGACACGGCGCGCTTCGAGGCGATCCCCGGGATCGGCAAGAAGACCGCGCAGCGCGTCGTGCTGGAGCTGAAGGAGAAGCTCGGCACGATGGACGAGCCGACGCCGATCGCCGGCAAGCCGCACGCGGTCGCCCGTGACGCGCTGGTCGAGCTTGGCTGGTCGGTAACCGAGGCCGAGGAAGCGCTCGCTGCGACCGATCCGGAGCTCTCGCCCGAGGAGCGCGTGCGCCAGGCCCTGAGGGCGGCATGACCGAAACCGAGGCGCAGTTCCTCGCGCCGGCGGTCCAACCCGAGGAGGACGAGCTCGAACGCTCGCTGCGCCCGCGCAGCCTCGACGAGTTCGTCGGGCAGGAGCGAATCAAGGAGCAGCTCGCGATCGCACTCGAGGCCACCCGTTCCCGCGGCGAGGCGCTCGACCACCTGCTGCTGATCGGCCCGCCCGGGCTCGGCAAGACGAGCCTCGCCTTCATCGTGCGAGAGGAGCTCGGCGTCGGCCTGCGTTCCGCCGCCGGACCGGCGCTCGAGCGCAAGGGCGACGTGGCGGCGATCCTGACCGGGCTCGGCGAGCGCGACATCCTCTTCATCGACGAGATCCACCGGCTCAACCGTGCCGTGGAAGAGATTCTCTACCCGGCGCTCGAGGACTTCCGGCTCGACATCATCGTCGGGCAGGGACCCGCAGCGCGGACGCTGACGCTCGACCTGCCGCCGTTCACCCTGATCGGTGCCACCACGCGAACCGGGCTGCTGACGACGCCGCTGCGCGACCGCTTCGGCATGACGTTCCGGCTCGAGCACTACGAGCCCGAGGAGCTCGCTCGGATCGTTCGCCGCTCCGCGCAGATCCTCGACGTCGAGATCGCGCCCGAGGCGGCCGAGGAGATCTCGCGCCGCTCGCGTGGCACGCCTCGGATCGCCAACCGCATCCTGCGGCGGGTGCGCGACGTGGCCGAGGTCCGCCATCAGGGAGCGATCACGACAGAGATCGCGCGGGAAGCGCTCGACCTGCTCGAGGTGGACGATCGCGGGCTCGAGCGCACCGACCGCGCGTTGCTCCGTGCTGTAGTCGAGAAGTTCGAGGGTGGCCCGGTCGGCCTCTCGACGCTTGCTGTCGCGCTAGGCGAGGAGTCCGACACGATCGAGGACGTCTACGAGCCTTACCTGCTCCAGCTCGGGTTCCTGCAGCGCACGCCGCGCGGCCGCGTCGTGACGAAGCTGGGACGTCAGCACGTCGGCGCCGCTGTCGACGCCGACGCGCTGTTCTGACCCGAGCTAGTCGTTCGCGCGGTCTGCGAAGCCCGCGAGCACTGATTCCCAGCCTTGGCTGTAGCCCTGCCGCGCCTCGGCGGCCTCGGCGCCGAGCGCTTCCCAGCCACGGTGCTCGAGGTCGACGCGAGTCTTGCCGCCCTCGTCGGTGAAGGTGACCTCGATCTCCGTCTTCGGCCGGTGCTGTTCACGGTTCGGGCTCCAGGCGAGGACGAACCGGTGTGGCGGCTCGTACGCGACCACGTCGGCCCACTTCAGCTCCTCGCCCTTGGTCGTCCGCTCGTAGATCTGGCCGCCGGCGCCGCCCTGGAAGACGACGGTCTCGGCCGGGTTGCCGGACTCGTACTGCTCGATCGAGTGCTTGGCGAGCGGCCACCATTCGTGGATTCGCTCGGTGAACGTCTCGAACGCGTGCTCTACCGAGCAATCGACCGTGACGGAGCGCCTGATCGCCTCCGTCGCCGTTGCCTGCGTGCTCATCCGTTCCTCCTCTCGTCCTCGGCCAGCGCCTTGAAGGCGGCGAGGGCCTGGCTCCAGAAGTCGTCGAAGTAGTCGCGGAGCTCTCCCAGCCCGTCCGGATCGAGCCGGTAGATCCGCCGCGTGCCGTTGCGTCGCTCGGTCACGAGCCCGGCCTCCTTCAACACGCGCAGGTGCTGCGAGACCGCGGGGCGGCTGACCGGCAGCTCGTCCGCGATCTCGCCGACCGCCCGCGGGCCCGAGCGCAACTGCTCGAAGATCGCCCGCCGGGTTCGGTCGCCCAGCGCATCCATGGCGTCTCTGTAAGCCATGACTTACGTAAGTCTATGCTTACGTAAGTCTGGAGTCAAGTTCAGCTGACGTGTAGGCGGTAGACCTCGGTGCCTTGCGAGCTCGGGACCCAGATGTCCCCGAATGCGCTGGCGGCGGGGAAGGGCCCGTTGCCGACCGGGATGGTCTGGATGACGGTATTCGTCGCAGGATCGATCCGTGAGACCGTGTCGGCTCCGACGTTGGGGACGAAGACGGTTCCGTCGGCAGCCACCGCCGCGTTCTCGGGCTGCTGGCCGACCCTGATCGTCGCGACGACCTTCCGGCTCTTCGGGTCGATCCGCGAGACGGTGTTGGAGCCGTTGTTGGAGACCCAGATCGCGGTGCTCGTGACCGCGACCGAGCGCGGCTTCTGCCCGACCCGCACGCTGGTGACGCGGTTCGTACGGGCGTCGATCCGGAACACGCGGCGACCGAAGAGCGACCCGACCCAGACGGCGCCGCCGCCGAAGCGCAGGTTCGCCGGACCGGAGTTCGGGATGTGGATCCGCCGGCCGACCTTGTTCGTCTTCGGGTTGATCCGGTCGACGTAGCCGCGGTTGGGCTCGGTCGCCCAGACGGCGCCGGCGCCGCAGGCGACGTCCCAGATCTGGTCGCGCATCGGAATCCGTTTGGTCACCTTCATGCGCGCGGGATCGACGCGGATCACCGAGCTCGTCCCGTAGCCGTCGACCCAGACGCTGCCGGCGCCGACCGCGACGCCGCAGGGGCCGACGCCCACGTCGACCGATCCGGTGATCGCGTTCGTGGCCGGGTCGATCCGCACGAGCGTGCCGGCGCCGCCGACGCCGACCCAGACGCTGCCGAGCCCGCCCGTCTCCGAACAGGGGCCGAGGCCCGTGTCGATGCGCGCGACGACCTGCGCGCTCCCGGACGCGCCGAGCGCGGCCACGACGATCACTCCGGCGACGAGGACGCTGCTGCAGAAGGCCACGATCCGTCTCATCAGAACCCCTCCGATCCACGGTTTCCCGCGCTTGACGGAAAGCAGGCTAGAGGGGTGATTGGCCACTGTTAAGGTCCACATCGCTAACGATTTCATGGACCACTCGAGCCAAGCCCGCGAACTGCTCGTCGAGCTCGACCGCAGCGCGCCCGTGACGCTCTCGTCCCAGCTCGAGGGCCAGCTCCGCAGCGCGGTTCGCAACGGACGGCTGAAGCCCGGCACGCCGCTGCCCTCGACCCGCGCGCTCGCCGCGCAGCTCGGCGTCTCGCGTGGCCTCGTCGTCGGCGCCTATGCGCAGCTCGGTGCCGAGGGATACCTGCTGCTGCGCCGAGGCGCGAGCCCGCGCGTGGCGCGCATCGCGGTAGCTCCCGAGCCCGCGGCCGCCGCTCGCGCCCACCAGCCGGATCACAACCTGAGGCCCGACCTGCCCGACTACTCGGCCTTCCCTCGCGACAGGTGGCTCACCTCGTACCGCGCCGCGCTCAAGGCCGCCCCGGACCTCGAGCTCGCCTACGGCGACGTGCGCGGCGCGCCGGCGCTGCGGGCGGCGCTCGTCTCGTACCTCGGCCGCGTGCGCGGCGTCTCCGCGACCGCCGAGCACGCCTTCGTCTGCGGTGGCTTCGCGCAGGCGATCGGCCTGCTGTGCGCCGTCCTGCGCGACGAGGGCCGCGAGACGATCGGCGTCGAGGATCCCGGGCACGCCGTCATCCGCGAGATCGTCGCCCGGACCGGCCTCCAGCCGGTTCCGATCCCGGTGGACGAAGAGGGCATCGACGTCGCCGCTCTCGAAGACGCCTCT
>Ga0307310_10000584_pt1 | contig 12476 bp, 15 predicted proteins | sample ER_DNA_197_FD_194502 | JGI IMG/M metagenome (GOLD analysis project Ga0307310, IMG submission 194502) | Bulk soil microbial communities from the East River watershed near Crested Butte, Colorado, United States - ER_DNA_197 | ecosystem: Environmental > Terrestrial > Soil > Floodplain | place...
CCGACGTGTTCTTCCTCCCGCGCGAGTCGGAGCTGCGCTTCCACTGGATTGAGGCGTGGCTCGATGCGCTCGACGCGGACGAGATGCGCGAGTTGGTGCTAGACGCGTGGCGGATGGTCGTACCGCAGCGGGTCGCCCAAGAGGTGCTCGGCCCGCCAGCCGCGGGCCACGAGCCGGGTCGGACCGGGTAGCAATCACGCACTAGGTCCCGTCGGACTGGCCCGATAGCCGAGAACCCGGGGAACCGCCTGCGGGACACGTCGCATAGAGAAGTTGGCGACGAAGGGCGCAATCGGACAGGGTGAACCATGAGCAGTCTGGCTGTACTTCGCGGGGTTGATGCAGTCACGGTTCCAGTTCCTGATCTTGACCAGGGGCTTCAGTTCTATCGAGACCAGTTGGGCCATCAGCTCGCGTGGCGCAACGATGCTGTGGGCCAAGTGGGACTGCGCTTGCCCGAAAGCCAGGCAGAGCTAGTCCTCAGCACCAACCTCGAATACGCGGTGAACTGGCTGGTGACGTCGGTGCCGGCGGCCGTTGAGACCATCGTCGAGGCGGGCGGGAAGGTGATCCTCGAGCCGACTCAGATCCCGGTTGGCCGACTCGCGGTCGTCAATGATCCTTTTGGCAACGCGCTCGTCTTGCTCGATCTGTCTGCGGGACGTTATGTGACTGATGTAGATGGCCGTGTTCTTGGCGTTCAGCCGCGCGCCGCTGACCGGCCCTAACAGGTGCGATAGCCCGAAGGGGGGATCGAGGCGTCCAACCGCAATCCGACGGAGCTACTGGACCACCGCTGTCGCAAGCCGAATGTCAACCGGGACGCAAGTGCTCGACTACGTATCGATTGTGGTGCTAGCACTCAGGCCGGTGGTGCCGCGCCTTCAGGGGCGAGGGAGTGGCGCTTGCGACAGTCGTTATAACCACCACCTGGTGTTCACGGCTGATTCCATTCGGCGGCTTTAAGCCCTCCCTGCTGTCTCCACGCGTCCTGGGAGGACTTCGATGGTCATTAAAGCGGGCGCACTTCGTACCGACCGCGCTCTTCGACAACGAGCACGCCCTCACCTTTGCCCATGGCGGCGATCGTCTCCCCGACCAGTCCGGAGACGGCCGCCTCGTTTGTCGGGCTGTGGCCGACAACCAGTGCCCGCCCACCCTCGGGCAGGCCTTCGACCACCCGCTGAAGCGCTGAGCCGAGCAGCTGGGTCTCGTGCTCGACAAGTTCGGGGTCGACCGCGCGCATCTCCTCGATCGAGGCTCCCCTGCCGGCTACCTTGGCGGTTTCTCGCCACCGGTCCTCGACACTCGACCGCAGCCCGGTCTCTGTCGTGATCGGTATCTCGTCCTGACCAGCTGCCCGGCGCAGAATGCGGAGCATCTCGGTGGCGCGCTCGGCGCCCGTGGATACAAACGCCGCGTACGGCGGATTCAGCCCGGTCCGGCCAATGGCCTCAGCGTCTGCGACGCCCTGTTCACTGAGCTTGTCGCCGTCGTTGTCTGTGTGCCGGCGCAACTCGACGTATCGCATAGACCCATCCTGCCCATGTGTCGGTGCTCCTGCCTAAGGTGTCGAAAGGCCGTCCGTCCACGCCGCGACTGCCCATCGAGCCGACAGCACCCACTGACCGGGTGCGGGGTGCTCGGGAGAACAACTGGCGCAACGTCGATGTCGACATCCCGAAGCGGCGGCTGACTGCGTTCACGGGCGTCTTTCGATCCGGTAAGAGCTCGCTCGTCTTCGGCAAGATCGCCGCTGAGTCGTAGCGCCTGATCAACGAGCCCTACAGCGCATTCGTCCACGGTCTCATGCCCAAGGCGACGCGAGACGTCGATGAGGAAGCCGGAAAGAACGACTGGGCGCGGGCGATCATGGACGTTCCCGGTGTCGGCGGCGGAATGGTGGATCGCCTGGGCGAACTCGAATCGAACTTCCGGTCATGCCGTACAACGGTGGGGAGGCGTCGATCGACAAGGAACGGGTCGTCAACTCTCGAGCCGACACGACTGGAAGCTCAGTGAGCGGTTCGAGCAGGGCGAGATCGACGTCGAACCTGATGACGACAAGCTTGCCGCTCAGCTTGGCTCGATCAAGTGGGGCATCGACTCCCGCGGCCGGATCAAGATCGAATCGAAGGACGAGATGGGCAAGCAAGGACTGCCGTCACCGGACAGGGGCCGATGCGATGGCCATAACGTTCGCGCGACAGCGAATGCTGCACCGATGAAGGTGAAGCGCCACGCCGGCGAAAGCATGCCGAGGGTTTGATGGCGAAGGCTGGTGAGATGTTTTCGGCTCAATCCCGGAAAGTGATTATTCGGCTTGTCCTCGAGTACCGCTTGATCCCAACTTCCATTTGTCACGCTTGCTGCAGTGGCGCAGATCATGTGCCGCAAGCCAACCGGCTTACGGTCCTCGTGCAGTCTCGAGATCAGAGTGTTGGGGGCACAAAATTGAACCGTCACTGGCGGATAGCCTAAGGAGGCTGACCAGATGGACCACGTCACCGCAGCACGTGCCGATGCATGGCCGGTGTACGCCGGTGCCCTGGGCGGCTGCGCTACTGGCTGGCCTCCATTGCCGCAGAGGGCTGCGTTGGACCCTCGGGTTCGATACTGCCCTGGTCGAGCCGGAACGGGGGGTAGCGGTCGGTCATCAACGCCAGATAAACCAGCAGGCGGTAGCCCCACCGATTGATTCCAACTGCAAAATCAAAGAGACCAGGGGGATAACGGGTCGTGAACAGCATGGCGATAGCTGCGATCGCCATACACGCGCCGATCAGGCTGGGAGTGGAATAGCTAATGACGCTATTTTCCTGCACGCTTATGGAGATGACATAACCGGAGCCGACAAGCGCCCCGACAAGGATGTACTGCGGTACGGCGAGCAGCCATTTCACGAGCGGCAGCCAACGATTCAGCTGCTGCGGGTACTCGAGGTCCAGCCGCGCCGGGTAATCCGGGACATCGGCGAGAGTGAACGGCGGGTACCGGTCAGTACCCAGCGCCGTGTAGGACACAACCGGCAGATCGAGCTCGGAAGCGATCCACCACTCGACCGCCGACACCGGAACATCGACGATCGCCCTCACCCCAGTTCGTTCTGTCCGGCTAAGCGTTAGGTTGCGGCTCTGGGGACCAGTTGCTCTGGCCCTAGGCTTGGTTACCCGAGATGTCCCCGGACGGTAGCAGGACCGTTCGTTATACGAGGGACCGACTCCCGCACGCTGGGCAGAGCGCGGAAGCGCGCTGACGCTTCATTCTTGATCATGACCCGGCCGCCGCGGCGCAGTCTGAGGGGCCTCAGCTGACGGCCACAAACCAACCGCCTCACGAGCTCTCGATGTGATCCTCTCCACGACAATCGAAGGGGCGCTGCGGCGGAACGTGATCCGCTCCGGCCACTTCACGATCAGATACTCCACGTCCAGAGCGCGGAGAGCGGCCGTCAAATCCTGCCGGGTCAGGTCGAGCTCGTCGATCAACTGCTCAGTGTCCACCGGAGAGCCGCCCCGCTCTAGCTTCTCTGCTATCGCTGTCAGCACTGGAAGATCCCGTGAATACCAGGTGTCATTAAGCACTGTTTCCACCTCCTACAGTCTTCGCCGGGCCGAACAATAGCTTGAGCGCAGCGCACGCTGAGCGAGTGGCAGGCGCGGTTCTCGACGCGGCCCGCCTCACTTTCGGTGAAGCCCTGGCGGTTCTATCTCGGCGCGGCGGCACTGGCGGCCGAGACTCACCCAGCTGTCTAACATTTTTGAGCGGATTGTGTCGGCATTTGATCACTACCGATCGGGCCGCGGCGCAGGTATGCCGATGACGTCGACCCAGGGACGCAGCTTCCTCGACAGCGAGGTTCATTTGCACTTCGCGCGATACGGAGTCGGGCTACAGGAGTGGACCCCTGTTGGAATCATCGGCCATCACGGAATCAGCGAGCACGTCGACATGAACGAGGCTGACTTTATCGATGATGAGCAGAACGTCGTTAGGTCGGCCCGCTCGACATGCGTAGTGGCGTGGGACTTTGGCTGAACCGCTTTGCGCTTCTTTCAGCGGGCGCTGCTATGGCTTTTGTATTGCGTGCTGCAAGTGGTGGACGGCGTGGGCCTGAAGAGGCCGTGAACGCGTGGGCTTCGGCCGAGAACGGTGACCAGGCGATGCGTTTCGCTGCCGCCGAGACCGTTCGATGCTTGGAATGGCCGTGAGAAGTTATCAGAGCTTCGTCTTCGGTCTCGCGTTGATCCTCTTCGGCGCAGTCATTGCCGTTACAGGCCGGGTTTCGCGCCCGATCGGCTACCTCATCGCGCTCTCCGGCCTCTGTTACCTAGCTCAAGCATGGATCATCGGCAGCAGCGGTTTCTCCTCCGCCAACCAGATCCCCACCCTCGGCGGAATCGGCCTGATCCTCCTGTGGACCATCTGGCTTCTCATAGCGGCCCGCCGAATGAAGACCGCCGCGCCTCGCGAGACCACATCAGACGCAACGACTTAGTTGTGCCGCTAGACGGTCCCCGGGGCTAGCCCGGGGACCCGTTGAATGGGACGCTGAGATGAAGCTTGCAGAGGGCGGTTCGCGTTACCGGGGCTACGACCCGGTCTGGTCAAATAGATTGGGTGATCGTCCTCAGGCCTCTCGTCACTTGCTAGCTGATTGGGATGCTGCGGTTCGACCGGGTGACGACCCCCCGCCTTGTCCTGCGGCGATGGCAACCGGGTGATCTTGATTCGTTCGCTGCACTGAACTCGGACCCCGAGGTGATGCGCCATTTCCCGTCGACCTACGACCGGTCCGCAACCGCGGCCATGATCACCGCCTGGGAGGCGAAGATCGACGGCCAAGGCTTCGGACTGTGGGCGGTGGAGCGCGCCGAGGACGGCGCGCTGCTCGGAATGGCGGGACTGAACCCCGTCCCGCTCGGCATCATCACGGGCGAGGGACTTGAGATCGGTTGGCGTCTCGCCCGGCACGCGTGGGGACACGGTTACGCGACCGAGGCCGGCCGAGCCGCCGTAGACGTCGCCCGCCGAATCGGGGCCCAGTCAGTCTGGTCATTCACCTCGGTCGGCAACGAACGGTCGCAGGCCGTGATGCGACGGCTCGGGTTGCGCTTTGTGCGCTACTTCGACCATCCCAATATCGCCGACGGGCAATCAACGCGCCCGCACGTCCTCTATCAACTCGACCTCGCCGGGCCTGAGCCCAGGCCCGAGAATCAATAGTCTTGCCAGATGATCGTGGTCAGCAGGCGCGCTGGATGCCTCGACCCTTAGTCGACCACGCGCCGCTGGCGGACCGCTAACCGGAACGTGCTCCACGTCGAAACACATGCTCTCGGCGGGCAGGTCTCTGGAAGGTCTTCTGCGGTGGGAACGCCGGTAACAAGCGGAAACACTCGGTGGAATGCAAATGGCGGGCTTCGTGGCGCAAGAGAATTCGCCGCCTTGCGTCGGCTGCTCCTCATTCATGCCGAGATTCGTACAGCCGGCGATGACGACTGCCCGTTTCGTGGTCGTCGACTGCATCTACGGTGTGGTCTGTGGACCACGCGGTTGTAGTGGGAGCCGGAATTGGCGGACTGACGGCCAGCTTGGTGCTTAGCCGGGTTGCGGCGCGGGTGACGCTTGTGGAGCGGGCGGAGCGACCCTCTGAGGTTGGCGCTGCCTTGGCTTTGCAGCCGAACGGCATGGCGGTTTTGGACCGGCTTGGACTGCTACCCGCCGTGGAGGCTGTGAGCGCGCGGATCGACAGGATGGACATTCGCAGCGTGACCGGCCGGAGGCTGCTGACCGCTGGGATGCCTGATCTAGGCGGCGGGCTTGATCACGCGATCGCGGTCCGTCGAACCGGCCTTCACCAGCTGTTGCTTGACGCCGTCGCCGGCGTGGCCTCGATCGACACACGTTTTGGCTGGACCGCGGTGAGCGCCGACCCAAGCGGAACGGTAACGATCACCTCCACCGCGGAGAACAGCCTGGACAGAGGCTCGACCAGCCTGCGGGCCGACGTCATCGTCGGCGCAGACGGAGTCAATTCGGCCGTGCGCAGCACGGGCGGCTTCAAGAGCCGGATGTCGCTGGGGAGCAGCTATGTACGCGCGATTGTGAGGGGTCGAGCTAGCCCGTGGTTCGAGGAGTACTGGACCCCACTGGGATCCTTCGGCCACGCACCGCTGGGCGGCGACCTCGTCTACTTTTGGGCTGCCGCCCATGTGGCCGGGGCGGCTGACGCGGTAGCTCGAGGCGACCTTGGGGCCTTCCGCCAAGAGTGGCGACGGGTACTTCCCGCCGCAGCAGACCTGTTGGAAAGGGTGTCGTCTTTCGACGACCTCCTGGTTAATACCGTCCACAGCGTCGACTGTCCGCGCTGGTACTCCGGCCGCCTGGCTCTGCTGCGACGCAGCCCATGCCATGCCGCCGAACCTGGGCCAGGGAGCGAACAGCGCTCTGGTCGACAGCCTGGTCCTAGCCGAGGAACTCGCCAGGGCACCATCGGTGACGGATGCCCTGGTGGGGTACGACAAGCGCCGGCGTCCACTCGCCCGGCGCGTGCAGAAGACGGCCGAGATGCTGCAACGCCTGTGTGGCATCGAGCGAGTCACCGCGCTGCGCGTAAGGGACGCTCTACTGGCCGGATTGGCCCGGTTCCCGCGGCTCAGTGAGGAGGCCATCCGTCGGCCCCTGGCCGCGGACGTCCGAGCTATCAGATCGGCATCACTACTTGGCGATGCCCGCTGAGCCGACCATCGCGAGAGTAGGTCATTCGGGTCGACGTCGATTGCTCCGGTGGCCGACCTTGAGAACCACGGGCCGTCAGTCTGGAATAGCCGCTCTCCTGGAACGCATGCCACAAGCGGACCCGCACGCGGGCATCGCCAGTCCAGGTCTGATTGTCCGATGAGTTGCGTCAAGGACCATCCCTCGAGTGGGACCGCGGCGCTCGACTTGTATCGGGCAGCCCGGGATGGCTTAACCCAAGGCGGAGTGTTCCGTATGACTCGCCCGGTCCATTGCCCGATGAAGGTCCCCCGGGTTCTCGCAGTGATCGCAACATCCCTAGTTGGAGGTGGTGTGTGCGGTTTTCTTATCGGATGGTTCCTGAGGTCTATCAACTGTTCTGGGCGGGGATGGCTGCTGGTGAGTTCATCAACGATGCCGCGATCGCTGCCGGCAGCTATCGCAAACAAGGCTCCCGCTGGCTGGCTGCGGCGGGAGGAGTCAGACCTCGTCGGGGCCGAGGCCTGAGGGGCCGGTGTTTGACGTTGGCGCAGCGGGAAGAGGTCGCGCTGGGCCGGGCCCGCGGCGACTCGATCCGGGCCATTGCGGCCATCATCGGCCGGTCACCGTCGACGGTGTCGCGGGAGCTGCGTCGCAACGCCGACCGGCTGGGGCGCTATCGGGCCACGTCGGCGCATGCCCTGGCCTACCACCGCGCCTCCCGACCGAAGCCAGCGAAGCTGCTGACCAACCTGAGGCTGCGTGGCATGGTGGAGGCGGACCTGGCCAAGAAGTACTCCCCGGAGCAGATCGCCGGCCGGTTGAAGGTCGAGTTTCCCGATCAGCCGGAGATGCAGGTGAGCACCGAAACCATCTATCAATCGCTGTATGTGCAGTCCCGCGGCGCCCTGAAACAGGAGCTGACCAGGTGCTTGAGGACCGGCCGGGCAGTGCGGCGGCCGTCGCGGAAGGTCGGTCAGCGCAAGAACCGGATCCCGAACATGATCAACATTGCCGAACGTCCGGCCGAGGCCGACGATCGGGCCGTCCCCGGCCACTGGGAAGGAGATCTCATCATCGGCCGGAAGAACCTGTCGGCAATCGGCACTCTGGTCGAGCGGACCACCAACTACACGATGCTGCTGCACCTGCCTGACGGTTACACCCCTGAGCTGGTGCGGGATGCGTTGGCGGCCAAGATCAAGACCTTGCCCGACGTGCTGCGGGCCTCGCTCACGTGGGATCAGGGCCCGGAGATGGGCAAGTGGAAACAGGTCAGCGTGGACGCTGACATCGACATCTTCTTCTGCGATCCGCACGCGCCGTGGCAGCGCGCCACGAATGAGAACACGAACGGCCTGCTGCGCCAATACTTTCCCAAGAGCAGCGACCTCTCCGCTCACAGCGCCGACGACCTCGACTGGGTCGCTGCCGAACTCAACGACCGACCACGCAAACGCCTAGGCTTCAAGAAACCGATCGAACAGATCGGACCCCTGCTGTTGCGTTGACCGCCAGAATCCGCCGTCCCCTTAACGTATCTCCTGTTTCGAGGCGTAACGGCCGGCAGAGCAGCGCGGACACGTGGAGCGGAGGGCCGGCGCGCAGCGCCGTTTGATACTGATTAAGGGTTCGGCAGCAGACCACCGAAGCGAATCTCGGGCGTCGCGACGGGTCGGGAGGCGAGGTTTCAGCGGCTCGGGCCGAACGTGTGAGGCGGCGCCGAGCGCGGTACGGGTCGCCGCTGGTCGCGTGAGGTCGTGGTGGTGCGTCGGGTCGCTGGGTCGGCGTTGGGGGTTCCTGGCTCCTGGTTCGGCGTTTGCGGTAGCTGGTCGAGGATGCGCCACCACAGGGCTGCCGCGGGGTGGTCATCGGGTAGGGGTCCTGCGGCGGCCGCCGACCGCACGAGCAGGGTGGCGTCGAAGCCGGCCCGGGTGAGGTTGCTCAACCTTTCTGTCAGCTCTGGCAGGAATGAGTCCGCGGTCATACTGGGAACTTCTGCAGCGAGCAGTTGCCGCCATTGCCATTCTGTACGGTTGTCCGCGGCGGCCAGCCGCGTGTCGAGTTGCTGTTGCCAAAGTCGGGCGGCGTGGCCGAGTTGGGGTGCCCCGGTGGGCCGCGGGTCGCTGGGGTCGACCTGGGTGGCGGCGCGCCACACCTGCATGTCGGCCATCAGCTCGGCAGGCACGAGAGCGTGCGGCTGGGCGGCCCAGGCCGGCGTCTGATCTGCGGTGGTGAGGCGGACCTGGTCGGCGAGCTGAGCAACCCTGTGGGATCGGGCGTCCAAGTATGGCCCCCAGTTGGGGTCGGCGGCGATGCGGTCGGGAATGCCGGGCAGCCACAGCAGCGGACCGTCTCGACGACCGGACGGGCTGGTGTTGTCCAGACGCCAGCCCAGCACTGCGGCTCGGTCATCAGCGCTGATCAGCTCTTTGACGTCGTACGCGGCACGCAGCTGTTCGTGGCGGGTCGGCACCGTGCACGGCGAGGAGGAGCAGGTGGGCACGCAGGGTCGGCCATGCCGGCTCGTCTGTTAGCCCAGGCACCAACTGGTTCGCATAGGACTCCAATGCCAGCACTGCACTCCCACCGACGACGTCTTCGGCGGCCACATGCAAGGCGTCGATGTAACGCTCGACGGACTCTCCGAGCCGGACGGCGGGATCTTGCTGCTCGCGCAGCAGGGTGCTGGCGGATCTTGGGCTGTCGTCTCGGGCCAGGATGTGTTCGAGCAGCTCGGTCGCGGTGGAGGGCCGTATCGTGTCGGGCCGGATGAGGGTGTGCGGATCGCCGTCGCCGACCAGTTGCAGGTAGATGTGGTTGGCCAACCGTCCCCGGGTGCACATGGTGTAGAGCTGCTGCCGCGACTGGTTGCCGGTGATCAGGCCGTGCATAGTGTCGGCGGTGATCCCTTGGGCAGCGTGAATCGTGGTGGCGTAGCCCAGTTCTACCCAATCTTGTACGTAGCTGGTGGGCAACTGGATGGTGCGACCGCTCCGGCGATGCTGCACCCGCAGCCCGCCATCTCGATCAGCAGTGAGGACGATCCAGCGGTCGCCGTTCTTCACCCAGTCGACGGCGGAGGTGCGGAGCCGGCGGTCGTTGTGACGGGTGATGATCAACTCGCCGGCACTGGCCCGGTTTCCATCCGCCAAGGCGATCTCCGGGCCAGTGATGGGTGCAGACGCGAGGCGGTGAGCCCGGGCTCGCCGGTTCAGTTCGGCGACCAGGTCGCGGGTTGGGGCGAGCATGATCGAATCGAGTCCATCTCTGCGGTCGGCTCGCCATGCCTCGAACAGGTTTTCGGTGAGTGCGGCCAGGTCGCCGACGTGGATACGTTGCCGGTCGAGGTAGAAGCCTAACGACTCCGGTCTGCCGTCCCGGAACGCCAGCGATGCGGCCGCTTCGGCGGGGTCGGCGAAGCGGTGCAGTTCGGTCAGCCGAACCGCGCCGTGGCTGGTTTGGATTTCGCGCAAGACACCGCCGGCGCCGATGGCGGACAGCTGCTGATCATCACCGAGCAGCCGGACACTGCCGCCGCGGCCGATGATGAATTGGACGGCGGTGTCAAGGGAGAGCGTGTCCGCCATCCCGACCTCATCAATTAGCACCAACGTCGACGGGCCAATCCTGTGCGCCAAATCCTGCAGCTCGCTAGGGGGCTCGCTTTGATGGTGGAGGGACCAGGTGAGTCTTGCCAGCGTTTCGGCCGTTGTGCCGGTTTGGTCGCGGAGTTGTGCCGCGGCGGCGGCGGACGGGGCCAGCCCAAGTACCTGGCCGCCGCCTTCCAGCCACGCGCGTGTGAGCGTCCGGAGTGCGGTCGTTTTTCCAGCCCCCGCGGGTGCGATTGCCAGCTGCAGCCGGGCACCGGAGGTGGCCATGGATCGGACAAGAGCTGCCTGCCCTGCGTCCAGCGCTACCCCGTTCGCTGCCGATTCCAGCAGCGCAAGGTCGACCGCCACCGCATCGACGATTCGTCCATCGGTCCGGCCGGCGGTGGCGACCAGCCGGTGCTCTGCCTGGAGGATTCGGGTGGAGGTGAACGGGTCTGCGCCGGCGACGGTGTAGACCGAGGAGCCGTCGGCCCGCCGCAGCGGCTCCGGTTCCACGATGCCATCCTCCGGCGGCATGAGCGGTACCGATCTAGTGAGCGTTTCGGCGACGAGCAGGTTGACCAGCTGGTCCACCTTGCCGGTCGAGATATTTGCGGCGCGGATTTGGCGTTGGGCTTCGGCCCGCACGTGCCAGATTTGCCAGGTGGAGCGGTGCTCCTCCAGCGCCGTGAGCACCCGATCGGCCGCCGCAGCAACCCAAGCCGCATCGATCGTCGGGCTCGACGTGTTGGAGGGGTGCAGGGCGGCATGCACCATGGCGCGCACGGCTTGAGGTCCGCCGAGAACTTGGGCGGCCTCGTTGTGCCAAGCGGTCCGCTGCTCGGTCAGGGTGCGCGGTTCGTGTTTCGCGTCCCGGGTCTCCAACGTTGCTTGCTGAGCCAGGTGCAGCATCTCCACCGGAGTCGGTGGCCGACCATGCTCGCGCTGAAAGCTGCTCGCCAGTTCACCGCGTCGGCTTTCGATGCTGGCCCGCCGCGCCGACCAGCGGCGGTTCAAGGCGGTGTCGACGCCGACGATCTCTCTTATCGGCCGGAGCCGCGGATCGCCGTCGACGCGTTCCGTGAAGCGGATGCCGAGCCGGTCGTGGAGGTGGTGTTCAAGAGCGGTGTTATAGGTCTCCGACGCCGCCACCGTGGCTTTGAACAGCACCCGTCCGTCGATGGACAGCCACCGGCCATCGAGGGTTTGCACCTTGTTCGCAACAGCGACATGGGTGTGCAGATCCGGGTCCCCGGCTCGGGAGTCGCGGTGGGTGAACGCGGCAGCGACCAGGCCGGTGACGTTGACCTGCCGGACCCCGTTGCGCCCCTGCCGGGTGAACAGTGCGTGGCGCTCAAGCAAGGTCAGTGCATCCTGCACGGCAGCCTGGTGAGCCTCCTCGATTTGGGCAGCGACGCGCGGGTCGGCGACCGCCCACAAGGTCGACACCGACTTGACTGGGGAGAAGGTCAAGTCATAGCCGGCAACGGTTTGGGTGCGCGGACGGAACCCCTTGGCGATCACCGCGGCGATCTCCCGGGCATCGATCGGATCGCGGCCATACTCGGTTCGGAAGAACTCTTGCGCAACCTTGGTACGCACTTGGGCGCGTATTGCCGCAGAGACTGGCTCGTCTCCCTGCTGCCCGGCCGCCGCCTGCCGTGCGGCGATCCGTTTCCCCACCTCGACCCGGAATGGGCTGACCTCGCCGGCGTAAACCTTGAACGGCGCACCCAACCGGGTCGCTGCCTTGATGTTTGCCTCGGTCAAGTCGTCAGCGTCGAGCTGCTCGAGCCGCGTTGCGGCGAGGGGATGCATGCCGACGCCGAAGAGGGCCCGCATCTCCTCCGCGGTCACCGGATCACCGGCGTTCAGGCCGTCGATGCCGGCCATGCCGGAGCCGATCCAAGCTCCCGGACTCTCACCGCGTTCGGTGTAGTACGAAGCCAGCCCGACATGACCTTTCTCGGTGGCATCCAACGCCGCGACCTGCCGGGTCAGGTAGTCGTACCCCGACCCGGCGCTGAGCTTGTGGATGCTCATCGTCACAACCCCTGAAGGCGAACCGGGTCAACCTCGCGGTCAGCCAAGTGGGGGTACGTACCAATGATGCAGGAGGTGTGTCGGACATGACATTGCGGAGAGGCTGTGGAGGTACGTCTT
>Ga0307310_10000585_pt1 | contig 12471 bp, 10 predicted proteins | sample ER_DNA_197_FD_194502 | JGI IMG/M metagenome (GOLD analysis project Ga0307310, IMG submission 194502) | Bulk soil microbial communities from the East River watershed near Crested Butte, Colorado, United States - ER_DNA_197 | ecosystem: Environmental > Terrestrial > Soil > Floodplain | place...
AGTGGACGGACATTCTCAAACGCTACTTCGCCGACCAAGTCGCGGAGGTGGTGTGAGCGGAACGATGGAACGCTTGAACGATGGCGGCGCACGCTGGAGAGCGGTGAGGTACGTATTCCATCGTTCCCTCATTCCCTCGTTCCTCCTGCTGGCCGCCTGCGAGGACACTGGGGTGCGCCCGACCACGACGGTTCAGGCCTCCGACAGTGCGGACCAGGTGCTGGAGGGGTTCTCCCACTATGTCACCCATAACGGGATTCTGCGCAGCCGGGTGGAGGCGGACACCGCGTTCTTCTACGACCCCACCCAAATGAACGAGCTGCACAACCTCAAGGTTGTGTTCTTCGATGTCAAAGGGGCGGAGAGCTCGACCCTGACGGCAAAGCGGGGCACTTACCGGTGGCAGGATGGATCGATGCAGGCTTCGGGCAACGTGGTCGTACTATCACCCGATGGCCGCCGCCTGGCCACGGAGGTGCTCAAGTATGACAACGCGACGAACACCATCCTGACCGACCGGCACTTTACCTTCGACCGGGGCGAGGAGCACCTCGAGGGCAACAGCTTCCGCTCCGATCCCGACTTCAAGAATGTCGTGACCGATCGTCCGCGGGGCGTGACGGGCAACGGCATGTTGCTGCCGGGACAATGAGACAGCGGGGAAGCGGGGAAGCGGGGAAGGGGGAAAGCGGGTCCGCGGGTACGCGGGTACCCTCGCTGTGTGTACTTCCCCGCTTCCCAGCTTCCCCGCCGCTCTGGGCCGCCCTCGTGATGCTTACTACGTCTGCGGTACCCGTGGTAGCCCAGAGCGACCGCTGTGTCTTTCAGATCAACAACGTCGAGCGGCAAGGCAGCGTCGTCGAGACGCCCCAGGGCACCAACTACTTTGCCGGAGGCAATGTCCGTCTGAGCTGCCGGGGCTCGCAGATCACCATGCAGAGCGACAGCGTGGCCGCGTACGGCGGAAACCTGGTCCGCTTCATCGGCAATGTGAAATACCGCGACTCGACCCTCACGATGGATGCCGACTACGGCACCTACTACAAGGCCGGCGAGAAGTGGGAGGCACGGGGGAGTGTCAACACCCGGAACCTCAAGACCGGGTCGACCCTCACTGGCCCGGCGCTGGACTACTTCCGGGTGGTGAAGGGCGTGCGCGATACCCTGGAGATGTACGCGACGGGCCGGCCCCGCATTCAATACGCCAGCGCCGACTCGGGATCGCGGGTGACGGAGCCCTACGTGATCGTCGCCGATCGGGTCCGCTTCAAGGGCAGCGATCGGCTGTGGGCGGGCGGGAAGGTCACGATCGATCGGAGCGACTTTGCCGCCCGGGGTGACTCGCTCCGGCTCGACACGGGGAAGGGAAGCGACGGCACCCTGACTGGGAGCAATCCGGTGATGCGTGGGCTGGGCCGGGACAGCTTCAGCGTTGCAGGCCGCAGGCTCGACCTCAAGCTCGACCGTCGAGAAGTGACCTATGTGACGGCCAAGGGCGCGGGGCACGCCATCAGCAAGGAGTGGGATCTGGTGGCCGATACGATCGGCCTTGACCTCAACAATCGCAAACTGGAGCAAACGCTCGCGTGGGGCGATTCAATCCGTCCCTATGCCAACTCCCCTTCGTACGCCATGCGAGCGGATTCTCTGGCGCTGGACACGCCGGCGCAACAGCTCAAGGAAGTCCGCGGCTTCGGAACCGCCTGGCTCGGTGGGACGATCGACGCGGCCAGCAAGCAGCGCGACTGGATGCGGGGCGATACCGTAGTCGCTCAGTTCGTGCAACGGGATTCCGCCGGCACCAAACGCTCGGCCCTGAGCCGGATCACAGCCCGGAAAGGCGCGCAGTCGTATCACATCGACCCCAGCACGAAGTATCCGGATCGGCCATCGGTCAACTATGCCAGGGGCGATGTGATTGTCATGACGATGAAAACGGGCGTACGCACCGGCGTGGACCGGGTGGACATCCGAGGACAAGTCGACGGAATCCAGCTCGAGGCGACCGACGCGAAGGCGGAGGATTCGACCAAGGCTCGCCCGGATTCGCTCTCGCGGCCCCGAGGCACCCGGTGACGGCGCCTGCCGCTCCCGAATGGGTTGCCGCGCTGGGCGATCGGGACCCTTCGGTGCCTATCGCGCTGGCGGCCATCGTCCGTGCTGCCGGGCCGTCCGACAGCATCGCATTCTCCGATCTGGTGCTGGGCTACCGTGAGGCCTACCTCGCCTGTTACCAGGGCGACGGCGATCAGGAAATCTCCGGTGACGACGTGCGCGGCTACCTGACGCAGTCGGTACTGCCGCGGCTCACGACCGAGGGATGGATTCTCGACACTTCCCCGGGCTACTGGCAGACCATAAAGCCCAGGGTGGCCTGGTGGGGACCGGGCAAGGAAGAGCGGCAAACCGTCTACGATGCCTTGCTCGGCTCGGCTCGCCGGGCGGTCGTTCGGGCGAAGTCGTTCACCCGGCGCCGGACCAAGGCCAGCCTCCTGGAAGGGCTGGAGCTCTCGAAGAGCTTCAAGGGACGCACCGTGGTAGACCAGGTGAGCGTCAAGGTCGAGCAGGGGGAAATCGTCGGGCTTCTCGGGCCCAATGGGGCGGGAAAGACCACGACCTTCTACCTTATTACGGGCCTCATCCGGCCCGATAAGGGGCGGGTAGTACTGGACGGGCACGAGTTGACCGATGCTCCCATGTACCAGCGGGCGCGCAGCGGCATTGGCTACCTCGCGCAGGAGCCGTCCATCTTCCGAAGGATGACTGTCGAGGAGAACATTCTGGCGATCCTGGAGACCCGGCCCCTCGGCCGGGAGGAACGGCACCGCCAACTGGATCGCATGCTGGACGAGCTGTCGATCAAGCACCTGCGGAAGAACAAGGCCTACTCGCTGAGCGGAGGCGAGCGCCGGCGACTGGAGATCACTCGCGCGCTTGTGTCGGACCCGAAGTTCATGCTGCTGGATGAGCCGTTCGCCGGCGTCGACCCGATCGCCGTGCACGACATCCAGACGATAGTCGCCGGACTGCGGCACCGGGGCATCGGCGTGCTGATTACGGACCATAACGTGGAGCAAACCCTCGACATCGTAGATCGGGCTTACATCATGTTCGAAGGCAAAGTGCAGGCCGCTGGTACGGTGCGCGATCTGGTGTACGACGACCGGGTCGCCCAGCTCTATCTCGGACCAACGTTGACCGCGCGACTTCGCGCCCGGCTCGAGGCAGTAGCATGAGGACCGGTCTCTCCCAGCATACCAGCCTCCGGCAGGAGCTTCGGGTCAATCCACGGCTGTACCAGGCCATGGACATGCTCTACATGCCCATGATGGACCTACAGCAGCACCTCAAACAGGAGCTGCTGGCCAATCCTTTCCTCGAGCTGCTCGAGCCGGAAGAAGAGACGGCGGAGCCGCTCACGGCCGAGCAGGAGAAGCAGCAGGAGAAGCAGAAGGAGAAGCAGGACGAGGTCGATTGGGAGGAGATCCTGCTCAACGGCTTCGAGGTGGGAGGCACCCGGGAGCAATACGAGCAACTCGAGTACAACGAGCCGGTCACCGTCGAGACCAGGAATCTGATCGATCACCTCCGGGAGCAGCTCCAGATGCTGACCCTCACTCCCCGGCAGCTGCTGCTGGCCGAAGAGTTTCTGGGCAATATCAACGAGGAGGGCTACCTCGCTGCCTCGCTCGAGGAGATCCTCGGCTCGGTGAATCAGCTCATGGCGGGGCATGTTCAAGGGCGCGGAGAAGACGGAGAAGACGGAGAGCTTGACGACTTCGACGGCTCGGTACCTTCGGCTCCTGCTGTCGCGGAGTCCGCTCCATCCTCTCCGTCCTCTGCTTCCGCTCCGTCATCTCCGCCCTTTTATACCATGCAGGAAGCCGAGGAAATGCTCACCGTCATCCAGCGCCTGGATCCCTCCGGCATCGGTGCGCGTGACCTCCGGGAATGCCTCCTCATTCAGCTGGTCGAACTGGCCGATACGGCCTCGCTCACCTACCGGCTGGTGTCCGAGGCCTTCCCCGATCTGATCGCCCATCGCTGGAACGACCTGGCCAAGCGCTTTGGGGTCGAGCCGGTGGCGGTGCAGGCCGCGGCCGACCAGCTCTCCCGGCTCGACCCCAAGCCCGGTCTCCGCTATTCCGAGCAGACCGACGGCTACATCATCCCCGACCTGATCGTGGAAAAGATCGGCGTGCGGTACCACGTTTTTCTAAACGACACCGGGATGCCTCGCCTGCGCCTGAGCCGCTCGTATCAGGAGATTGCGCGGGATAAGAAGAAGATGACGCCGGAGAACCGCGAGTTCATTGCCTCCAAGATGAACAGCGCGAACTGGATGATTCAGGCGATCGAGCAGCGGCGGCAGACCATGCTGAAGGTGATGAACTTCATCGTCGACCGGCAGCGTGACTTCTTCGAGAAGGGTATCGAGTACCTCAAGCCACTCACTCTGCGCGAAGTGGCCGAAGTGATCAACATGCACGAGTCCACCGTCAGCCGGGTAACCAACGAGAAATACGTCCAGACCCCGCGCGGCGTGCTCCCGCTCAAGTTCTTCTTCTCCAGCGCGCTCTCGACCTCGTCTGGCGAGGACGCCAGCGCCCGCTCGATCCGGGCCAAGCTGGAGAAGATGGTCGGCGAGGAGAACAGCGCGAAGCCGCTCACCGACCAGCAGATCGTCCACCTCTTCCAGGAGCAAGGGATCCAGATCGCCCGCCGCACGGTCGCCAAGTACCGCGATCAGCTCGGCATCCTTCCGGCCCGAATGCGGAAACGGGTATGACCGTAGCTCCGGTCGAGACGCTGGATGTGAGCGTACTCGTCCCGGCCAAGGACGAGGCGGACAATCTCCCGGAGTTCCTCCAGCGTTGCGCGCGGGCTCTCGGCCCTGCCGGATTTTCCTTCGAGGTGATCGTGGTCAACGATGGCTCGCGGGACGGCACCGATCGGGTGCTCCGCGAACTGGAGCGCCAGTATCCCTTCCTGGCGGTCGTGACCCACCGCCGCCAGCGCGGGATCGCCGATTCGCTGCGGTCCGCCGGCGACGTAGCTCGCGGGGACGTCTTCGTCTTTTACCCCGCCGACCTCCAGTATCTGCCGGAGGATATCCCCGGCCTGGTCGCCCCTATCCTGGAGGGCCGGGCCGACATCGTCACCGGCACCAAACAGGGCAAGTACGAGAAGGCGTTCGTCTCGAGTGTCTACAACGGCCTGTCACGCTGGTTGTTCGGCGTGCGGGTGACGGACCTGAATTCGGTCAAGGCCTACCGCCGTGAGGTCATGCTCGGCGTCCCGCTGCGTCCCGACTGGCATCGCTACATGGTGGTGATCGCGGCCGCGGACGGGTACCGCCTTACCTCGCTGCCGGTTCCTCTCTATCCCCGCCGGGCCGGTACCTCGAAGTTCAACTGGAAACGCATACCGATCGGACTGTTTGACCTGATCTCGGTCTGGTTCCAGCTCCGGTTCGGTCGGAAGCCAATGCTCTTCTTCGGCGTCGGTGGCGCCATTCTCTTCGTCATCGGCTTCCTCGCCGGCATTGCCGCCCTGGTGCTGCGTTTTGGCTACGGCATCGGCCTCCGCCCATTGTTGAATCTGGTCGAGATGATGGTGATCAGCGGCATTGTCCTGTTCGGATTCGGCTTTCTGGGCGAGATCATCGCCGGGATGCGGGAGGAGACCCGCGAGATTGCCCGAGATCTGGCCCGGCTCGAGAAGCCCGACGTCAGGGATTGATCGGTGAGGGTCGTCTTCCTGACCCATAACTTTCCCCGTTGGCCAGGTGATCTTTCGGGATCCTTTCTCGGGACGCTGGCGTCCGCCCTGGTCCGCCGGGGTGTCGACGTACGCGTCGTGGCGCCGAGTGACGCGGGGCAGGGGGGCGCGACCGTCGTGGACGGCGTGCCGGTTCGCCGGGTTCGCTACGCCTCGGCCGACTCCGAGGTCCTCGCCTATCGCGGCACCATGCTGACCGCATTGCGCCGCCCGAGCGGGTGGGCGGCGCTGGTAGGCCTCTGGCGGGCGCTCCGCCGCGCGGCTCGCGAGGAGCTCAAGGCCGGTGCCGATCTCCTTCACGCTCACTGGTGGGTGCCCGCCGGGCTCGCCCTTCCACCGGGTGCACCCAGCGTGCTCACCGTGCACGGCACCGACGCAGCGCTGCTCCGGCGCTCGCGCATCGCCCGCCGGCTGGCCCGCCCCGTCTTCCGCCGCGCGCAGGTGGTTACCACCGTATCCCGCGAGCTCGCCGCGTGGGTGCAGAACAGCACCGGACGACACGTTCCCTCCTCGCATATCCAGCCGATGCCGATCAGGAGCAGCAACTTTCCCTGGAGCCGGGGCGGGGGAGGTGCCGTAGTGATCGCCCGGCTTACTCCCCAGAAGCGGGTGCGCCTCGCCATCGATGCGGTGGCTACCCTGATCTCCTGCGGCCACAACCTTCCGCTCACTATTGTGGGGGACGGCCCCGAGCGGTCCGCCCTCGAGCAGCACGTCGCCCGGCTCGGTCTATCCGAGTTCGTGAGCTTTGCCGGAAACATCGACAGTGCGGCGGTGCCGGACTATCTCGCTCGGGCCGATATCATGATCTTTCCCGCTCGGGAAGAAGGGTTCGGATTGGCCGCGGCGGAGGCACTGATGGCCGGAGTACCGGTCGTCGCTTGCTGGGATGGTGGGGGCGTCCTCGATATCGTGCCGGAAACGGGAGCCGGGCGACTCACGCTTCCTTCGGCACCCGCCATGAGCGACGCAATCCTGAGCATCCTGCAGGATCCGGATCGGCGTGAGATGGCCCGCCTGGTCGGCGAGTCCTGGCGGGCCCGGCTCGCGCCGGATCACGTAGCAGAAGTCTGTCACGGCTGGTACCGCGAGGTCTTGAGTGCGTAGCGGCTGGGTCCGAGTGGCCCAGGCGCTGGTGGGCATTGCGATCGTGGGGTTCGCGATCCGAACGCTCGCGCGAAACTGGGATCAGCTTCGCTCACAGCTCCAGTGGCAGCTCCGGCCCGGCTGGCTTGTGCTCAGCCTCGTGCTCACCTGGCTGATGTACGCGCTGCTGATTCTCGGCTGGCGCAGCATGCTGAGTGGTTGGGGCCAGCGACTGGACGGGTGGAGCGCTGCTCGAATTTGGATTCTGTCCAGTCTCGGCAAATATATCCCGGGGAAGGTGTGGGCCGTCGCGGGTATGGCCTTGTTGGCGCAACGGGCGGGCGTCGCTCCGTGGGCGGCCACGGGTTCGGCCGTGGTCATGCAGGTGCTCGCAATCGGGACCGGAGCGGCAGTCGCGGGACTGGCTGGGGCTCGCAACCTCGAGTCGGCTCAACGAGGCGCCGGCGCGGGTCTCGTGCTGCTGGTCGCCGGCGCCATCATCTCGGTGGGGCTGTTGCTTTGGCCACCCTTCCTGCGTCGCCTGCTGCGGCTGGCGGCACCCCAAGCCGCGGGCGAACGCCCGCCGACGGGCAGGGGCATCGTCGTGGGGATCGCGACGAATATCGTTGCGTGGCTGGGGTATGGCCTTGCCTTGTGGCTCCTCAGTCGCGGGCTGCTGCCCAACACTGGTCTCGGCCTCCGCTTGGCGATCGCCGTATTTACGGCATCGTACTTGGCTGGATTCCTGGCTCTGTTTGCGCCAGGCGGTATCGGCGTACGGGAAGGCCTCTTTATCCTCATGCTGCAGAAACCGCTCGGTGTTGGCGCGGCTACCTCGCTGGCATTAGCCTCGCGACTGTTGTTGACTGTCGCTGAGCTTGGCGCGGCCGTTCCATTCCTCGTCTTTCGCCGGAGGCAGGCGCGTGTCCCCTCCTGAGTCGCCATCTGCCTTAGACCAGATGCCCCGGTGGATGCCATTCGTCGTCATGGGCGCTCTCACGCTGCTCCTGTTCCGCAACTATCTGGTGAGCGGACCGGGTTCGATGCTTCTGGGGCAGGATACCATCGCGGCCGGCATCATGTTTCGCTCCTTCTTTGTCGAGCACTTCAAGGCCCTTGGCCGGCTGCCGCTCTGGAATCCTTATCTCTTCGGCGGTGTGCCCACGATTGAAGCGGGGAGTGGCGATATCCTCTATCCCGCCTCGGTCCTGCACCTGCTCTTACCCATGCCGAGCGCGCTTGCCTGGAAGCTCATCCTTCACGTCTACCTTGCCGGCGTGTTCATGTATCTGGCGGCCCGGGCGTTCGGGGTGAGCCGGTGGGTGGCCCTGTTTGCCGGTTCGGCGTACCTCCTGTCCGCCAACCTCGTGAGCCTCGTCTGGGGCGGACAGGACGGCAAGATGTACGTCACGGCGCTGTTCCCGGCAGCGTTGTGGCTCCTGGTGACCGCACTCGACCGGCGATCATGGCTCCGGTTCGTCTGGCTGGGCGCGGTGGCCGGCCTCATGGTCGTAGCCCACCCGCAGCTCGCGTACTACGCCTATATCGCCCTTTTGGCGTACGCGCTCGGCAGCCTGTTCAGCCGCCGCCGCAAAGGGGGAGCTCTCCTCGCCACTGGGCTCGCAGGCGGCATGCTCGCTGGCCTCACCGCGATCGGTGTGGCAGCCATTACGCTGTTTCCCATGTACCGGTACTTGCGAGAGGATTCGCCCCGGGCCGGCCCCGGCCGTGGATTCGAGTACTCGGCCAGCTGGTCGCTGCACGCGGAGGAGGCGCTTTCGCTGTTCATTCCTGATTTCAGCGGCACCGACGCGCAGTCCGAGACGTACTGGGGTAAGAACCCCTTCAAGCACAACTCTGAATACGGTGGGGCATTGGTGTTTGTGCTGGGCATCGCAGCCCTGGCGGGCCTCAAAGGCGACCGCCGGCGCTGGGGTCTGGGGGCGTTGGCCACGATCGCGCTCCTGTACGCGCTCGGCGCCGGCACCCCGGTGTTCCGGCTGCTGTACTCGTTCGTGCCGGGCCTCAAGAATTTTCGGGCTCCGAGTCTCGCGACCTTCGTAGCCATCGCGAGTCTCACCCTTTTGGCTGCGCTGCTGTTGGACCGGGTGCTGTCCGAGGCAGATTCGCGCGCCCGCCGTGCGCTGTCGACCGCTCTCGCGGCCGCCGGTGTTGCGGCGCTGTTGATCGCCCTCCTGGCATTGGGAGGGGGCGAGGGGTTGTACACCAGCTGGACTTCTGTCTTCGGCGCCGCAGAGGGAGGCCAGCGAGCGCAAGCCTTCGCAGCCAACCTCCCGCGGATTGTTGGGGGTGCGCTCAGCGTGGCGATCATCTGCGCACTGGCATGGGGCGCGGTACTCCTGTGGAATCGGGGTAAGCTTCGAGCATTGCATGTGGTGATGATCCTGACGAGCTTGACCGCCATCGACCTGCTTCGAGTGGATAACCGCTACATTCAGGTCGTTCGGTACGACGATTTCTTCCCACCGGATCAGGGCATCCAGGCGCTCCGCGCGCGGCTGGTTCCCGGCGAGCGGGTACTCACCGTCGGCGGAGTGTATCCCGAGGGTTTTCTGGCGACTTATGGGGTTCCCGAAGTCTTCGGCTACCATGGTAATCAGCTTCGCTGGTATAACGCGCTCACTCGCTACGACGTGCGCCAGGGGGCCCGCACCGCGGCTGAGCAGGAGCAATACTGGCTTAGCTTTCTCAACAGTGCGGCGCTCCGGGCACTTGCCGCGAGGTACGTTCTCTTGCCGGGCCAGGTGGAGCTCCCCGGGCTCAAGCTCCTGGGCGCCGATCAACGGGTTGCGGTCTACCTCAACGAAAGCGCGGTGCCTGGCGCTGCGGTGGTGCCGGAAGTGCAGGTCGAACCGGACTCCGCCCGCCAGATTGCGCTCCTCTGGTCGCCCACCTTCGATCCGGCAAGAACCACTCTGCTGGAAGAGGCGGTGCCGTCAATCGGGCATGGGGGAGGGACCGGGACTGCGGTTATTGAAGGGAACGGGGATGACACTCTGGCGGTCCGAGCCCGGACCACGGGGCCCGCACTGCTGACCGTAAGTCGTACGTATCATGGCTCGTGGCGGGCGGAGATCGATGGCGTTCCCGCGCCCGTCCTCCGGGCGAACGTTGCCTTGATGGCCGTGCCGTTGACCAGCAGCGGCGAGCATCGGGTCGTCCTGCGCTACCGGCCCAGGATCGTTCAGTTCACCGCGATTGTTACCGCGGCCACCTGGACCATCGTGCTCCTGGTGACTGCCGTGGCAGCGCTCTTGAGCCTTCGCCGACGTGGCTGATCGTCTCCTCGTGGTCGTGCCGACATACAACGAGCGGGTCAATCTGCCGCTGGTGGTGCCTGCCATTCTCCAGCAGGACCCCCGGATCGATGTCCTGGTGGTGGACGACAACTCGCCTGACGGCACCGGCCAGCTGGCCGATGAGCTGGCCGCCTCCACGCCACGGGTGCACGTCCTGCACCGGCCCGCCAAGTCGGGCCTGGGGAAGGCCTACCTGGCCGGCTTCCAGTGGGCGCTGGCTAACCGATATGATCTGATCTTCGAGATGGACGCGGACTTCTCCCACGACCCGAAATTCCTGGGCGACTTCGTCCGCGCCGCGGCCGACGCCGATCTGGTGATTGGGTCGCGCTACCGCGCCGGGGTGGTGAACGTGATCAACTGGCCGATCTCCCGGCTCCTGCTTTCCATTGGGGCCAACCAATACGCCCGCTGGATCACCGGTCTTCCGTTGGCTGATTCGACCGGTGGCTTCAAGTGTTTTCGCCGCGAAGTGCTCGAGGCCATCGATTTCGAGAAGGTAAGGTCCAATGGTTACGCCTTTCAGATCGAAATGAGCTTCCGGGCCTGGAAGAAGGGGTTCCGGTTGGTGGAGGTCCCCATCGTATTCACCGACCGGGTCGAGGGACAGAGCAAAATGAACAAGCGCATTGTTCGGGAGGCGATCTGGATGGTCTGGTGGCTCCGGCTTCAGTCCCTGATCGGGCGCCTATGAGGGGGACCCTCGTCTACAAGATGAGCGGCTCGGGCAACGACTTCGTCGTGCTCGACGGACGCTTTACTGACCCTGGCAGCTGGCCGGCAGCCCAGATAAGAGCGATCTGTGACCGCCGGAGTGGAGTTGGCGCCGACGGGTTCGTCATTCTCACACCGGCAACTGCGGACTCCGTGCGTATGGCCTACTGGAATGCGGACGGGTCGCACGGAGCGCTCTGCGGCAACGCCGCGCTCTGCTGTGGAAGGCTGGCCGTGGCACTCGAGTTCGTGCCGGCCGGCGAGTTCTGTCTGCTGACCGACGCGGGGGTGGTGCGGGTCAGAGCTGGGTCTACCGGGGATGGGGCGGAGATCAATCTTCCCGATGTAGATCTGCCGCGCGAACACGGCGGGATCGCGGCGGTGGCTGGCGAGCAGTGGCTCACGATGGGTAGCGTCGGGGTACCCCACCTGGTGATCCGAGTGGACGACATCGAAGCGGTCGATGTGGCCGGCCGCGGCCGGTTGCTTCGATCCCATGCGAGTGTCGGGCCCGAGGGTGCAAACGTCAATTTCGTGGCTCCCGCCGGAGGCTCCTGGTTGATTCGAACCTACGAGCGAGGGGTCGAGAGCGAGACCCTCGCCTGCGGAACCGGCACCGTGGCAGCCGCTCTGGCTTTGGCGTCTCGGGGAGAGGCCCGGCTTCCGCTGAGCTTCCGGAGCAGGGGAGGCCTGGAGCTCAGCGTTCGGGCCGAGCTGGAGGGCGGCCAGGCGACAGGTGTCTGGCTGGGGGGCCAAGGCCGGCTGATCTTTCGAGGGGTGTGGGAAGGCATCTAGGAAGCCCAGCGTAATTCTCTGTACTTCAATCACTTACATAGAGCAGTCACAGCCCACTCCACAGTTCTCCACAGTTTTCCCCAAGGTTACTTAACATAACATATCTTATACGACGTTCATTTTTCAGCCCCATAAGAAGGGGGCCTCCGTCCTGGCCCCCGGTTGGATCGTGCCCATCCGAGCCCGTTGCGTACTCGTTTACATCTTCCCCTGTGTCAGCTCCGCTAGCCGCACTTGGGCTTCGGTGAAGCTCGCCGATTTCGGGAACTTCTCCAGGATGGTTCGGTATGCCCGTTCCGCCTCCTGGGTCTTACCTGCCTCCCGATACGCCCGGCCCGCGTCCACCAGATAGTTGGCCTTGAGATACTCGACCTCTGCCGCGTTCGAGGCCTGGTTATACGCGTCTGCGGCTTCAGGCCACCGCTTGGAGTTCTCGAGGGCGGCGCCCAGGAGGCCGTAGGCGGGCGCCACGTACTTCTGGGCCGGCTTGGCGGCCAGGAACTCTCGCAGTCCAACGGCAGCGAGCTCGCTCTGGCCGTTGACCATCCGGACCTGATTGAGGGTGAGCATGGCTTCACTGGCCGCATCAGTCCCCTTATAGGTCGTGATGACCCGCTGGAGCTCGCTCGAGGCGAGCGGCAGATTGCCGGCCTCGGCGGCGGCCCGGGCCTGGTTCAGGCTCCGGGCGGCAAACTGCTCCTTCCGGGTACCGCTTGCCAGCAAGAACCAACCGACGATCGCGGCGGCCGCTGCGACCGCGATCGCCGCTACCAGC
>Ga0307310_10000586_pt1 | contig 12468 bp, 11 predicted proteins | sample ER_DNA_197_FD_194502 | JGI IMG/M metagenome (GOLD analysis project Ga0307310, IMG submission 194502) | Bulk soil microbial communities from the East River watershed near Crested Butte, Colorado, United States - ER_DNA_197 | ecosystem: Environmental > Terrestrial > Soil > Floodplain | place...
CCAATCCATATCGTGTCATCCGGGACTGGGCACAGCTGAACACAGAAGGAAGGCCGTGGGGCGGCTCGAACGGCGTGGCCATCGACCGCGATGGCAAGTCCGTGTGGGCCACCGACCGATGCTCACCAGGAACGGCCCCCGGCTGTCTCGGCACCAAAGCGAACCCCGTCCATCACTTCGATGAGTCGGGGAAGGAGATTAGAAGCTTTGGTGGGGGGATGTTCGCGTGGCCGCATGGCATCCATGTCGATCGAGACGGAAATGTGTGGGTGACGGACGCGCGAGCGCCAAGCCCCGAGGAGCTCAAGACGTTTCCCGGAGAAAACAACAAGGGAAGCGTCGTGGTCAAGTTCAGTCCCGAAGGCAAGATCCTGATGACGCTCGGGAAACCGGGAGTCAGGGGAAATCCTCCCGACGCCTTGACCGACCCCACGGACGTCGTGACCGATCCGGGGAATGGCGACGTGTACGTTGCTGAGAGCCATACGGACGTGACCGCTCCCAATCTGGTCGGGCGCATCTCGGTGTTCGACAGGAACGGAAAATTCCTCAGGGTCATCGGCAAGACGGGAACAGGCCCAGGCGAGTTCCGCACGCCGCACGCTCTCGAGTTCGATTCCCAGGGCCGGCTGATCGTCGCCGATCGCCACAATCATCGGATCCAGATCCTGACGAAGGAGGGGAAGTTCATCGGTGAATACGACGACTTCGGCCGGACCAGCGGGCTGGCCATCGACCGGAGCGATGTCATTTACACGGCCGACTCGGAGTCGACCGAAAGGGTTCACCCGGGATGGCAGCGGGGGATTCGGATCGGGAGCCTCAAGGACGGTAAGGTGACGATGTTCATTCCGGCTCACATGACGCCGAACTCTTCCGATGGCGCGATGGGGGAAGGCATCGCCATCGACGCGGCTGGCAACGTCTACACAGCGGAAGCGCAATTGAGGGGCGTGACGAAATACGTCAAGAAATAGAAATCGAGTCGACGTTTTCGGTTACGGCTTGGCGTAGATGATGTAGAAGCGGTCGTCGAAGATCGTTACTTTCTTCACGAGTTTCAGCCCGGCGTCCATCAGCCACCCCGCGGCCTGTTCCTCGCTGACAGTCAACTCGGGCTGAGCCTGATGCGGGCTGCGCGCGGGGATGAAGTCGACGATGGCGATGCGGCCGCCAGGTTTTAGATAGGACGCAAGACTCCTCAAGTACGCACCGCGATCGGCGATGTGGTGCAGCACGTCGTTCATGAATGCCAGGTCGACCTTTTCGGGCAGTTTCGGATCGGTGAACTCGCCAAGCACGGTCTTGATGTTGGTGATCCTCTGATCGGTCGCGCGCGCAGCGATATGCGCGAGCAGCCCCTTGTCGATGTCGACTGCGTACAGCACACCTTTCGTGCCCGTCGCAATCGCGAGCGGCCCGCTGACCAGTCCGGACCCGGCGCCGACGTCGGCGACGATCATGCCGGGCCTGATTTCCAGCGCGGCGATCACCTCGTCGATCTTCATCGCCTTGACGCGGTCCGGTGCGTCAAGCGTCTTGACCCACTCCTCGGCCGGCCGGCTGGCGAGCTGCGCGGCGGCGGGGCCGGCCAGCGAACCGAGGATCAGGATCGCCGTCGCGGCCCGAATCATGACTACGCGCACCTGGGTCTTCTGCTCCATGGCCAACAGTTTACTGCAGGGACCGATCACCTGAAGTGCGCGACGTCCTTTTCGTTTTCGGTGCAGAAATGCTCGAGCAGCTCGGTGTCTGCCAGCAATATTTGAGGCTGCGTGAAGGTGAGGGGTTTCGCATACGTCTTCGGGTCGTCAATCGTGATTTGAATTTCCATGTGACCGAAGTCCAGCCGTCGAAGCCGCTCGATTACGTGGAGGGCGTCGCTGTGCGGATGGCCGGATCGATCGAGCCAGCTTTGGTCGTTGAAGCCGTTCGAGTCCACGACCAGCGTATCGCCTTCCCACTTGGCAGTGGAGTAGCCCATCCAGGTGGGGTTCGGGTCTCGTGGCTGGCTACGGCCGTCCACGAAAATCTGCCGGAAGTCGGTGTTGTTCTCATAGAGAATCACGATCAATTCGGGCGTCTGGACGATCTTGGAGGGCATCGGGTACGTGTTGAGGGCCGGCACGCCGGTAGGCTGGCAGCGGGCCGTCGGATCATCCTGCGAACCGCGCTCCACTCGACGTTTGTATTCCGCCGCCGCCCAGGGCCGGAACGGCACGTCTTCGGGTTTCATGTCTGCCGTGATATCCAGGAAGTACGGAGATCGCACCGTATCTCCGATTCCCCTGGTCCCTTTAGGTCCGCTATCAGGCAGCCAGAGGCCGGATAAATCCGCTTTGCCCTCACGTGTCCTCGGAGCAGGCGCCGAAAGGTTCGGTTGACCATCGCGCGTCCGCGGGATCCCATTCGTTGGATGGCCAAGCCATTGCGCATCAGCCTGGCCGGCCAGCGCACCGAGCGTCAGGATCGCGATCGCGGTCCGAATCGTGACTGAGTACACTTCGGTCTTCTGCTTCATGCAACGAGTGTACTGCGGGGGCCGATCGAGACAACGTGAAACAGGGAGATGAAATGAGCAGACGCCGCAGCTTCGAAGTGCCTGGACTTCACCATGAAAACCCGATTCCCATGGGCAGCATCATCGGCAACCTGATGATGACCAGCGGAATCTTCGGGATGGACCCGGAGACGAGAAAGGTCCCCGACGACATCGGCGACCAGTGCCGGCTGATGTTCGCCAATGTGCGCCGCGTGATGGCGGCCGCCGGCGGCTCGCCCGACGACATCGTCAAGCTCGTCGTGTGGGCGAAGGACAAATCGTTCAAGGACGCGATGAACAAAGAGTGGCTCGGGATGTTTCCCGACGAGCACTCCCGGCCTGCCCGTCATACCATGATGTACAGCGGGTTTTCCGGAAACGTCCTCATCCAATGCGAGATCGTCGCCGTGCTCCCATAGAGCAGTGATCTCTTCGCTGTTGCGACTTTGTCCTTTGCCAGGGACCAAGGACGCCTAAGGACCAAGGACGGACCAAGGACCGAAGGACCTCGCTACGTGTACATCGGACGCCGCTCGTTCAGCGCCATCCAGCCGCGCGCGATCCGGTAGATGAACCAGATCGTGAGGACGCCGAGCGGCAGCCAGACCACCAGAATGCCGATGCCGAGCGTCACGAAGAGGAAGATCAAGCAGAGCGAGACCCACAGCAGCCCGAACCAGAACGTCCGGATCTGCCAGAGGAAGTGCGACTCGAGCCACGTCCCGCGCACATCGCTCCGCTTCAGATAATTCAGGATGACCGCGATGATCGACGGCCAGCCCACGAGAAACGCCCCGATCACGGTCGCAGCGCCGAGGATTCCGGTCAGCAGGCTGAAGGCGTGCAGCAGGTAAATGACATTCGTCCACGTGACGAGCGCGTCCGTGGACGTGCGGCCGGTCGGCTCAGGCAACATCGAGGCCTCCGCCGCGATCTTAGTGCTTTACCGACTGTGGAATCTTCAACACCTGGCCGGGCTTGATCTTGTCCGGATCGCTCAACTGATCCTTGTTGGCGTTGAAAATCTCCATATACGCATTTGCGTCACCGAGCTTTTCCTTGGCAATCTTGCTCAACGTGTCGCCCGCCTTCACGGTGTACGTGGTTGCGGCCCCGCCGGAAGCCTTGATGTCGGCGACGATTTCTTTGGGCCAGTCCGGGATTGTCTTGATGGCGTCCCAGATCTTGTTCGCCTCGGCCTGTGTAGTCGTAGTGCCATGGAAATACAGCTTGCCGTCGCGCTCGTCGGCCGAGCCCTGCATTCTCACCTCTTTCGCCGTTTGGATCGCGTACGCGTACTTTTCACGAAGTGCCATCTCATCCTCCCTTCAGACCGCTCCTTCCGGTTCAGCTCGGATCGGTCATCGTGCCGTACGTCGACGTGCAACCACATTGCCAGGTTGAATGCGTTAATCTGACTATCAGGCATGCCTCAACTGAAGCTGTTCGACTCGAGCGAAACGCTGCTGGCGGATGACGAGCGGGGCCGAATCGCCTATACACCGCACCTGGTGGATGCTGCCAGTGCGGAGGCCTGGTTCGCGGAGTTGCGCAGCGGCGTTCCGTGGCGGACCGAACGGCGGATGATGTACGACCGCGAAGTCGACGTCCCCCGGCTGATGGGCCACTTCCGGCTCGATTCGGCGCCGGCGCTCACGCCGCCCTCGATCCTGGATGCTGCCGCGCGCGTTGTAAGCGCCACTGCTGTCCCGTTCAACACCGTGGGCCTCAACCTGTACCGTGACGGCCGCGACAGCGTCGCACCGCATCACGACCATCTCAACGAGATTCGGAAAGGCTTCCCGATTGCGCTGGTTTCGCTCGGTGCGACACGCCGGATGGTCATACGCGCCTTGTCGCATCCACGAAGCGTGATCCATGTGGATCTCGAGCCGGGCAGCCTGCTCGTCATGGACTACGCAACGCAACTCCACTACACGCACGGGGTGCCGAAGACCACCGAGCCGGTCGGAGAGCGCATCAGCCTGGCCTTCCGCGTGAAGCCATCAGCCGGCGAAGCTTTTCCATCGGCCGTTTGAGCGTCCGCCCGCGGCGCCGCATGTCGGCCCACAGGTCGCCGACCTTCGCGATCCGTTCGGGCATATTCCGCAGCGTGAACGTGCCGGGATGCACCTCGCCACGCTCGACCTCTTCCCACGTGCACGGCGCCGACACCGGCGCGCCGCGCCTCGCGCGCACGGTATACGCCGCCGCGAACGTGGCGCTATAACCGTTCCGTCCTGTGTCGACATAGATCCGCCCGCTGCGATCGGCCTTGCTGAATTCCTGCGTGAGCCGATCGGCGGCAAGGCTGACGAACAGCGATCCGACGGCATTGGCAAAACGCGCCACGAGCCCGATGTGGGTGTTGCCGTCAATGGGGACGACGATATGGAAGCCCTTCGAGCCTGTCGTCTTGATCCACGAGGGCAGCGTCAGCTCCTCGAGCAGATCGCGTAGACCAATCGCGGCCGCGCGCACCTCTGCCGCATCGTCTCTGGACGGATCGAGATCGAACACGCACAGATCCGGGTGGTTCAGGCGTGGTATCCGCGACGTCCAGACATGTTGCGTGATCGTGTTCTGATTCGTGATCCAGAGCAGGGATCGCGTGTCATTGACGATCGGATGATGGACGATGCCGTCCTTCTTCGAGACTTCGACGCGCTCGAGCCACTCCGGAAAACCTTTCGAGACGTCTTTCTGCCAGAACCCCTTCTTGCCGATGCCCGCGGGATATCGTTCCATCGTGATCGGCCGCCCCCGCAGGTACGGCAGGAGGATCGGCGCGACGGCCTCATAGTACGCCGCGAGATCGCCTTTGGTGATCCCGTCGTCGGGGAACAGCACTTTCTCCGGATGCGTGATCACCGCCGCTCTTTGGTGACGTCAGGTGCGTGCGTGCTGTCCTGTTCGGAACGGACACCGAGCAGCCGCGGGTGCCTCAGCTTGCCGTGCACGGTCCACTCGACGAAGGCGACCTGCACGATCATCTGCGGCCGCACCCAGTGCACGCGGAGCCTTGGCAGGCCCGTGGCCCTGGTAAACGGCGATGCCGGCAGTTCGATGACGTCGAGGCGCCTTCGCAGATCCAGCAGGAGCTTCGTGTCGAAGCCGGTGCCGATCTTGCCGGCAAAGACGAAATCGCCGCCTTCGTAATAGCCGACGAGGAGGGCGCCGAGACCGACGCGCGCGCCCTGCGGATCGGTAAACCCACCCACGACAAGGTCCTGCCGCGCCTCGCACTTCATCTTCAGCCAATGCTTCGAGCGGCGATGCTCGTACGGCGAGCCGCGCCGTTTCGCGATGACGCCTTCCCATCCCTCACGATTCGCACGCTCCCACGGCTTCTCGTCGTCGAGCAGCCTGACGCGATGCATCGGCGTGGGGAAGGGCAGCTCCTGCAGGAGTGCCCGTCGATCTTCCAGCGGCAACGACGTCACGGCTCGTCCATTCAGCCACAGGATGTCGAAGACGTGATAACCGCTCTGGCCGTCCCAGGTCACCTCGCCGTCGAGAATCACCTCGTCGACAGGCAGCCCCGCGATCGCGCCGGCTACCGCGGGCAGATGTTGCGGCAGCCGGTTGCGTGAGAACAGCCGGACGTCTTCCCTGTTCTTGTACGCGAGCAGCCGAATGCCGTCGAACTTGCGCTCGAACAGCCAGTCGGGTCCGCTGAAGCGGTCCTGCGTGAGCGTTGCCGCCATCGGTTCAAGCCAGTCGGGCATTTTCGTGGCGGGCAGCCTCGCTTCCGACTCAGTCGACGCGCGTTGTGGCCGTAAGCCGGCGGATGGCCCGCTCGGCGTTCCGTGCGACGTCGCCGTCGGCATCGCGCGCCAGCTCCTCGAGCGCCGGCAGCGCGGATCGATCCGCCATCAGCCCGAAGACGTCCGCCAGTTCGGCGCGGATGGTCGCGCTCGTCGAGCGGCTGGCGAACAGTGCCGTACGCTGGGCCGGGGCTGTCTCGATCAGATACTCTCTGGCCAGATCTCTGGTCGTCGGTTTGTCCAGCCTGCGAATCAGCTCATCCAGATATTCTTCCCGTCCCATCCGCAGCAAGCCGAACGCCTGCGCCGTTTGTACGCGCACGTTCCTTTCGACCAGCCGCTCGGATGACATCATCGAGCCGAGCGACTGGTCGACCAGCCGCGCCAGTCCTTCGTTGCCATAGAGGCGGATGTAGATGTTCTTGTCGTCCTTTGCGGCCAGAAACATCGGGCGCGACGCAGGGTCGGCAATGTCGGCGAGCGCGGAAAGCGCCAGCACGCGCGCCCACTCGGTCGGTTTCATCTGCTCGTAAACCCTGGTCAAATCCGGAACAGCGCCTCGATATTTGAGCGAGCCGAGGGTCGTGATGATTTCATTGCGCACCCGGTCCACGTTGAGGTCGAGCATCGGCAGGAGACGAGCGCCGGCCGACCGGTCGCCGATTTTCTTGATCGCGTGAACGGCTTCAAATCGCACGTCCGGATCGCGATCCTGGGCGACAGCGAGCAGCAACTCGGGAATCGCCGCCTGGGCGTGCACGATCCCCAGGGCTCGGCTCGTGTGCCGGCGAATCCTGTCCTCCGAGTCGCTCATCCGCGCCCGGAGCGCGATCACGACCGAAGGGTCCACCGGGACGTCTGGTTCGGCGAACGCGTCTTCGTCCGAGGGGGGGTTGATCAGACTCCCCAGTTTGGCGAGGGCGGCGGTCGGCCCGGTGGCGCGCGGGAGGTGCAGGGTCACCAGGGCTTGAACGGCTCGATCGCGAATGTCCGGCTCGCTGTCGGCTGTGAACCGCACGAGCCCTGGAAGCACGCCGATGTTCTCCATCGCCTCGAGCGCGAGCTCGACTTGACGGCGAACCGATGCGTCCGGATCGTCGGCGAGGGGCAAGAGGGCCGGGATGGCCGGCTGGAATTTGGCGATGCCCAGATCGCGCGCGGCGGCGAGACGTCTTGGTGCATCCGGATTCTTGAGGTCGTAGATCAAGCTGTCCGTGGACGCCTGCTGGATCCTGGTCTGCGCGATCGCAAGGCTCCCGCTCGCAAGCGCAAATGCCAGTGTCGCAAGCAAGGTCGCGGGGCGGCGCCGAGTGTTCAGCTGGAAACGCATATTCTTCTCCCAGAAAAAAGGGGCTTGCCTTATCGGATTACCACGGCCACGCGCTGGAATCGCATGGTGGAATGTTGCAATGCCGTCCGTTCGACGGGCACTCAACAGGCGGGGGAAAATCGGGTGCAGTGTACCATGAAATCATCCTGTCGTCCGAATAGACATCGCATGCCGGAACACATTCCGGGGGTCCCACCGCGCCTTGATCCGTTGCAGGCGCGCGTAGTTCGCCTTGTAGTACAGGGTGTACCACGGGACGCCCGAGATATTCAGCGCGCGGTCCGCAAGGTCGGTGTCGGGATGATTGATGAATGCCCCATCGTACGCGTCGCCCGGGACGGGCACGCCGCCGCTCTCCGCAAAGAGATCTCGATAGAACGCACGCACCCATGCCAGATTCATCGATTCTTCCCGCGGATCCAGCCAGCCCGTGGTGCATGCGATGTCGAGGATCGAATCGCGCTGGGCGGAGGCGGTCGCATCGGGCGCGATCGTATTGATTCGCCCGCCGTAGGTCGCAAGCCCCAACATCCCGCCCATGACGTCGTGATCGTTGCGCGTCAGGTAATCATAGGCGACGCCAATCTGGCGATCCGTGAGCCGCCGCTTGAGTAACGCGTCCTTCACCTTCGCGCTCACCCCGCCTGGTGGCGCGGCGAACAGATCGGGAAACGGGTTCAGGGCAAACTCGAGCCAGGACATCCGGGCCAGCTCACGGCCATGCGGTGCGCCGATTTCTTCACGAACCGACGCCAGAAAGGCGTCGACCTGCTGCGCGGCTGCGGCGCCGGCCGTGCTCACGCCGCGGACGATGATTTTCCCGAACTGCTGACGATGGATCTCCAGGAGAGTCCAGAGCGAGGCGTTCGGGGAATCGGCGCCGCTGTTTCGCTCGCACCAGATCCCGTGGTTTCTGAGGAGTCGCAGGAAGGATGGCTGATCGATGTCGCTCCAGTTCCAGTCCGCCTTGAACGTCGTGATCGATCCGGGCGCGCGAGGCAACAGGCTGGCGGGATCCTCGCCGGATGCGCCAGGCGATCGGAACCAGTAACGGGTGACGATGCCGAAGTTGCCGGCGCCGCCGCCAGTGTGCGCCCACCAGAGGTCGTGATGCGGGTCGGATGCCTCCCGGGTCGCGACCACGGCGCGTGCCCGTCCGCGCTCGTCCACCGTGACCACTTCGACGGCGTACAGATAGTCCACGGCGAGACCGAGTTGGCGGCAGAGGAAGCCAAAGGCGCCGCCGGCCACGTGCCCGCCCATGCCGATCTCCGGATATTCGCCGAGCGGTATGACGACTCCCCACATCTGGTCGAGCGCCCGGAACGTCTCGCCCACGGTGGCGCCGGCCTCGACGGCCACTGCGCCCCGCTCCGCGTCGTAGTACACGCGCTTCATGGGCGAGATATCGATGATCACCTTCACCTCGGGGTCCGACACGAATCCCTCGAGGCAGTGCCCGCCGCTCGTCACGACCAGCCGCGTCTCTTCCCTCACCGCCTCCTCTACGGCGGAGACCACGTGATCGGTCGAGTTGACAAGACGGACGTAGTCCGGCCGCCCGCTGAACCGTTTATTGAAACGCTTGTCGACGACCGCGAGGTACCGCGGATCGTCCGGGCCGATCCTGATGGATCCGGACATCGTCACTCGTTCTTCGTGCCGCCAAACTGCGGTTCGACGACATTCTTGTAACAGATCGGGCAGACGCTGTGGCTGAACGTCGTTTTTGTACGGTGAGAGATGTAATCCTCGATCGTCTGCCAGTCGTTCTCATCGTCGCGGATCTTCTTGCAGTACATGCAGATCGGCAATATCGCCTGCAGTTCCTTCACCTGGGCGAGCGCCGCCTGTAAGTCTCGCAGTAACTGGTCGCGCTCCTGTTCCGCCTTCTTGGGTTCGGTGATGTCGCGCGCGACGGAGTAGATGAGCTCGTGTTCGAGGTCCGCCGTGGCGTTCCACAGCAGCCATCTATACGACCCGTCCTTGCAACGGTAGCGGTTTTCAAACGCCAGGGCCTGCCCGCCGCTTCTGACTTTCCGGTTCTGATCGAGGGTGCGCTCACGGTCTTCGGGATGGACGAAATCGAACATCGGCTTCGATTGCAGTTCTTCACGACTGAACCCGAGCGTCTTCTCCCAGGCCGAATTGAGCCTCTTGAAGCTGCCGCTGAAATGAGCGATGCAGAGCATGTCGATCGAAAGAGTGAAAAAGCGATCCTCCACGTCCGGCTCTCTTTCCCGCATATCGTCCTTCCCGGAGTTCGCCCGCGGCAGTGGGTCAGGGTAACCGCGGGTCGGCTACTCGGGTTGGCAGCGGGGAGGGCGCGTCTGCGGCTTCAGTTGCACCCGCCCGCAGAGTTGATCGACGCGAAGCAGGTCGTCACCGCCAGAGAAGGAGTGGAGTACGGCGGCGCCTCATATACCCTCGTTGTCGCGATTCTATCATCGCCATGATGGCGAACAATGTTCGGTCGCCGGACGAGTTCTGATGACCGGCCGACAACTCCCGCAAGAAGTCCGCCTGCAGGCAGTATAAAACACGTCAACACACTGCAAGTTCGGCCGAAGCCATTTCCCGGGTGCGCAAGCCTGCACTCTGCTGCGGGGAACGGCGATGGTGAACCGTTTGCCTCTCTCTCTCGCAGCCAGCGGGTTGGAGAAGGACTATGACAAAGCATCGGCACAATACGGCAAATGCCGCCGATCTCTTTGAGGGCCTGAGGCCTGAAGAGCGGACGCCGATTGACTCGGTTGTAAGCCCTCCTCCTTCCGTTGGGTTCTGCTGACGTCGGCCTCCATCTCGATCGGCACACGATCGCTTTCACCGACTAACAACAAAGAGGTTCCCCGATGCGGCCGATGACGTCACGGTCTCGAAACCTGAGCTTTTGCCTGAAGGGGATCCTTCTTCTCGCTTTCGCACTTGCCCCAGCCGGCGAGGTGGCGGCACAGACCTGGACGCCGCTTGCCCCCAGCGGTGGTCCGCCCGTCGCCAGGATGCTCCACAGCGCGGTCTACAACCAGACAAGTAATCGGATGATTGTCTTCGGCGGGTTCAAGGGAGATCCCGATTCCGGTTTTTGCGGCCCCAGCTGTCTCAACGATGTCTGGGTGCTTGCCAACGCTGACGGCACAGGAGGATCCCCCTCTTGGACGCAGCTTGCACCGACTGGTGGTCCACCAAGTGCCCGTGGCTACCATAGCGCCGCGTACGATGCGGTGAACAACCGCATGATGCTGTTTGCAGGAGATCCCAGTATTGGTTTTTGTGGTGGCGCGGTCAATGACGTCTGGGTACTGACCAACGCCGATGGAACAGGCGGAACGCCCAATTGGGCGCAACTCAATCCCACCGGCGCTGCGCCGGACCTTCGTCAGGGACCCAAGTCCATCTACGACTCTGCAACGAACCGCATGATCGTGTTCGGCGGCAACAACAACGCCTGCGTTCCCTTCAACAATGGCAAGGTCTGGGTGCTGACGAACGCCAATGGCCTGGGCGGCACTCCAGCCTGGACACAACTGAGCTCCATCGGGCCCGGTCCCGCAGGCCGCTCAAACAACTCCTCGGTCTATGACGACGCAAGCAATCGCATGATCGTGTTCGGCGGATCCACTCCTGCGGGTTTCGTCAACGATGTCTGGGTGTTGGAGAACGCCAACGGCCTGGGTGGTACGCCCGCCTGGACACAGCTCAGCCCTTCGGGCGGACCGACTGCGCGAGCTTTACACACGGGGGTCTATGACCCGGCGACCAACCGCATGTTCGTGTTCGGGGGTTCGACGCCTGCTGGTTTGACAAATGGCGTCTGGGGGCTGACCCACGCCAATGGCCTCGGGGGAACACCTGTGTGGACCCAGCTTGCCCCATCCGGAACGCCACCGACTGCGCGAGATGTGCATACCGCGACCTTCAACACCGCGACCAACCGGATGACTGTGTACGCTGGAAGAAGCTGCGTTCCGGGCGACTGCTTTGACGTGGGTGACGTCTGGGTGCTGGGCGGCGTCATCGCCGTTGGGCCAACCACGCTGACGCTCGCTCCCACTTCGGGCATCTACGGCGGCACCGCCAATCTGCAGGCAACTGTGTCGTCATCGGGCGGCGTCATCAGTGGCGCGACGGTGAACTTCACCCTCGGCGGTCTGTCGATTGGTTCGGCGACCACCGATGATAACGGGGTCGCGACGCTGAACGGCATATCGATCGTCGGGCGCAACGCAGCGACTTATACAGGAATCGTGGGCGCGTCCTTTGTAGGGACACCGAGCCTTTCTGGCAGCAGCGGGACCGGAAACCTCACCGTCATTCAGGCCACTCCGTTGATAGTCTGGCCGTTTCCACCGTCGATTACCTACGGCGCACCGCTCGGTCCGACCGAGCTCAACGCGGCCGGAACGTTCAACGGCTCTCCGCTGGCAGGTGCCTTCGTCTACGCCCCCGCGGCTGGAACGGTGTTGAATGTCGGGAACAATCAACCGCTGTCGGTCACGTTCAACCCCGCCGAGACCATCAATTTCCGTCCTGCGAACGGCACGGCGCTCCTCACGGTCAACCCGGCGCCGCCGCCGACTGCCATATTTGCTGCGAATCCGAACCCGGCCGCCTGCAATCAGACATTGACGTTCAACGGCAGCGGATCGCACGCGAGTCCGGGCCTCAACATCGTCAGTTACGCGTGGAATTTCGGCGACGGCACGTCAGCGTCAGGACAGAGTCTCACGCACGGCTACGGCGGTTTCGGGATCTACACCGCTACGCTGACGATCACTGACGACAACGTGCCGTCGAAGAACGACATGGCTTCGGTTCTGATCACCGTCAAT
>Ga0307310_10000587_pt1 | contig 12466 bp, 6 predicted proteins | sample ER_DNA_197_FD_194502 | JGI IMG/M metagenome (GOLD analysis project Ga0307310, IMG submission 194502) | Bulk soil microbial communities from the East River watershed near Crested Butte, Colorado, United States - ER_DNA_197 | ecosystem: Environmental > Terrestrial > Soil > Floodplain | place: USA...
CTGGAGATCACCGATCGGATCGCCCTCACGCTGCCCGAGGACGTGCGGGAGCACGAGGACTGGATCGCCCGCGAGACGCTTGCGGAACGGGTCGCGTACGGCGACGAGCTTCGGATCGACAAGGCCTAGCCCGAGTGCCCGACCCGGCTGTCCAGGCGGACAAGCTCGTCCGCGAGTTCAAGAAAGGCCCGCGCGCTGTCGACGGGATCGACCTCGCGGTCGCGCCCGGCGAGATCTACGGCTTCCTCGGGCCGAACGGCGCGGGCAAGTCGACGACCGTGCACATGCTGACGACGCTGCTGCCGCCCACCTCGGGCACGGCGCGGGTCGCAGGCTTCGACGTCGTGCGCGAGGGCCCGCAGGTGCGCATGCGCATCGGCGCCGCACTGCAGGAGGCTGCGCTCGACCCGCTCCTGACCGGACGCGAGCACCTGCGGCTTCAGGCTTCGTTGCAGGCAATCCCACGCCTGGAGCGGACCAGCCGTGCCGACGAGCTGCTCGCGCGCGTGGGCCTCGGTCAGGCGGCTGACCGCAAGGTGCGCGGCTACTCGGGCGGCATGAAGCGGCGGCTCGACCTCGCGCTCGCACTCGTCCACCGGCCCGAGATCCTGTTTCTCGACGAGCCGACCACGGGGCTCGACGTCCAGAGCCGAACCGCGCTCTGGGCCGAGGTCAGCCGGCTCGCGAGCCACGACGGCGTGACGGTCTTCCTCACCACGCAGTACCTCGAGGAGGCCGACGTCCTCGCCGACCGCGTCGGGATCATCGACCACGGGCGGATCGTCGCCGAGGGCACGCCGGCGGCGCTCAAGGCCGAGGTCGGGCGCCCGACCGTCGAGGCGATCCCGGCTTCGGAGGACGAGCTGCCGCGCCTGGCCGCGATCCTCGAGCGCTTCGGCGAGCGCGTCACCTCGCCGAAGGGCGTCGCGGTCCGCCTGGCCGACGGCGAGGTCGGGCTCGCGGACGTCGTGCGCGCGCTCGACGCCGAAGGGCTCGAGCCGGAGAACCTGCAGCTCCACCAGCCGTCGCTCGACGACGTCTTCCTCGCCAAGACCGGCCGCTCGCTCGAAGGGGCGGGCGACGAGGACGAGGAGCAGGCGGGCCTCGCGATGGAGTCGACGTGAGCGCGTTCGCCGACCAGGTCTACCTGCTGGGCCGTCGCTCGGTGGTGCGGACGGTGCGGCAGCCCGCGAACGTGGTCGCGCCGCTGCTGTTCCCGATGCTGCTGCTGGCGGTCAACTCGGGCGGCCTCAAGGCGGAGACGCACCTGCCCGGATTCCCGACGGATTCGTTCTGGGCCTTCGCGCTCGCTGTGCCGTTCATCCAGGGCGCGCTGTTCGCGACGATGAACACGGGCACCGACCTCGCGCGCGACATCCAGACCGGATTCCTGAACCGGCTCTCGCTGACGCCGATGCGAGGGATCACCCTGCTCACCGGCCAGCTCGGCGGCGTGATCGTCATGAGCGTCGCCCAGGCGGCGGTGTACGTCGGCGTTGGCTTCGCGGTCGGCGTGCGCTTCGCGTCTGGCCCCGCCGGTGTGGCGCTCGTGTTCGTGTTCATGGCGCTCGTCGCGCTCGCCTTCGGCGCCCTCGGCGCGTTCGCTGCCTTACGCACCGGCTCCGGCGAGGCGGTACAGAGCCTCTTCCCGGCCTTCTTCGTCTTCCTCTTCATCTCGTCGATGAACATGCCGCGGAACCTGATCGAGGCGAGCTGGTTCAGAGGCCTCGCCACCGCCAACCCGGTCTCGTACCTGCTCGAGTGCGTGCGCAGCCTGATCATCACGGGCTGGGACGCCGAGGCGCTCGCGCTCGGCTTCGGCATTGCCGCGGCGATCGCGGTCGGGGCGTTCGTGCTCTCGATCTGGGCCCTGCGCGAGCGAATGGCGCGCTCGTGAGGAACCTGTCCGTCGCGCAAGGGGTCGCCTGGAGGACGCTGCACAACGTCTTCACGAACCCCTCGCTGCTGCTGCCCTCGCTGATCTTCCCGCTCTTCTTCTTCACCGCCTTCGCGGGCGGGCTCTCGAGCATCACCAACGTGCCCGGCTTTGACTTCCCGAACGGCTACACGGCCTTCCAGTTCGTCTTCGTGCTGCTGCAGTCGGCCGCGTTCGGGGGCGTCTTCACCGGCTTCGGGATCGCGCGCGACTTCGAGAGCGGCTTCGCGCGCAGGCTGTTGCTCGCTGCGCCGAACCGGCTCGGGATCGTGCTGGGCTACGCGGTCGCCGCGCTCGGCCGCTGGCTCGTGACCGCGGCTTTCCTGACGGTGGTCGCGCTCGCGGTGGGAATGAACGTCAGCGGAAGCGGGATCGACCTATTCGGCCTCTACGCACTCGCAGTGATCGTCAACCTGGCCGCGGTGCTCTGGGCGGCCGGAGTCGCGATGCGGTTCCGGACGATGCAGGCCGGCCCCGTGATGCAGTTCCCGGTCTTCCTCGTGCTCTTCTTCGCGCCGGTCTACGTGCCGCTCGCGCTGCTGCACGGCTGGATCCACGTCGTGGCCACCGTGAACCCGGTCACGCGCGTGCTCGAGGCGGGGCGCGGCTTCATCTCGGGCGACCCGACCGAGGTCGGCCTCGCGTTCGTCACTGCCGTCGCGCTCGTGGCCGCGTTCTCGCTCTGGGCCGTCCGCGGGCTTCGCAAGGCAGAAGCGGCCGGCTGAAGAAGTCGGGTAGAGCCCGTCGCTCGGGGGGTGGTGGCGACGGGCTCTCCCCATTGCTCGCCGCGGGCCTCAAGGCCAGGTACGGGGCACCGCGGCTCGCATCGCCCAGTACCAAGCAAAGCTAGACCTCTCCGGCGCGCTTTCCAATAGGCCATGTGACCTATCTTTCCAAGTCGCAAAACAGGCGGCGGATGGACGGAGGACCTAGCCGCTCCCTATCATCCACTGGGCCCAGTGAGTCCCGAAGACCAGGCTGTCTACTTCAACGCGGTCCCGCTGATCATCCTCGCGGGCGCGTACCTGATGGTGGTCGCGGCCCTGGCCCCGACGCTCTGGCGGGAGCGGCGCCGGGTGACCACGACCGACCTTGCCCTCGCGGGGATCTTCCCGGGGATCGCGATTCCGGCGGCGATCTTCGGGGCGCTCGTGCTGTACGACCGCGCCCCGCTCGGCGGACACGTCTGGCCCGCGTTCGCCGCGACGCTGATCGCGCTCATCCCCGCGCTCGTCTTCCTGCGGCGCTGGAGCGAGCCGGCCGGAGTCGTGATGAGCGGTGCACGCGCGCGCGAGGCCGAGCAGCTCGTCGGCGTCCGCGAACGTGAGCTCGATGCGGTCGCGAGCCTCGTCAACGCCCTCGCGCGGACGCAGGAGCCGGTGGAGGCCGCGCGGGCGCTGCTGAGCCAGGTCGAGGCCGTGGGCGGCGCCGAATTCACCGCGCTCGCGCTCGTGGCGAAGGACGAGGACGAGGCCACGGGCCTGCTGGCCCGCGCGAACGGCAAGGAGCTCGCCTGGTGGACCGAGATTCGCATCCACCTCCATAACGAGCCGTCGGGGATCGCGAGCGCCTACTTCGAGGCGGCGCCGGTCTCGGTGTACGACGTCGAGTCGTCGCCGCTCATCAGCCGGCGGCTCGCACAGGCCGCCGGGGCGAAGAGCGCCGCGTTCGTGCCCCTGATCGTCGAGGAGCGGGTGACCGGCGTGCTCGTCGCCGCGACGACGGAGGAGAAGCGGGCATTCGCACCCGAGGAGCTGCGCCTGATGCAGGCGCTCGCCGGCGAGGCTGCGATCGCGCTCGACCGGACGCGCTCCGCCTCGGCGCTCGACCAGGCGCTCGAGCGCGAGCGGCTCGTGGGCAAGATCTCGCGGCGCGTCCGCTCGGTGCACGACCTCGACGCCGTCACGCGCGTCGCGGTCACCGAGACCGGCCGCGCGCTCGGCGCGTCCCGCTGCTTCATCCGGCTCGGCGAGGGCGACGAGCCGATGCCGATTCGGGCGGAGTGGTTCGTCGAGGGGCTGAAGCCGATCGGCGAGGCCGCCTCCGCGCTGCCCGCCTCCAACCTCGCGGCGCGCGAGCGGCGAACGGTCGCGATCGCCGATGCGCTCGAGTCCCCGGAGCTGCTAGACGTCTCCCTCGGCGGCGTCGAGACACTGACGGGGCTCGGCACGCGCTCGGTGCTCGCCACGCCGGTGATCGTGTTCGACCGCATGATCGGCGTGCTCGGCCTGCACCGGCAGGACGCAGGCCAGTGGTCGCCGGCCGACGTGCTGCTCGCCGAGGCGGTCGCGCGCGAGATCGGGCTCGCGCTGCACACCGCGAACCTGCTGGCCGAGAACGAGCGGCGAATCGGCGAGCAGACCGCGCTGCTGAAGGCGGCGCAGACCGTGACGAGCGAGCTCGAGCTGGAGGCGGTCCTGCAGCGGCTCGTCGACGAGGTCGCCGAATTGCTCGCCGCTGAGGCCGTCGACTGCTTCTTGCTCGACACCGAGCGCGGCGTCTTGCGCTGCGCCGCGGTGCACGGCCTGCTCGAGGGGATCGTCGGCTTCGAGTTCCCCGCCGACCGCGGTCTCTCCGGCCGCGCGATCGCCCGCGGTCGGCCCGTGCTCTCGGACGACTACGGCAACCTGGCCGAGTCGGTCCCGCATCCTGTCTACGAGGGCTTTCGCAGCGCGATCGTTGCACCGATGCGCTGGTCCGGCGAGGTGATGGGCATCCTCGGGGTCGGCACCCGCGACGCGGCGCGGCGCTTCACGCACGCCGACGCGGGACTGCTCGAGGCGTTCGCCAACCTGGCCGCGCTCTCGTTGCGGAACGCCGAGAGCTTCGAGGAGCGCTCGCGCCAGGCCCGGATCCAGCGGGGCTTCTACCGCATCGCGGCCGTCCTCGGCGAGCCGATCTCACGCGAGGAGACCTTCGACGCCCTGGCGCAGGCGGCGTGCGACGCACTCGGCGGCGCGAGCGCTGCGGTGCTGATGCCGCGCGACGACGATCTCCGGCTCGCGGGCCTGCACGGGCTCCCCGGCCTGCTGATCAAGTTCCTCGAGGAGGGTCTGGGCGATCCGTCCGGGCCGCTGCGGGCGGCCGCTCGCGGCGGCCGCGTGCTCGCGGCGCCGCGCCTCGTCGACGACGAGCGCTTCGAAGACGAGTGGCGCAAGGTGACCGCGGACTCGGGCTCTCGCGCGCTCCTCGCCGTTCCGGTCGAGGTGCCGCGCACCGAGGAGAGCGCGCTCGTGCTCGTCTTCTTCGAGGACGAGCGGCGCTTCGCCGACGACGACCTCGAGCTCGCGCGCAATCTGGCCGGGGCAGCCCGCGGCGCGCTCGAGCGCAGCGAGCTGTTCGAGGCCGAGCGGCGCGCGCGTGCCCTCGCGCAGCAGCTGGCGCGCACGGGCTCACTGCTCGCGACGGAGCTCGATCCGGGCGTGCTGCTCGACGAGGTCGTGCGCCAGGCGCCAGCGCTGCTCGACGCCGACGCCGCGGTCATCAGGCTGTTGGAGGGCGACGAGCTCGTTGCCGGCGCAGCGGCCGGGGAAGACGCAGCCTCCGTCCTCGACTCGAGGGTCGCCTCGACCGCGCGGCTGGCCGGCGACGCCGTCCAGTCCCGCTCGCCGGTCGCGATCCCCGACGCGCGTGAGGACCAGCGGCTCCTGCAGGCCGACCCGCTGCTGGCCGCGGGCTACGCGTCGTGCGTCGCCGTCCCGCTCGTCGGGCCCGAGGGCGCCGTCCACGGCGTGCTCTCCGTCTACGGCCGCGCGCCGAGGGCCTGGCGCGAGGAGGAGGTCGAGGCGCTCGCGGCGTTCGCGGGCAACGCGTCGGCCGCGCTCTCGAGCGCCGAGCTCTACCAGAGCGTCGCGCTCGAGAAGGAGCGCAGCGTCGCGATCCTCTCCAACATCGCCGACGGGATCGTCGCCGTCGACCGCGAGGGAAAGGTCGTGCTCTGGAACGCGGCGGCCGAGCGCATCACGGGCGTTCCCGCCGAGGAGGCGCTGGGGCGGCCGCCGGGCCAGGTCCTGCAGCGCGAGCTCGAGTCGGGCAGCGACACGCCCGCAGGCGAGCGGCCGATCGCCATCCGCCGGGGCGGCGAGGACATCTGGCTCTCGCTGACCGAGGCCGTGATGCTCGATCCCGCAGGGGCGGTCGCCGGCCGCATCTTCGCCTTCCGCGACATCTCGGCCGAGCGCGTGGTCGAGCAGATGAAGTCGGAGTTCGTCTCGAACGTCTCCCGCGAGCTGCGCTCGCCGCTGACCTCGATCTACGGCTTCGCAGAGACGCTGCTGCGCGACGACGTCCTCTTCGGCGACGAGGAGCGCGCGACGTTCCTCGGCTACATCGCCTCCGAGGCCGGCCGGCTGACCGCGATCGTCGACCGGCTGCTCGCGGTCGCGCGGCTCGACTCCGGCGACCTGCAGGTGCAGCTCTCGCCCACCGACGTGAGCTCGGTCGTCTCGGAGGTCGTCGCCTCGGCCAAGCAGTCGCTTGTGCTCGACGGTCACGAGTTCGTGCTCGACCTGCCGTCCGAGCCGCTCTCGGTCGACGCCGACCGCGACAAGCTCCGGCAGATCGTGATGGACCTGGTCGAGAATGCCGTCAAGTACTCGCCAGGCGGCGGCACCGTGCGGGTCTCCGCATGCCGCCGCGACGACGCTGTTGAAGTGACTGTGGACGACGAGGGCATCGGCATCCCGCAGGCCGAGCAGGGGCGGATCTTCGCGAAGTTCTACCGCGCCGAGACGAGCGGCCGGGACCTCGCTAGCGGCGGCACCGGCCTCGGCCTCTTCATCGCCAAGGAGCTGCTCGCGGCGATGCGCGGCCGCATCTGGGTGAGCTCGACCGAGAGCGAGGGCTCGAGCTTCGTCTTCTCGCTACCGCTTTCGGCGCAGCCCGTCTTGAGTGAGCGCGAGTGAACGGTCGGCCGCGCGGGTATACCTGTGCTTCACCGCAAACGGGACGGGTCTGATGACGAGGGTGCTGGTAATCGACGACGAGGCTCCGATCCGCCTCCTCTGCCGCGTGAACCTCGAGGCGGAGGGGATGGAGGTGCTCGAGGCGAGCGACGGGCCGACCGGCCTCGAGAAGGCGCGCAACGAGGAGCCCGACGTGGTCCTGCTCGACGTGATGATGCCCGGGCTCGACGGCTGGCAAGTGGCCGAGGAGCTGATCGACGGCGAGCGCACGAGCATGATCCCGATCGTGTTCCTGACCGCGCGCGCCGAGGCACGCGACCGGGCGCGGGGCCTCGACCTCGGCGGGATCGACTACGTTACGAAGCCGTTCAACCCCGTCGAGCTCGCGCCGCTCGTGCGTGAGCTGATCGAGCGCGTCGACCGCGGCGAGCGCGACGACCTGCGGCGCGAGAAGCTCGCCGAGCTCAGGGATCTGCTCGACCCTCCCGCGGCCTAGGGCAGCGGGACCGCCACCGTCTTCACGACGCCGAGCTGGTCGAGGATCGCATCGGCCTCCTCGTCGCCGCCGCCGCTCGTCTCGGCGATCGCGCGTCGCGTGAGCGCCAGCTCGTACTGGGTGTGGGCGGCGCTCGCCGCCTCGACGCTTGCATCGAAGTGCGGCTTGGCGCGCGTGAACGGCGCGCGGCTCTGGACGACGGCGTAGCCCGCCAGCCGCTCGAGCGCCGCGCGCTGTCCGGCGGCCCCGTCTGCGAGCAGCGGCTGGAGTAGCGCCAGCGCCTCCTGGTGGCGGCCCTCGAAGACGAGGCACTCGGCCTTGCGGCTCCGGGTCTCGAGCACGAACGACTCCGCGCCGATCTCGGCGAACAGCTCGAGCGCCTCGTCCAGCAGCTCGTGCGCCTCGCCGAACGTGCCCGCGCGAGCGGCGGCGCGGCCGAGGTTGGCCGTGGCGAGAGCGATCCCGACCGGGTACTGCGCCGCCCGCCACACGCGGCGCGCCTCCTCGAACAACGGTCGCGCCTCGGCAAGGTGCCCCTGGTCGGAGAGGATCTCGCCCTCGTTGTTCTGGGCGCGCGCGACGTTCACCGGATCGCCGGCGCGCTTGCTCGTCTCGCCGCTGCGCCGGTACCACTCGACGGCCTCCTCCCAGCGGCCGTCGTAGTAGGCCTCGATGCCGATGTTGTTCTGCAGGCTCGAGAGCCGCACGAGGTCGCCGACCTCCTCCAGGATCGTCAGCGCCTCGTCGCGGTGAGAGCTGTCTCGCCGGCCGGAGTCGGTGAACGCGATGTGCTCGAGGTAGTAGGCGTGCGCCAGCTTGACCCGGTCGCCGCCGGCCTCTGCATCCCGGGCCGCCTTCTCGCTCCACTCGACCGCCTCGTCGTACTGCCCCTGCCGGTACTTGACTCCTGCGTAGGCGAGCTCGAGGTCGACGCGCGTGGCGGGGTCGGCCGTCTTCAGGCCGCGCCCGTACCAGCGAAGGGCGTCGCGGTACTTGCCCAGCCGCTCGCGGAGGACGCCCTCCTTCAGCAGCAAGCGCGGATCGTCGTCGGTCAGCGAGCGCGCGAGCTTGTACGCGTCCACCGCGCCCTCGTAGCGGGCCGCGAGCTCGCAGACGTCGCCGAGCGATTCGGCGACCGCGCCGACCTCTGCCTGGGGAACGTCGATCTTCGACGCGGCCTCGAGCCCACGCTCGAACAGCTCGGCCGCGTCGATGTTGGCGTGCTCGGACTGCGCCCGGTGCCCCGCCTCGACGGAGTAGCGCCACGCGCGCTCGTAGTCTTCGGCCCGCAGGAAGTGGAGCGAGAGGAGGGCCGCGCCCGCGTCGCGCCGCTCGAGCGCCTCGCCCACGCGCCCGTGAACCTCGCGGCGGCGCTTGAACGAGAGCCCTTCGTAGGCAACCGCCCGGAAGAGGTCGTGCAGGAAGCGCAGCTCACCTTCTTCGTCGCGGCCGACGAACTCGCCGAGCCGCTCCCAGCGCGCAAGGTCGTCCACGTCGACGCCCTCGTCCGCGAGCACCTCGGCCAGCAGCCCGAGCTGGAAGCGCGCGCCCAGCACGGAGGCGTAGCGCAGCACGAAGCGGTCCTCGGGCATGAGCGTGTCGATGCGGGCGGTGATCAGCGTCTCGACGCTCTCGGGGAGCGCGTCCGCGGTCCCGGCGGCGCGCGCCGCCGAGACGAGCTCGCGCACGAAGAGCGGGTTGCCGCCGGAGCGCTCGCGCACCGCCGCCAACGCTTCGCCCGAGAGCGCCAGCTCGCCCGCCGCCTCGAGCGCGAGGCGCTGCGCCGCGTCGCCGTCGAGCGGCTCGAGCGCGAGCTGCACGTGCCCGTCGACCTCGCGGGCGAGCTCGCCGCCCTGGGGCCGCCGCGTCACGCAGATGAGCCAGGGTCGCGGGGCGGGATCGCGAGTCAGGTAGCGGATCAGGTCCCAGGAGGCGTCGTCCATCCAGTGCGAGTCCTCCAGCACGACGAGCGTCGGCATCAGCAACACGCGCGAGAGGAACTGCTCGATCGACTCCTGCAGCCGCGTGCGGCGCAGCGACGGGTCGATCTCGTCGGCTTCCGGGGTCGGCTCGACCTCCGCGCCGAACGCGATCGCGAGCAGGGGGAGCCACGGGGCGAGGTCGGGCATGACCGCTTGCACCCACGGCGTCAGCTGGGCGCCAGCGGCCGCGCCGTCGAGCTCGGGCGTGATCCCGGCGAGCGGCCGCAGCAGCGAGCGGAGGACGAAGTACGGGGTCGTCGCGGCGTAGTGGTCGCAACGCGCGGAGAGCTGCGTGAACCCGACCGAGCGCGTCTTCAGCTCCTCGACGAGCCGTGACTTTCCGATCCCGGGCGGCCCGACGAGCTCCACGAGCCGCTGCTGCCGCAGGCGCGCCGCGTTCACGACCTCGTCGAACGCGGCCAGCTCCTGCTCGCGCCCGACGAGGGGCAGCTCCGCCGCGGTCTCCTCGTCCTTCTCGCCGGACGCGCTCCCGACCTTGTAGGCGGTGACCGGCCGTTCCTTGCCCTTCATCAGGAACGGCTGCGCCTCCGACTCGAACCGCGTGCGCGACCGGTCGAGCACATCCGCCGTCGCGAGGATCTCGCCGTCCTCGGCCCTGCCGGTCAGGCGCGCGGCGAGATTCACCGTGTCGCCCATGACCGCGTAGGTACGCCGACTGAGCGCGCCGACGTCGCCGCAGAAGGCCGGGCCGCGGTGGACCCCGGCGCGTAGCGGCAGGCCGTCGTAGCCGTCGACGATCGTCCGGAGCCCGCGCAGCATCCGATCCTCGTCGGCGCCGGTCGAGGAGGGCGCGCCTGCGACGAGGTAGAACTTGCCCCCGTCGACGTCGATGTCCGACTCGAGCCACGTCAGGCCGAGCCCGTCCATGGTCGAGCCGACCAGCTGCGCGAGCTCGCTCAGCCGTCCGTGCAGGTCGTCGGCGCTCTCCGGGAGGAGCCCGTCCACGCCGCTGAACTTGAGGAACGCGGCGGTCACCTGCCGGTGCTCGGCTTCCCCGGTCTCGAGCCGGAGCTGGGCCCGCAGCGGCGCCGGCACATACGACTCGAGGTCCTCCCCGAGCGGCATCGCCGAGTGCGCTACCACATCCTCCTCGTCCTCCTCGAGCTCGGCCTCGAACCGGCGCAGCAGCAGCCCGCTCTCCTTCGCCTGCCCGAGCAGATTGGGCTCGAGCGCCTCGGCGGTGCGCGCGCTGACCAGGATCTGCCCCGCGCTCGCCTCCGACTCGAGCCTGATCGTGGAGGTCGCAGCCGGCCCCGTGACCAGGAGCTCGCGGTGCGTGCCCTCGACGAGGAAGAACGAGCAGGGGCCGCTGTAGATGCCGACCGACATGCGCAGGGTCACCGCCCCGACTGAGCTCATCGTCTTGCCGGTTTGCTCGATCAGCCACTGCATCTGCGAGGCGGCCTCGCAAGCACGCGTCTCGTGGCCCTCGTCGGTGAACAGGAGCAGCAGCGCGTCCCCGCGGAACTTGAGCACGTCTCCTTCGTAGCGCTCGGAGATCCCGATCAGGCCCTCGTAGACGCCCGAGAGCAGCAGCACGAGCTCCTCCGCGCCCGCCCGCCCCTTCGCCTGCAGGCGTTCCGAGAGCCGTGTGAAGCCGGAGACGTCGAGCGAGACCAGCGTCCCTTCAAGCTCTCGCGCGCGTAGCGGCTCGGGCTCGCGGCTCCACCGGACCGTCAGGCGCGGGAGGTAGGGCTCGTATGAAGTTCGGGCCATGACTGCAGTTTCTGCTCCGAGGCCTTGAAAGTTCAAGCACATCCTCCTAGGCTCATTGACTGGACTAGGGGAAGGGAGTGACCGTGCGGGGTCCGCTGCGGCGAAAGGTTCTACTAGTGCTGGGTGTGTTGGGCGCGCTGACGCTGCCGTCGGCTGCCTCGACCACGCCTCCTGTCGTAACGCTCACCGCGCCCGACGCGGGAGCGATCATGCGCGGCACCGTCACGCTCTCGGCGGACGCAAGCCCGGGGACGACACGTGTCGACTTCACGTACCTCCACGAGGGGCCCGGCGGCGGCAACGTCGAGACGGTCGTCGGCAGCGACATCGACCCGCCCTTCTCGGTGCAGTTCGACACCACGGCGTACCCGAACACGCTGATCGCCGACGCAACGATCTACGCCGACGCCTACAACGACGGCGGTGAGCACACGCGCTCGACCGGGCACGCCGTGACCGTGGACAACGCCGGCGGCCGGATCGCGTTCGAGCGGAACAGCGACGGCAACTCCGAGATCTGGACGATGGACCCGAACGGCGGCAACCTCCAACAGCTGACGCACACGGGGCCCGGCGTGGTCAACACCAAGGCGTCGATCTCACCCGACGGAAACACGATCGCCTTCGAGCAGGGCGACGAGGGCGGCAAGCAGGTCTGGGTGATGAACGCGGATGGCACCAACCAGCACCCGTTGACGAACTCGGACCAGGGCTCGAACGGCACGCCGGCGTTCTCGCCGGACGGCACCAAGATCGCCTTCGAGTCGAACCGCAACGACCACTGGCAGATCTTCACGATGGCCGCCAACGGCTCTGGCCAGACCGCGGTGACGCCGAATGTCACCGCCCTCAGCGACGTGAGCGCGTCCTGGAGCCCGGACGGGTCGCAGCTCACCTACGCCGAATCCGACGCGGGCGCCGATCAGGAGATCTGGAAGATCAACCTGAGCACGAGCGCGCGGACGCAGCTGACGAACAACGGGGTGCTCGACTCAGATCCCGACTGGTCGCCCGACGGGCTGCAGATCCTCTTCACGAGCGAACGCAGCGGGACGGTCTCCGTATGGAGGATGGGCGCCGACGGGAGCAACCCCGAGAACGTCACCGAGGCCTCGATCTACGACGCCGACCAGACCTGGGCGCCTGACGGGAAGCACATCGCCTTCGTCCGCGACAGCGGCGGCCAGGCGTTCAACGTCTGGACAGCGCGGCCCGACCACGAGTTCAGCGGCGGGGCCTCCTTCGGCAACGCACAGCTGCAGCTCACCCACACCGGCTCGCCCTCGCGGAACTCGTTCCCGGACTGGGGCTCGGAGCCGACTGCGACCGGCTCCGAGATCAGCATCACCGGCACCGCAACGAGCAAGGCCGGCGCGCAGTCGGTGCCGATCAGCGGTATCCCGACCGACGC
>Ga0307310_10000589_pt1 | contig 12442 bp, 12 predicted proteins | sample ER_DNA_197_FD_194502 | JGI IMG/M metagenome (GOLD analysis project Ga0307310, IMG submission 194502) | Bulk soil microbial communities from the East River watershed near Crested Butte, Colorado, United States - ER_DNA_197 | ecosystem: Environmental > Terrestrial > Soil > Floodplain | place...
CCGTTCAGCGAGAGCAGATTTGTACCGTCGAACGCATGGTGGCGAGGATCGTATTTGCCTGGGCCCCAGGCGTTGAACTCTGTCTTCGTCGCCTCATCAAGCGCCGGCGAAAGGGCCACGATCGCCCCCACGTTCAGATCGGTGTTCGCCCATCCGTCCAGTCGCCGGCCGATTCCGGTGGTCAAGGAATTATCGACTGAAGAATGACAAAGGGCGCACGTGATGCCAATGCTGGTGAGGTGACCGCTCGCATCGACTCTGCCGCGGACTCCCACGATCGCGTTCAACCGTAACAATTCAATCGTCACGGCTGGGTCGGTCAGATCAACCTGACCAGCGCGAAGCGCGGCGACGATCGGCCGCGGAAGGGCCTCGACATCGACCTTGAGGCCCACTGCCAATGCGGTCTTCGGATCGACCGTTGCGATGACTTCGTGCATGCGCAACACGTCGGTCCACAATTGCTCGTCGCCGAAAGTGTCGTAGCGGAAGATGGCTTGCCCGGCAGGCTGGTCCGCGGTCGCCCCGGAACCGAACCCTGACACGACGCAGGTAGACGCGAGGACGAAGACGATTGAGGCAACGCGCACGATTCGCATAGATGCTTTTCTCCGATCAGAGCGATTTCAGATACTCGACGAGGTCCCGCTGCTGCTCGGGGGTGAGACCGAGTTTGCGAACCCGGTCGTAATGCGCCACGACGTCGGCGAGCGTGGCCGCACTGCCGTCGTGGAAGTACGGCGCGTGCTGCCACAGCCCACGCAGAGGAGTGGTGCGGTAGGCCTTGCTTGCCGTGCGCGCCGCATACGCGCCGTCGACGCCGGTGTCGGCGGGCGGGTGCAATGTCCCACCGTTGTTATCCGTGCCGGACCCGCCGATGTGGCAGCTCGCGCACGTCCGGTCAAAGACGGTGCGTCCACGCTCCGCGATGGCTGCATCGACGCTTCCGGCCGGGGGCGGAGGCGCCGGCAGGCTATGCTGGTAGGCGCGCAGCGCCGGGAGCCTGGACGTGACCATGTCCGGCGAATGCTTGACGTCAATGCCGAGCCGCGGGTCGGAGAAGTCGCCCTGCCCGCCCATCTGAGTAACGGCGACGTAGGCATTCCAGTACGAGATCGGGCCCTCCGCGGTGTACGTTTCGTTCTTCACTTGAGCCAGGCCATAGGCCGGAGGAAGGACGAGCGGCGTGCTCTTTCCGTCCTGGTTGTAGCGAGGGTCGTATTTCCCGGCTCCCCACGACTGGTACACCGTTTTCTTGTCCGCAGCCAGCATGGGCGACAGGGCAATGATCGCCCCCACATTGAGATCGCGGTTCGGCCAGCCGTCCTTCCGGCGACCGATGCCGGGCATGACCGAATCGTCCACGGTGGAATGACAGAGCGCGCACGTGACGCCAAGACGCGTGATGTGATTGTTGGCATCCACCGTAGCCTGCAGACCCACGACCGCATTCATCTTGAGCAGCGCGACCGTCGTTGCCGGACTCTTGAGATCGACCTTCTCGAGGATGCCGGGCGGGAGTACGTCCGCGTCCACTTTGAGCCCGACCTTGAGCGCAGTCGTCGGATCAACGTTCTTCTCGACAACCGCGTTCAGGTTGAGCTTGTCAGTCCAGAGCTGTTCGTCACCGAACGTCTCGAAGCGAAAAATGCGCTGTCCCTCGGCGATCTCGGTTGGTGACGACTCCTGCCTGGCTTGAGGCTCCGGCTTCGTCGTTCCGCACGCGCTCAGGGCCGTTCCCGCGGCGAACATGATGAAGGCCATCATGCGTATTCCTTCGATCGCCATGTCTTCCTGCCTCCGCTAAGACCCGCTAAGAAAAGATGAGCCGGGCCAAGTCCTGATGAGTCAGATACGCAACATTCGTCTTGCGTATCTTGCAAATCGGAAGCCTTCGAACGGCTTCGAACATCAGGCCTTTGTGGCGAGTAAACTGCAGGGCCGGTAACGACGGCCTGTCGGTGGGCGTAATACCTTTCGATATTGGGAAGGCCGGAGCGCCACCGAACAGCTCAACGGCCGCATCGGGATCTTCGTCGTCGCGGACTCACATGCTCAGACAACAGCTACTCGATACGGGCCGCGGGCGGATCGTCACCCTTCTCCAGCGCGGCCCCCTGACAGTCGACGATATCGCGTCCAAGCTGGGGCACAGTGCCAGCGGGGTACGAGCCCAGATCACCGCTATGGAGCGCGACGGCGTTGTCCGACCCGTGGGTAGAAGGCCGGGAACAACCAGACCGTCAAGGATCTTCGAGCTGACACCTGAGGTCGAGCAACTGCTGTCGCGCGCGTATATTCCGCTGCTCACCCAACTCGTTGAAGTGTTCGCCAATGGCCTGCCGGCGCGTCAGGTGGACGCGCTATTGCGGGAGACGGGGAGGAAACTCGCCGGTGAACTGTCTTCCCGACGCCCTTCCGGTACTCTGCGGTCCCGTGTCATGGCCGCGAGCGAATTGCTCAACGAGCAACTCGGCGCCGTGACTCACGTCGAGCAGAACGGCGGTTACATCATCCGCGGTGAGGGATGTCCGTTATCGGCCTTGACGGGGAAACACCCGGCGGTGTGCCGGGCCATGGAGAGTCTCGTCAAGGAAATCGTGGGCGCCCCTGTTCACGAATGCTGCGAGCGCGCACAGCGTCCTCGTTGCTGTTTCGAGATCGGGACCGGCACGAAGTCAGCGGGTCGCTAGGTCCTCCGTGCCGTACGTGCACGGGGTCGCGGGATCGCATCGCAGTCGCGACAATTCCGGCGACATGCGGTGACGCCATACTGGTCCCTGACATCCGCGTCGTCCCTCCGCCAAGGCGGGTGGACAGACTCGAAATCGACATGCGTGCCGCAGCAACCCTTGTTCCGTGAACACAGAGGCGCGAGCCGCGTCCACAGCCGGGCCATAACACGCTGCACTCGAATCACTTGAACCTATCTGGCCAATCAGCACGCGGCCCCACTCCCAACGCGTGCCGCTGACCATTCTCGCCGCTGGATGCGACTTCTGATTCGCCGGTTCGTGCGGGCGCGCGATCATGGAGCGGTGGCCGTCTTCGTCGGCCGATCGTCGACGGCAAGCTCGAGCCGGATGGTTTCGGATCCCACCCGAAAAGACGCGCCGTCCCTCAGCGGCGCGGTGCCGTCGATCCGTTCGCCCGCCACCCAGGTGCCGTTCTTGCTCCCGAGATCGTCGATCGAGACCTCGCGTCCGATCACAGTCAGCTGCGCGTGGCGGCGCGAGACCGAGTCCGCATCGATTTGAACGGCGCATCCCCGGTCGCGACCGATCACGGACTCGCCCGCGGGGACTTCAATTGATTGGCCGCGCCAGATCAACCGGCAGACGGGCGCCTCGGTGATCGGTGTCTGGCCGGCGACGACTGCCTCTCCAATGAACGCATAGCCGACGCGGTGCAGCGTGCGGATCACGCGACCATCGCCGGAGCTGTCGCCGAGCGCCTTGCGAAGCTGCGTGACGAGCGCCGCCAGGCTCGTCTCGGAAACATGAACGCCGGGCCAGAGCGCGGCGTGCAGTTGCTCGTGCGGTACGGCGTTCGGCTGGTTCCTGACGAGGATCAGCAGGAGCTCGAACGCCTTCGGCGCGAGATGGACCTCGATTCCCTCCCGTCGCACCAGGTGGGCGCCAAGGTCGACGACAATCGCACTCGCGTTCTGCAAGGTCTGGCGGATTATACGAGAGGGTCTCGACTAGAATCATGCCGATCCGATGCACTGTCCTGCCTGCCGGCGCGACGTTCCCGAATCGAACCGCTACTGCCCCGCATGCGGCGCCCCCGTTGACGCGTCCCAGGCACCGACGCTGACGGTCGCCGCGGACGATCGGCTGCCCTCGTCGGACGCGCTCGACGGCGCGCAGTTCATTCCCGGCACGATGCTCGCCGGCCGCTACCGCATCGTCGGCCTGCTCGGCCGCGGCGGCATGGGCGAAGTCTACCGAGCTGAAGACCTGAAGCTCGGACAAGCCGTCGCTCTCAAGTTCCTTCCGAAGGAGGTCACGCATCGCGCCGACCGGCTGGCGCGCTTCCATCAGGAAGTCCGGCTCGCGCGGCAGGTCTCCCATCCGAACGTGTGCCGCGTGCACGACATCGGCGAAACCGGCGGCCAGCACTTCCTCTCAATGGAATACATCGACGGCGAAGATCTCGCGTCGTTGCTGCGGCGCATTGGCCGGTTGCCCTCCGACAAGGCGCTCGAGCTCGCGCGTCAGCTCTGCGCCGGTCTTGCGGCGGCACACGACCGCAAGGTTTTGCATCGCGATCTGAAGCCCGCGAACGTGCTCATCGATGGACGGGGTCGGGCGCACCTTGCGGACTTTGGCCTCGCGAATCTCACCGACCAGCAGCATGGCCCCGAGATCGCCGGCACACCCGGTTATATGGCGCCGGAACAGCAGGAAGGGCGCGAGGTCACGACGCGGACCGATGTGTACGCGCTGGGTCTGGTGTTGTACGAAATGTTCACGGGCAAGCGTGCGCTCACGGTTGACGGCGCCCGGCGGGACCATCTTGGCGTGCGCGCACAGATCAGCGCGCCTGTGGCCAGCCCGTCGACCCACATCCCCGATCTGGATCCCGCCATCGAGCGCGTCATCCTGCGCTGTCTCGAGCGCGATCCGGCGCGCCGCCCGCCGTCGGCGATCGCTGTCGCGGCTGCACTACCCGGAGGAAACCCGCTGGCTGCGGCGATTGCCGCCGGCGAGACGCCGTCGCCTGACATGGTCGCCGCAGCTGGAGAGCCGGGCACGCTATCGCCCGCGGTCGGCGCTCTGTGTTTTGCCGGTGTGTTGATTGGGCTGATCGTCCTCGCTCCGCTCACGCGCGACGTCAACCTGATCGGGTTGACGAAGATCGAGCTCGGCCCGCGGGCCCTCACGGAACGGGCGCACACCGTTCTGCGAAACCTCGGCTACGCGGATCCGGCGGCCGATGAAGTGGTCGGATACTCGACCGATATCGACTATCTGCAGTACATCGACGAGCACGTCCAATCGCCCACGCGATGGCGCGCGCTCGGTACCTCTCAACCACCTGCGCTCCTGTTCTGGTACCGTCAAAGTCCGCGGCCGTTGGTCCCCATTGGCGGCACCAACATCGTGACGCAGCTGAATCCGCCCAACACGCGTTCCGGGATGGTATCGCTGAGCCTCGATCGAACTGGGCGGCTGGTCAGGCTCCTGGCCGTTCCGGGGCAGATTGAGCCGTCGCATGAATTCGCTGGCGCATCCACGTCGATCCCCTCGGCGGATTGGCAATCTCTGTTCACGGAGGCCGGCCTTCCAGTCGCGCAGTTCTCGCCCGCAAGACCGCAGTGGATCCCGCCGATCTTCGCGGACGCGCGGGCCGCATGGGCGGGCGCGTATCCTGAGCGCCCGGATGTGCCGATTCGGATCGAAGCGGCAGCCGCGCTGGGAAAGCCCGTGTACTTCGAGATCGTCGCGCCCTGGACCCGGCCCAGGAACGAAGACCGTCCGCAGGGCAATACGTCGGGGGAGCGCGTCGCTCTCTATATGCGCTCGGTCGTGTCGCCGCTTTCTCTGGTGGTCGCCGCGCTGCTGGCGCTGCGTAATTTGCGTCTGGGACGCGGCGATCGACGCGGCGCGACGCGGTTGAGCCTGTTCATTTTCGCCGCCGGTGCGTTGAGCAATGTGCTCCAAACCGGCGGTCTGCAGGTGTTCGGCCGAGGGCCGGTGCTCGTGTTGTTCGTTCCCGCCTTCGTGTGGCTGCTGTATGTCGCGCTCGAACCGCACCTCCGCCGCATCTGGCCCGAAACCATGATCGGATGGAGCCGATTGCTGGCGGGCAGCGTTCGCGATCCGCTCGTGGGACGCGACGTGCTGGTCGGTGTGCTCGTCGCAATTGGCGACGGGTTGATACTCGGGCTGCATACGCTGCTGCGGCGGTGGTCAGGGAGACCGCCGCAATTCCCGGCTGGAGCCTCCATCAATCCGTTCGACGGAATCGAGGCGTCCAGTGACCTGCTCCTCGGCGGCCGATTCGCGCTCTCGCGGATCGTCGGCTCGGTGATGAGCATTCCCGTGTGGGGCGTGACAATGTCGACATTCCTTCTTTTGCTCCTGCTCTACGTCCTCCTCCGGCGGCGCTCCCTCGCGTTGGCGGCGATGATCCTGGGATTGACCGTGACCTACGTCGTCACCCACGGTGGCTGGCTGCTCGCCTACGCCCCCGCCGATTACTTCGCTCCATCGGTCGCCGACGTCGCGTTGTTCGCGGTTGTTCAGACAGCGATCGTGCTGGTGGCCGTCCGGTTCGGCCTGCTCACGATGCTGGTCGCTTCGCTTGTGAGCGTGCTGTTGACGCTTGTGCCGATCGCCATCGATTCGTCAGTGCCGTATGCCTCATCGTCGCGGCTGATTGTCGCCACAGTGATCGCATTGGCCGCCTATGGCTGGCACACCGCGCTGGCCGGACGACCGATGCTTGGCGCCGTCTTCCTCAGGGACGAACCCGCCCGCCACGCCTGATCAGGAAAACCTCAAGGTTTCCTCAAGCCCGAATCGCCTCGGGCGGCGTTATCGTCGCGTTCAGGAGGCGGCCATGATTGACAGAAAGCCCGAGGACGCGGTGTTCGAAACGATCGAGAGCTGCACGTTGGTGATCGCTGCACTCGTGATTACGGCGCTGCTGTATCAACTGATCGCCCTGGCGGTGCCTCTTTTCAACTCCATGGTGTTTCCACAGGTGCTGGCCCAGGGCGCACCCAAAAGCCTGGTCGCGGTGTTCGCCCACGCCGACGATGAGGGCGCCGCGGCGCCGATTCTCGCTCGCTACGCTCGCGAGGGCGTGCAGGTCTACGTGATCATCGCGACCGACGGCGCCCAGGGCGGGGCGCATACGTCGATCCCGCGTGGCCCTGAGCTCGCACGCGTACGGGCCGACGAAGCCCGGTGCGCGGCGGGCGCGCTCGGAATCCACGCACCAATTCTGCTCGGGTTTCCGGACGCACAGCTTGGCAACTACATGGAGGATCCCGTGCGTCTGATTCAGCTGACCGCGCGGGTACAGGGCGAATTGCAACGGCTCCAACCAGACGCCTTGATCACCTGGGGACCAGATGGAGCAACAGGCCATCCGGACCATCGGATTGTGAGCAGCGTGGTGACGCAGCTCGTTCGGGCCGGCGCGCCGGGCGCGCCCGAGCGTCTGTTCTACGTCTCGCTTCCCGCTGCGGGATTTCGCGTGATGAATCCGACGCGCGGAGAGCCGCCGTTCCTGATCCCGCTGCCTAAATATTTCAGCGCCCGCGTTCCGTTCTCCAAAGCGGACTTCGAAGCGTCACGCCGATCGATGGCCTGCCATAAGACGCAGTACTCGGAGGACATCGTGCAAAGGGTGTCAGAGGCGATGAAAGGCGCACTCCAAGGGGAACTCCCGCTCGCTCCGTTGTTCGCGACGACTCGGACGACCGATCTGTTCCGGTAAAGGTTCCTCTTTTTCGGCAGCGGGCTGGCCAACTTGCTGAACCTTGCGCCGCAGCCCGCCCTGTGCGAACCGCTTCGTGCCGCTGGCCCTTGCCCTGCTCGCGCCATTCGTCGTCAACAGCCTTGCGTTGCACGCCGTCCTCGAGCGATCGGGGCTCCCTGTTGCCGTCGCCGTTCTGGCCTTGTTGGTCTATCTCGCCTGGGCGTATCGCAAGGCGTACGGTCCCATGCTCGCTCCGAAGACAGCCCCGGGGTAGACTGCGCCGTGATGGGTGCTGACGCCGAGGCCGCGGGAACGCCGATGTCTGTGACTGACGACCTGATGTCGGGCGCAGAGTACCTGGCCAGCCTGAGCGATGGCCGGGCCGTGTACCTCTATGGGGAACGCGTGGCCGATGTCACGACCCATCCGGCCTTTCGCAACTCGGCCGCCTCGCTGGCACGGTTGTACGATGCGCTGCGGGACCCCGACCAGCGCGACGCGTTGACGACGGTCGATCGATACGGCATCCGAACGCATCGTTTTTTCACGCCGAGCTATTCGGCCGCCGAGTTGTGCTCCGCGCGCGATGCGATCGCGCGCTGGGCGCGCCTGACCTACGGCTTCATGGGCCGCACGCCGGACTACAAAGCGTCGTTCATGGCCACGCTGGGCGCGAATCCGGAGTTCTACGCCCCGTACGAGCAGAACGCCCGGGACTGGTATCGACGCTACGCCACCAAGGCGCTGTACCTGAACCATGTCCTCATCAACCCGCCGGTGGACCGCAGCCGGCCGGTACACGAGGTCGCCGACGTGTTCCTCCACGTCGTACGGGAAACGGAAGCCGGCGCCGTGGTCTCGGGGGCGAAGATGCTCGCGACCGGATCCGCGCTGACCCATGCCACGTTCGTCGCGCAGAACAGTGCGGTGACACTCGAGGCCGGCAAGGCCGAAGACTATGCGCTGGTCTTCATCGCCCCGATGGACACACCGGGCACGCGCCTGCTGTGCCGGCCGTCGTACGAGCAAAATGCGCATAGTCCCTTCGATCATCCGCTTTCCAGCCGCTTCGACGAGAACGACGCGGTGCTGATTTTCGACGAGGCGCTCATCCCCTGGGAGAACTTTCTCGTCTACCGGGACGTCGAGCGCGCGAACTCGTTCTATTCAGCATCCGGGTTCTTCAATCGATACAACCTGCAGGCGGGAACCCGGCTCGCCGTGAAACTCGACTTCATGACGGGGCTGCTCGCCCGCGGAGTGGCCTATAACGGCACCGACGGCTTCCGCGGAGTGCAGGCAGCGCTTGGGGACGTCGTCGCCTGGCGGACGCTCGTCTGGGCGATGACCACGGCAATGGCTGCAGACCCGCAGCCTGGCCCGGGCGGTTCCGTCATCCCGCGAAGCGAGTACGCCGCCACGATGCGCATCTTCGCCACGTCCGCGTGGCCGGCGGTCAAGGAGATCTTCGAGAACGTTCTAGGTGGCGCTCCGCTGATGGTGCCATCCGGCCGCGAGGATCTCGCGAATCCCGATCTGCGCGCCCTCATCGACCGCTACTATCGCGGCACGGGCGCCACGGCGCTCGAACGGATCAAACTCTTCAAGGTCGTGTGGGACGCGATCGGGACCGAGTTCGGAGGGCGTCACGAACTCTACGAGCGGAACTACGCCGGCAATCACGAACAGATCCGCGTCGACGCCGTGAATTTCGCCCGCCGCACCGGCGTTCTCGATCAGTGTGCGCAGCTGGTGGACCAGTGTCTCGCCGATTACGACCTGGACGGCTGGACGAAGGACACGTGGCGTTAATGACTGGTCCCCGCTCCCGTCCCGGCGGCGCGCGCACGCGAACACGCATGACCAAGGACCAAAGACTGAGGACGACCAAGGACAAAGGACGGACCAGGCACCAAGGCCCAGGGACAAAGGACTGACAGGTTAGAGCGTGCGATGACTGACAGAATCGACAACGTGCGTAGTTGGATTGACGAGTCGGCGCGCATCGTCGCGTTGACCGGCGCTGGTATCTCTACAGAATCCGGCATTCCCGACTTCCGCGGTCCGCAAGGCGTTTGGACGAAGAACCCGAAAGCCGAAAAGCTCTCGGACATTCATTACTATCTGTCGGATCCCGAGGTCCGCAAACTCGCCTGGAAGAGCCGCGTCGATCATCCCGCCTGGCATGCTGAACCCAATGCGGGGCATCGTGCGCTCGTGGACCTCGAACGGCGCGGGAAACTGCATGCGCTAGTCACCCAGAATATCGACGGCCTGCACCAACGGGCAGGGAACTCGCCCCGCAAGGTGATCGAAGTGCACGGCACCGTACGCGAGGTCGTGTGCATGAACTGTGGGTGGCGCGGGCCCATGCAGCCCGTGCTCGAACGTGTGTCTGCGGGCGAAGACGATCCGCCCTGCGAGCATTGCCGCGGGATCCTGAAAAGCGCGACGATCTCCTTCGGCCAATCGCTGATTCCAGAAGTGATCGAGCGCGCGATGCGGGCCGCGGAGCAAGCCGACTTATTGCTCGCCGTCGGGACAAGTCTTCAAGTGCATCCAGTGGCCGGCGCGGTTCCGGTTGCGAAGGCTGCCGGCGCTCGCGTGGTGATTGTGAATGCCGAGCCCACGCCGTTCGATGAGATGGCCGACGCCGTGCTTCGGAAGCGGATCGGTGAGGTCTTGCCCACGCTCTGCAACGCGCGAGACTGAAGACCCGCAGGAGCGCCGGGTCCGTGGCGCAGTTCAGTCTCTTGCCCTAAAACTCTGTCGAATCGCGTCAGACGGACCTGCGATGCTCGGCGAAGTTGCGGGGCGTCGACATTTCGAGCGAAACGTCCGTCAATCGAACATAGAGTGCACTCGGCATGCTTTTTTCTTGCGCGCTGATTTCGCTCCGCGTACATGACGACCCTTAAATCTTCGCGAATGTCACGTTTGCACGGCTGCTCCTTCGCTACACTCACTTGTTCGCCTTCGAGTCTCCCTGCGACCGCACACCGGATCTTCTGATTTCTCCGAAAGGTCGCCCCTATGACAACAGTTCGCAACGCGGTCATACGTCTCCGCGCCGAGTATCTCGAAATGCCGGGCCTGCGTCTGACGCCCGAGCAGGTGCAGCGCCTATGCGGAATCGAACGGGTGATGTGCCAGTCCGCCCTCAACTCGCTCCTCGATGCGAAGTTTCTGCACGTTACCTCCGATGGCCGGTACGCAAGGTCCTGGGACGGAGAAACGATTTCGCGTCAACGTGTCGCGAAGGCACACCTTGAAGCCGACACGCGCGCCAAGAAGGCATCGTAACCTGCCGAAAGCGAAGGTGCGGAAATGATCTGGACAGGAATAGGGATGGCAGTGGTCGCCGGTATCGCGTTCCTGGTGGTCATCTTCGCAAGGCGTTCCGTTGGCGTCGATGAGCTCGGGTCCGTCAGCTCGCACTGGATTGCGGAGCATCACACGGATTCTCGATAACCCTTACCGGATCGGCGGCGGTGGGAGCCTGGTTTCGCCTTCTTCCATCGTAAATGTGTACTCGAGCGAGAACCACGGCGGCTCGAGATCCGGATGGTCTGACCGTGGCTCGTCGTGGCGGACCAGGTCGCCAATCAGATTTCGGGTCACACCGAACTGGACATCATCTTGTAGGTGCTCATCGTCGGGCATGAAGACCTGCGAAATCAGCGTCTTGAATCCGGGCTTGAACATCAGGAAATGCACGTGCGCCGGCCGGAAGGGGTGGCGGCCCTGAGCCTCCAGCAGCTGCCCGACGACATTGCCCTCGGTTGATGCTTCTGAAGCTGAACGTCCCAGTTTCGTCGGTGGTGAACTTGCCGCGCAGGTTCATGTCCACCTGCTCGGAATCCTGGCTCTCGTAGAGTCCGGATGTCGACGAATGCCACACATCCACTTCGGCGCTGACGACGGGCTGATTCGTTCGATCTCGGACGTGCCCGATGAAGAAAAACGGCGCGCCTGACGTCGGCGACCGAACCAGCGAGCCGCCATTTTCGGTTCTCGGAGAGTGCATCCGCCAGAACGGACCGAGGATGGCCGCTGAAGTTTCCGCGGCGCCGGCGTCGCCGTTGTTGAGCATGCAGACGAGCGACGACAGGCCGAGCGAGCCGGCCATCAGCACGACTTCGTTGTGCGTGTCGGTCGTCAGCTGACCCATTCTCGCAATCAGGCCCGTCGCCGAGCGGAATTCTTCCTCCGTCAGCCTGACGTCGCGGACAAAATCATGCAGATGGCGCACGAGCGAGATCATGATCTCGCGAAGCCGCGGATTCGTGGTCCGCTGCATCACGGCGAGGACTTCCTGCGTCAGGTCGCGTTCGTTGGCGACGATCATCGCGGTCTCTACTTCGCCTCGGCCGGCAGCCCTGTGATGCGGATGCCGCTGTGGTGAACCTTGTAGCGGCGGTTCACCGAGATCAGCAGGGCCGTCATACTCTCCACGATGCGGGCCACTTCGAGCGGGCCGGCATCGATCGGACGCAAGCCGGGGATCAACTTCACCAGGGAGAACAGCGTTTTCTTGGCCGCCTCGTCGTCGCCACACACGAGGATGTCGCAGTCCGGCGTGACGGAGAGATCCTGCAGCGCTTCGGCCGAAAGGCTATGGAAAGCCGCCAACACCGGCGTGCCGGATGGCGTCAACTCGCGCGCTTGCTCGGCAGCGGACCCTTGCCAGACGCCCAGCATCCGGGTCGGCTTGCCTCCTATCGCGGCAGCGAGGGGAACGGTCGTATCCACCAAAATGGCGTCCTTGAGAGAGCCGCGAATGCTCTTCAGTATCGCGGCCTGTGCGGGAAACGGCACGGCCATCACGACGACCGAGGCCTGCGCGGCAGCCTGCGAGTTCTCGCATCCGCTGACCAGCAGGTTCTGCGCCGGTGGCGACCCGCCCGCGTTCGTCGCATCTTTCAGGCGCTGCGCCGCGTCCTGGGCCTTTTTCTCATCGCGGGAGCCGATGAAGATCTGCGCCCCTGCCAGCGAAGATCGGAAG
>Ga0307310_10000591_pt1 | contig 12429 bp, 11 predicted proteins | sample ER_DNA_197_FD_194502 | JGI IMG/M metagenome (GOLD analysis project Ga0307310, IMG submission 194502) | Bulk soil microbial communities from the East River watershed near Crested Butte, Colorado, United States - ER_DNA_197 | ecosystem: Environmental > Terrestrial > Soil > Floodplain | place...
CTCGGAGCTGCTGAGGACGTGGTCCGGCGCCGGCGCCTGGTCGGCCGCTGTTCCGGTCATCGGGCTGCCACCGTCAGCGCCTCGGCGGCCTCCTCGGCCTCGGGACCCTTGGTCTCGGCGCCGACCTCGGGCTCCTCGCCGGCCGGAGTGAGCCAGCAGCGGCTCACGTGCTCATGACCAAGGTCGCGAACCGGAGGGGCGACGTCGCAGATCCGCATGCGCTGCGGGCAGCGTCGCTTGAAGAGGCAGCCGGTTGGGAGGTTCAGCGGAGACGGAACGGTGCCCTTGATCACCTCCAGCCGGTCGACGCGCGCGTCGAGCCGTGGGATCGAGCGCAGCAGCCCCTTGGTGTACGGATGATGCGGCGCGCCGAAGATGGTCTTGACGTCGCCCCGCTCGACGATCTTGCCGGCGTACATGACGACCACCTCGTCCGCCATCTCGGCCACCACGCCGAGATCGTGGGTGATGAGCATGATCGCCATCCGGTTCTTCTCGCGCAGGCTCCGCATCAGCTCCAGGATCTGGGCCTGGATGGTGACGTCCAGCGCCGTGGTCGGCTCGTCGGCGATGAGCAGGTCGGGATCGGTCGAGAGTGCCATCGCGATCATGACGCGCTGTCGCATCCCGCCCGACAGTTCGTGGGGGTGCTCGGTGGCGCGCCGCTTGGCATCGGGGATCCCCACCAGGCGCAGCATCTCGACCGCGCGGTCCCACGCCTCGCGACGACCCATCGAGGAGTGCTGCTGAACCGCCTCCGAGATCTGGTCGCCGCAGGTGAAGACCGGGTTGAGCGAGGTCATCGGCTCCTGGAAGATCATGCTCATCTGGTCGCCGCGAACGTCGCGCATGTCGTCTTCGCTCTTCGTGAGCAGGTTCACCCCGTTGAGCAGGATCTGGCCGTCCACGATGCGTCCCGGGCGGTCGATCAGGCGCATGACGGAGAGCGAGGTGATGCTCTTGCCACAGCCGGACTCGCCGACGACGCCCATCGTCTGGCCGTGGGCGATCTGGAAGCTGACGTCGTCGACCGCCTTCACCGTACCGTCCTGGGTGAAGAAGTGGGTCTTGAGTCCCTTGATCTCGAGGAGGGGGCCCGTTCCGAAGTTGGCGGCCGTCACTTCGTCTCGATCCGCTGCCGCGGGTCGAGCGCGTCGCGCAGCCCGTCGCCGAGGAAGCTCGCGGAGAGGACGATCAGGATCAGCACGACGCCGGGATAGACGACTTTGAGGGGTCCGGAGAAGAAGTAGTTCTGCGCATTCTCGAGCATCGTTCCCAGACTTGCCTCCTGGCTGCCGAGCCCGAAGCCGAGGAACGAGAGGGCCGATTCGACCACCACAGAGTCGGCGATTCCCAGCGTGGCGGCGACGACGATCGGGGCGAGGGCAGGCGGAAGCATGTGTCGAATGATGATTCGCCGCGGGCTCGCCCCGAGGGCGCGGGCCGCCTGGACATAGTCGACCTCCCTGAGCGACAGGAACTCCGCCCGGACGAGCCGCGCGGCCGTGGTCCAGCCGGTGATCCCGATGGCGAGGATCACCACCCACACGTTGCCCCCGCCGAAGAACGCGGTGATCATCAGGATCACGAACAGCGCCGGCAGCGAGAGCATCACATCGACGAAACGCATCATCACGTTGTCGAGCCAGCCACCGACGTAGCCGGCGATCGAGCCGATGAAGATCCCGATCGTGACGATGATCAGAACCGCCGCCAGTCCGATCTCGAGCGAGGTCTGGGTGGCCTTCCCCAGCCGCGCGAAGAGATCCTGCCCGGTCTCGTTGTAGCCGAGGATGGCGAAGGTGAAGTTGCCGTCCTTGTCGAAGAGCTGCGGCGGGGCGTCGGGTAGGAAGAGGTGTGTCAGGGTCCACGCGTCCCCGGTGACGATCGGAACCACGATCCCGTAGAGGGCGAGCACCACGAGCGCGATCGCGCCAAAGACCGCCAGCCTGTGGCCGAGAAAGCGACGCCGGACGAGCTGCCAGTAGCTGCGGACCGGCGTGCGGTCGATCTCTTCGGACTCGGCCTCGGCCTCCTCTCGACGGCGACGCTCGATCTCGAGCGCGGTGCTATCCGCTTGGCTGACCATGATGCGCGCCCCTCCTCGAGCTGGCCTAGTACTTGATCCGCGGATCGGCGACGCCGTAGAGGACGTCAGCCAGGAGATTGCCGGCCACCACGCCGAAGCCGCCGAGCATCACGAACGCCAGCACGAGCGGGTAATCGCGCTGGGCGACGGCGATGACGCCCAGCTGGCCAAGCCCGGGCCAGCTGAAGATCGTCTCGGTGATCACCGCTCCCGACAGGAGCCCCGGCAGCGTGAGCCCGAACAGGGTGATGACCGGGATGAGCGCGTTCCGCAGCGCGTGCTTGTAGGTGACTCGGTTGCTCGAGAGGCCCTTCGCCTTGGCCGTTCGGACATAGTCCTGGTTCAGGACCTCCAGCATCTTCGCGCGCACGTAGCGCGACCATCCCGCGATCTGCTGGATGGCGAGCGAGAGGACCGGAAGGACCATGTGGTGCGCGATGTCCAGGGGACTGCCGCCTCCCACCAGGCTCCGCATCCCGAAGAGCGGGAAGGCGTGCAGGACGACGCCACCGAGGTACAGGAGGTAGATGCCGAGGAGGAATGAAGGGATCGAATAGCCGACCGTGGCGAAGGTGGTGATGATCTTGTCGGCCCAGCTGTACTGCTTGACGGCGGCGAGGATCCCGATCGGCACGGCGACGACGATCGTCAGCGCCAGCGCCACGCCGCCGAGCAGGAGGGTGGCGGGCATGCGGGAGAAGATCACGTCGCGCACCGGGCGGCCGTCGGAGAGGCTGAAGCCCCACGCCTCCCTGCGCCACACCTGCAGGAAGGTCGTGATCCAGCTCACGAACTGCTGCGGGATCGGCTGGTCAAGGCCGTAGAGCCGTGCCAGGTTCGCGAGCGTCTCGGGCTTCACGTTTGCGCCACGGAAGCGATCGATCGGGCTGCCAGGCGACAGCTGCACGATGGCGAACGACACGATCGCGACTCCGAAAAGGATGGGAATCGCCTGGATGGTCCGACGAATGATGTAGCTGCCCATGTTCGTTGTCCCTGCCTGTCAGCGGCTCCGGGTGCGCTTCAACGCAGCGCCGGGTTGAGAACTACGAGTTTGCGAACTACGAGTACGAGAGATTAGCAGAACCGCTGGTGGCGCCCGGAGGCGCCACCAGCGGTGGATACGTCAGTTCTCGCTGTCGATGAGCCCATTGCTCGCCGACGGCTATTCCTGCAGCTTGAGGGACTCGAGCTGCCAGTGCCACTGTGGCGAATCGAGCTTGAGCTCGCCAGCCGTGCTGATCAGGTTCTTGCTCAGCGCCTCGTGCGCCAGGTCTGCCCAGGCGAAGAGGTATGGCTGCTGGTCGAACATGATCTGCTCGAACTTCTGGTAGATCGTGGCCCGCTTGGCCTGATCGTTCTCCTTGAGCCCGTCCTCGATGAGCTTGTCCGCTTCCGCGTTCTTGAAGCAGACGTAGTTGTTCAGCTCAGGCTGCTCCTCCGTCGTGCACTGGCTCGAGTGGAAGAGCGAGAACGGATCCGGATCGTATCCGGTGCTCCAGCCGCCGAAGTACGCGTCGAAGGATTCCTTGGCGTTCGGCGGGATGTGCGGGAAGGTGAGGAGCGGCAGCAGCACCGTCGCGAAGTCACCCTCGATGACCTCGATCTTGATGCCGCAGTCGATCACCTGGTCGCGCAGCAGCGACATGAACTTGATCCGGTCCGTCTTGCCGGCCCGGACGTAGACCTGCGTCGAGAACTCCTTGCCGCCCCGGGTGGCAACGCCATCGGCCTTGCCATCGCCGTTTGCGTCAGCGACCGCCCAGCCGGCCGACTTCAGGAGCTCCATCCCCTTCTTCGTGTCGCGCGCAACACCCTTGATGTCGGGGTTGAAGGCCCACGACGCCGGTGGGATGTCGCCCTCGATGGGGACACCGATGCCGTTGGTCGCAACGCGCACGGTTTCCGCCTTGTCGATGCAGTACTGCACCGCCTGGCGGGAGGCCAGGTCAGCGAAGAGCTTTCCGGGCCGCAGGTTGTACTCCAGAGCGAAGTAGCCGAAGTCCGGGTACTCCGCGAACTTGAGGTTCGGGTCGTCCTTCAACGCGGTGTAGGCGTCCGCGGTGAGGGAGTACTTCCAGTTGACGTCACCGGCCTTGATCGCGTTCGCGGCAGCGACGTCGTCAGTGATGATCGGCTCGACGATGGTCTGCGTGGCAGGCGGGCCACCGAAGTACTTGTCGAAGGCCGTCAGCGTCAGGCTCTCACCTGGCTTCAAGCATCCGGGGTCGCACTTCCAGGGGCCGGTGCCGACCGGCTGCGCGTTGAACGAGAGGAGCGGATAGACGGCCGCGACGGCGTCGACGCCCTTCGAGTTCAGTGAGTCGACGAGCTGGCCGAGCAGGCCCGACAGCGCATCGCCGTACGCGCACGGATCGAACTGGTCGGCATTTGCGCCGCCAGTGTTGAAGTCATCGCGCTTGGGGAGGGTGATCTTGGCCGAGGTGAGGAGGTCCTCAGCCGGCTTCAGCGCCGCCTCGCACTTCTTGGGGTCGGGAGTGTCGGCGCCGGACGCGTCGTCGATCGCCTTCGCGGCGGCCGCGGCGGCCTTGGCATCGACAGCAGCGGCGTTCCCCGCGAAGTCCTGGTAGGCAGCCTCGATCACGGCCTTCGGCTCGATCGAGATGCTGGGCAGGATCACCGTCGCGAACGGTGCATAGGCCTGCTTCAGCGTGAAGACCACGGTGTGCGCGTCCTTCGCCTCGGCCTTGGACAGGAAGGTCGACAGGCAGATGGCCGCCCCGAATCGGCAGTTCTCGCTCTTGGCGAGGTCGTACTCGTAGACCACGTCGTCCGCGGTCATCGAGCTGCCGTCGTGGAAGAGGACGTCGTCTCGCAGAGAACACGTCCACGTGATGCCATCCGGCGTGATGTCGCACAGGTCGGTCGTCAGGTCGGCGATCGGCGTGAGCTCAACGTCGTACTGGTACAGGCCGTTGAACAGGAACTGTGCGGCCTCCGCGGTCGGAACGTCGTTGATGGCGTTCGAGAGCGTGGTGATCTGGCCGTCGACCGTCATCACGATCTGGCCAGACGAGCCAGCCGGTGCGGCCGATCCGCCACTCGCGCCACCCGATGCGGCGCTCGACGGGGACGTTCCGGTGGTGCCGCACGCGGCGAGCACCAGGGCCCCGCTAAAGAGGAACGCCAACGCGCTCCACTTGGTCCGTCTCATTATTCCCTCCAGTGATTGGGATAGAACGCGGTGGGCCGTGCGCGCACGACGGGCATGGCGCGAGGACCCAACGGGCTGTGGAGTATATCCGCTCGTCCACCTCCTTATTCGTCCGGCGGACAACCGACCGATGCGCTGACCGCGCGGCCCAAGACGAAAGCCGAGCACGCGTTTCAGGGCAGCCGACGACGCCCACGCGAGGCGACGGTCTATCTTCCTATAGGCCGCGCACCGGGGAAAGGTTCAGTCGCGTTGGCGGGTACGGTGCCCCCGCGCACCACCAGGGAACGCCTACCCCTCGCAGTGTACGCGTCCTCCACGGGGACGCCGAAGGCCTCGCGCACGCGCTCGGTGGTCAGGACCTCGCCTGGCGGCCCATCCGTGAGCACGATTCCCGCGGAGAGCAGGGCGATGCGCGGCGCGAACGCAACCGCCAGGTTCAGGTCGTGGAGAACGGCAAGCACCGCGAGCCCGCGCCGCAGCCTGAGTCGGTCGATGGCGTTGAGCAGCGCGACCTGATGGGCGAGATCGAGATGCAGCGTCGGCTCGTCGAGGAGGAGGAGCTCGGGCTCCTGGGCCAGCGCCATGGCGACGAGGACGCGCTGCCGCTCCCCGCCCGACAGCTCCTCGGCGTGCCGATCCGCCAGATCCAACGCGTCGGCATCCACGAGCGCGCGCTCGACCGCTGCCGCGTCCGCGGGCGAGGGACCGAAACGCCGCTGCGCGTGCGGGGCGCGCCCCATCTCGACCAGCTCCGCGACCCGGAACCCCTCCGGCAGCTCGAGCGACTGCGGCAGCACCGCCACGCGCCGCGCGAGCGCGGCTCGCGAGAAGTCTCCGAGCGGCCGGCCGAAGAGCTCGATCGATCCACCCTGGGCCCGCAGCGTGCCGGCGATCAGCCGGAGCAGCGTCGTCTTGCCACTCCCGTTCGTACCGAGCAGCGCGACCAGCTCGCCCGCCCGGAGCTGCAGATCGACCCCGCTCAGTACCGTGCGCGAGTCACTCCCCGGCACTCGATAGGCGAAGCGCAGGTCCCGCACGTCGACGACCGTGGCGCTCATACGGCCAGCCGCAACCTGCCGGAGCGGCGCAGGAGCCAGAGGAAGAAGGGTGCTCCGATGAGGGCAGTCACGACCCCGACAGGAACGCCGCCCACCAGCCGGGCCCCGAGATCGGCGATGGCCAACAGGCCGGCACCGTAGATCAGGCTGGCCGGCAGCAGGAGCCGATGGTCGGGGCCCGCCGCCAGCCTGAGCAGATGCGGGACCACCAGGCCCACGAAGCCGATCGTGCCGGAGATCGCGACCGCCGACGACGTGGCGAGCGTGGCCAGCATGGTGAGCACCAGCTTCTCGCGCTCGACGTCGACGCCGAGGTGCGCCGCCTGGGCGTCGCCCAGCAGCAGGAGATTGAGGCGCCGCCAGCGCAGGAGCAGCAGCGCGAAGGCGATGCTGATGAGCGGCGCAGCGAACGCGAGGTCGTTCCACGAGGCGCCGGCGAGCGATCCGAGCAGCCACGCGACGATGCTCGCCAGCGCCCGCCCGGAAACGAACATCAGGAGCGCCACCCCGGCGGCCAGCACCGAGGAGACCGCGTAGCCGGTCAGCAGCAGGGTCACGACCGGCACCCGCCCGGCGGTGCGCGCCACTGTGTACACGAGGAGGACCGTCAGCAGGCCGCCGCAGAAGGCCAGCACCTGCACCAGGCCGAGGCCGAGCCACGCGGTTCCCGCACCCAGCGCCAGCGAGGGAACCAGTGCCGGCAGCAGGATCCCCGAGATGGCACCGAGCGAGGCGCCCGAGGCAGTGCCGATCACGTACGGGTCCGCCATCGGGTTGCGGAGCAGCCCCTGGAACACCGTACCCGCGGAGGCGAGCCCGGCCCCCACCAGCATGGCGGTCAGGACGCGCGGCAGTCGCAGATCGAACACGATCGTCTCGCTCGCGGCCGACCAGGTCGGCGTGGAGCCCAGCCCGAGAAGCCGATGCGCCAGGATCGCGACCGTATCGTCCGGCGCCACTCCCACGCTCCCCAGCCCGACGCCGGCCAGCAGGACGACGACCAGCAGGAGCACCCCTCCGCCGAGCACGAGCCCGGTCCGGGTCAGCGACGGGCCACCGACCAGTGGCCTGGCGACGGCGGTGGCGCGCATCGTCAGTCGAACGCCTCGGGATGGACGATCCGGGCGAGGGCCTCGAGCCCGTCCACGATGCGCGGTCCGGGCCGGGTCGTGACGAGGTCGTCGGGATACGGGACCACGTGGTCCTCATGCACGGCGCTCATCCCGCCCCAGCCGGGCCGGGCTGCGACGCTGGCGGGCGTGATGCTCGGGTCATAGCTCGAGTCGCCCAGGACGATCAGCTGCGGGTCGGCGGTCACGAGCTGCTCGATCCCGATCGCGGTGGAGCGCGCGTCGCCGGTGATCGGCTCGCCGCCCGCCAGGTCGATCAGGGAGGCCAGGAAAGAGCCCTCGCCCGCGGTGTAGATCACCCCCTCGAAGACGCTCACCTCGTAGAAGGTCCGCGGCCGCTCCGCTCCGGCCACTGCGTGCGTGACCCGCTCGACCCGCTGCCGCATCTTGTCGACGAGGGCGGTCGCGGCATCGGTCTCGCCGATCGCCCGACCGACGAGTGTGATATCGCCGTAGACGCCGTCGAGGCTGGCCGGATAGAGGGTCATGACCGGGTAGCCGAGGCTCGTCAGCCGCTGGATGATCGGGGTGGGCGTGAGCTCGTTTCCCGCCGCCAGGATCAGGTCAGGGTGAGCGGCGACCACCTTCTCGACATCCACCTGGGCCGCGATCACGACCTTGTCGCGATCGGCCACCTCGGGGGGATAGTCGTCGAAGTCGGTCACCCCGACCACCCGGTCGCAGGCACCGAGCGCACAGACGATCTCGGTGTTTGACGGTGCCAGGCTCACGATCCGGGGAGTCTCGGCCGGTACCTCGACGGCGCGCCCGGCGTCATCGGTCAGGGTGAGGGGTCCAGCGGATGGCTGGGGCGAGCCGGTCGGTGCGGCGGCGGGGCGAGGGGCCGCGCATGCCGCCAGCACCAGGAGGAGGGTGAGGAGAATCCGGGGAGTGCGGGGAGCCATGAGTGATGCCGTTCCCTTTCACGCGAGGGCATGGACATCGCGTGCGGGCTGGCGACCTGACTCCCGGGCTCGAGCGGCCCGGATACAGTAGCGGGACTGTGCCGGCTTCTCACCGGCTTCTCCAATTGCCCGTCGGCCTTTCGGCGACGGCACCCGACGCGGTCTTCAGTTGATGACGCGCATCGTAGCAGCGGGGGCGCTAGGCGGGGACCGGCTCTCGGTCGGCGTGGCCATAGAGCGGGGTCTCGCGGGCCGCATCGGTGAGCATCGGATCGAGCATCTTCTGGATCGCCAGGGTGTGGGTGCATCCGCCGGCCGATTCGAAGAGGTGGCAGTCGCAATGCCACGCGTCGGCGTCGAGAGTCACGGAGTGGCTTCCGTTGTCGCCGTTGAAGCTGGCGTCGAAGCGGTGGAGCTTCACCCGATCTGGCTCATGCGCGTAGCGCATTGCCTTCTCGACCTTGCCGATCATGCTCGAGTGCACGTCCTTGACCTCCATGGCGCCGGGGCCGCCGGCGCCGCTACTGCAGTGGCGCCCGTCAGTCCGTTGCCCTGGCGAGCCGTTCCTTGAGCATCGCAAGCAGTGTAACCGGGGTCGGGTCGGTCTGGTAGAGGATCGCGAGATAGACGCTCACCAGATCCCCGTAGACGACCGCGGAGAGGACCCGGGCGAGCGGCGTGGGGCCCTCCCCCCAGACCGTGCTGCGATTCGTGGCCCGCTCCCCGAGGAGCTCCTCGACGACGCCGTAGCGGGTCGCGATCTCGGCGGGCTCCTCGCGGTCACGCACCTGGACCACGTAGAACGCGTCGCCCAGCTCCCGTGGGTTCAGCGAGCCTTCGATCGCGTTGTGGTTGGCCTCCGGCATCGGCTCATACGAGGCCCAGGCCTTGGCATTCTCATTCAGCTGCGTCTTCCAGCGGTGCGCGACCGGGCCCATGGCTCCATGCCCATAGATGACGACCACGCGCCCGAAGAGCGACCAGGCCAGCTGCTTCGCCGGATTTGCGCTCGTCTCGACCGAGGGGCTCATCCGATCGAGGAGCGCCTCCAGCGTCTCGACCACCGGCCCGAAGGGATCGGGGTCGCGGAGGAGCCCTGCGCTGACGAGGAGCTCGTGGAAGAGGCCCGCCCCGAAGCCGACCGCGGCCCGTGGCTGACCCGCCATCTCGTAGCGAAGGAACGGCAGGTTCGCCTCGCTGGCCCGCTTGCCGAGCTCGCCTCCGGTGCTGATCACCGCCAGCGGAAGCCCACGGCGCTGCGCCTCGCCCGCGGCGGCAAGCGTCTCCGCCGTCTCACCCGAGTGGCTCGCGGCCACGACCAGCGTTCGCTCGCCCGCCCAGCTCGGCAGCGTGTAGTCGCGATGCACCACGACCGGGACGCGGAGGCGGTCCGCCCCGGCCCCGGCCACCAGCTCCGCCCCGATCGCGGAGCCGCCCATCGCCAGCACCAGCACCGCGTCGACGTCGCGGTGACGCGGCGTCAGCTCGACGGCGGCCGCGACACGCCGGGCGATCGCCAGCTGCCGGGGCATCTCGCGGACCTGCCCGAGCATGTCCGACACGTCGATCCGCTTCAGGACCGCCGGATCGTCGAGCGTGATCGCTTCCTCCAGCTGGGGCGGTGCGAGGTCGTCGCGGTCGGGGGCCGGCTCCTCGCGCTTGCCGGGCTCGTCGTCCGGATCGCTGTATCCGAAGAAGTCCCGAGCGTCGGTCACTGCGGCGCCGCGGCCGCCCCGGCGGCTGCCGGTACGGGCTCGGATGCGATCGCTCGACCCTCGGCCAAGAGGCGATCGACGTCTTCCGGCGATCGGGCTTCGACGTAGATCCGCAGGAGCGCCTCGGTTCCGCTGAAGCGGATCAGCAACCACGATCCGTCGTCGCGATAGAACTTGAAGCCGTCGTTCGTGTCGAGCCTGGATCGTTCGACCACCGATCGGCCCGAGAGCTCCGTCGGAGCCTCGTGCTCGAGCCGGCTGAGGGTCTCGGCCTTGACCTCTTCGTAGCCGGCGCGCGCGAAGCGGATGTCGATCCGGTCGTAGTAGGACGGTCCGGCCAGGGCCTGCAGCTCGGCAAGCACCTCCGAGGCCTGCTTGCCCTTCGTCAGCCACAGGTCGAGCAGGAAGAGTCCGGCCGCCAGGCCGTCCCGCTCCGGGATGTGCATTCCGAAGCCGAAGCCACCCGACTCCTCACCGCCGATGACCGCGCGGGTCTCCGTCATCTTCGGACCGACGTACTTGAAGCCGACACCGGTCTCGAATGCCTGCGTGCCGTAGATCTCGGCCAGGCGCTTTGCCATCGAGGTGCTGGTGACGGTGTACACGGCGGGACCGATCTGGCCGCGCACGTCGAGCAGGTACCAGTACAGGAGACCGTAGACCTGCAGCTGGTTGACGAAGACGCCCTGCTCGGTCGCCATCCCGACCCGATCCGCGTCGCCGTCGAAGGCGATCCCGATGTCGGCCCGCCAGCGAGGGATCTCTTCCAGCCAGGCGTCGATATTGGGCCGGATCGGCTCCGGGTTGACCCCGCCGAAATACGGATTGCGCTCGGTGTGGAGCTCGCGCACGGTGAGCCTGCTTCCGTCGAGCAGGCGCGTGAACCAGCCGGCACCGGACCCGTAGAGCGGCTCGACCAGGACGCGGCGCTCCGCGGCACGGATCTTTTCGATATCGACGATGCTGGCGAGCTGGTCGCGGAACCCCGGATAGGGGTCGAACGGCTCGACCAGGCCGGCATCGAGCGCATCCGCGTACTCGCGTCGCGGCGGCGGCTCCTCCTCGGGGTGGCGGTCCATGGTCGCCTCGATCGCGGTCAACATCCCCGGCGCGGCCGCCCCGCCGCTGTCTGCTTTCACCTTGAAGCCGTTGTCGGTCCAGGGGTTGTGGCTCGCGGTGATCACGATCCCGGCTCCGGCGCCAAGCTCGCGGGTGAAGAACGAGCCGACCTGCGTGGGCACCGCCTCGGGTGGCACGAAGGACCGGATGCCGTGGGCAGCCAGGACTTCGACGCAGGCCTGCGCGAAGTGCTCGGATGCGAAGCGGCGGTCGTGGCAGACGACCACTCCCCGGTCGGCGGTGCCCTGGTCGGTCAGGTAGTCGGCGACCGCGCGTGCGCAACGCCGCACGTTGTGGAAGGTGTAATCCTCGGCGATCGCTGCGCGCCAGCCGTCGGTTCCGAACTTGATCTTCGTCACGGGCACTCGCTGCAGCCGGTGGACCGATGCGTCCCCTCCATCGTAGCGACTCGCGCGCGACGTGGGTAGGGGATCAGCCCGCTCGACGTCGCCCGTCGGCGACCGACGTGATGCGGTCGAGCTCCGCCTGCAGGTGCGCGACCCGCGGCCCGAGGCGCTCTCGCGCGGCGATGCGCAGCGGTTCAGCCGCAACCACGCGGATGCGGCCGAACGGCAAGGGGATGACGTGGCGGTCCCAGCGGCCGGGAAGACGGATCAGCGGATGCAGCTCGATGGCCCACGGCTGGATCGGCAGCCCGCTCGCACGAGCCACGATCAGGGCACCGGGCTTGACCATGCGATAGGGACCGAACGGTCCATCTGGCGTCACCACCGGCGACCAGCCGGCCTCCCCCAACTCGCCGAGGCGCAGGGCGAAGGCGCGACCCGCCGCGCGGTCCGACTCCGGCGGCAGGGGCAGGATCCGCATCGGGACGGTCGAATGCTCGAGCATGGCGTCGACCACCGCGCCGCGAAATCCCTGCGTCGAGAACGAGGCGTGCCGAAGGTCGCGCCGCATGCGGACCGCGACGGCGAAGACGGCAAGGTTGTATTCGTGCCAGAAGGTGAGCACCACCGGGGCTCGCGTGATGTCGCCGCTCATCCGCGAGGTACGGGCGACCAGGCGCAGGTAGGCCGCCATCCCGACCCCGACAAGGCGCGCGATGCGGAGGAACCTGGCGCCCTGCGCCCCGGCCCGGGGCTTCGGTCGGGAGGCTACAGGTATCGCTCGCCAGCCTTGGCCGCGATCTCGTCGAGCACCGGCTTGATCTCCTCCGCGCGGTCACGGGCGCAGACGAGCAGCGCGTCCGGGGTATCGACGATGATCACGTCGGA
>Ga0307310_10000595_pt1 | contig 12405 bp, 6 predicted proteins | sample ER_DNA_197_FD_194502 | JGI IMG/M metagenome (GOLD analysis project Ga0307310, IMG submission 194502) | Bulk soil microbial communities from the East River watershed near Crested Butte, Colorado, United States - ER_DNA_197 | ecosystem: Environmental > Terrestrial > Soil > Floodplain | place: USA...
GGCGCAGGAAGGCGTCTGCCTGCTGCCGGTCTCGACTGGGCTGCCGCCGGCCTATCGCGTGCGCGACCTGCTCGGCGACGACGACTGGACGTGGCACATCGGGCGCAACTTCGTCCGGCTCGAGCCGGGGCAGGCGCACTTGCTGAAGGTCGGCGGCTGATCATGCAACCTGCTTTCAAGCAGGTTGCAGTTGTTCCAACGACTGCAACCAGACTTAAGTCTGGTTGCAGGAGCCGCGATGTCTGAGCAATGGTTCGAGCGCGACCCGCTCTGGTTCAAGCACGCCGTCTTCTACGAGATCCACATTCGCGGCTTCTTCGACGGCAACGACGACGGCTCGGGCGACTTCCGCGGTCTGATCGAGAAGCTCGACTACCTGCAGTGGCTCGGCGTCGACTGCGTGTGGCTCCTGCCGATGTACCAGTCGCCGCTCAAAGACGGCGGTTACGACATCGCCGACTTCTTTGCGATCCATCCCGACTACGGCACCGTCGACGACTTCCACGACTTCGTCGAGCAGGCGCACCAGCGCGGGATCCGTGTCATCGCCGACCTCGTCATGAACCACACGTCGGCCGACCATCCGTGGTTCCAGGAGTCGCGCACCGACCCGACCGGCCCGAAGGGTGACTGGTACGTCTGGTCCGACACGGACGACCGCTGGACCGAGGCGCGGGTCATCTTCCTCGACAGCGAGCCCTCGAATTGGACGTTCGACCCTGTGCGCGGTCAGTACTACTGGCACCGCTTCTTTCATCACCAGCCGGACCTGAATTACGACAACCCGGAAGTGCAGGAGGCGATGCTCAACGTCCTCCGCTTCTGGCTCGACCTCGGTATCGACGGCTTCCGGCTCGACGCTGTTCCGTATCTCTACGAGCGTGACGGGACGAACGGCGAGAACCTGCCCGAGTCGCATGCGTATCTGAAGCGTGTGCGCGCGGAGATCGACGCGCGCTACCCGGACACGGTGCTTCTCGCCGAGGCGAACCAGTGGCCCGAGGACGTCGTCGAGTACTTCGGCGACGGTGACGAGTGCCACATGGCGTTCCACTTCCCGGTGATGCCGCGCATGTTCATGTCGGTGCGGCGCGAAGACGCGTCGCCGCTCTACGAGATCCTCGACCGCACGCCGGGCATTCCCGAGAACGCGCAGTGGGGGCTCTTCCTGCGGAACCACGACGAGTTGACGCTCGAGATGGTCACGGACGAGGAGCGCGACTACATGTACGAGGAGTACGCGAAGGATCCGCGGATGAAGATCAACCTCGGCATCCGCCGCCGGCTCGCGCCGCTCCTCGACAACGGGCGCGACGAGATCGAGTTGATGCACGCGATCCTCTTCTCGCTGCCCGGCTCACCGGTTCTCTACTACGGCGACGAGATCGCGATGGGCGACAACGTCTACCTCGGCGACCGAGACGGCGTGCGCACGCCGATGCAGTGGACGGGCGATCGCAACGCCGGCTTCTCGCGCGCCGACTGGGCACAGCTGTACCTTCAGCCGCTGATGGATCCGGTGTACGGCTACCAAGCCGTGAACGTCGAGGCGCAGCTGCGCACGCCGACGTCATTCCTGCGCTGGATGCACCGTTTCATCGCGCTCCGAAAGGAGCATCCAGTGTTCGGGCTCGGTACCTACGAGCCACTTCGGCCCGACAATCCGAAGATCTTTGCCCATATCCGTCGCTGGGAGGACGACATCGTGCTGTGTGTGCACAATCTCGCGCGCTCCGCCCAGGCCGTCGAGCTCGATCTGCAGGAGTTCGCCGGTAAGGTGCCCGAGGAGATGTTCGGACGGACCCGCTTCCCTGCAATCGGGGAGCTGTCGTATCTGTTGACGCTTGCGCCGCGCGGATTCTTCTGGTTCCAGCTCAAGGACGTCAAGGACGACGGCACATGACTTTCCACGAGCGGGAGCTCATCGAATACGTCCTCGACCAGCGCTGGTACGGCGCGAAGTCCCGCTCCGTCGCGCACGCGCAGGTGCTCGACTCCGTGGAGCTGCGCGCCGCGGATCCGGAGCTCGGGATCGCGCTCGTCGAGATGCGCTACGACACCGGCGCGCACGACATCTACCAGCTTCTCTACGCGGTGCGCGACGGCGAGCTGCAGATCGACGGGCTCGGCGAGCCGCAGCTCGCGCGCGAGCTCGTGAGCGCGATGCGTTCCGGGTTGACGCTGCAGGGCACCGAGGGCATCGCCGAGTTCGCTCCGATCGAGGGCTGCGCCGGTCTCGGCCGCGAGCTGCTCGACGTGCGCCCGGTCGGGACCGAGCAGTCGAACACGTCGGTCGTGTTCGACGACGAGCTCATCCTCAAGGCGTTCCGCCGGCTCGAGCCGGGAATCAATCCGGAGCTCGAGATGCTGCGCTTCCTCACCCGGCACGACTTCGCGAACATCGCGCCGCTCGGCGGCTGGTACGCGTACTCCGGCGGCCCGCTGAGCGCGACGCTCGGCATCCTCCAGCAATACGTGAGCGGCGGGCTCGACGGCTGGGAGCTCGCGCTCGACGAGATCGGCGAGCGCTCCGACGCGTTTCTCGAGCGTCTGCGGCGGCTCGGCGAAGTGACGGGCGAGATGCACACCGTGCTCGCGTCCGACTCGACCGACCCCGCGTTCGCGCCCGAGACGCCGTCCGTGGAGGCGCTCGGGTTGCTGACGGCGACGGTCGACGAGGAGATCGAGCGCGTCTTCGTGGACATCCCGGACGACGACGAGCGGCTCGAGCCGATCGCCGGCCGCGGCGAGGAGGTGCGCGAGCAGCTGCGCTTGCTGACGCACGCGGGCACCGCGGGGATGACGATCCGCACGCACGGCGACTACCACCTCGGCCAGACGCTGTGGGCCGGCTCAAGGCTGGAAGCGCCGTCGGCAAAGCCGACGGCGCTCGGCCTCCAAGGGGGCGACTGGGTGATCATCGACTTCGAGGGCGAGCCCGCGCGCTCGCTCACCGACCGCCGCCGCAAGCGGTCCCCGCTTCGCGACGTCGCGGGGATGCTGCGCTCGTTCGCATATGCGGCCAGCGCCGCGGAGCTGCTGCGGGACACGCAGGCACCCGTCGGCTGGGAGGAGCAGGCGCGCGAGCAGTTCCTCGACGGGTACCTCGCGACGGTCGAGCCGTCGCTTCTTCCCTCCGGCCAGGCCGCAATCGACCGCCTGCTCGCGGTGTTCGAGCTCGAGAAGGCGGTCTACGAGCTGCGGTACGAGCTCGACAACCGGCCCGACTGGGTCGGCATCCCGGTCGCCGGCATCCAGCGCCTGATCGAGCGGGCTGCGGCCCTGCGGTGATCGAGCTCGGCGCCGACCCGCACAGCGTGCTCGGCGCGCACGAGACCGACGGTGGGGTCGTCGTGCGCGCGTACCGCCCGGAGGCGCGCTCGGTGCGCGTCCAGCCGGCCGGTGTCGAGGCCGAGCTGACCGATCCGAGCGGACTGTGGGAAGCGCTGCTTCCGAAAGCGACGCTGCCGCTCGACTACGAACTCGAGGTCGAGTACCCGAACGGCGACACGTTTACGCTCCGCGATCCCTACGCGTTCCTGCCGACGCTCGGCGAGCTCGACCTGTATCTCGTCGGCGAGGGACGCCACGAAGATCTCTACGAGCGGCTCGGTGCGCACGTGCGCGAGCTCGGGGGTGTCAGCGGCACCGCGTTCGCGGTGTGGGCGCCGAACGCGCGCTCCGTCTCGGTCGTCGGCGACTTCAACAGCTGGGACGGCCGCTTGCACCCGATGCGCTCGCTCGGCTCGAGCGGGGTCTGGGAGCTCTTCGTCCCGGACGTGCGGGAAGGCGCGACGTACAAGTTCGAGGTGCACGCCCAGAACGGGCAGCTTCGCCTCAAGGCCGACCCGGTCGCGTTCGCGGCGGAGGTTCCGCCGGCGAACTCGTCCGTCGTGTACCGCTCGACGCATGAATGGACGGACGACGAGTGGCTCGCCTCACGCGCGATGGTCGACCAGCTGCGCTCGCCGATCTCGATCTACGAGGTGCATCTCGGCTCCTGGCGCCGGAACACGCTCGAAGGCAACCGGGCGCTCAACTACCTCGAGCTCGCCGACGAGCTCGGCGACTACGTCAAGGACCTCGGGTTCACGCACATCGAGTTGATGCCGATCATGGAGCACCCGTTCGCAGGCTCGTGGGGCTACCAGGTGACGGGCTATTACGCGCCGACGTCGCGGTTCGGCACGCCCGACGAGTTCCGCACGTTCGTCGACCGCCTCCACGCGAAGGGGATCGGCGTGATCCTCGACTGGGTGCCTGCGCATTTCCCGCGCGACGACTGGGCGCTCGCGCGCTTCGACGGGACAGCGTTGTACGAGCACGAGGATCCGCGCATCGGCGCGCATCCCGACTGGGGCACGCTCATCTTCAATCTCCGCCGCCGCGAGGTGAAGAACTTCCTTCTCGCGAACGCCCTCTACTGGTTGAAGGAGCACCACACCGACGGGCTGCGCGTGGACGCGGTCGCGTCGATGCTCTACCTCGACTACTCGCGCGAGGACGGCGAGTGGCTGCCGAACGAGCACGGCGGCCGCGAGAACCTCGAGGCGGTTGAGTTCCTGAAAGAGGTCAACGAGATGATGTACGCGCGCGAACCGGGAATCATCTCGGCGGCGGAGGAGTCGACGGCGTGGCCCGGTGTCTCACGGCCGACGTACCTCGGCGGCCTCGGCTTCGGCTTCAAGTGGAACATGGGCTGGATGCACGACACGCTCGCGTACTTCCAGAAAGACCCCGTCCACCGCGCGTATCACCATCACACGCTGACGTTCTCACTCATGTATGCGTTCAGCGAGAACTTCGTCCTGCCGCTCTCGCACGACGAGGTCGTGCACGGGAAGCGCTCGCTGCTCGACAAGATGCCGGGCGACCGCTGGCAGAAATTCGCGAACCTGCGCTCGCTGTACGCGTACATGTGGGCCCACCCCGGCAAGAAGCTCCTCTTCATGGGCGGCGAGCTCGCGGAGTGGGAGGAGTGGAACTACGACGGGTCGCTTCACTGGAACCTGCTCGAGTACCCGGAGCACCAGGGGGTGCAGTCGCTCGTGCGCGACCTCAATCTGGCGTACCGCGCCGAGCCCGCGCTCTGGCAGGTCGACGACGACCCGTCCGGCTTTCGGTGGCTCGAGGCGAACGACGCCGCCAACAACGTCGTCGCGTTTGCGCGGCTCGACGCGAAGGGTGAGAGGGCGGTCGTCTGCGTGCTGAACCTCTCGCCGGTGCCGCGCTACGAGTACCGCGTCGGCATGCCTGCGGCGGGCCGCTGGCGCGAGGCCGTAAACACGGATTCCGCCTATTACGGCGGCACCGGCGTCGGCAATCTCGGCGGCGTCGACGCCGAGGCGACGCCCTGGCACGACCAGCCGTATTCCGCGCTTCTGACGCTGCCGCCGCTCGGTGCGGTCTGGCTGGTTCCCGAGTAACTATCCTCGCGCGGTGGCGTTCACCACACGTCCAGAGCTTCGCGGCACGTTCGGCATGGTCGCGTCGACGCACTGGCTCGCGTCCGCGGCAGGAATGGCGGTGCTCGAGCAGGGCGGCAACGCGTTCGACGCGGCTGTTGCGGCAGGCTTCACGCTGCAGGTCGTCGAGCCGCACCTGAACGGCCCCGGCGGTGACCTGCCCGCGCTGCTCTGGCCGGCCGGCGGGGAGCCCGTCGTCCTCTGCGCACAAGGCCCCGCGCCGCGCGCGGCGACGATCGAGCGCTACCGCGACGACCTTGGGCTTGCGCTTGTGCCGGGGACAGGCCCGCTCGCGGCCGTCGTGCCCGGCGCGTTCGGCGGCTGGGTGGCGATGCTCCGCGACTACGGGACGATGCCGCTGCACGAGGTGCTGCGCTTCGCCATCGGCTACGCGCGCGACGGCTACCCGGTGCTGCCGCAGGTCGGTGGCGCGATTCGCAACGTCGAGCAGCTCTTCCGCGACGAATGGACGACGTCGGCCGACGTGTACCTGCCGATTCTCTCGGCGCCCGGATCGCTGCACCGCAACCCGCAACTCGCCGCGACGTACGCGCGGATCCTCGACGAGTCGAAGAGCGACTCCGGCGCTGCGCTCGACTGCTGGTATCGCGGCTTCGTCGCCGACGCGATGCTCGGCTTTCAGTCACGCGAGTTCATGGACAGCTCGGGTGGGCGTCACGCGGGCCTGCTCGCCGAGGCCGATCTGCGCGACTGGCAGCCGGCGATCGAGCAGCCTCTCCAGGTCGACTACGAGGGACTGGCGGTTCTGAAGGCGGGCCCGTGGAGCCAGGCGCCGGTCTTCCTCCAGCAGCTGCGGTTGCTCGAGGGCTTCGACCTCGGGTCGCTCGGTCTCGGGAGCGCGGCGTACGTGCACGTCGTGACGGAGTGCGCGAAGCTCGCGTTCGCCGATCGCGAGGCGTGGTACGGCGATCCAGAGTTCTTCGACGTACCCGTCGACGAGCTGCTCTCGCGCGACTACGCGGACGAGCGACGGAAGCTCGTTGGAGACGAGGCGTCGGCCGAGTTGCGGCCCGGATCCCCCGAGGGCCGGATCCCTCGTCTGGCCGCGCCTGTCGGAGGCGTGCCCGTCGCACCCGGGGTCGGCGAGCCCACGCGAGGCGACACGGTTCACCTCGACGTCGTCGATCGCTGGGGGAACATGGTCGCGGCCACGCCGAGCGGCGGCTGGCTCTGGGGTGCGCCGGTGATTCCCGAGCTCGGCTTCTGTCTCGGCACGCGCGCGCAGATGTTCTGGCTCGAGGAAGGGCTGCCGAACTCGCTCGAGCCGGGCAAGCGGCCGCGGACGACCTTGTCGCCCACGCTCGTCGCGCGCGGCGGCGATCCATGTCTCGCACTCGGCACGCCGGGCGGCGACCAGCAGGACCAGTGGACGCTGCACACGTTCCTCGCGCACGTGCATTTCGGTCTCGATCTCCAGGCCGCGATCGACGCACCGGGTCACCACACAGAGGCGTTTCCGAGCTCGTTCTATCCGCGTGAGACCCGCGAGCGGCACGTCGCAGTCGAGGAGCGCGCGGGCGCCGAGACGGTCGACGGGCTGCGCGCGCGCGGCCACGACGTCGAGGTCTCCGCGCCGTGGTCGCTCGGCCGCGTCAGCGCGGTCGGCCGCGACGAGGACGGCCAGCTGAAGGCCGGCGCGAACCCGCGCGGGATGCAGGGTTACGCCGTCGGGCGCTAGGCAGTTCGACCGCCTCGGCGCGGTCCCGCGCGGCGACGGCTCGGTCGAGGTTCGCGTCTGGGCGCCGACCGTCACGTCGCTCGACGTGCACGCGACGAACGGCGTCCACGCACTCGAGCGCGGGGAGGACGGCGTCTACCACGGGCGGTTCCCCGGCGCAGCCGGCGACGAGTATCTCTTTGCAGTCGACGGCGTCGAGATGTATCCCGATCCGGTGTCGCGACATCAGCCGTACGGGGTGCGGGGGCCTTCGCAGGTCGTGGACCTCGGGGCGCTCGAGTGGGCGGACGCGGGTTGGGAGGGCGTCGCGCTCGACGACCTCGTCGTCTACGAGCTCCACGTCGGCACGTTCTCGGAGACGGGGACGTTCGACGGCGTCGTGCCGCGGTTGCGTGCGCTGCGCGGGCTCGGGGTGACCGCGATCGAGCTGATGCCGGTGGCGACGTTCCCTGGCGAACGCGGTTGGGGGTACGACGGGCTGTACACATTCGCGCCGCATCCGGCGTACGGCGGCCCTGCCGGACTCGCGCAGCTCGTCGATGCCGCGCACGCGGAAGGGCTCGGCGTGATCCTCGACGTCGTCTACAACCATCTCGGCCCCGGGAGCGAGGCGCTCACGGCGTTCGCGCCGTACCTCTCGGCGGAGCACCGCACGTTCTGGGGCGAGGCGATCAACTACACCGAGCGCGGTGTGCGGGAGTGGGCGTTGCAGAACGCCGAGCAGTGGGTGCGTGACTTCCACATCGACGGCCTGCGGCTCGACGCGGTGGGGGCGATCGTCGACGACACGCCGCGCCACATCTGCGCCGAGCTGGCCGAGCGCGTGCACGCCGCGAGCCCGCACGCGCTCGTCATCTCCGAGATCGAGGTGGGCGACTGGCGGCCGCTCGACGAGTGGGGTCACGACGCGCAGTGGCGCGACGCGTCGCACCACGAGCTGCACGTGCTGCTCACCGGCGAGCGGGAGGGTTACTACGAGGGCTATGGCTCCGTGGGCGCGCTCGCCGGCGACCTCCGGGGTGCGGGGCGCGATCCGCGCCGCCTCGTGATCTGCGCGCAGAACCACGACCAGGTCGGGAACCGCGCGACGGGCGATCGGCTGCCGCCCGACGCCTTGCGCGTGGCGGCCGCGCTCACGCTCTTCTCGCCATGCACGCCGCTGCTCTTCATGGGCGAGGAGCAGTTCGAGGAGCACCCGTTCCAGTTCTTCACCGACCACATCGACCCGGCGATCGCGGCGGCGACGCGAGCGGGCCGCAAGGAGGAGTTCGCCGCGTTCACGTCGTTCGCCGGGAATGACGTCCCTGATCCGCAAGACGTCGAGACGTTCCTGCGGTCGAAGCTCTCCGCGCGCGAGCCCGATCCGTTCTACCGCGAGCTCCTCGAGCTGCACCGCACGCTGCCGCGCGAGCTCGAGATCGTCGACGCGGACGAGCAGGCGAAGCGGCTCCACGTGCGGCGCGGCGACGCGGAGCTCGTCGCCGACTTCCGAGCGCACACGGTCGAGGTCCGGCGCTGATGGACGTCTGGCCTGGCCATCCGTTCCCGCTCGGCCCGACGTGGGACGGGAGCGGTACGAACTTCGCGATCTTCTCGGAGAACGCCGAGCGCGTGGAGCTCTGCCTCTTCGACACGGATGACCGCGAGACGCGGCTCGCCCTCGAGCAGCGGACTGCGTTCAACTGGCATTGCTACGTCCCAGGCGTCGGGCCGGGGCAGCGGTACGGCTACCGCGTCCACGGCTCGTACGACCCGGCGACGGGGCGGCGGTTCAACGCGCACAAGCTCCTGATCGACCCATACGCGAAGGCCGTCGAGGGCCCGGTCGACTGGGACGCGGCGAACGCGCTGCCGTACATGGCGAGCGGCGAGGCCGACGCCGACCTGCACATCGACGAGACCGATAGCGCGCCTGCGATCCCGAAGTCGGTCGTGATCGACCCGGGCTTCGACTGGGAGGACGACCGCCCGCCGAATCATCCGTGGCCGGAGCTCGTGATCTACGAGGTCCACGTGAAGGGCTACACGAAGCTGCATCCGGCGGTGCGCGAAGACCTGCGCGGTACCTACGCGGGGCTCGCATCGGAGCCGGCGCTCGAGTACTTCCAGAATCTCGGCGTCAACGCGGTCGAGCTGTTGCCGGTGCACCACATCGCGGACGAGGGGTTCCTCCACGAGCGCGGGCTGACGAACTACTGGGGGTACTCGTCGATCGGCTACCTCGCGCCGCACGCTCTCTACGCGGCGACCGGCCGGCAGGGCGAGCAGGTGCGCGAGTTCAAGGGCATGGTCAAGGCACTGCACAAGGCGGGCATCGAGGTGATCCTCGACGTCGTCTACAACCACACCGCCGAAGGGAACCATCTCGGGCCGATGCTGTCGTTCAAGGGCCTCGACAACCAGAGCTACTACCGGCTGATGCCGGACGACCCGGAGCACTACATGGACTTCACCGGTACGGGGAACTCGCTCAACCCGGTGCATCCGTCGGTGCTGCGGCTGATCATGGACTCGCTGCGCTACTTCGTCATTGAGTGCCACGTCGACGGGTTCCGCTTCGATCTCGCGTCGGCGCTTGCGCGCGAGTTCTACGAGGTCGACCGTCTTTCGGCGTTCTTCGACACGATCCACCAGGATCCGGTGCTCTCCCAGGTGAAGCTGATCGCGGAGCCGTGGGACGTCGGGCCGGGCGGCTACCAGGTCGGTAACTTCCCGGTGCTCTGGGCGGAGTGGAACGGGCTATATCGCGACGTGATGCGCGACTTCTGGCGCACCGAAGCGAGTACGGCGCAGTTCGCATCGCGCTTCACCGGTTCGAGCGACCTCTATCAGGGTGACGGGCGCGCGCCGTCGGCATCGATCAACTTCATCACCGCGCACGACGGCTTCACGCTCCGCGATCTCGTCTCGTACAACGAGAAGCACAACGAAGCGAACGGTGAGGACAACAAAGACGGCACAGACGACAACCGCTCGTGGAACCACGGCGTCGAAGGCCCGACCGACGATCCCGGGATCAACGCCGTTCGCGCGCGCCAGCAGCGGAACTTGCTGACGACGCTTCTGCTCTCGCAGGGAGCGCCGATGTTGCTCGGCGGCGACGAGTTCGGCCGCACGCAGCACGGCAACAACAACGCCTGGTGCCAGGACAACGAGATCTCGTGGTTCGACTGGGAGAGCGCCGACTCCGAGCTGATCGAGTTCGTGAAGCGGCTGATCCGGCTGCGTCTGGAGCACCCGGTCTTCCGGCGCGAGGCGTTCCTGACGGGCCGCGAGGTGCGCGGCTCGGGGCTGCCCGACGTGTGGTGGTTCCGCCCCGACGGCCGCCGCATGACGCAGAAGGACTGGCAGCGAGAGGACGCGCACACGCTCGGTGTCTTCCTGAACGGGCAGGAGATCCCGAACAAGACGCCGGACGGCCACGACATCGTCGACGACTCGTTTCTCCTCTTGTTCAACGCCTACGGCGAGCCGATCACGTTCACGCTGCCCACGCGTCGCTTCGGCGCGCGCTGGCAGGTCGAGATCGCAACGGGCGAGGGCGCACCCACCGGCACCGTCCCCGCCCGTGCCGAGGTGACCGTCGACGGCCGCGCACTCGTCCTCTTGAGACGTGCGTAGCGAAGCTCAGCGTTCCCTCGGTTCGTTTGACACCCGGACATGGCTTCGTCGGACCGTGACGGATCGCGGAGCCCCGCGAAACGCGGGCTTCTCCCTCGGGTCGTCGTTTGACACCCGGACATGGCTCCGTTCGCCCGGGCATGCCTGAGTTCCGCTGCACGTTCAGGGTGCAGCTCTCGTCGGGGCTCGGCTTTCGCCGGGCGCGCGAGGTGGTCGTTCCCTACGTGCGCGAGCTCGGGGCGTCGCACCTCTATCTCTCGCCGTCGCTCCAGGCTCGCACGGGGTCGACGCACGGGTACGACGTCGTCGACCCGACCCGCATCTCCGAGGAGCTCGGCGGCGAGGCGGAGTTTCGCGCGCTGTGCGACGCCGCGCACGACGCCGATCTCGGGGTCATCCTCGACATCGTCCCGAACCACATGGCGGTCTCCGACGAGAACCCCTTCTGGTCCGACCTCGAGCGGCGCGCCGCCACGTTCGACTGGGATCCGGAGACGGGCTGGCACCGGCGCTTCTTCGACGTCGACGAGCTCGCCGGGGTGCGCGTCGAAGATCCGCGCGTCTTCGAGGAGACGCACGCGAAGGCGCTGGAGCTCGTCGCCGACGGCCTTGTCGACGGCCTGCGGATCGACCATCCGGACGGGCTCGCGAACCCGCGCGAATACCTCGAGCGGCTCCGCGACCGCGGCGCGTCGCACGTCTGGATCGAGAAGATCCTCGAGCCGAACGAGCGCCTCCGCGATTGGCCCGTCGAGGGAACGACCGGCTACGAGTTCGCGAACGACTCGACCGCCCTCTTCGTCGACCCCGCCGGCGAGCAGCCACTCACCGAGCTCTACGCGGAGCTGACCGGCGAGCGGCGTCCGTTTGCGGAGATCGCGGCCGAGGCGAAGCTCGAGATCGCACGCACGACATTCGCGCAGGAGCTCGAGCGCCTGCGCGCGCTTTACCCACACGACGCCCTCGGGGCCGCCGCCGCGTCTCTCCATGTCTACCGCACGTACGTCGAGCCCACGACGGGACGCGTCGAAGAGGACGATCGCATCGCATCGGCGCCGTTACCCGACGACCTGCGGCGCGTCGTCCTCCTCGAAGGCGAGCGCTCACGCGCACTCGACGAATTCGTCGTTCGCTGGCAGCAGACGACCGGCCCCGTGATGGCGAAGGGCGTCGAGGACACTGCCTTCTACCGCTATTTCCGTCTCGTCGCCCTGAACGAGGTCGGCGGCGACCCCGGTCGTTTCTCGATTGGCGTCGACGAGTTCCACGCCGCCGCACAGGAACGGCACGACCGCCACCCGCTGCAACTGCTCGCCTCGCAGACGCACGACACCAAACGAGCAGGCGACGTACGCGCGCGCATCGGCGCGCTCGCCGGCATGCCCGACGACTGGGCCGCGCGCGTCCGCAGCTGGCGCGACCTGACCGGCGGCATGGACGACCCGAATGAGGAGTACCTCGTCTGGCAGACGCTCGTCGGCGCGTGGCCGATCGTGCCGTCGCGACTCGAGCAGTACCTCGAGAAGGCGCTGCGCGAATCGAAGCGCAACACGAACTGGATCGACCCCGACGAGCGACACGAGGCACGCGTGCGGTCGTTCGTCCGCTCGCTTTACGAGA
>Ga0307310_10000596_pt1 | contig 12405 bp, 10 predicted proteins | sample ER_DNA_197_FD_194502 | JGI IMG/M metagenome (GOLD analysis project Ga0307310, IMG submission 194502) | Bulk soil microbial communities from the East River watershed near Crested Butte, Colorado, United States - ER_DNA_197 | ecosystem: Environmental > Terrestrial > Soil > Floodplain | place...
CAGCCATGTAAAGGTGGGCGAAGATTTGGCGTAACTCGCTGACGGGTTAGCAGTTTGCGGTTGACATCCCCCTCCCCCTCTTCTACTATCCGAGTGGAAATTTGTGGCCAAAAGTGGAGTAGCTACGCGTGTTTAGGGGCAACTCGCCCGCGCGAATCGACGATAAGGGGCGGCTCAAGGTGCCGAACGCCTTTAAGTCCTTGCTCGAGAGCAAATACGGTCGTGACCTCTTCCTCAGCAGCCTCTCCGGCGAATACGTCCGCATCTATCCCATGCCCGTGTGGCTCGATATCGAAGAAAAGCTCACCCGCATGCCCTCAACGCACCCTTCGCGGCTGCGCTTTCTGGATCGCGTCAACTACTTCGGCCAGGCGGCGGAGCTCGACGCACAGGGTCGCGTGCTGATCCCGCTGCGGCTGCGCGAGGCAGCGACGATGAACGGAGAGGTCGACGTGCTCGGGCAGGTCAATTTCCTGGACGTGTGGAACCACGAACGTCTGACCACCAAGATGCAGCGCGAACCGTTCACCGACGATGACGCGCGGGCGCTGTCGGAGTTCGGGATATGAGCGCCCACGTGCCCGTGATGACCGCGGAGGTCCTCCAGATGCTGCGGCCCGAACGCGGCGGCCTCTTCGTCGACTGCACGGTCGGCCTCGGAGGCCACGCCCGCGCGCTGCTCGAGGCGGGCGCGACCAGGCTCATCGGCCTCGATCGCGATCGCGACGCGCTCGATCTCGCCCGCGAGACGCTGGCGCCGTGGAGCGATCGCGTCGAGCTGGTTCATGCGGACTACCGATCGCTTGGCGACGTCCTCGACCGCCGCGAGGCCCGCCTGGTCGACGGGACGCTGGCGGACCTGGGCGTCTCCTCGCTCCAGTTCGACGCGCCCGGGCGCGGATTCAGCTTCCAGCGCGACGAACCGCTCGACATGCGCATGGATCGCAGCGAGGGGGACACGGCGGCGGATCTCGTCGCGCGCGCCAGCGAACGCGAGCTGGCCGATGCGATTTTCACCTATGGCGAAGAACGGTTTTCGCGGCGCATCGCGCGCGCCATTGTCGAAGCCCGGGTCGAATCGCCCGTGGCCACGACGGGCCGGCTGGCGACGATCGTCCGCCGCGCGGTTCCCCGGCGCGGATTCATGCGCATCGATCCGGCAACGCGCACATTTCAGGCGCTCCGGATCTGGGTCAATCGGGAGCTCGAGGGTCTCGATCGATTCGTCGAGGCGGCCGCCGCGAGGCTGGCCGTGGCGGCGCGGCTGGTCATCATCACGTTTCATTCGCTCGAAGATCGCATCGTGAAGCACACGCTGCGTGCGCTGGATCGCGGGGGGGCCGGAGTCAAGGTGCTGACGAAGAAGCCGTTGGTGCCGGGCGATGAAGAAGTCGGCCGCAACCCGCGCGCGCGGAGCGCGAAGCTGCGGGGCGCGGAAAGGATCGCCTGATGGAACCATTCGAATACGCCATCAAGAAGGACGTCCGCAACAATCCGATCGTGCGCGAAGTCGACCAGGCGCGGCAGCGCGAGCTGTGGACCTCCGTCGGTATCGCGGCATTTCTTGTGATCGTACTGCTGTTCTCGGCGTGGCAGCACTTCGAGCTCCTGCGCCACGGCTACCAGATAGAAGAGCTGAACCGCCAGCGCGCCGTCGAAGAAGAAGCCGGGCGGCAGCTGCGCCTCGAAATCGGGACGCTCCGATCGCCCGCACGCATCGAGAAGCTCGCCATCGAACGTCTCCATCTGGTGGCGCCGTCCGCTGAAGAGGCGGTCGTGCTGGAACGCGTGCAGCCGGCCGATCCGCCGGCGAAATCCCAGATCGCCAGGCGGTAAATGAGCGACCCAGGCATGCAGTGGCGCGCGACGCTGAAGCGGCGGATTGTGGTCGCCGCCTCGCTGCTCGGTTTGTGGGTCGGCGGCATCGAGGTGCGTCTCGTCTATCTGCAGGTCTTCCGTCACGCCGATCTGACGGCCCGCGCCGCGCGGCAGCAGTCGAGGACGCTGCCGACGCCGGCCAAACGGGGCGACATCCTGGATCGTCGGGGCAACCTCCTGGCCACCACCGTCGACGTCGATTCGATCTACGCCGTGCCGTCGGAAATCAACGACGACGGCGAGGCGGTCGCGAAGCTGTGCCAGGCCTTCCGCGACTGCTCCAGGCGCGATCGCGAGACGCTGACCGATCGCCTGAAGAACCAGCGTAACTTCGCGTACGTGCGGCGGCAGGTCTCGCCGGATGAATCGCGCCGCGTTGCCGCGTTGAATCTCGACGGCATCGGCTTCATCAAGGAGAGCCGGCGCTTTTATCCGAACAAGGAGCTCGCCGCCCATCTGCTCGGCTATGTCGGCATCGACGGCAACGGCCTCGAAGGGCTCGAGTGGACGTACGACACGCAGATTCGCGGCAAGCCCGGCACCGTTCTCATTCACACCGATGCCCGGCGACACGTCTTCAGCCGCTTCGAGCGGCCGCCGACGACGGGATCGACCATCGAGTTGACGATCGATCAGTACCTGCAGCACGTCGCCGAGCGCGAGCTGTCGGCGGGCATCGCCGCTCACCGCGCCGAGGGCGGAACCGCCATCATCATGAATCCGCGGACCGGCGAGATTCTGGCGATGGCGAACCAACCGACGTTCAACCCGAATGCGTATCGCGACGCAGCGGAGACGAGCCGGCGGAACCGGGCGGTGCAGGATCTCTACGAACCCGGCTCGACATTCAAGATCGTCACGGCGTCGGCGGCCATCGAAGAAAAGGTGATGCCGCTCAACACCATGATCGACACCAATCCGGGCTTCATCAAGATCGGCAACAGCATCGTCGACGAATTTGGCGGACACAAGTACGGCGTCCTTTCGTTCAGCGACGTGATCGTCAAGTCCAGCAACGTCGGGGCGATCAAGATCGGCTTCAGGGTCGGCACCGAGCGGTTGAGCCGTTTCGTGGCGCGCTTCGGCTTCGGCCGGCGCGTCTCGCCGGACTTTCCCGGTGAGAGCTCCGGCATCGTCTGGAAACCGGAGCAGTGGACCGAGCGTGCGCTGGCGTCAGTGTCGATGGGCTATCAGATCGCCGTCACGCCGCTGCAAATCGCCGCGGCGTTCAGCTCGGTCGCCAATGGAGGCGAGTACATCGAGCCGCGGGTGCTGCGCGCGGTCTATCGGGACGGCCGCCGGTACCCGATTACGCCGAAGATCGTGGGAAGGAGCATCAGCGCGGAGACGGCTGCCACGCTGACGACCATCATGGAGGCCGTCGTCACCGACGGCACCGCAAAACCCGCGCAGATTAGCGGGTACACGATTGCGGGAAAGACAGGAACCGCGTCGAAGCTGATCGATGGCCGCTATTCGGCCTCCGAGAACAACGCCTCGTTCGCCGGCTTCCTGCCTTCCAGGAATCCCGCCCTCACGATCGTCGTTGTCATCGACGCGCCGCATGAGGGCGGCCGCACCGGCAGCGCCGTCGCGGCGCCGATCTTCAAGCGGATCGCCGAGTCGGCGCTGCGTTATCTGAGCATCGGCCCGACGATCGATCCCGAGCCGCCAGTGCTCGTCGAGCGTCACGACACGGTTGACGTACGGACGCGATCGCAGAACGACGGAAGTCCGATCCTGAGTCTTGTCGCTGACGGACTCCCCGGCACAGTACCGAACCTGCATGGCTTGAGCGCGCGCGAAGCGGTTCGCACGCTGATCAAGCTGGGCCTGAAGGCGCGTCTCTCGGGCGATGGCTTCGTCATGTCACAGAATCCTTCGGCAGGCGCCGTGCTCGAGCCGGGCGCCGTGTGCACGCTCGTGCTGAATCGGTGGGTCGCGCGAAGCGAGCAGGTCGTCGGGCCATGACCTGGGACGAGCTGCGCGGCGTTCTGCGTGCGAATGGCGCCACTCCGGATGCTCAGACGTGGGATCCGGCTTCAGCCGGATTTGCAAACGCGAACCCCACCATCACAGGCGTGGCGTACGACTCACGAACGGTGGAGCGCGGCGCGGTGTTCGTCGCTTTGAAAGGACTCCACGCCGACGGAACGGCGTTCGTGCGGCAGGCGCTCGACCGGGGCGCGGCGGCAATCATCTCTGAAGAGCCGCCTTCGCCCGGTGTTCCCATTCCCTGGGCGGTCGTGAAGGACGCGCGACTGGCGCTGGCGCTCATCGCCGCGGCGTTTTTTCGTCATCCGAGTACCGAGATGCAGGTCGTCGGCATCACAGGCACGAACGGCAAGACGACCACCGCGTATCTCTTGTCATCGATCTTCGAGGCGGCAGGCATCCGGTGCGGGGTGCTCGGGACCGTGGCGTACAAGATCGGCGACGAGCTTCGCGAGGCGACGCGCACGACGCCCGAGGCGCCCGATGTGCAGCAGCTCCTGCGCGAGATGGTCGACCGCGGGTGCGGCGCCTGCGCGATGGAAGTGTCCTCGCATGCCCTGGCGCTCCGCCGTGTCGACGGAACCAGCTTCGCCGCCGCAGTCTTCACGAACCTGACGCGCGATCACCTCGACTTTCACGAGGACATGGAGCACTACTTTCAAGCCAAGCGGCGGCTGTTCGAGATGCTGCCGCGCGATCGGCCCAGCCTGCTGAACGTCGACGATCCGCGCGGACCATCGCTCGCCGAGATCGCGGGGCGGCCTGTGACCTTCGCGATCCGCCGGCCCGCGGACATCACGCCGGGCCCGCTGTCGTTTTCGCTCGCCGGGCTCGTCTTCGACGTCCGCACACCGCGCGGCGCGCTGCACCTGCGCTCGAAGCTCGTCGGTCGCCCGAACGTCTACAACATTCTCGCGGCGGTGGCGACCGGCGTCGCGCTCGACGTGCCGTTCAACGCGATCGAACAGGGGATCGACGCCCTCGATGGCGTGCCCGGACGCTTTCAGATCGTCTCGACCGAAAAGGACGGCGTCACCGTCGTCGTCGACTACGCCCACACAGACGATGCGCTGCGCAACCTGCTCGAGACCGCGCGGCCGCTGGCCCGCGGGCGCCTGATTACCGTGTTCGGCTGCGGCGGCGATCGCGATCGGACCAAGCGGCCGCTGATGGGTGCCGTCGCCGGGCGGCTGAGCGATTTGATCATCGTGACGTCCGACAACCCGCGCAGCGAGGACCCGGGGCGGATCATGGAGGAGATCCAACGCGGCATCACGCCCGACACGCGACGTGACAGCGGCCAGCGGCTGCTGTCAATCGCCGATCGGCGCGAAGCGATCGAAAAGGCCATCGCGCTCGCCAAGCCGGACGACGTGGTTCTGGTCGCCGGGAAGGGACACGAGAAGTATCAGGTGATCGGCACTCAGGTACTTCCGTTCGACGACGTGGCGGTGGCGCGCGGCGCGCTCATGAAGCGCCGGACCAACTCGGGCGTCGTATGACGGCCAACGGCAGGCCGGGTCGTTCCGGACCCGGACCCGGCTCGGCGGAGGGTCCGGCAGGCCCCGCATGGCCGACCGAAATTCGGCTGACCACGGAGTGGGTCGCCCGCGCGATGGGCGGAACCGTGCGGGCCGGCGATCCGGATCGTGAGTTCAACGGTGTCTCGATCGACACGCGAACGCTGGTGGCCGGGGAACTGTTCATCGCGATTACCGGCGAGCGGTTCAACGGTGCCGACTTCGCGGGGGCGGCGATCGACGCTGGAGCAGGCGGGGTGGTCGTCGAGCGCGGCCTGGGCGGTGGGCTCGCCGGGCAAAAAGGGGTACGACCCCCTTTTCCGGGCGTCTCGATTATCGAGGTCGACGACGCGATCGCGGCGCTGCAGGCGCTGGCGCAGGCCATCCGGCGGGCATCGGGTACCAAAGTCGTGGCCATCACCGGCAGCGCCGGCAAGACCACGACGAAGGAAGTAACGGGGGAGTTTCTTGCTACGCGGTACCGCGTCGTGCGCAACCGCGGGAACTTCAATAACCACATCGGATTGCCGCTGTCGCTCATCGAGTTGAGACGGCGGCCGGAGATTGCCGTCGTCGAACTGGGGATGAATCACGCTGGCGAAATCAGCACGCTGGTACGGATCGCCGAACCTGAAGTACGGGTGTGGATCAACGTCGGCGAAGCGCATCTGGGATTCTTTCAATCCGTGGATGCCATCGCGGATGCGAAAGCCGAGATCTGCGAGGGTTCCACGCCGGCCACCCTGCTCGTCGCCAACGCCGACGACGATCGGATTACAGGGCGGGCGTCCCGCTTCGGCGGGCGCGTCGTCACCTTCGGGATTGACAGCGACGCGGATGTGCGCGCGACGGCCGTCCGCAGCCGTGGCATCGACGGCGTCGATGCCCACGTGGCGACGCCGCGCGGAGCGTTCGAGCTGACGACGCCGCTGATCGGACGGGGAAACCTCGCGAACGTTCTGGCCGCCGCGGCTGTCGCGATTGAATTCGATATCCCCCTGGCCACAATTGCCGAGCGTGCCGGCCACTTGACGCCCGCTTCCCATCGCGGCGAAGTGCTCAGGCTGTCGCAGGGAGTGACGGTCATCGACGACAGTTACAACGCCAATCCCACCGCGACGAAGCGCGCGCTCGAGGTGCTCGGCGAAACACCGGATCGATCGCGACGCGTGGCCGTGCTCGGCGAAATGCTCGAGTTGGGAGAGCGCGCCTCGGCGCTCCACGAAGAGGTCGGCCGCGCCGCGGCCGAGGCGAAGATCGATGTCGTGATCGCCGTTGGCGGCGAGGCCGCCAGGGCGCTTGCGGACGCAGCCGTTGCGGCCGGAATCGGACGGGCGAATGTTCTTTACGTCGCCACGAGCGATGAAGCGGCGGATGCCGCGGCGACGCTCATCCGGCGCGGCGACCTGGTGCTCGTCAAGGGATCGCGCGGCGTGCGCACCGATCGCGTCGTGGATCGGCTGAAGGCGGAGTTCGCCTGATGCTGTATCACCTGCTGTTCCACTTGATCTATCCGCGGGCTCCTGAGCTCTCGGTGCTGAACGTCACCCGCTACATTACGTTCCGTACCGCGGCGGCGAGCCTGTCCGCGCTCGCAATCAGCCTGGCGCTCGGTCCCTGGATGATTCGCAAGCTGCGCGAATTTCAGATCGGCCAGGTCATCCGGCAGGAAGGCCCGACCTCGCATCGGCCGAAGGAAGGGACGCCGACGATGGGCGGACTGCTGATCCTGACAGCTTCGCTCGTGCCGACGCTGCTGTGGGCCGATCTGACGAACGTGTACGTCTGGATCGCGGTGCTGACGACGTCCGCGTTCGGCGGCATCGGCTTCGCCGATGACTATTTGAAGATCGTCCACCGTTCGCATCACGGGCTCCGGCCGCGCTACAAGATGCTCTGCCAGGTGCTGGTCGGGGTCATGGTGGCCGTCGCCTTGCTCCTTCTCGCGAACCGTGGGCTGTACAGCCTGAGGCTCGTCTTCCCGTTCTTCAAGAATCTGATTCCCAATCTCGGCTGGTGGTACCTGCCATTTGCGGTGTTCGTCCTGGTCGCGGAATCGAATGCGGTGAACCTCACAGACGGACTGGACGGTCTGGCGATCAGCGTTTTTGCGATTGCGGCCGCAGCGTACACCGCGCTGACGTACGTGGTCGGCAACCGGGTACTCGCCGACTACCTGCTGTTGATTCATTTTCCTCCCGTGGCCGAGCTGACGATTTTTTGCGGCTCGCTCGTCGGCGCGTCGCTCGGCTTCCTTTGGTACAACTCGTACCCCGCCGAAATCTTCATGGGCGACGTCGGATCGCTTGCGCTCGGGGCCGCACTCGGCACCGTCGCGATCCTGATCAAGCAGGAGCTCCTTCTCGTGATCGTGGGCGGCGTCTTCGTGCTCGAGGCGCTCTCGGTGGTCATACAAGTGGCGTCGTTCAAGTCGACCGGCAAGCGTGTGTTTCGCATGGCGCCGATTCACCATCACTTTGAATTGTCCGGGTGGAGCGAGCCCAAAGTGATCTCGCGGTTCGTCATCGTCGCCATCATCTTTGCGTTGTTCAGTCTGACGACGTTGAAGCTTCGCTAGGGGCTAGGGGCTGGGGGCTGGGGATTTGGGATTCGATGTGAAAAACAAACGGGTGACGGTCGCCGGCGCGGCGCGAAGCGGGATTGCCGCCGCGGAGCTGCTGGCCCGCCGCGGTGCGCGGGTCACCTTGTCGGACGCGCACGCCGAGGCGCCGGGAACCGAGCCGCTGGTCGCGTTGGGCGTCGATCTCGAACTGGGAGGGCATCGGATCGAGACGTTCACGAGCGCGGACCTCGTCGTGTTGAGTCCCGGTGTTCCGCCGAATCAGGAAACGGTGCAGGCGGCGCGTGCGCGAGGCGTTCCCGTCATCGCCGAAATCGAGCTGGCGTCACGCTGGCTGCAGGGGCGCGTCATCGCGATCACCGGCACGAAAGGGAAGTCGACGACCACGGTATTGACAGGCCGCATGCTCGAAGCGGCGGGATTCAAAGTGACGGTCGGCGGCAACATCGGTGCGCCGCTCTCCGCCCAGGTGTCGATGTCGACGCCCGAGACGCTCCACGTGGTGGAAACGAGCAGCTTCCAGCTCGAGCAGATCGATCGGTTTCATCCCTGGATCGCCGTCATGTTGAACTTTTCTCCGGATCATCTGGATCGACATCCGGACGTCGCGGCCTACGGCGCGGCCAAGCAGCGCATTTTCGAAAATCAAGACGCCGGCGACTGGGCGGTCATCAACGCCGACGATCCGGCGGTGCTGGAGCTCGCGCGACGAGGCAGAGCGACGAAGCGCTTGTTCGCGCGCGAGACGTCGATCGCGCTGGGCACGATCGTGGACGAGGGATGGATCGTCGATCGGCAGGTCCACGAAGATCGGCGCCTCGTGCCGATCGGCGCCATTCATCTGCTCGGCGCCCATCTGGTCGCCGACGTGATGGCAGCGGCCACCGTCGGCGCCATCGCCGGCGCGGCGCCCGCGGCGATGACGGCGGCGGTCGAGGCGTTCCCGGGTCTCGAGCACGCGATGGAACTCGTCGCCGAGGTCGGCGGTGTCCGCTTCGTGAACGACTCCAAGGCGACCAACGTCGAGTCGGCGCTTCGATCGATCGAAAGCTTCGACCGGGATGTCGTGGCGATCATCGGGGGCCGTTTCAAGGGCGGCGACTTTCGGCTGCTGCGCGACGCGCTTAAAACGCGCGCGAGGGCCGTCGTCGCGATCGGCGAGTCGAAGGCGCTCGTGCGCCAGGCACTCGGCGACGTGGTGCCGGTGCACGAAGCGGCAACCTTCGAGGAGGCGATTGAGCGCGCGTACGAGATCGCGAAGCCCGCGGGCGTGGTGCTCCTGGCGCCGGCCTGCGCGAGCTTCGACATGTTCCGCGATTACGCGGAGCGCGGCCGGAAGTTCAAGGAGGCCGTCCGTGGTTTGTGAGCGGTGAGCAGTCGTCAGTCGGCGTCGCGGTTGGGGGCTGGCTGCTGGGAACGCAGGCTGCCCCGGCCTGCGAAGCTGGTGCCCTGGCCCGAGGCCGACTGATGACTGCTGACCGCTCACAGCGAGACGCGAAGCCCGGCGAGCGAGCCGGCCGATCGTAATACGTCGGCCTGGCAATGTTTCGGGCGAAATGCGATTCAGCTTTAGGGGACGGCCTTCGGGCCGTTCCGAGGTGATATGGCCCGTAAACTCAAGTCGGATCACGTTCTGTTCATCGCGACCGTCCTGCTGGTCGCCCTGAGCGTCGTGATGGTGTACAGCGCGTCGGCGCCCGTCGCGCTGCAGCGCTACGGACAGGCGTCGTTCTTCGTCATCAGGCAGGTGATGTGGGCCGCGCTCGGGCTGCCGATGCTCTGGTTCCTGATGAAGGTGGACTATCGCACGTACCGCGAGCCGGTCTTCATCTGGTGTTGTCTGGGCCTGGCCACCCTGGCGCTCGTGGCCGTGCTGTTCAGCGCGCCCGTCAACAATGCCAGACGCTGGTTCGGGATGGCCGGCATCGGCGTCCAGCCATCCGAGTTCGCGAAGCTGGCGGCGATCATTTTCATCGCGGCGATTCTCGAGCGGCGGATGCATCGCATCGACGAAGTGACGTTCTCGCTCCTGCCAATCGGGATCGTCGTCACCCTCTTCGTCGGCCTGGTTCTGCTCGAGCCGGACTTCGGCACCTCGATGTCTCTGATCCTGATTGCGGCAGCCATGGTGTTTGCCGCCGGCCTCAACTATCGGTACATCGTCGGCGCGCTTCTCGTCGCGCTGCCCACCGTGTACATCATCCTGATGGGTGCGTCGTATCGCCGGCGCCGCCTGCTGGCATTCCTCAATCCTTGGGACGATCCGCTCGGTGACGGCTTTCAGATCATTCAGTCCCTGATTGCAGTCGGCACGGGAGGCGTCTGGGGCCGCGGGCTGATGAACGGCGTGCAGAAGCTGTTCTACCTGCCGGAGCCGCACACCGACTTCATCTATTCGGTGATCTCCGAGGAGCTGGGGCTCGTCGGCGCCACGGCCGTCATCCTGTGCTTCTCGATCATCACGTGGCGCGGCATGCGCGCCGCGTTGCGCGCGCCGGACAGCTTCGGCGCGTTCCTGGCCGTCGGGCTGACGACGATGATCGCGGTCCAGGCGCTTGTGAACGTCAGCGTCGTCCTCGGGTTGATGCCAACCAAAGGCATTCCGTTGCCGTTCGTCAGCGCAGGAGGCTCGTCGCTGCTCGTCAACCTGATTGGCATGGGCATTCTGTTGAACGTGTCGCAGCACGCGCATGAATAACCCAGATGAGCCCGGTCCCCTTTTCGGTGGTTATTGCGGGCGGCGGCACGGGCGGCCATCTCTATCCGGGGATTGCCGTGGCCCGCGAGCTGCTGTCGCGTCAGCCCGCGGCGGCGATCTCGTTTGCCGGCACGGCCAACGGCATCGAAGCGCGAATCGTGCCGCGCGAAGGGTTCGGGCTGGATGTGATTCGGAGCCGTGGGCTGAAAGGCAAGTCGCTCTTCGATCGAGCGCGAGGCGCGGTGCTGCTCCCCCTCGGGCTCGTCGACGCCTGGCAGATCATCAGCACGCGGCGGCCGGATCTGGTGATCGGTGTGGGTGGGTACAGCTCCGGACCCGTGGTGCTGGTCGCAGCCCTGCGCGGCGTGCCCACCATGGTGCTCGAACAAAACGCCGTGCCGGGCCTCACGAACAGGCTGCTCTCGCGTTATGTGCAGGCGGCAGCGGTCTCATACGAATCGACGCGGCGGTTCTTCGGATCGAAGGCGTTCGTCAGCGGTAACCCGGTCCGGCCGGAATTTCTCGATCGGGCGGGGTTAAAGGAGTCGAACCGAGATGCAGCGACGACGAAGGTTTTGATCTTTGGCGGTTCTCAAGGCGCACACGCGATCAACATGGCCATGGTGGAGGCAGCGGCGGGGTTGGCCGCCCGGGGTCCGCATCTTCGTATCACCCATCAGACGGGAGAGCGAGACGTGGCGATGGTGCGCGCCGCCTACGCAGAGGCGCGACTGGCGGCCGACGTCGAACCGTTCCTCGACGACATGGGGCGACGACTCGGACAGGCGGACCTAGTCGTCTGCCGCGCCGGAGCGACGACGATCGCGGAAATCACGGCAGCCGGGAAGGCGGCGATTCTCATTCCGCTGCCGACGGCCACCGACGATCACCAGCGGAAGAACGCGGAGGCCCTGGTGGCGAGCGGCGCGGGGGACCTGCTCCTGCAGCGCGATCTGAACGGGAGCGTGCTGGCTGAGAGAATCTTGACGCTCGCCGCCGACCAACCGCGGCGCGAGCGGATGGCCGCGGCGGCTCACGCGGCCGCGAGACCCGGCGCGGCACGGGCGATCGTGGATCGCGCGTTGGAGTTGATGAACCAATGACGGGTTCACGGTTCACGGTTCACGGTTCAAGGTTCGGGGTTCAGGGTTCAGGGTTCTGGTCCGGCCGGACAGAACCCGAACCGGGAACCGGGAACCCCGAACCGGGAACCGGGAACCGTGAACCGGGAACCCGCTCGTGTTAGGCAAAACGCGCCGGGTTCACTTCATCGGGATCGGTGGGATCGGGATGAGCGGCATCGCCGAGCTGCTCGCCAATCTCGGCTACGGCGTCAGCGGATCGGACGAGAAACGCTCCGCCGTCACGGAGCGGCTGGCGACGCTGGGTATTCGCGTGGCGTACGGGCATCAGCCGGCGAACGTGGGCGATGCGGACGTGGTCGTCACCTCCTCGGCGGTGCGGGAATCGAATCCCGAGATCCGCGAGGCGGTCGAACGGCAGATTCCGGTCATTCCGCGCGCGGAAATGCTCGCGGAGCTGATGCGGCTGCGCTACGCCATCGCCGTCGCGGGCTCGCACGGAAAGACGACGACGACGTCGATGATTGCGTTCGTGCTGGAGCGGGCCGGGCTCGATCCGACGGCCGTGATTGGCGGGCGGGTCAGCGCCTTCGGCAGCAACGCGCGGCTCGGGCAGGGGGAGTACATGGTGGCGGAAGCAGACGAAAGCGA
>Ga0307310_10000599_pt1 | contig 12357 bp, 14 predicted proteins | sample ER_DNA_197_FD_194502 | JGI IMG/M metagenome (GOLD analysis project Ga0307310, IMG submission 194502) | Bulk soil microbial communities from the East River watershed near Crested Butte, Colorado, United States - ER_DNA_197 | ecosystem: Environmental > Terrestrial > Soil > Floodplain | place...
GTACGAGGCGCACAGCGGAACCAGTTGCCGTTGCAGCTCGGACGATTCCGTACCCTCGTGCAACCAGTTCGACTCGTCCAGTCTGGCGACGATGTCGGCGCCGCGTCGATCGCCATCCCGCGCCGCGCCAGCCAACCATGCGCGAAAGCCCGGCACGGGTGACAGCGTCGCAAAGGTTTTCAGACGAGGAAACTCCTGCCTGAGGCTGTCGACCGCGCGTCTGATCAGGGCATTCCCGAGCGTCACCCCGCGGAGGCCCTCGTGGCAGCTCGAGATTGAATAGAACATCGCGTAACTGCACGAGGCCGGATCGACGACTGGGGAATCGGGATCGAGGAGCGGCTGAACCCTCGCGCTCAACTTCGACGTCAGGGCCAGCTCGATGAAAACCAGCGGTTCCTCCGGGAGAGACGGATGGAAAAATCCGAAACACCGGCGATCTTCCTGCAGCCGTCGTCGCAGCTCCTGCCAGCCTCGAATCTGGTGCACGGCCTCGTACTTGATCACGTTCTCCAGCACCGCTGGCGGCGTGCGCCAGTCGATACGTCGGAATTCGAGAAAGCCGCCATTGAACCAGGTGCGCAGCAGGTGCGCGAGGTCGGATGCCACGACGCCCCACGGCGGATGTTCGTCCACCCCGCGAAGGATTCGACGCCGCATCTCGATGAGCGTGGCTGTTCCGGTGGAAGCGAGATTCAGGCGGCGGAATAATTCCTGGCGCGGCGGTTCGACGGCGCGCTGCAGTTCGGTGAGCGTCTCCCAGGATGGATGCTGGCGGTAGGCGTCGGCCCAACGATCGACAAGGTCAGGATCGGGCGAAAACCGGCTCGCGAGCAGACTGAAAAACGTGGTCAGCGAGCCGCCGCTCAGAGCCTGATAGGCTGCCAGCGCTTCGTTGGCAAGACGCTCCCCTGAAACCTCGCCGCTCTCGGACAGGAGTACATGGCAACGGTCGATGGCCCGCCGGGCGTCCTCGGCGTCCGATACCGGCTGCGCCGCCGGCCCGCACGATTCGAAGGACGATCGTTCACACTCGGGCATCGTCGTTCCCCAGATGAGCCTGAGCAACTGGCGTACCAAGCGGAACGAGGCTTAATGGGGCTTAATGGGCCGAACGCTGACGAAATCGGGAAAAAGTCGGGTGTAATCGGGACAAATAGTCCTCATCCAGTCCCCCAAAGAATCCCAAACCGACTGCGGGCGCAGCGCCGGAAAGGCGACATCAGGGGCGGATTACAGATGTCGTAGGCGGGCAGGCTAGCGCCAAACGAAATGCAATCGTCCGTCGGCCCACGCCCTCACTCCATCCCAATAGGAATGGAGGCGATTGATGACCGTATCGGGCTTCGTCAGGTCATACCCGCCAAACAGAATGGGTAGTGCCGGACGGTATTCCACCGGAACCGTGAAAAGGGCGGCATCGAGCGGCGCGTCGGAGAATTCGATCAGCTCGACCCTTGATGTCATCGTGCTTCGTTCACCGTGGCGGCTGGTGATCTGTTCGATCGGGTATCCACGGTGCGCGGTTCCAAGACGCTTGACGTTCACACGATCGCGCGGCGTATTGGCCCGCGAGACGATCAAATACCCGAACGCCTCGGCCTGGTCTCGCTGGTCCCTGCAGGCGGTCGAGGGCAGATCGACGTACCAGCCGTCCTCCTTGCTGTCGCTCGGCGGAGTGCTTGTCCCGGGACCTGGTTCCGTCCTGGTCGTGGTGATGACCCGGCGCGCGACATAGCGGCCCATGGTGCGCCGCTCGCCCGTGTCGACCGCGTCGATCGTGATCGTGACATCACCGCCCGCAGGCTCGGATTCGGGAGACTGGCTCGCCGCAAGCTGAGCGGCCCGTCGCAGATAAAAGGACGGATCTTCGATCGGCGAATACACGTACGTCTTTGCTTCGTCGTTCAGCATCACGCTGCGGCGCTCGTCACACTGAGTAATAGTTGTCCGGATGTGTGTGCGCGTCGAGCCCGTCTTTGCAGTGACGTACCGTGGAAAGTCAACGATGTCTTCCCGTCGTTGACGAGCGCCCTTGAGGTAGACGCGCGCCGTGATGATGCTGGAATTCTCGCGATCGAACGTTTCCCGGGTCTTGATTGTCAGGTCAGGGACCGAAGGCGCGACCAACGGGGGAAGCGTTGCGGACTGTGCCGCAAGCAAGCCGAGCAATCCGAGCGCGGACGCTTTCATCGGCCGATTGATTCAAGAACTTACCATGTCCACGCCAGGAACTGCCCGATTCCTCCGTCCGCCCAGCTTCGGCCAAATCCCCTAACAACTGCCAGACGCCCGCAAGCTGGCGCGAGGGGCGGATTCCTCCTCGCGCATGTGGTCCAGGGTCCTCGGCGAGGGCCAGAATCTCGCGCTCGGAAAAGGCTCGAAAGTTTTCGCCATGTAGTCCTTACCGCCGCTGTCGGTTTTTGAACTTGAATCCCAGATTGAGTAGGTGAAGGCGTTATCTCTGCCGCGTTTGGCCGATGTGTTCGAGGGGAACGAGCTTTGCACGGACCTGTGGCTTACACCACCAAGATAAGCATTGTTGGCTTCGCCAATCAATGCGCTGCCGGAACGCGAAAAGGACTCAGCTATGTGGAATCGTGAAGGCCCCGCTAAAGACGACAGAGATATCAAACGCCAGGACACCAGACAGCCAGGGATGATTCAACCGATGGGGTCCGCGCTGTCCGCCGAGGAGCGCAGACCGGTAGCCTGGGTGGGCAAGTCGGTCGTCTTCAAAGGCACGTTGACGAGCTCCGAGGACATGACGATCGACGGCCACGTCGAGGGATCCATCGAAGTTCGTGACCAGGGCCTGACGATTGGACCGGATGCGGACATCCGCGCCGACATCGTCGCCAAGACCATCACGATTCATGGCACGGTGATCGGGAACATCCGCGCAGGCGCGAAGATCGATATCCGGGCCACTGGCCGGATTGAAGGGGACCTTACCGCTCCGAGCGTCGTGATCGCCGAAGGTGCCGTCGTGTGCGGCCGGGTCAACACCTTGACCGAAGAGTCCGAGGTGGCGAAACAACCACGGGCGCAACTCGCGATCGTCTAACCGAACCTGCCGGCACAGCGCGCGAGCGGTCTGGCATTGGTCGCCACGACGTCTGCTGTGTCACAGCAAAGCGTTCACGAAGGACTGCCTGTACCTTTGTGTACAGACGGTGGACCCGACGGCTCCATAATCGATTGAACGACCGTCGATCGATTCCGGTGTCTAATTCCGGGCGAGGGTCCACATGTTCCGTGTCGCGGCACTCTGCATCTTGCTGGTGCTCAGCGTCCCCGCGTCGGCTCAACCACCTCAAAACTCCGATCTGCGCCCTCTTCCCGCACAAGAGCGGTTCACAGCAGACACGACGATTTCCGCCGAAATGCCGTGCAACAGCTCAACAAGTTGTCAGATCAGAAGGGTGAATTCGACTGCACGAGCACCGCGGAGCGCCGGCAGGCCATGGACCGGTGGACAAATCTCGTGCGCTGACGAGAAGAGGCGTGCGAAAGACTTCGTGCAGGTGAGCGTTGGGGCTTGCCAACCGAAGCTCGCCCTAGGTTCATGCGAGCGAAGGTTGGCGGGGTCGACGGGACTCGAACCCGATTCGGAGTGTTTTCCTAAGTTGGTGATGGCGCGCGACTTCTGGATGTAAGTTTCGACTCACTAATGGATTAGCAGCAGCGATTCTGTGCACTCGCGTCTACTCGCGTCGTCCGACTTCGACCGGGATCTTGGAGACATTTTGGAGACGGCTAACGGCAGCGTTCACCAGCGGCGACCCGGGAGCGCACCGGACGATAGACGATAGGAAACATTAAGGCCCTTTCGCGGTTAGCAGAACGCGCGTTCTCAGGCCCTCAGCAGCCCCTCCCCCCTCACGACAGTCAGCATAACGCTCTGCGTTCTCGGTCCCGGGTCAGCCCCTTCCCCCTTCGACAGTACGCCAATCGGCCCGAATGCGGGACTGACCCCGTACGCGGGCGGCTGTGGCTACGGCACGAAGTGATTGGGGGCGCGGTGCTGTCGGAGGGATCACCAGTCTTGTGATCGGCGCCTTGACGTGGTAACCGCGCGATCAGCAGCCATCAAAATAGTAATGAAACCGAAGCGTCTTCCCATCGGCTGAGCCGCCCCGGATAGTAAACGTCAGCTGTGGAAGGGGGCCGCAATTCAAGGGGCTCGTATCCTCGGACACGGTGCCTGTGAACTCGATCGTGCCATCATCCAGCAGCAGGTGAATATTGTGATCGCCGCTGATGCTGCCCGCGAAATGGCTATTCGATCCCTCCGGGCCGTAATAGGAGCCGGCCAGACCCCGCCCATCCTGCGCAGTAAAATGTAAGCGGCGTCCTTCGTCTCGTCCTTCGTTGTAATAGCCTCCCAGGTAAGTCACAAGAGAAGCCACAACAAAAGATGCAGTGGACGAATCGACACGACCCTGCCGGTCCCGCACTGTGAGGCGGGCTGTCAAATTCCCACGAGCCATCGCCGGCTGTACCGTGAGTGGCTTATCCGAGACGTTCCCGTCGCCGATCTCAATGGAATACGCGAGAGCGTCTCCGGTCGAACCTGACGCGTCGAACGTGATCGGCGTGAGCCCCATCAGGGCCCATCTGACAGGGGACATGTATACGGGGAAGGATGGCTGCCCGATCCGAATGACCAGCGAGGCTGTCGGGTCCGGATGAGGTACCACAAGGACATGACCCTTCGCCGAGATTCCAGATGCGCTCGCTGTTACGTCGACTGCGCCTAGTGCCACACTGCTCAAGAGGCCGGTAGGCGAGACGGTGGCAACTGTCTTATCCGAGGATTGCCACATCGCGTCCAAGGCTTGCTTCCCTGTGCCGTCCGACAGGGTGACATGCGCGATCAACTGAACCGACTGACCGATCGCCAACGATCCTAGTAAGCCACTAATGGTCAATCCGGTCACCGTCGGAGCGGAGGGAGTCGTCGGGGCTGGAGAACTACAACCTGTCGCGATCAAAATCGTGAACACTAACGGAGCTGACCGATCGAACGTTACGCGCATCGACGGAGTTTCCGGTGAGCAACCTGCGATCGTCAAGCGTTTTCGCAGTGCCGGAGCCGTTCACCAAGGCGATTCGGATGTTCGGACACGCCGCCCGAGAGGAGCTCGCGACGCCGATCGCGCCCGCGACGGCTGAGGGACTCGAGTGGTTCTTTCGGGAACGGCAACTGCGCCAGCAAGGCTCATCACAGCCGCCGGACGAGCGCTTCCGATCGGCGTCTCTGGCCTATCGCGCTCCGCGCTTCCGAGCTCTCTTCCGGATATGGCTGCAGGATGGGAATCCCGCGATCTGGGCGGCGCAATCCGGCGTCTTGAAGGAACGAGCGAAGGCCGCGTGGAATTCGTCAAACTCACGCACCAGTACTGCCATCTCTCCTCCCTGGTTGGCGTCGCCTGATCTCGCGACCGCAGAGGACGACCTCGGGGACAACCTCATTGTCTGAGGTCGTCCTCAGCTTCAAGGACATCTCACGCGACTGGAAAATCGTCGATTCGAGATCGTTGGCGAACGCAAAGCGCGCGATAACTGCTTGCGACGCGAGACGATACGTGGGCTGCGACAGTGGAACCGGGCGGCGTAGTGTGCCGCCCGTGAATGTAGTTTGTGAGCCTGACACCGCACAAACCATGGCGTGAGCGACCCCGCCGAACGCGCACTTACCTTGCCCCGCGCGAAATCGCAGGGTCGCTCACGCCATGGTTTGTCTGTCCGTGATCGCGTGCGTTCGTGTTCGCCGATTGAGCGCCGGATGCGCCGCCCGCTGACCACGATTTGTGTCAACGTCAGAGCGCGATTTACGACCACGATCGGAGCGTCGACATGCACGCCGATCTGGCTCGCTTGAGGGCCCCGGTTCTACTGCACAATCACGTCGGCGGTCTCGTGCCGGGTTGACTGCTCGACTCGTGCCCATGCCATCACGTGTTCGAGTCTCGCGCTGTGCTCGGCGTCGTCCATGCTCTTCGCATCGCATTCGTCGAGCTTCGACCGCGCATTGGCACCCCAACGCGGCTGCCGCGTTGGGGACCCCGCCGTAACGCGGCCTTCGGGCATGGACAACGCCTCCGCGCAGCGCACGAACTTGGCAATTACGTGATGGCCCGGGCATAACGAAAACGATGGCGAAGCACGGCGGGAGCGCGAAGGCGAAGCCGCGGTGTAAAAGACTTCGCTCAGGCGCGTCGGATTGGCAGCTTCCTGACGCGGTACCGTGTATCCTCGATGAGGATCAACGCGCCTGATTCAAGATCGGCGGATCGCTCGGTCAACACTGTTGACAACCGCGCGTTGACGGAATCGGCGCGTTCGTCGGCGAGCCGGAAGATGATGGCGCTCGGCTTGTCCATCACGCCGAGCGCGAGAATGTCGCCGAAATCCAGATCGAAGCTCAGCACGATGCTGCCGTCCGTGCGCGCCCGATCAACGATCCGAGTGTCCGGAGCTCGCTGTAGGCCATGCGTTCGAACATGTGTCGCGTCGTGACCGAGTTGTTTCAAGAAGTCGACTGTCTTGGGTGAGATTCCGGCATCCGCCAGGAACCGCATGCGTCGTCACGCGCGGAGAGGGTGCACTTCGTCGTGAGCGAGCGCCGCGGCGTAGGCAAGCGCCTCGCGAACATCCTCCTCTTCCAGGTCCGGGAGCTCCTGCACGATTTGCGCGGGGGTCATGCCGTTGGCGACGAGATTGACAACGTGCGCCACGGAAATACGAAGCCCTCGGATCGTGGCCCGTCCCGCGAGGATATTCGGGTCTTGAGTGATGCGATCGAACGCGTTTGCCACGGTTACCTTTAACCCGATTCTACCGCGTGGCGGTTGAGGTTGACGCCGATTTCGTGCGGGTTTATTCTGCTCTCATCTCGCCGGTGCCCTCAGAGCACGCCCCTCCGCCTCGCGACATCGCATGCGGAGCACGTTTCGACCGACTGCCATATCGGTCCTCGATCGAGCGTACCGGAAGGTCCGGTCGATAGATCACTGTGTATCACGCACGGATCTCGGAGATCAGGACTTCCAAGCAATACCCCGGCTCTCAGCATCGCTGGTCCTCAGGACGAGCGATGGCCGGTGGCGGCGGTTGATGGTCACGATCTTAGCTTCGAAGGCCATCAACATGCTGTAGGGTGGGACAACGTCGATCGCTGAGATCGTTCCCCACACCGCACAGACACATCGCCTATGCGGTTCGATGCTGGCAATCATGTCAGCATCCGCGCCCATGAACGACAGCGCGCCGCCCACATCGCCGGCGCGCTCGGGCGCGTAAATCCCCATCACAACTTGATTCGTGGCCCGCGAGCGGCGGGCCTGCGCGGAGGGGCTATGAAGACCTGGTTCACCGTGGCCGAAGGCGCAGCGTATGCGGGCGTGAGCCGCGACACGATCTACACCGCGTGCGAGCGTAGCGAGATGCGTCACGCCCGCATCGGCGGCAGACGATCGATTCGGATCAAACCCGAATGGATCGACGCGTGGTTGGAACAGCACGCGCGAGGAGCAATCGTGGGGCGCGCGAACGCGCGGGGAGGTTCAGGCCATGGAGCCGACCACACCGCCGCCTGAATCATCACCTCCTGAGGACAGCCCTGTCCGTTCACAGCGCTGGGTCGCGCGCCGCGCGCGGACGCTCAGGGATCGTGATGCGGACGAGCCGACGGCCGCGCGTCTGCGGTCTTGCTCACCGTCGACGAGGCCGCCGAGTTCTTGCGCACGACGCGGCGGGCCATCTACGCCATGGTCGAGCGTCGCCAACTACCCGGCGTGATACGGATTCGTCGTCGCGTGCTGCTGCGCGCCGACGACCTGCTACACTGGCTGGACCAGAAGCGCGCGTCATCGCCGAAGGAGTGATTGGCGATGAGCGTGAAAGTCCGACCGTATCGACGTGGCGGCTGGGAAGTGGACGTCACCGTCCGGCTGCCGAACGGCGCGCGGTGGCGAGAGCGGAGCAAAGCGCCGGTCTCGTCGAAATCCGCGGCCGTCCGATGGGGCGAGGATCGCGAGCGGCATGTGCTGCGGAACGGTCTACCCCAACCCAAGAGGGAGGTGCCCACACTCGAAGAGTTCGCGCCCAGGTTCCTCGACGGTCACGCACGTGCGAACCGTCACAAACCAAGCGGCATCGTGTCGAAGGAGTCGATTCTCCATCAACATCTGATTCCGCTGCTCGGTTCGAAGAAGCTGGACGCGATCACGACCGAACACGTGCAGAACCTGAAGCGGCATTTGCGCGACCGTGCGCCGAAAACCGTGAACAACGTGCTCGCGGTGCTGAACGTGCTGCTCAAGAAAGCGGTGGAGTGGGACGTGATTGATCGAATCCCGTGCGTGATCCGGCTGTTGCCGATTCCGAAGCCCTCGGCCGGGTTCTACGATTTCGACGAGTACGAGCGGCTGATTCAAGCCGCCAAGTCGCTCGATCGAACAACCCAGGTGATCGTGCTCCTGGGCGGCGACGCGGGACTCCGCTGCGGCGAGATGATGGCGCTCGAGTGGCGAGACGTCGATCTCCAGAAACGGCAGCTCTGCGTGCAACGCTCAGACTGGAAAGGTCACGTCACGGTGCCGAAAGGCGGGCGACTCCGCTACGTGCCGCTCACGGTCCGGTTGACCGGAGCACTTCGCGAGCACCGGCATTTGCGATCCGACCGCGTGTTGTGTCAGGCGGATGGATCGCCGATGTCGGCGGACATCGTGAAGCATCACGTCGAACGGGCGGCGCGACGCGCACAGATTGCGCAGAACGGTGTACATCGCCTACGGCACACGTTCTGTTCACATCTGGCGATGCGGGGCGCACCGGCGCGGGCGATTCAGGAGCTCGCGGGCCATCAGGATCTCATGACCACGCAGCGGTACATGCATCTGAGTCCCGCGGCGCTGGACAGTGCGATCCGGTTACTCGACGCCCCTGGAATGCCCCCAGGTTTTGGAGACATGTTGGAGACGGGATGTATCGAGCCAACTAAATCCTTGCGCTAGAGTGATTTAGTTGGCGGGGTCGACGGGACTCGAACCCGCGGCCTCCGCCGTGACAGGGCGGCGTTCTAGCCAACTGAACTACGACCCCAATAGTGCGATCACGAGAATTGGTAAGTTGGGACTTGGTAAATTGGTGAATTAGATTCACCAAGTCACCAATTCGCCAAATTACTAACTCTGAGCGTCAGTTCTGATTGGGCGGTACAGGATTCGAACCTGTGGCAGCCGGCGTGTAAAGCCGGTGCTCTACCACTGAGCTAACCGCCCTCAATGCGGCCCTGCAGCCCGCCAAAACGAACCATTATACGTTGCCTTCAACACGAGCAGCAATACAGCCACGGCGAGTCCGATGAGCGCGCGATGCTCGCGGTTGGATGTCGCCTGCTCGAGGCTGAAGTGCCGGAGTGTGTCGGCGGCCACGGGGCCTACACCTGTGCGTCCACGGCGATAGCGGTCGTACCGATCGCCGAAAGCGCGTCGCAGAAACGCCTCCTCCGTCTTGACGGCGGCGGTGAGCGTCACGGCGAGATAGAGGGCGATGACCCCGCCGACCGCCACGCTGTTCGACGCAACCGCCAGCCCGGCACCCATGACAGCCGACCCGACATAAAGAGGATGCGCGAACCAGCGATAGGGACCAGATACGGTCACTTCCCGCGCCTTGTTGAGATGTCCCGAAGCCCAGACACGCAAGCACTCGCCTATGGTGGCGATCGCGGTGCCGGCCACGAGCGTTGCACCCGTAGGCTTGGCGAGCCAGAGCACGAGCGCACCGCCGACAAATCCAAGCGCAACCCGCCGTCGCGCAAGCGCTTCGGCGAGCGCAAAGTCTTTCGCCATCATATGGCCGCAAGACGGCGCTCGATCGCGTCCACCACTTCGGCCGCCTCGACGTCGAGCAGGCACATCCGTTCGCGCGTGCAGCGGCGAAGGTGATGGCACTGGCAGACGCTGTCGCGCGAGATCGTGATGTCCGCCGGCGCCCACGGTCCGTTGCGCGACGGGCGGGTCGGCCCGTAGATCCCGACGATCGGCGTTCCGAGGGCCGCGGCGAGGTGCGTCGGGCCGGTGTCGCCCGAGATCATCAACGTCGCGCCGCGGATGAGCGCGAGGAGATCGACGATCGACGTCCTCGGCGACAGGAGCGCCGCGCCCGAGCTCTCGCGCACGACTTCCTGCGCGAGCGGCTCCTCGCCAGGTCCCCACGACACGATGGTTTTCAGGCCGTGGCGTTCGGCGATGGCGCGGGCCACGGCTCCGTATCGTGCCGCCGGCCAGCGCTTGTTGGGCCAGGCCGCCCCGGGATTGACGAGCGCGTAACGGTTTCCCGCACGCTCGCGCATCGCGCGCGCGATCTCGGTATCGACGCGCTCGATCGGAAATTCGGGCGGCGCCACCGCGACGCCGATCGTCGTCAGGAGTCCCAGGTTCATCTGCACCACGTGCGATCGCTCGCGCGGATCGTACATCCCCCCGCCGCCCGGATCGTACACGTCCGTATAAAACGGCCGCGCGAGCCGCTCGCGAAGGTAACCCGACGAGAAGCCGACCACACGCTGTGCCCCCGACAGGCGCGCGAGAGCCGCCGACTTCAGCAGCCCCTGCAGGTCGAAGGCAACGTCGTAACGGCTCCGCCGAAGCTCGCGAATCGCCGTTACTAATGGGATGCCTCCGCCAGTCTCGCCGCGATCCTTGATCGCCAGCCGGCGATTGATGATTGGTACCAAGTCCAGGAGCTCGCGGTGCTTCGCGCTGACCAGCCAGTCGATCTGCGCGGAGGGAAACGCGCGGCCGAGCGCCGCCGCGACCGGGATGGCGTGGACGATGTCACCGAACGCTCCGAGGCGGACCAGGAGGAAACGCGACAACTTATCGGATCTTCTTCGCAAGATCGCGCGACGCGTGGGTTTTGGGATCGCCCACGATCGCCGTCCGGCCTCCATACGCCTGCACGACGGCACGTTCGGGGACGGTGTCCACCGTGTAGTCCGTGCCCTTGCAGTGAACGTCGGGCTTGATCCGGCCGAGCAGGCGATCGACGGTCTCGTCGGCGAAGGTGACGACGTAATCGACAACGGCAAGGGCGGCGATGATTTCGGCGCGCTCACTCGCGGGCATCGCCGGGCGGCCCGGCCCCTTCAGCCGTGTGACCGATGCATCGTCGTTCACCGCAACAATCAGGCGATCGCCTTCCTCGGCGGCGCCCTGCAGGTATCGGACATGCCCGACGTGGATCAGATCGAAGCACCCATTGGCAAACGCGATCGTCCGCCCTGCCGCGCGGTCTTCCGCGACGGCGGCGATCAGCTCGGACTCGCTCAGGACCCGTCCCAATGCCTATTTTCTCCGTCCCTGCGCCGGGCCTTCCTGGGACCAGGACTCGCGCGACGTGTCGTGATCGCTCGCCACGGCTTCGGCCATCTCCTCCGCGGAGGTCGTGGCGGTGCCGCGCTTCATGACGACGAGGCCGCCGGCATAGTTGGCCAGCCGCGCCGCCTCATAAAACGAGGCGCCGGCCGCGAGCCCGAGGGCGACGGTCGCGATGACGGTGTCCCCCGCGCCCGTCACGTCGGCCACTTCGTCCGATCCAAAGATCGGGACGTGCACAGTCCGCTGCCGCGGTTCGAAAAGCGCCATGCCGCGGCTGCCACGCGTCACGAGTACCGCGCCCATGCGCGTGCGCTGCAGCAGGCGCCGGCCGGCCTGTTCGAGCGCGTCCACGTTGTCGTTCACACGAATGCCGACGGCCTGCTCCACTTCCGATTCATTCGGCATGCAGGTCGTGAACCCGCGATAGTCGAGCAGCCGATACCGCGAGTCGATGAGCACGGGCACCGGACGCCGCCGCGCACGCTTTTCGAGCGTGCGGCGCACGAGATCGGCCAGGGCGGGGGTGACGAGTCCCAACCCATAATCGGACAACACCACGGCGTCGCAGCCGTCGAGCGCGGATTTGATCTTCCGCGTGTATGCGCGGCTCGCCGCGTGGGTCAACGGCTGGCCGGTTTCGCGATCGATCCGCACGATCTGCTGCTTGGCTGAATGGATGCCGCCCGCGAGAATGCGCGTCTTCACAGGCGTGTGGTATTCGCGGGAACGTACGATGTGCAAGCGATCGACGCCGCGGTGAAAGCTCGCGAGCAGCCGGCGTCCCTCGGGATCGGCCCCCACCACGCCGAGGAGACGCGCGCGGCCGCCGAGGGCCGCAACGTTATTGGCGGCGTTGCCCGCCCCGCCGGCCACCATTTCCGTGGCGCCGTACTTCAGAATCAGGACCGGCGCTTCCCTGGAAATACGGGCGACCTCGCCGTAGATGAACTCGTCGGCAATGATG